>Ga0335082_10008055_pt1 | contig 11441 bp, 7 predicted proteins | sample Lox_Sample_41_FD_206718 | JGI IMG/M metagenome (GOLD analysis project Ga0335082, IMG submission 206718) | Soil microbial communities from Loxahatchee National Wildlife Refuge, Florida, United States - Lox_Sample_4.1 | ecosystem: Environmental > Terrestrial > Soil > Wetlands | place: USA: Florida... | reverse complement strand
CATCTCGAAGCGCGGCTCTGGAACGACATCCTGCTCTACGCGCAAGAGAAGCTGGGCGTTCCCCGCGGCTCCATCCGCGCCACGGTATTAATCGAGACCATCCTGGCCTCGTTCGAAATGGATGAAATTCTCTACGAACTTCGCGAACACTCTGCGGGCCTGAATTGCGGCCGCTGGGACTACATTTTCAGCTTCATCAAGAAATTCGCCAACGATGCGAACGCCGTGCTTCCCGACCGCGCTCAGGTCACCATGACCACGCATTTCCTGCGTTCCTACAGCAAGCTCCTGATCCGCACCTGCCACCGTCGGAATATCCATGCCATGGGCGGCATGGCCGCCTTCATTCCCATCAAAAGCGATCCCGTCGCCAATGAAAAAGCCATTGCCCAGGTCCGCGCCGATAAAGAGCGCGAAGCCGGAGACGGCCATGACGGTACCTGGGTGGCGCATCCCGGCCTGGTTCCCGTTGCGATGGAGATATTCGACCGGCTGATGCCCGGCCCGAATCAGATCGACAAAAAGTTGACGGAATACCACGCCACGGCCGCGGACCTCTTGCAGGTCCCCGCCGGCGAAATCACCGAAGCCGGGCTCCGCCAGAATATCGCCGTCGGCCTGGGATATCTCGAAGCCTGGTTGCGCGGCACGGGCTGCGTCCCGCTGTTCAATTTGATGGAGGATGCGGCCACGGCGGAAATCAGTCGCGCGCAGCTTTGGCAATGGATTCACCAGAAAGCGCATTTGAAGGATGGACGGGTCATCGACGTGGCCCTTTGCGATCGCATCATTGACCAGGAACTCGCGAAGGCCAAACAAGCGGGGGATGCGGCGCGCCTGGCGGCTTACGAAAAATCCGCGCAGCTGATGCGCGACCTGATTCGCGCGCCGCGTTTCGTGGAGTTTCTCACCGTCCCCGCCTATCAGCGCATTCTCAGCGAGGGGAACTGACCGCCCGCCAAATTAAATATGGCAACTCGCGGCGCCGCGCTTCTCCAGATACCGCTGGTGGTACTCTTCCGCGCGCCAAAACGTCTCCGCCGGCGTAATCTCCGTGGCAACTGGCCGGCTGTATTTCCGCCTGGCATCCAGCGCCTGCTTCGACTTCTTCGCCGCTGCCTCTTGCTGGGGCGAGTGGTAGAAAATCGCCGAGCGGTATTGCTTGCCGAAATCCGGCCCTTGGCGGTTCACCTGCGTTGGGTCGTGTATGCTCCAGAAAACATCCAGCAGCTGCTCGTAGCTCACCTTCGCCGGATCGAACGTCACCTGCACAACCTCGGCATGGCCCGTGGTGTCCGTGCAGACTTCGCGATACGTCGGATTCTGCGTTTTGCCCCCGCTGTACCCTACGGCAACATCCAGCACACCCGGAATCTTCCGGAAGTCCGCCTCCACTCCCCAGAAGCAACCCGCTCCAAATGCGGCAACTTCCTGCATAGGTTTCCCCTCCCGGGCGAACAAGGCTCGCGAGTTCCTCGCGCCAGCGCCGGACTCGTTCCAGCCGCCCACGCTCTGTTTAATTGCTATCGCCTTAGAGTTTCCTCGGAGGAAAAGGTTTCATTCCCACCGATCCAGCAAGGCATGTGTTTGTAGTAAGTTACGAGAAAGAGCGGGAAAATCCGGGGCTCGCGTGACCTGGGTCACAGACGGGTTTTGGCTTCTAGTTGAAAATCATTTGCAAGATACTTGCAAAGTTTTTTCAGCTAAGGGACACCATGAACCGACCGCTCCACTTCCGATTCACTTCCAGCCTTCGGGCTCTTTTCTGCTCCCTTTTCCTCGCCCTTTGTCTCTCCGCGGGTGAAAAGGCAACGCTGACCGGCGTGGTCACCGATCCCAGCGGCTCTCCCATTTTGGGAGCCAGCGTCACCCTCCGCGCGCAGGGTTCCCCGGAGCAGCAGACCGCAACCACCGACGAGGAAGGACTCTATTCCATCCAGGCTCCCGTGGGACGCTACGACGTGGAAATCTCCGCCCCGGCATTCCAGAAATTCCAGCTCGCCGGCTTGGTCCTGGGTAGCTCCGCCCCGGCCAAGGTGGACGCGCACCTTTCTCTGGAGCAGCACGCCGAAGTCGTCACCGTCGTGGAACAAAGCTTCAACGCCGATCCAGAGTCCACCCAGTTGGGCCAGTCTCTCGCTGAGAAAAAGATCTCCTCGATTCCCCTCAATGGTCGCAGCTTTACGAATCTCCTCGACCTGCAGCCCGGCGTTGTTCCCACGAATACCTCCCAGCCCAACGCGGTGGTCATGTCCGGCGTCACCTCCACCCCGCCTTCCGGCGACCTCGACGGCGGAAACCTCTCCGTCAGCGGCCACCGCGAAACCGCCAACGGCTTCGCCGTGAATGAAAGCGACGTCGAAGAAGACGTCAACATGGGCTCGGCCATCGTGCCCAACCTGGATTCGATTCAGGATCTGCGCGTCCTCACCGGAAATTTTGACGCGCAGTATGGCAACTACAGCGGCGGCCAGGTGCTGGTCACCACAAAATCCGGCGGAGATTCCTTTCACGGCAGTCTGTTTGATTTTGTCCGTAACACCAGCCTCGACGCCAAGAGCTACTTTTCTCCGGACCGCGCGGCGTTCGATCGCAACCAGTTCGGCGGTACCTTTGGCGGCCCCTTGCCCAAGCAAAACTGGTTCTTCTTCGCGGATTACGAAGGAACGCGCATGACCCAAGGCATCGAAACGGGTCTCATCTCCGTGCCCTCGCAGGCCGAGCGCCTCGGGAATTTTTCGGACAACTCCGCGTTGCTCTCAGGCTCCGTCAGCGGACCCAATCTGGCGGACGAGCTCGCGCAAAGGCTCGGCTACGCGGTAACTTCCGGCGAACCCTACTACGTTTCCGGTTGCACGCTTCCCACGCAGTGCGTCTTTCCCAACGCGCAAATTCCCGTCGCTGCCTGGTCGGCCCCGGCGCAAGCCCTCCTGCAATATATTCCCCAGCCGACTCAGGGAACCAGCCTGTTTTCGACCTCCGCGCAAAACGAATCCCTGCGCGACGACAAAGGCGCCATCCGCATTGACGCCAATACCCGCTGGGGCAGCCTTTCCGCCTACTATTTCGCCGATGACTATCATCTCGACAATCCCTACCCAACCGGCCAGGGCGGCGCCAACGTCCCCGGCTTCAACGCCATCTCCGTCGGCCGTTCGCAGCTTCTGAGCCTGGGATGGACCAACGTGCTCGGCGCCAGCGCCGTCAACGAATTCCACTTCAGCTACATGCGCAATGCGAGCGACATCGGCCAACCCGTCGGCGGAGTCGGTCCCACGCTTGCCTCGCAAGGTTTTGTAACCGGCGAAGGCAGCGTCGGCATCGTGCCCCTGAATCCTTCGATCGAAGGCATCGAAAACGTTTCTCTCAACAGTCTTACGTTCGGCGTGGACGTCACCGGACTCACCCAGGCCAGCAACACCTATCAGTGGTCCGACAATTACACGCGCACGCTGGGAAAGCACACCCTGAAGTTCGGTGCCTCTTTCCACCTCGACCAGATCAACACCAATCCGGACACCCTCTCTAACGGTTCCTTTGCCTTTCGCGGCACCGAAACTGGTCTGGATTTTGCCGATTTCCTTCTCGGCGTCGCCAGCAGCTATTCGCAGGGCGATTCCAAGAGCTTTTATCCCCGCAACAAATATGTCGGCGCGTTTGCGCAAGACGCCTGGCGGGTTACTTCCAATCTGACCCTCAACTATGGTTTGCGCTGGGACGTTCTTCCGGCCTGGCGGGAAAAGTACAATCAGTTTCCAGCATTGGTCCTCGGTGAGCAGTCCCAGGTTTTTCCGGGCGCCCCGGCGGGCATCGTTTTCCCCGGCGACCCTGGAATTCCCGCCACGCTGGCCCCCACCAAATACAACAATTTTGCTCCGCGGCTCGGCATCGCGTATTCCCCGTCTTTTCACGATGGCTTCTTGTCGAAACTGTTTGGCCCAAATCGGGAAACCCGCCTCGTCGGCGGCTACGGCATCTTCTACACGGCCTTCGAAGGCTTGTCGGCCGGCATCATGAGCGCCAATCCGCCTTACGGCTACGACTACACCAGCCTCGCCCCGGTCATGTTCTCCACGCCGTTTGTCTCCGCCTCCAGCGGGCAACAGTTTGTGCAGCCCTTCCCGTCGCCCATCCCTCCTTACGGCGCTTCTCCGCAAAATCCCAATACCACGGTTGATTGGTCGAAATATCTGCCGATCACCGGCGTGCCTTCCTTCAATCGGGAAAACGTCCCGCCGTACGCGGAGTCCTACACGCTCTCGTTGGAACGCCAGCTACCCGGAAACACCCTGCTGAGTGTCAGCTACGTCGGCTCGCAAGCCCACCATCTTCTCGCCCTGGTTCCCGCCAATCCGGGCAACGCGGCGCTCTGCCTCAGCGTAAGCCAGCTTTCCCAGGTCGCGCCAGGCAGCCCGACGTGCGGCCCGTTCAGCGAAGGCGGCACCTTTACCAAGGCCGACGGCGAAATCGTTCAGGTCCGCGGGCCCTTCAGTCCGCAGTTCGACGCCATCAGCTACCAGAAGACCATCGGCAGCTCCAACTACAACGCCTTCGAAGTGAATTTGCGACACCACGGGAGAACGTCGGAATTTCTCGCCGGTTATACGCACAGCAAATCGCTTGACGACTCTTCCAGCCTGTCCGAAGAAATCAATCCGATCGATCCCAGCCTCAGCCGCGGGCTATCCGCCTTCGATCTGCGCCACAATTTCGTGGTCTCGTACACCTACCGCCTTCCCGAATACATGTTCGGTCACAAGAATCGCTGGACCGAAGGTTGGGCCGTCTCCGGCGTCACGCGCGCCAGCACCGGCCTCCCGGTCACGCTCTACAACAACAACGACACTTCGCTGATCGGCAGCATTCCCAACGGCATCAACAACAACGGCCTGGACACTCCGGATTTCACGCCGGGAAATCTCCAGATCAACAACAATCCCCGCAATGGCCAGCCTGCCTTCAATACCGGACTCTTCTCCTTGCCCGCACTCGGTCAGATCGGCACCGCCGCCCGGCGGTTTTTCTCCGGCCCCGGCATGTGCAACTTCGATGTGGCCTTGCAGAAGGACTTGCGCCTCACGGAATCGAAATCCCTGCAATTCCGTATGGAATCGTTCAATACCTTCAATCATTCGCAGTTTTTCGGGGCGTCCACCGTGGATGGCAACATCAGCGACGCCACCTTTGGTCACGTCGTCAGCAGCATGCCGCCGAGGATCGTGCAACTCGCCGCCAAGTTTACGTTCTGACCCGCGCTCATTAGAAAGCGGGGGCTTCGCAACTCCCGGTTTGCCTAGGCCGGTTTCTTGGCGGGTGTTTTTCCGGCGCTGGCGGGTATGCTCTTGAGCTTGTCCAGCGCGTATTGCTTGTACGGGCTTTCGACCGAAGCGGCTTCGGTCAGCGCCTGCCGCGCCTCCGCGGCCTTCTTCAAATTCAGGTACGCAAATCCCAGCCGGTATTGATTCCGCGCGTACACCGCGTTGTTGCCTTTCAGCAGCGGCGCTGCTTTCGTCAGGCTGTCCACGGCCGCGGTATTCTCCTTCTTCTGCAAGTCAATTTGTCCCAGCGCGCTCAAAGCCAGCCCCTTCTGCAGCGTGATCTGCTTCTGCCAATCCGCGTCCGCCGTTCCTTCGGGCTTCTTCGCCGTGTCGCAAAGTTGCGCGGCCTTTTTCGCATAGGCTTCGGCCTTGTCCAGGTTTTCTCCCTTTTCGCTGTAGTCATCGGCCAGCAGCAGCAACATCCCCAGATTGTCCGGGTCCTTCTGGAGAACCGTGTTGGCCGTCTCCAGCATCTTCGGGCGGTTCTGCGCCCGCTGATAGAGCAGCGCAGCGGAATCCAGCGCTTGAATGCCGCGCGGCGAATCGGGAAATGCTTTCGCGTACCGCACCAGCAGGGCGGCCTGCGACGCCGCATCTTTCTGGTGATACGCCGCGTTGGCCATGGACTCTTCGATGTACTCCTGATTGTCCTTCACGGCGTCGAGTTTCTGTTGCTGTTCCGCCTTCCAGTTCCCCGGGTCCTTTCCGGCCGGCGCGGGTTCCGCGCTGAATCGCTGCAGGATCGCTCCCGCCTTTTCCCCCTCGGTGAAGAGGCGGTTCGTGTCGCCCTGCTCGTTGGCGGCGCGCACCATATTCACCGCATTCGAAAAATTGTCCGGATCGAGTGCGTAAAGCTTCGCGCCGTAATCGTAAACCTTGTCGTATTGCTTGGCGTTCAGGTAATAGAGCACGTACTGCTCGTCGGCGAGGATCTGGGAGTCGTTGTCGGTATGCGCCGCCGCGAACGCATCGATCAATTTGAGTTTCTGTGCGGCATCCGTGGCGGCGTTGATTTCGTTGAGCTGGTGGTCGGCGTCGGAGCCGGCGGGAACCAGAATCGTCTTTCCGATTTGCGCTTTCAGGGGAGAAACCAGGCAGGTGAAGACGATCAGCAGGACGCCAAGGTTTCGAATGCGAAGCATGCGCACCTCCGGTGAACACGTTTTGATGGAGCGAACCGTGAATTATCTCGCATCTTAGTGCGCACCGGGTTGGAGTGCAATCCTTCGTTGGCGGCAGCCGGCGCAGATCAGGGAAGCAGGCGAAATTGCCGGATCAGTGCCAAAGCGGTGCCAGCGTTTCCGCGCACGCCTCCAGAATGCCTTGTGTCCGTTCGTCGAACGCGTGACTCACTTCACTTTCCACGTCGATTGTTCCTACCACCCGCCTGTGGCCGCGATCGAAGATCGGAACGATGATTTCCGATCGCGTGTTGCCAAACGCGGTCAAGTACCGCGGATCGGCGGCCACATCCCCCACGTTCACGGTTTTTCCCCTGGAGATCGCACTTCCCGTGAGTCCCTTCGTGATTGGAAATGTGGGAAATTCCGGCGCGCCCGCGCCGCTGTAAACAATATTTCTCACCTCACCCCGCGCATGGTCCACGTCATACAGCCCAACCCAGCGGTAGCCGCCCGCCCTCCGCAACGCGTCGGCTGCCGCCTGCAGCGCCAGGCCGTGTTCGCTGCCGGCGTTGAGAATGGCGCGCAGTTCCGCCAGCAGGCTTTCGCGTTCCGTATGTTTCTCGCCGGTCATTGCTTTTCACCGGCCTCTGCGTGGCGACCGTGTCGAGCGGTTGCGCCGCTTCGTGGCCGGTTTCTTTGTCCCTGTCTTGCCGTTGTTTTCCACGCGCAGCTTCCAGGCCGCATGTAGCGCCCCGTGCAGCACATCCTCACTTGCCGCCGCCAGCCGGACATGCGTCATCCCCATCCTGCCCCATCCGCCGGGAATCGGCAGAAACACTTCGGGCATCTCCTCCACGAAGGCTTTCTGCTGCTCCAGCGTGAGCTTCAGGTTTCCGTAACCTTGCTTTGCCGAAGCCAAGGTCGCGAAAATCCGTCCGCCTACGCGAAAGTCCGCCTGCCCCATGTGCGAACCTTCCTCGGCCCCCGGAAAGCTCAGCGCCATTCGGCGAAAATCGGCAATGTTCATTTTGGCCCCCGAATCTCGCGGACGACCCCGGATCACTTCCGTTCGGCGAACTCGCGGATCATCCAGCAGCCGATTGTAAATCGGAAATCGGCGATTCCGGGATAGATACCGGCGCGCAACTTCGGGAGAAGCGTACATGCGACGGGGGGTGCCAGCTTAAGCAGTTGTTTTTCATTCGCCCGTCATATTCCCAGGATAAAGGAACAACGCCCCACCGCCGATTTGACGCGAAATTGCTCTTCGCGAGAACATAAAAGATTGGGCCGGGAGGTCGGGAATGGACTTGGGGTTGCGTGGGCGCGTGGCCATCGTGGCTGCCGCCAGCAAGGGCTTGGGACGTGCCGTCGCCGAGGAACTCGCGCGCGAGGGCGCGGAGCTTGCCATCTGCTCTCGCACCGCCGCGGACCTTGAAACAGCCGCGGTGCAAATCCAGGCCGCCTGCGGACGCGAAGTTTTCTGGAAGGCCGTGGACGTCGGCAAGTCCGAAGAAGTCGCGCGCTTCGTCGCCGACGTTGATAAGCGCTTTGGCCGCGTGGATATCTGTGTTACCAACACGGGCGGGCCTCCGTCTAAATTATTCAGTGCCACCACCAACGAAGACTGGCGCGTCTGGACAGAGCAGCTACTGATGAGCACGGTTTATTTCGCGCAAGAAACTCTGCCCCGCATGCAGAAAAACCAGTGGGGTCGCTTCCTGACCATCACCTCCTATTCCGTCAAACAGCCGGTGGAAGGTTTGCTGCTCTCGAACTCCTTACGCGCTGGCGTCACCGGATTGGTCCGCACGCTTGCGAATGAATACGCATCCAACGGCATCACCGTGAATAACGTCTGCCCCGGCTACACGCGCACCGATCGCCTCGACGACCTCGCCGGCATGATGGCTGCGCGCACCGGAGCCACTCCCGACGAAGTCTTTGCTGCCTGGAAAAAGTTAATTCCCGCCGGACGCCTGGGGACACCGGAAGAGTTTGCGGCCGTGGTGGCATTCCTGGCCTCGGAAAAGGCCGGCTACGTCAACGGTGTTTCGCTCGCGATCGATGGTGGCACCACAAGGAGCCTGCTCTAGCCGCACATGCCGCCAACCAGCCGCACTCTGACGCTTTCGGTGCTCGATGGATTGTTTGCGATCGTGAAGCTGTCGCCGGAATCGGCCATTCCGGACTGGGCCACGAAAGGCGAATTTTTTTCCGTGACGCGCAATGCCAATGAGCTTTCGCTGGTCGTCTCCGAAGCAAACGTGCCTCCCGCGCTCGATGCCTCGCGACACTGGCGCATGCTCAGGGTCCACGGCCCCTTCGCCTTCAGCGAAGTGGGCGTGGTGGCGGCTCTGGCGAATCCTCTTGCCCGCATCGGCGTGGCCATTTTCGTCATCTCCACGTTCGATACGGACTATCTCTTGATTCAACAGGAAGAAATTCCTGTCGCAGTCGAAGCTTTGGAACACGCGGGCCATCGGATTTCGAATTTGGGTTTACTTACTTCCTAGAACGCACAAGGAGCGAACGGAATGAACCGTCAGATTACCTCACGTGTGCCGAAGACGTGGCGAACGATGGCCATGCTTTGGGCGATTGTGCTGCTCGTCAGCGCCGCCGGCCTCCGTGCCGACGAGCCTTACGCCCGCAGCCGCAACTACGACCTGGAGCACTCCAAAGTCGTACTCCGCTTTGAGCCGGAGCAAAAGAAAGTCGTCGGAGACGTCACTCACACGCTCACTCTCTTGCGCGACGCCCTCGATACCATTTCCTTTGACTCCGTCGGCCTCCAGATCGAAAGCGTGCGCGTCAACAAAAACGACGCCAAATTTGAAACCACGGACGCCAAGCTCCTCGTCACTCTCCCCAAGGGCTCAAAGGCCGGCGCGAAATACGACGTCGAAATCAAATACCATGGCGCTCCCACCAAGGGTCTCTACTTCATCCTCCCAAACAAGGACTATCCGAATCGCCCGCTGCAAATCTGGACGCAGGGCGAATCGGAAGACACGCGCTACTATTTGCCAACCTACGACTATCCCAATGACCGCCTGACTACGGAGACGATTCTCACCGTCCCCGCTAGTTGGATCACGATCTCCAACGGCAAGCTCGTCAACGTCACCGACGTCGCCGGCGGCATGAAGACCTGGACCTGGCGCGAATCCCTCCCGAGTTCCACCTATCTCTTCACCGTCGTGGCCGGCGACTTCGCCGAAGTGAAAGATTCCTGGCGCGGAATCCCGGTCACGTATTACGCGCCGAAGGATCGCGGCGACCGCCTCAATCCCAACTATTCCCGCACACCCGCGATGATCGAGCTCTTCAGCAAGACGCTGGGCGTCGACTACCCCTGGGAGAAATATTCCCAGGCCATGGTGGATGATTTCGTCGCCGGCGGCATGGAGAATTCCAGCGCCACCACCAACACTTCGGAATCCTTGCGCAACCCGAAACTCGTCCCCGAATACGAGGAAGACCAGGATCCGCTGATTTCGCACGAACTCGGCCACCAATGGTTCGGCGATCTGGTCACCACGAAAGACTGGGCCGATATCTGGCTCAACGAAGGCTTCGCCACCTTCCTGGAATCGGTGTGGGCGGAATCGCATTATGGAAAAGACACCGCCGACTATGAGCGCTGGCAAGGTGCGCGCCAGTGGTTCGCCTATCGTTCGCTCTTCGACAAGCCGATCGTGCGTTACGACTTCGACGAGTCCGAGGAATTTGACGGCAACGCGTACGGCAAGGGCGGTTGGGTGCTCTACATGCTCCGCCGCCAACTCGGCGACCAGGCTTTCTACGCCGGCCTGAAACACTATCTGGAAGTGAATCGCGGCAAAAACGTGGTCACCGCCGATCTCACCAAAGCCATCGAGGAAGCCACGCACACCAACGTCGACCGGTTTTTCCAACAGTGGGTCTACGGGGCGGGTGCGCCGAAATTCGAAGTCAGCTACGCCTACGACGAGACCAAAAAACAAGTGGCCATGACCGTAAAGCAAACCCAGAAACGCGAAGGCCGCGTGGGCCTGTTCGATGTTCCCGTGGACGTGGAAATCACCACTGCCAGCGGGCCCCGGCTCTATCCCATCCATGTCACCCAGGAGTCGGAAGTCTTCTCCTTTCCCGCGGATTCCGCTCCCTTGCTGGTGCTCTTCGACAAGGGAACGCAAATCCTCCGTTCAATGGAGTTCAAGAAGGAAAAGAAGGAGCTGCTTTACCAGTTGAAGAACGCCGGCGAAGTGGCGGATCGCGCCGATGCCGCGGAAGATCTTTCGAAGCTGAAAGGCGACGACGCCGTGGCAGCCGCCCTCGGTGAGGCGCTGAAGAACGACAAAAACACAGGCGTCCGCCACACCGTGGCCGAAGCCCTCGGAGAACTCGGCGGTGCCGCGGCTTCCAAGCAATTGCTGGAGGCCCTGAACACGGAGAAAGTGCCCGTCGTCCGCGGAGCCATCGTCCAGGCGCTCGAGAATTTCAAAGATGATCCGGCGATTGTTACGCGGCTTCAGGCGGTCGCGCGCGAGGATGCTTCCTATCGCGCTCGTGGCGCCGCGTTGCGCTCGCTCGGCAGGCTCAAGGGCGCCGGCACGTACGATACACTCGTCGCGGCTGTCAGCGGCGACTCACCGGACGGCTTCTTGCGCAATGCCGCCCTGAGTGGCCTCGGCGCCCTCGGCGACGACAAGGCCGTGCCGCTTTTGAAGGAATGGGCCGTCCCTGGCAAGGACATGGACTCACGCGAAGCCGCCATCGGCAGCTTGGCGCGCCTCGACAAAGACAACAAGGATCTCACCCAATTGCTCGCCGGCTACCTCCAGGATCCCGATTTCTCCATTCGTCGCACCGCCATCTTTGCGCTCGGAATGCGTGGCGATGCCTCTGCGATCCCGGCCCTCGAAGCCATGCTGCAAAGCAAAAGCCTGAGCATCGAGATGGAGCCCATGATCAAGGAGCAGATCGAACGCCTGAAAAATCCCGTGGCCCGCGG
>Ga0335082_10008054_pt1 | contig 11443 bp, 11 predicted proteins | sample Lox_Sample_41_FD_206718 | JGI IMG/M metagenome (GOLD analysis project Ga0335082, IMG submission 206718) | Soil microbial communities from Loxahatchee National Wildlife Refuge, Florida, United States - Lox_Sample_4.1 | ecosystem: Environmental > Terrestrial > Soil > Wetlands | place: USA... | reverse complement strand
GCTGCTCGGTCCCGCATTACGTCACAACGGCATCGTTCCGGTCGCTGTTGGCCTGGCGGTCGGAGCGCTTCTCGTCTTTCACCTGGAACTCGCGGTCCCGCACCTTGAGCCGCATTTCGCGCCCCAATTGACCGGTCCGGCCAAACGCCTTGGATTGCTGATGGCCGCCGCGCTCACCCTGCACCATCTGCCCGAAGGCCTGGCCGTCGGGGTGTCTTTTGCCGGGGGCGCGCCGAGGCTGGGCGTGATCATCGCCCTGGCCATCGCTTTGCAGAACATCCCGGAAGGGCTGGCCGTCGCCCTGCCTTTGCGCGCGGCAGGATTCTCCCGCGGCCGCGCCATCCTCTGGGCCACCTGCTCCGGCTTCGCCGAGCCGGTTGCTGCCGTCGCCGGTGTGTGGTTCGTGCGCCTGCTCGGACCGATGGTGCCCTTCGCTCTGGGGCTGGCCGCCGGAGCCATGATCTTTGTGGCCTCTGACCAGCTCATTCCCGAAAGCCGGCAGCAACCTCAAGCCAAGGCCCCGTCCCTGGGCCTGATCTTCGGCTTCGTGCTGGTTTCGGTGCTGACCAAGCTGTTCGCCTGAACCGCCCGGTCGTCCCACCTGCCGGGTTGGGAGTGATGCACTCCTCAGTCGAAGGTGAGGGCCTTCTCCAGCGTACGCCAGCCGGACACGACCGCCCCGGTCAGCGCGCCCCCAGCCACCATGTAGCTTCTCTCGACCCAGGACAGCGGGAGCCACGGCCCAGCCAGGGAGTGCCGCAGCAACGTTTCGACCGCGACGTAGGCCAGCGCCAGCATGGCCCCGAGCGCCAGTCCGCGCACGATCCCGTCCTTGCCGCCACGCGCAACATGCCATGCGATGAAGTAACCGAGGATGAGAAATCCCGCCAGCGGCAGCAGGTACGGCAGGATCATCGAGGCGCGTAGCCGCGCCGCCTGCGGCGTCAGTCCGTTGGCCTGCATCCAGGCGCGCCCAAACACCGGCCGCGCGTACCAGATCGCCCCCAGCAGCCAGGCCAGCGCTGCCCCTGCGATTACCGGCAGGTGCGCGACCCCACTGCCGCTCGGCTGCTCTTCCTGCTTTTGGCCGACCAGCTCGTATACGCAATCCTGGTCGCAGCCCGAGCGCGCCGGCCACCGTGTACAGGACGAAAGCCGGAGATACTCCGGCCCCGACAATGCCGTGGCGACCGAGTGCGCCGCGTCCACGCGCACCACCACCGGGTTGCGGGTCTCAGGGCAGGTGACGTTGCGCACGCCTCGCCGCCACCGGTAGATCTCGGCTCCGAACACGACCGGAAGCAATATGGTGACGAAGGCGGCGACCACGAACAGCAGCAGGATCAGGGGGACCATGACACACCTCCCCACACTGGCGAGTATGGGCGGGCCGCCATCGGGGTGCCGTGACCGGCATCACCTCCGCCAGTGACATGCGTAAATCGCCGTCAGTCCCCGCGAGACTCCCCACAGTAGGCAAGGCTAGGCTTCCCCGAAGTGCTGGTAAACTGTCGAAAAGCCGAGCACGGAGGGTTGCGTGAGCGGTCGAAACGGGCGGTCTTGAAAACCGCTGTGCCCGAAAGGGCACCGGGGGTTCGAATCCCTCACCCTCCGCCATCTGACTCCGCCGCTCCACTCAGTTGCGACCGATTTGCGACCAGCGTCATCAATGACGGAAGGCGGCAAGGGGTTCCCAATGACAACAAATGTAAGTCCGACGCAAGATGGGGCGGACCAACGGCCCGCGGCAAATGGGCTGGCCATCGTTCGTCTCACCATCGGCGCCATGTTCGTGTGGGTCTTCTTCGAGAATCTGGGAAAGGGTCTCTACACGCGGGCGGGCTACGCCGGCCAGATCGACTATTACATAAAGACGAGTCACTCGCCGGCGGCATGGAAGGCAGTGATGGGCTTGATGGCGAGTCACGCCGCCATGGCGGCCCCGGTGCAGGCGATGACGGAGATCTCGCTCGGGATCCTGCTGGTTGTGGGCCTGCTGACCCGCCCGGCCGCCTTTGTGGCCTTTCTGTACCTGGGCAGCCTTTGGATATCTGAGTGGGGCACGGCATGGATCTGGGAGCTGCTGGTTCCGGTGCTCGCGTCGCTGGGGCTCGCGCTGGGGCGGGCCGGTCGGGCGTGGGGTGTGGACGCCTTGCTAGCGCGGCGCTGGCCGTCCTCCCCTTGGTGGTGACTTGAGCCAGGATCCAGCTCGAGTGTCGGTCATCATTCCTACGCGCAATGAGGCGCAGTCCATCGGCCGCGTCTTAGCCGATCTTCCCTCCGGCATCGTCACTGAGGTGCTGGTCGTCGACAGCGGCTCAACCGACGGAACTGCTGAGATCGCCTCCAAGATGGGAGCCCGCGTCCTCCAGGAACCTCGTCGCGGCTACGGCCGCGCATGTTTGACCGGACTGGCGGGTGCAACCAGCCCCGACATCGTGGTGTTTCTCGACGGCGACTACAGCGATCGACCGGCTGAGCTGCCGCTTCTGCTGGCTCCGATCGTTGACGGCCGTGCCGACATCACGCTGGGCTCGCGCCTGGGAAAGCAAAGCATCCCCGGGGCTTTGCCCTGGCACGCCGCCTTTGGCAACCGACTGGCGGCTGTCCTCATCCGGCTCTTGTACGGCCTGAAGATCAGCGACCTCGGCCCGTTCCGCGCCGTGCGAGCGGATGTGCTGGGCCGGCTTGAGCTCCAGGAAACCACGTACGGCTGGGCGGTTGAAATGATCCTGAAAGGTGCGCTCGGAGGATTCCGCATCCTTGAGGTGCCGGTGAGCTATTATCCCCGCATCGGGAAGTCGAAGATCAGCGGTACGCTGAGGGGGACACTCGGGGCGGCGTGGTTCATCCTCTTTCTGATAGCGCGATCCTATTTTAGAGGTCGAAGGGCCGGAATGCCCCGGCCGGCGTGAGTCCGGGCACGGCAATCTGCTATGGCATCCTCCAGCGAGAACACCGCACCTTTGCCCGAACGGGGCCGCACCCTGGTCGTCATGGCAAAAGCGCCCCGGGCGGGCATGGTCAAGACCCGTTTAGCTCAGAGCCTTCCCGTGGAGGCGGTCACCGAGCTCTATCGCTGCCTTTTGGACGACACGGTGGCGCTGGCACGGTCATTGAGGGCGGTGGAACTTGCCATCATGTGCCCGGCCGCGGATGTCGAAGAACTGACGCGGCTGGAGCAGGGGGCGGTGGACGTGGTGGCGCAGAAAGGCGATGGCCTCTCGGCAGGCCTGACTTCCGTGTTTGCACATTTCGCGGCCTCTGGCCTGCGGCGCGTCGTCGCCTTCAACAGCGACAGCCCGCATCTGCCCCCCTCGGTCCTGGCGACTGCGTTCGAGGCGCTGCTGGTGCACGACGTGGTGGTCGGGCCCACGCATGACGGCGGCTATTATCTGGTCGGAGCCAACTCCGCCCATCCGATGCTTTTCAATGGCAACGGCATGGGGACTGAGAACGCGTTGCAGGCCCTGCTGGCGCGGGCTCGCGGATTGGGGCTTTCCGTCGGGTTCACCGATCCCTTCTACGACATCGACGTGGAGAGCGACCTGGCTCGGCTGGCCACGGAGCTGCAGCTCGCTCCGGCCCGGGCGCCACGAACCGCGGCTTGGATGAAGCAGTGGGAACAGGCGGTGTCGCGGTTGCGGATGGGCACCGCGGCCCGGTGAGGCTCACGCCATCCCACCGGCTGTACGGGCTGGGCGCGGTCTTGCTGGTAGCTCTCGCCATCTGCGCACGCAACTTCAGCCGGTTGGGTGGACCATCCTTCATCATTCCGCTGGCAGTCGCCGGCATCGCGTACCTGCTTGCCGTTCGTGTGCTCCTTTCCACACCGGGATTCCCGCGCCGCGTCATCGTCATCGGACTGGTGCTGGCCGCTCTGTGGCACCTTCCATTCCTGGTGATGCAGCCGGGTCCGGATGACGACATTCACCGCTACGTTTGGGATGGCCGCGTGCAGCGGCTGGGTTACAACCCTTATCTTCTGGTCCCCAGCGACCCTGGGCTCCGCGGATTGCACACAGCCGAGACCCGCACGCTGAACCACCCGGATGTGCCGAGCCCATATCCGGCGGGCGCTCAGCTTTTCTTCCGCGCCGTGACCGCGATCCATGAGTCCGTATTTGCGCTGAAAACAGCATTTGTGGTTTGCGACTTTGCGATCGTCCTCGTTTTGCTCGATGTCTTGCGTAGCAGCCGGCAAGCAGCCCATTGGGTCCTGGCTTATGCCTGGAATCCGCTGTTGGCGATAGAAGTGGCGGGCAGCGGCCACATCGACATAGTCGGCGCTCTGTTGCTGGTGGTGTCGGTCGCAGCCCTGGCACGACGCTGGCGTGCGCTCGCCGCGCTGGCATTTGGGCTGGCGGTTGCGGTGAAGTTGCTCCCCATCGTTCTGCTGCCGCTCTACTGGAAGCGGGTTCGCGTGCGCGACGGCGCGCTGGCAGCGGCCGTGTTCGGACTCCTGTACATCCCCTTTTTCGACCACTGGCGGATCCCGATCGGCTCGCTCGGCACGTACGTGCGGAGTTTCCGCTTTAACGGTCCGGTGTTTGCAATGCTCGAGCGAGTGGCGGCTCCGCAGATTGTGGTCGGGCTGGCAATGCTCGTTGGCCTTGTTACCGCGATCTGGCTGAGAAGCAGGTCCACCGCATGGTCCTCCGACGCGTTTGCATGGCCGATGGCAGCATCGCTTCTATGTGCGCCGGTCGTATATCCCTGGTACCTTCTCTGGCTGCTGCCATTCGTGAGGTCGGCCTCGACCGCGCCCATCATCGTGTGGACGGTCAGCATCATCCCGACTTACTACGTCTGGCATCTGCGCACGCTTGGCCGTCCATGGCTGGTCCCGGGCTGGGTCATGCTGCTGGAATATGGGGCGGTGGCAGCGGCTCTTGCCGCCATGGGGCTTCGCCGTTTCCTGCAACCGACGGTGCCGCAATGTTCTGCCGACTAGGACCCGGCGATCGTGGGCGATACCTTGGTATCGGTCGATACCATGGTTCAATGGATTCGTATCCGCGACTCGGGCCTAAAATCGCAACGCTAGACAACAATCCAACCTCGAAATAAGAGGCACTCTCAATGACAAATTCGAACTGTGTTCCAAGGACCGGGTTTCTGGCCATTGCGACCCTGCTCCTGGCTGCAACTTCCTGGGCGCAGCAGCGCCCGCCGATCGTTGAAAAGCTCGCCAAAACCTACGGTCTCGAGTCGTGGGGGCAGATCGAAGCCATCCGCTATACCTTCAACCTCGATATTCCAGGGCTGAAGCTTTCCCGATCGTGGACCTGGGAGCCCAAGAGCGGCCAGGTCACCTACGAGGCGACAGATAAATCGGGCAAGCCGGTTAAGGTCACGTACCTGCGCTCTCAGCTGGGCAGCCAGCCGGAAAACGTGAAGAAAGAGATCGATCCGGGTTTCATAAACGATCAGTATTGGCTGGTCTTCCCGTTCCATGTTTCCTGGGACACCAGCGCCGTGGTGGAAAATGCCGGCATGCAGAAACTGCCGCTGGGGAAGGGTTCTGCCGAGAAGGTGGCGGTGAAATATCCGTCCGACATCGGCTATACGCCGGGTGACACCTGGGACCTCTACGTCGGCGCCGACGGTCGAGTGCAGGAAATGGTCTACCACCGCGGGGGACCGGTGAAGCCCAGTCTTGTCACCGCCACCTGGGCGGGCTACAAGAAGGCCGGCCCTCTCCTGGTTTCAACGGAACACCGGGGGACAGCCGACGGCAAGCCGCTGCACCTTTCCTTCTCCAATGTGGCCGTCAAACTGGTGGGGTCGAACACCTGGATGGACGCGCAATAGGGGCAGCCCCCGTTCGGCTGATCGGACGCCGCTGGTCACGAACCATTGTCTCGGGCTATCACGACGGTGGTGCAGGAGCTGCCGAGTTTGGGCAGATCGCGATTGGCGGCCATGCGGATCTGCAGAGGGGGGCGCTCGCCGCGAATGACAGGACAATAAAGGTCCGGCTGCCCTAGCGCCCCCTGCAGGCGCCTCCGGCCGGCACACCCTCCATGACATGGTTCCCGGAACTCGCAAGGCTGGCACGCGTCGGGAAGAGTGCGGGCCTGGGCAAAGGGCGCCGAGTCCAGGATGCCGGCGCCGGTCGCGATCAAGTCCGGCAGCGGTTCGCCGGCTCCGGGCCAATACACGCAGGGCTGTGTCGTGGCACGCGGCGTGACCCTCACCGTGCTTACGCCGCATCCTCCCTGGAGCGGCGGCAGGCCCGCCATCGCTCGAACCAGCGGCTCTCCGATCGCGATCACATCCGTTTCCGCAAATAGGCGCCGGAATCCGTCCCAATACTCTTCGTAGGACAACGCGTAGACGTCGGAACGCACCGCCTGGTACACGTTCACACGCAGGGGGGCGTCAAACTTTTTGGCCACTCGCGCCACCTCGGCCAGGCGCGAGTAGTTCGCCCTCATCATGACGGCGATGATGGTCACCGGCACGCCCAGCCTGACGCAACGCTCTGCCTGCCGGTGGATCAGTTCCCAGTTGCCGTCTCCGCGCTGTGCATCCTGCTCGGCTTGCGTCGGGTGATCGAGAGAAAACTCAATATCGTGAAAGGACCGCAACGCGCTGTCTTCCAGCACGGCGACGCTATGCCCGTTGGACGTGATCGTGACCTTGACGGGTCTTTGGCGCAGGTACGCCAGGATGGCCTTGAAATCCGGGTGCATGCCGTTTTCGCCGGTGCCCAGGTTGACGGAACGGACCGGCAGTCGCTCCATGACAGACTTCACCTGGTCCAGGGAGAGGCGGTCCGCGCGATCGGGATCCCGGTAGCAGAAGGCGCAGGAGAGGTTACATTCGTTGGTGAGCCCGAGCCCAAGCGAGATGCCGGTCTCAGACGCCCTCGAGCTGGATGCGTTTTCCGAGACTTGGACCGGGTCGGTCAAGCGTTGTCCTTTGCGCCTGGACTCACGCGGCGTGCCAGGCAATGTAGGTAGCGGGAGACTGCGGCATATTCCGGCCGGCTGCCCAGCTTCCGCTCCAATCCAAAGATCCGCTCATAGTCAGCGCTGCGCGAGACTCGTGGCGGCAGGTAGTCCGCAAGCACGCGCACACCTCGCTCCGCGATCGCTGCCAGCGACGCCTGTGCAAGCATGGCCCGCAAGCTTTCTGTCGTGAAGAGCCGTACCCTGCCTCCATACAGGGATTCTTCTCCCCACTCGGCGGTAAGGCCGTTTGTCGCCGCCGCCAGATCGCCCGCCTGGATCGCGGCCTTGAGTACTTCGCCGGCCTGATTGCGTACGAGAACGGACAAGATCGACGACGGATCCCGCAAGGCGCGTGTCGCGCCACGCAATACGGCGCTGGGGTCATCGCAATATTCCAGGATGTTGTGGCAGAGGACCACATCGAACGATCGCTTGGGGAACAAGACTGCCACCTGGGAAGCGTCGCCGTGTTGCAGTGCGACCTTGTCCGTGACCGCCGCCCCCTGTGCCGCGCGCGCCGCCATCTCCAGCATCGCCGCACTGGAGTCCAGCAATGTGACGTGAATGCCAAGCCGAGCCAGGCGAACGGCAGTCGCTCCGGTGCCGCACCCGAGGTCGAGCGCACACAACGAACCTTTGGCCTGGAGCGGAAGAAGATCCTGCAGGTTGGCAAAGGCCAGGTCGGAGCGCAACCGGCCCTCCGGGGTCTCGAGGTAGGCGGCATACTCGTTGGCGCCGCTCTGGAAGCGCTCACTGTCCGCCTGAGCAGTCATCGTCATGCGACCTCAAACGGATCCGTCCCTGGATCCGAATCGCTCGTAGAACCAGCCAGCAGGTCAATGGACGATAAGTGTACTCAGGCGGGAAAAGAAACTGAAGTCGGCGGGCGCAGAGACAAGCCGGCCCCGGTCCCGGCTCGACCTCAACTCACGAAGGTGAAGCGCGGCGCCAGCTTCATCAGCTTCAGGACCTTGTAGACCGCGACGTTGACCCCCCGCAACACGATCTTGATGGCTTTCTCGTCGGCCCGGGTGGCCAGCTTGTCGATGGCGTGGACGGCGCCGGGGTCGATGCGCCGCACCTCGGAGAGGTCCAGGACCACCTCGCCGTCGGCGCTGTGCAGCCGCTCGCACGCCGCTCGCAGGTCGTGCGCGACGCGTTCTCCGTCCACCTTCAGCCATACCGCGATGGTCGTCATGGCATCTCCATCCCTCACGCAGTCTGTAGCTCTCTGGGTGCGGCCGAGCCGGCCGCGGCCCGTCCGTGATACGCGCTCCAGAACAGCTCGGCCAGTTCGTTCAGCAGGGGCATGCGCGGGTTGGACTTCCAGGAAGGATCCTCGTAGGCGGCCTTGACCAGCTCCGGCATGGCGGCCTCGAAGTCCTGGACGGAGATCCCCAGCTCCGCGATGGAGCGCGGCATGTGGAGACGGTCGAGCAGCTGTTCGGTCGCCGCCACCAGCCGGTTCACTTTTTCCTCGGACGTACGGCCGCCCAGCCTAAGGGCGTCCGCGGCCTCCGCATATTTCTTGTGCGCGACGTAGGCCCGCTGGTTCGGTGAGGGCATGAACTTGGTGGGGACCCCCGCGTTGTAGCGGATGACGAACGGCAGCATCAGCGCGTTGGCCCGGCCGTGCGCCACCCCAAAACGGGCCCCGAACGCGTGGGCCAGCGCGTGGTTCACCCCCACCGACGCGTTGGAGAATGCCATGGCCGCGATGCACGCCGCGTTATGCATCATGCTGCGCGCCTCCTGGTCGGCGGGACACTCGTACGCGATGGGGAGGTACTTGAACACCATCGCGATGGCCTGCATGGCGTTGGAATCGGTGTAGGGCGAGGCGTAGATGGAGACCGCCGCTTCCAGCGCGTGGGTCAAGGCGTCGATGCCGGTGTCGGCGGTGAGGCCCTTGGGCATGGACATGACGAACTGCGGATCGACGATGGCCACGTCGGGAGTCAGCGAGTAGTCGGCCAGAGTCACCTTGCGGCCGCGCGCCTTGTCGTACAGCACGGCGAAGGGGGTGACCTCGCTGCCCGTCCCGCTGGTGGTCGAGATGGCCACCAGCCGCGCCTCCTGCACCTTCTCCGTGGGGAACTGGGCCACGCGCTTGCGGAAGTCGAGGAACGGCGCCGCCAGTTCCTGCAGGTCGGCCTGCGGCGACTGGTACAGCAGCTTCATGATCTTCGCCGCATCGATGACGGAGCCGCCACCCAGCGCGACGATCTGGTCCGCGACCGAGGTCTTCAAGGTCTCCACCCCTCGCAGGATGACTGCCGCCTCAGGCTCGGCGTCCGGGATGATGCAGACATGCGCCTGCGTGTTCCCGGGAAGGCAGCGTCGCACCACGGCGGTGTGCCCCATCTGCTCCAGCGCGGCGTTGGTGACGATGACCGTGGAGCGCGACCGAAGCTGGCGCAGCTCCTCCACCGCGTTGAAGTCGAAATAGATCTGGTTCGGGATGCGGAACCACATGTGCGCCTGCGTCCTACGCGCCACCCGCTTGATGTTCAGGTAGTGATTCAGGTTGACGTTGTCGGTGGTGCTGTTGCCGCCGCCGGTCCCGCACCCGAAGGAGAAGCTGGGCACCATGTCGTTGTAGACGCCGCCCAGGGCCCCGATGGCGCCGGGTGAATTCACGATCACGCGCCCGGCGTTCATCGCCTCTGCGAAACGCTCGATGATCCGGTCGTTGCGGGAGAACACCACCGCCGTGTGTCCCAGCCCGCCGGAATGGTTCACGTCCACGCACACCCGCAGCGCGTCATCCGCCGACCGGGCCCGGTACACGGCCAGGACGGGAAAGAGCTTCTCGACCGAGAGCGGATGCGCCCGTCCGACACCCTGGATGGGCGCGATCAGCAACTTCGTGCCCGGCGGGACATCGAACCCGGCCATGCCCGCGATGTCGGTCGCTTTCCGGCCGATGGCGGCGGGCTGCATGCTGCCGGTCTTGGGATCGATGACGCACCGGGCCAGCAGTTCGGCCTCCTCCTGGTTGCAGAGGTGAGCGCCCATTTCCGCGAACTTCTCCAGGACCGCGTCATACACCTGCTCGTCGATCACCAGGGTCTGCTCGGAGGCGCAGATGGTCCCGTTGTCGAAAGTCTTGGAGGTGAGAATGTCCACCACCGCCATGTCGAGGTCGGCGGTCTTCTCGATGTACACCGGGGTGTTGCCGGCGCCCACGCCCAGCGCCGGCTTGCCCGAACTGTAGGCGGCCCGCACCACCCCGGGTCCGCCGGTGGCGTCGATCAGGCCGACGTCCTTGTGCCGCATCAGATAGCAGTTGTCTTTCAGGGTGTGGGATTCCAGGCAGGTGAAGACGCCTTCCGGCGCGCCCGCCTTCACCGCCGCGTCGTGCATCACGCGCACCGCCTCGAAGCAGCACTTCCATGCGTTGGGGTGGGGGCTGAAGACCACGGCGTTCCGCGTCTTGATGGCCATGATGCACTTGAACAGGACGGTCGAGGTCGGGTTGGTGATCGGCGTCAGCGATAGGATGACGCCGATGGGTTCCGCCACCTCCACCAGGCCGCGTTCGGGGTACTCGCGCACCACGCCCACCGTCCGCTTGTCCTTGGCATAGTGGTAGACGAATTCGGTGGCCACCATGTTCTTCAGGACCTTGTCTTCCAGGACCCCGATGCCTGTCTCCTCGATGGCCAGCCGTGCCAGGTACTCGGCCTTTTCCAGGCCGGCCAGGACCATGGCGTGCGCGATGCGGTCCACGTCTTCCTGAGTGTATTGAGTGAACACGGCCGCGGCGCTTCGGGCCCGACTGACGAGTGATTCAAGGTAGGCGATCCGCTCTTCACTAAGGCGGGGGACAGCGTCGGTCATTGCGATTCTCCCGGGCCGGGACTCCAGCCGTCGCGCCACCTTGTATGAGAATCCATTTGTGTACTTCCGGTCGGTGACCTGACTCACGCAAGGGCGTGACAAGCGGAAACGCGGGCGGGACGCCAATTCGCGCCATCCACCGCGGTGGTCGGTCCTTGCCTCCCTGCGTCCCGTTTCTGCCAAAGTTTTCCACCGAAATCCTCAGATCAAGAGAAAGATTCCGCTCGGCTACGGCCCGGAAGCATGGTTAAATGATTCCAATCTTCGCCACTTCCAGACTCTGACCATAAGTAACCCCAGCCCGAATGCCATCGGTCTGTTTTCTCGAGGGAAATCCATGAAGAACATCGTTGACGTCATCAAGCAGAAGGAACGCGACATCCAGCAGAAGAGAAGCGAGATCCAGCAGCTCGAGAACGACATGGAGACTCTGCGTGCCGCTGCTCATCTGCTGGCGGAGGACAGTGAGCCCGCGCTTGCCGCCGTCGTCGGCAAGACACCAACAGCGACCGCAAGGCCCAGCAATGGCGAAGTGAAGCAATTTCCCTGATCACGTCCGGAGTCCGCGATGTCTATCTCCCCCCGCGTCCCCGCCGCTGTGCCTGAGCCCCCAGTCAGGCCGGAACGGCGCCACAGCGTTC
>Ga0335082_10008053_pt1 | contig 11443 bp, 9 predicted proteins | sample Lox_Sample_41_FD_206718 | JGI IMG/M metagenome (GOLD analysis project Ga0335082, IMG submission 206718) | Soil microbial communities from Loxahatchee National Wildlife Refuge, Florida, United States - Lox_Sample_4.1 | ecosystem: Environmental > Terrestrial > Soil > Wetlands | place: USA: Florida... | reverse complement strand
GACTCATCGCTATAGTGAGACCTCGAAAATCGTGCGGCTCGCGACCCGCGACATCGGCGTGCAGAGCGCCATCGCGAAGGGTGCGCTCCGCCCGCACAGCCGGTTCGGCGCGGCGATCGAGTTTCTGAGCGAGGGAGATGTGCAGATCTACTACAAGGAGTCACGCGATCTGCACACGCTGGGAGCGTTTGACGTCGCCAATCTGCGCCGCGGCCTGGCATCGGACCTCGAGCGTTTCACCGCCGCCGCCGCCGTGGCCGAGGTGATGCTCAAGATGGCGCCCGCCGCGCCGCTCCCGACCGCGTTCGATACGCTGACGGCCGTGCTCGACCTGCTTGTCTCCGTGGCTCCGGCAACGCAAACCGCGGCCGCCGTGCGAGGACTCTGGGTGCTGGTGCGAGAGCTCGGATTTGGGCCGGCGCTCTCGACCTGCGTGCGTGATGACGCGGAGATCGTCGCGGATAGCGTGCCGATTGCGTTCAGCGCCGCCGAGGGCGGGGTGCTCTGCCATCACTGCGCACCGTCACAACCTCCGACCCGGCTCCCGCCCGAAGACTATCGCGTCCTCCTCGCGCTCAACGATCCCCACGCTGAGCTTCCCGTGCTCGACGTCCCGCATGCCGCCGCCCATCGACGTCTCGTGGCGCGCTTCATCCGCTACCACCTCGAAACCGAATCGCTCGCCGCGCTCGATTCCTGGGAACGTCACGCGTGGACCTCACCCCCTGGCCCCCTCTCCCTGCGGGAGAGGGGGAACGGCAGCTTGGATTTCGTTCCCCCTCTCCGGAACGGAGAGGGGGTCAGGGGGTGAGGACGTGAGATTCGTAGTCGGCACCGCCGGTCACATCGATCACGGCAAGACCGCGCTCGTCAAAGCGTTGACGGGGGTCGACACTGACCGTTGGGAAGAAGAGAAGCGTCGCGGGATCACGATCGACCTCGGATTCGCACCGCTCCCCCTCGGCGCCGGTCTCGAGGTGAGCGTGGTGGACGTTCCGGGTCACGAAGGCTTCGTCCGCAACATGCTCGCCGGGGCGACGGGAATCGATGTCGCCTTGCTGGTGATCGCGGCCGACGAAGGCATCATGCCCCAGACAGAAGAGCACCTCGCGATTCTCGAGCTGCTGGGCATCCCCCGCGGCATACCGGTCGTCACGAAAACCGATCTCGTAGACCAGGAATGGCTCGCGCTGGTGGTCGGCGAGGTCACCGAGCGCTTGCGTCGCAGCGTGATTCAGTGGCGGGCGCCAGTTCCTGTTTCGGCGCAAACGGGCGCGGGGCTCGACCAGTTGCGCGCGGTGCTCGAAGATGTCGGCCACGAAGTCCTCGATCGACCCGAGGAAGATCTGTTCCGCTTGCCGATCGATCGAGTATTCGCGCTCCCGGGAGCGGGAACCGTCGTGACCGGCACGACGTGGAGTGGGTCGGCGGCGGTCGGCGATTTCGTGCACGTCCTGCCTCTGGGTCGGAACGTCCGGGTGCGCTCGATCGAGGTGCACGGGAAACCCGCGGAGCGGGCGCTCCCGGGGCGACGCACCGCGCTGGCGCTCGTTGGAGTCTCCAAGGAAGAGCTCGCGCGTGGTGCCGTGGCCGTCAGGGGAACGGGATGGAGGACCACGCGGCGTTTGGACGCTCAGGTCGAGGTGCTCGCCCACGCCGCGCGACCGCTCCGCGGACGCACGCGCGTACGGGTTCACCTCGGCACCGCGGAAGTCCTTGCCCGCGTGATCCAGATCGGCGCCGTCGAGCCGGGCACGCGAGCGGTGGCGCGGCTCGTGCTCGAGTCACCGCTCGTGGCACGCGGTGGCGACCGATTCGTGTTGCGCTCGTTCTCTCCGGTCACGACGATCGGCGGTGGTGTGGTGCTCGATCCCTTCCCGCCGGCGCGTGGCAAGGTCAGACACCGGACGCTCATTGCGGAGCAGTCCGCTGCTGATCGCCTCCGCGTACTGCTCCGGGAAGCGGGCCTCGGCGGCCTCACCGCGGCCGAACTTCCCGTGCGGCTCGGACTGCGCCCCGATGAGCTTCCCGCCGTGCTCGCCGCGACGGAAGCTGAGCACGTCGGAGCGGACGGGTTGCTGGTCGCCGTGACTGCCGTCGAACAAGCGATCGTCCGGGTGCGCGACGATCTCGCGCGGCATCATGAACGGAATCCACTCGATAGCGGAATGTCGCTTGAGTCGATTCGCTCCGGGCTCGGAGAGAACGGTCGCACAACGGGCGTCGCGGATCTCGTGCTCCTAGCGGGGGTGCGCTCCGGAGCCTGGGAGGTGGATGGGGGAGTAGCCCGCGCGCCGGGGTGGAAGCCGAAGCTCGACGCACGCGCGTCCGCGGCACGTTCCAAAGTGCTGCACATCCTGAAGACTGCTCGCTGGGAGATCCCGACCACCGCGGAGCTCGAAAGGCAGGTGAATGGGGGAAGCTCGCTCGGCCCGCTCCTCGCCCTGCTCGCGCGGGAGGGGATCGTGCAGCAGATCGATCAGGAGCGGTACGGCGATCCCGGGGCACTGACGGAGTTCCGGGCCAGGATCGAGGCCCTGCTCGGGGAGTTGGGCGAGGCGACACCCGCGGCGCTGCGCGACCGGCTGGGGCTCACCCGGAAGTACCTGATTCCGCTACTCGAATGGATGGACCGCCGCGGCATCACGGAGCGGCACGGCGATGCGAGGCGGTTGTTGACACCGCGAACAGCCGGTCCGTAAGTTAGGGCGTTTCCAACGGCCGCATTCGTTTACCCCGTTTCAAGGAGAGCCGGAAAGACACTTTCTCGTTCGCGAGGAGCGGTGGATGACGCAGTACGCCTGGGCAGTGCTGGGGCTCGGGCTTTGGGCAGCAGGGGTGGGTGCAGCAACAGCGAGTAGTCAGGCGGTACCGGCCTCACCCATGGTGGAGCTCAAACAGAATTTCCCGAACCCGTTTAATCCGGCGACCACGATTCCGTTTTCACTGAATGGCGCGCTGTTCGCCAACGGTCGCAGGCCGACAGTCTCGTTGCGGATCTACAATGTGCTGGCGCAGCTCGTGGCCATCCCCGTGTTGAAGGATGATGGCCGCGCGCTCGACAACGTCGGGCTGTCCTGCTCGGACCCCGGCGGGTGTTCGTATTTCGCCTACTGGGACGGCAACGTGCCCAAGACGGGGCAGCTGGCGGCGGCAGGAGTCTACATCTATCAATTGATAGTGGACGGCTCGCGGTATACGAAGAAGATGATAGTGATGAAATAAAGCGGTCGCGTTCTGGAGCCTATCTGCCAATCCGGCATCTCTCTGCGGCACACCGCTTGCCTTCGGCTATCTCACCATGATCAGACCTGACAGACTCACCGTGAAGGCCGCCGAGGCCCTGCAGCAAGCAGCGGCTCTGGCGCGCTCGCGCGGCAATCCCGTGCTCAACGACGCCCATCTGCTGCTCGCCCTTCTGTCCCAGGAGGACGGCATTGTCATTCCGTTGCTTCAGAAGGTCGGGCTGAACGTTGCCCAGCTGCGGGCCGATACCGAGCGGGAAATCGAGCGGTTCCCCTCGCAATCCGGCTCGGCGGCCGAGCCGACCCTGTCCCGGGAAGTGTCACGCGTATTCGATCATGCCGAGGCCGAAGCCAAGGCGCTGGGCGACGCGTTCGTCTCGACCGAACACGTGTTGCTTGCCCTCGCCGAGGAGAAGGGCACCACCGCGCGCCAGCTGCTGACGGCCGCCGGCGTGAACCGCGACGATCTGCTGCAGGCCTTGGCGCAGGTGCGCGGATCGCATCGCGTGACCGACCAGGAGCCCGAGCAGCAGTACCAGGCGCTCGAGAAGTTCACCCGCGATCTGACCGAGCAGGCGCGGAAGGGCAAGCTCGACCCCGTGATCGGCCGTGACGAAGAAATCCGGCGGGTCATGCAGGTGCTGTCGCGCCGGACCAAGAACAACCCTGTGCTGATCGGAGAGCCCGGTGTCGGGAAGACGGCCATCGTTGAGGGTCTCGCGCAGCGCATCGTGGACGGCGACGTGCCCGAGTCGCTCAAGAACAAACATCTGGTGGCGCTCGACTTGGGCGCGCTGGTGGCGGGTACCAAGTACCGCGGCGAGTTCGAGGAGCGGCTCAAGTCGGTGTTGCGGGAGATCACGAGCAGCGAGGGGAAGTACGTCGTCTTCATCGACGAGCTGCACACACTCGTCGGGGCCGGCGCGGCCGAAGGGGCGGTGGACGCCTCGAACATGCTCAAGCCGGCCCTGGCGCGCGGCGAGCTGCACGTGGTGGGCGCGACCACGCTCGATGAATATCGCAAGCACATCGAAAAGGACGCGGCGCTCGAGCGGCGGTTCCAGCCCGTGTACGTGGGCGAGCCGTCGGTCGAGGCGACCATCGCGATCCTGCGCGGGTTGAAGGAGCGCTACGAGATCCACCACGGCGTGCGCATCACGGACGGCGCCATCGTGGCGGCCGCGACGCTGTCGCACCGCTACATCGGCGACCGGTTCCTGCCCGACAAAGCGATCGACCTGATCGACGAAGCGGCGAGCCGGCTCCGCATCGAGATCGACTCGCTGCCGCAGGAGATCGACGAAGTCGAGCGGCGCAGCGTGCAGCTCGAGATCGAGCGCGCGGCCTTGAAGAAGGAGAAAGACAAGGCTTCACGTGAACGGCTCGAGCGGGTGGACGAAGAGCTGCGCGGTCTGCGGGAGCGCTCGCAGGTGATGAAAGCACACTGGCAGGCGGAGAAAGAGGTCATCGCGCAGCTCCAGGCAAAGAAGGCCGAGCAGGAGCAGTTGCGCGGCGAGGCCGAGCAGGTGACGCGCCGCGGCGATCTGCAAAAGGCGGCCGAGATCCGCTACGGCCGGATTCCCAATCTCGAAAAAGAGATCGGAACGCTCGAGGCGCGGCTGCAGGAGGTCCAGAAGAACGGCAAGTACCTGAAGGAAGAGGTGGATGCGGACGACATCGCGGAAATCGTGGCGAAGTGGACCGGGATTCCCGTGTCGCGCATGCTCGAATCGGAGCGGGAACGGCTCACCCGGCTCGAGGCCGAGCTGGGCCAGCGGGTGATCGGCCAGTCCGAGGCGCTCGCGGCGGTGGCGAACGCGGTGCGTCGCGCCCGTGCGGGGCTGCAGGACCCCCATCGGCCGATCGGCTCGTTCATTTTCCTCGGCCCTACGGGGGTCGGGAAGACCGAGACCGCGCGGGCGCTGGCCGAGTTTTTGTTCGACGACGAGCGCGCGATGGTGCGGCTCGACATGTCCGAGTACATGGAGAAGCACGCCGTCGCGCGGATGATCGGCGCGCCGCCGGGATACGTCGGCTACGAGGAGGGCGGCCAGCTCACGGAAGCGGTGCGGCGGCGGCCGTATTCAGTCGTGCTGTTCGACGAAATCGAGAAGGCGCACCCCGACGTGTTCAACGTGCTGCTTCAGATTCTGGACGACGGACGGCTCACCGACTCGCAAGGCCGCACGGTGGACTTCCGGAACACCGTATTGATCATGACGTCGAACATCGCGTCGCAATACCTGCTGGACGCCTCGAACGTCGGGTGGGAGCAGACGGAGACCAAGGTGCTCGAAGTATTGCGGCAGACGTTCAAGCCCGAGTTCCTGAACCGGGTGGACGACATCATCATGTTCCGGCCGTTGTCGCACGAGGACGTGGCGAAGATCGTGGAGATCCAGTTGAAGCGGGTCGAGCAGCTCGTCGCCGACCGGAAGCTCAAACTGGATGTCACGGCGGCGGCAAAACAGCTGCTCGTGTCCGAGGGCTATGACCCGGTGTACGGCGCCCGACCGCTGAAACGCGCGATTCAGCGGTTACTGCAGAATCCGCTCGCGCTGGCGGTGCTCGAGGGCGAGTACACGGAGGGCGACACGATCCGGGTCGATCGCGCGCCCGACGGGAACAGTCTCACGTTCGCAAAGTTTCCGTCCGGCACGCCGGTAGAGGCGCGTGCGTAACGCGCCTCCGCTTTCTGGCTTGGACGAGGCGGGGATAGCGGCCGCAGTCGAGCAGGCGGAGCGAGCGGCGGCGATAGACGAGGTCCCGATCGGCGCGGTGATCATGCGCGAGGGAGTGATCGTCGCGCGGGCGCATAACGAGACCATCATGCGGCGTGATCCGACCGCGCACGCGGAGCTGCTCGTGATTCAGCAGGCCCTGCGCGAATTATTTACGGATCGACTGACCGACTGCACGTTGTATGTCACGCTCGAGCCGTGCGCCCAATGCGCCGGCACGATCGTGCTCGCGAAACTTGGCCGGCTGGTGTTCGGGGCATACGATCCGAAGGCGGGGATGTGCGGCACCGTCGAAGATCTCGTGCGTCACGGCCGGCTCAATCATCGGGTGGAGGTGCTGGGGGGAGTGGCGGAAACGACCTGCGGTCCACTGCTCACGGAGTTCTTCAAGATGAAGCGGTGATTGGGGTGACGCGCTTCCGCACCATCATTGAGCCGTTCCGCATCCATTCCACGCAAGCGATTCGCGACATCTCGCCGGCCGAGCGCGCCGCCGCGCTCGAGCGCGCCGGCTACAATCTCTTCAAGCTGCACGCCGATGAAGTTCTGATCGACCTGCTCACCGACTCGGGCACCGGCGCCATGTCGTCGCGCCAGTGGGCCGCCATGATGAATGGCGACGAGTCCTACGCCGGCAGCCGTTCGTTTTACCGCTTTCAGGATGTCGTGCGCGATCTCACCGGGTTCCGGGAAGTCATCCCCACGCATCAAGGCCGCGCCGCCGAGCGCATTCTGTTCGCCACAATCGTCACACCCGGATCCGTCGTTCCCAACAACACCCATTTCGATACCACGCGCGCCAACGTCGAGTATGCGGGCGGCGAGGCGAGGGATCTCGTGATCCCCGAGGGCCGAGTGCCGTCCTCGCGCCATCCCTTCAAAGGCAACATGGATGTCGCGGCCCTCGAGACGCTGATCGACGAAATCGGCCGCGAGCGCATCCCGCTCGTGATGGTCACGGTGACCAACAACTCGGGCGGCGGCCAGCCGGTGTCGCTCGAGAACCTGCGCGCGGTGCGCGCCGTGTGCGACCGCTACCACCTGCCCCTGGTTCTCGATGCCTGCCGCTTTGCGGAGAACGCTTACTTCGTCAAGCTGCGCGAGCCGGGGCAGGACGCGAAACCGTCCAAGAGGATCGCGCAGGAGATGTTTGCCCTGGCCGACGGCTGCACCATGTCGGCCAAAAAGGACGGCCTCGCCAACATCGGCGGATTTCTCGCGATGAACAATGCCGAGCTGGCCGCGCGGTGCCGCAACCTGCTCATCCTGACGGAAGGATTTCCGACGTACGGTGGTCTGGCGGGTTACGATCTCGAGGCCGTGGCGACGGGACTCGAGGAAGTGCTCGACGAGGACTACCTGCGCTACCGCTTGCGCTCCACGGCGTACCTGGCCGAGAAAGCCGAGCAGGCTGGTGTGCCGGTTGTCCAGCCGCCCGGCGGACATGCCGTGTACCTCGATGCCAAGGCGCTGCTGCCGCACATCCCGCCCGCGCAGTATCCGGCGCAGGCGCTGGCGGTCGAGCTGTATCGTGTGGGCGGCGTGCGCGGTGTCGAGATCGGCTCGGTGATGTTCGGCAAGGCCTCGGCCATGGAGCTCGTGCGGCTCGCCATCCCGCGCCGCACCTACACGCAGAGTCACATCGATTATGTGGGCGAGGTGATCGCGGCGGTGGCGGCGCGCAAAAACGAGCTGTGCGGCTACCGCATTGTCGAGGAGGCGCCGTGGCTCAGACACTTCACAGCGCGGTTCGCGCCGCTCACCTAGACGTTCCAGGAAGGCAATCACCGCGCTGGACGTCCCACTTGTCGCCGCGTGCGGAGCATTCGAAGAGGGATTTCCAGGGAGCCCAGGGGAACATGCGCGGCCCGCATACGGGCTCGCCTGGACGCGCCGGGCCGATCACGATATCGCCGACGGCGACTGCGCACCCGATAGTTGAAGCTCCGTTGCTGATCTGCGTCCACCAGCCGTGAGGGCTCCTCTGGGCAACGAAGATGTCGTTCCCCGCTGTCGTGCCGGACCAATACGCCGGATAAGGATCGGCCGTGTAGTGACCCGAATCGGCGAAAAAGCGGGCTTCCCCCTCGGCAAAGGCCAGGAGATCGGCGCGCATCGACGCGAGCACCGCGTGACGCATGTGAAGCAGTTGTAGCCGCGCACCATCGTCGACGCTCTCCGGCTGGCTATTCGCGATGTGCAGCACGTCCGATAGGTGAGTTCCGCCGCGTGCCACAGCCTGAGCGATGGGTCTGCGAGCGGCCAGGAGTCCGGCCAGAAGCCCGACGGCACCCACGAGCACGGCGATGCGGCGTCGCATAGCGATGGACCTCCGGACCACGGAACCAGGTGGCGTGTTGCGCATCACACAGACATGTCACAATTCGCCACCACGACTTACGGCTGCCGACTCAGTTTATTAGCATAGCGCCGTGAGCGCACCACCCGACCGGTTGTTTCTCGATTTCCAGTCAGCCCTCGTCGGTCGCTACTCGCTCGAGCGCGAGATCGGGCGAGGTGGCATGGGCGTCGTCTATCTGGCGCGCGAGGTGCGGCTCGACCGGCCGGTAGCCATCAAACTGCTGCCTCCGAGCCGTGCAGGCGACACGACACTACGAGAGCGATTTCTACGCGAAGCGCGCACCGCCGCGAAGCTCAGCCACCCGCACATCATTCCCATCTTTACGGTCGATCAAGTCGGTGAGTTCGTGTTTTTCGCGATGGCCTTCGTGGATGGCGAGACTCTCACGGAGCGGGTCCGCCGGCGCGGGCCGCTGCCGCCATCCGAAGCCGCGCGTATGCTGCGCGAAGTGGCATGGGCGCTCGCCTATGCCCACTCCCGGGATGTGGTCCACCGTGACGTAAAGGCCGACAACATCATTCTCGAGACGGCGACCGGCCGCGCGGTCGTCGCGGACTTCGGCATCGCCGCGGTCGTCCGTGGCGCCGCGGGCCTCGCTGGCGGCGAGGTGCTCGGCACACCGGAATTCATGAGTCCCGAGCAGGCGCTGGGCGAGCCCGTGGACGCCCGCAGTGACCTCTATGCTCTCGGCATCGTAGGGTACTTTGCACTGTCGGGAACGCTGCCCTTCGAAGGCAAGACGCCCACGGAGGTGCTGGCAAAGCAGGTCACCGAACCCGCCCCGCCGCTGCAGTCGGCAGCGTCGGGCCTGCCGCGCCGGCTCGCGCGCGCCCTCGATCGCTGCCTCGAAAAAGATCCACTCGAACGACCGCAGAAGGCCGAGGAGCTGGCGGAGCAGCTCGCGCTCGAGCAGCGCAAGGAGATCCCGCTGCCGTTGCGCGCGTTCGTCAAACACAACGCGCGACTCGACGGACCCGGGGTGGTGCTCTCGGCCTTCGGGCTGCTCCTCGTTGCGGGCGCCGTCGGAACGGTGTTCGGGAGCGCCGCCGCGTTCGTCGCGTTCGTCGGTGGACTGACCGCGCTCCCCGTCGGTGTGCTCGTCAACCGGGCGCGCCGCTTGCTCAAGTCCGGGTTTGGCTATGGAGACCTGGGTTTCGCGTTCCGCGCCGAAATCGCTCAGCAGCGTGAGGAGCGGGCGGTCGAACACGGGTACGCCCCATCTCGATTGGAGCGCGTGCTGCGCGCCAGCGGGGTGCTCGGACTTGGGCTCAGTATCGGCACGGCCATCATGAGTTACGTCTGGATCGAATACGGTGATCCTGGCTGGCTCGTTGCCGTGCCCGCCATGTTCATCGTCGCCACCGGCTGCGTCGGTTCCTGCGCGGGGTTGGCCGCGTTGCTCATGCTGCAGCGGCGGCGCGATGTCGATACGGAAGTCTACGCGAGCCTCTGGACGGGCGCGGCAGGCCGTCTTCTGTTTGGGGTCGCGGAGTCACTGACCTTCGGCAAGGCGCCTCCCGCGCCGATGACGCATCGTCCCACCGAGCTTTCCATCGGGATGGCCGCCGAGCAGCTGTTCACGACGCTTCCCAAGAGCACCCGCCAGCAGCTGCGCGATCTTCCCGACGTCGTCCGCACCCTCGAACAGGACGCCCAAACGATGCGGCGCAGGCTCGAGGAGCTTCAGGAGGCATTGCTCGCCTCAGACGGCGTTCGTGGGACGATGGACGCTCCGGGTGATTCCATCGACGCGCGACGCCGGCGCATCATCATGGACCTCGAAGCTGAACGGGACCTCGTGCAGCGGCGGCATGGCGACGCGCTCAAGGCGCTCGAAACCATTCGACTCAACCTGCTGCGCATGCACGCAGGCTCAGGGACTGTCGAGAGCCTCACGACCGACCTGGGCTTGGCGCGCGAGATCGCAAAGGAGATCGGGTTCCTGCTCGAGGCCGAGCGGGAAATCGAGGAGCAGCTCGGGTGATTCAGCCGTCGTCAGGATCGCGCTCACGCCGCCGGGCGCGCTGTTCCAGCTTGTCGATCAGCGTTTCGAGCTCGCGCTTCACGCGATTCAAGAACGGGACGAGTTTGGGCTCGAGCTCCGCTCCTAGCTCCTTGAGTACGTCGCGGAAGCGATCGCCGAGCTCTTGCCAGGTGGGCGCGGCTTCGTCATCCGTGGTGCGAGTCGGCGTGTCGCGTTTCGTGGGGAGGGTATTCATGGGCGTGTCTCCTTGTGTACAGTGATACGCGGCTCGGGGGCGTGAAGGTTCATCGGGAGGGGGTCTGATGGGAAGACGTGTCAGCGCTGTGCTGCTCGTGGCTTTCCTGTCCGTACCGGTCCGCGTCCAGGGCCAGAAAATGCAGGCGCGGCTGGGGATCGGCGCGAGCGCCGTATTTCCCACGGGCGAGTTCCACTCGGGGCCGAATGGCGAAGGCTTCAAGGTGGGCTGGCAGGGCATGGCCCTGCTGGACCTGGGAGTGCCGGGACGGCCCAGCGGATTCCGATTGGAAGGCCTGTATGGTGAGAACGCCGGCAATGACCAGCTGATCCAGGACGTGACCGGACTCGTCGGACCGGGGCTGGCGGCCAAAATGCGCATGTACGGTGGCGATGCCGATCTCATGCTCAAGAACCTGCCCAAAGCGGCCGGTAAACCGACCACGTATTTCTTGGGAGGGGTCGGGCTCCGGCGTCTGTCGCTGATCGCGACGCAGGGAGGCCTGACGGCCGATACCTCCGCCACCAAATTCTCCTGGAACGTGGGTGGCGGTGTCTATCTTGGTGGGAAGGCCTCGATGTTCTTCCTCGAAGCACGATACGTGCATGTCGCCTCGTTTGCCGATCTTTCGACCAATCATTTTCCCGTGACGGCCGGTATTCGGTTTGGCCTGTCGCGCTGATCTTTGAAGTCTGCGGGAGTCCCCTTAGGGGAGGAAGGGAGGGAGTATGCGTCGCATCATTCTTGGGCTGGCGGGTGTGTGCTGGACGACGGCCCTGTTCGGGCAGGGCGGAACGCATTTTGGCCTCGGGCTCGGCGGCACGTTTCCGGTCGGCGACTATCACGCGGATCCCGTGGGAGACGGGTTCAACGCCG
>Ga0335082_10008052_pt1 | contig 11444 bp, 14 predicted proteins | sample Lox_Sample_41_FD_206718 | JGI IMG/M metagenome (GOLD analysis project Ga0335082, IMG submission 206718) | Soil microbial communities from Loxahatchee National Wildlife Refuge, Florida, United States - Lox_Sample_4.1 | ecosystem: Environmental > Terrestrial > Soil > Wetlands | place: USA... | reverse complement strand
ATTGACTGGGATTCCGTCGCGGAGTTTACCTCGGCGCAACCCATGGTGGTGACCCGCACCGACAAGCAAACCATTTCGGGCGCCGTGAGTACCAAGGATTCGGAGGTTACGGTCAATACTCCGACCGGGACGCAAACGATTCCCATGGCAAATGTCTCCGTGATGCGCTCGCCCGCTGACCAGGCAGCATACGAAAAGTCGCTTCATCCCGGAATGCTGGAAGGCTGGACCGGCGGCGGGAACTTCGGCCTTGCGCTAGCCAGAGGCAACTCTGACACTACCAATCTTGCGCTGGGCTTCGATGCCTCGCGGCCAACGACGACCGACAAGTGGACCATCCAAGCAACGTCGATCTACTCGACCAGTGTGACCAACGGAGTAAGCTCGACAACGGCTAACGCGTTCGGTGGCTTCATCCGCTACGATCACAACCTGAGCAAGAAATGGTTCGCGTTTGGCCTGTTCGCCGGATTGTACGACCACGCGCAGGACCTCGACGTGCGCATCAGTCCCAGTGGCGGTCTGGGCTATCACGCCATCGCCAGCAAGATGACGACGCTCGATCTGCTCGGCGGCTTCGGCTATACCTACGAGAACTACTCCCCCGGCCCGACCAACAACCTGATGAATGCAACCATCGGGGATGAATTCAAACACAAGTTCACAGCCAACACTACCCTGTCCCAGGATTTCTATTTCTTTCCGTACCTGAACGGAGGTGGGGGCTACCGCGGTGTCTTTGACTTCGGTTTGGCCAGCAAGCTGTATCGAGCCATCACCTGGAACCTGAGCTTTACCGATTTGTACAACAGCAGACCCGTAGAGGGGAAAAAGAACAACGACTTGGTCTTCACAACAGGCCTGGGATTGACCTTCGGCAAAGCGGCGAAGGAAAAGTAGGGACTCTGCCAGCGCGGCTTTGAACAGCGAAACCCAGATGCCGTTCAAACCGCGCTTCCCAAGCAATTATCGCGTGCGGTCCTGGTATTCCTCAAACCACGCCATCTGGATGGCTTCCAGCTTGCCTTCATTCGACATTTTCGGGTCGTCAACAAAGGTGGGCATTTCGGTGACGTAGCGATGAAGATCGGTAAAGCGAACTTCCAGTGGATTCACCTCCGGGAACTTATCGGCCAGCGCAAGGCCGATGTCTTCTGCATCGTCCCATCTCAATTCATCTGCCATGGGCTAATGCCCTCCGCCTTCTGAGACATAATTGCGATTCCACGCAGGAATTTCAACCACAACTTCGCCCGGCTTCTCGATCACCGCCTGACAGCCGAGGCGCGAATTGAGTTGCAGGTCGGCCGCCATGTCGAGGCGGTCGGCCTCGTCGTCCTCCATCTCGCTCAGGCACTCCTTGCCTTTCTTTACCACGACGTGACAGGTTGTGCAGGCGCAGTTTCCACCGCAAGCATGCTCCAGGTGCAGGCCGAAATTCATGGCCACGTCCAAAATGGACTCTGGCTTGCCATGGTCCTGATAGGGCAGCTTGCCGTGCTCAAACTCGAATGTCTTGTTGTCGGGAAGGAATGTCAGCCGGACCGTGTTCGGCCCAAGTGCTTCTTCCGTTGCGGTTGCGCCGCCTTGTGTTTTCTCTTCCATAGATTTCTCTTCTTTATCCAGTAGCCGCTGGCGGCTATCCACTCACTTGATCTCCGCTTGCGCGATGGGATGCGGCGCCGCCGGGCCTTCGCCGACATCGGCCGTTGCCATGTCTTTGCCTTTCAGGGCAGTGGTCACCGCCGAATCCATCATCAGTTCTGCAAGATGCATCGTGGCCTGATTCAGAACATCGATCGCGCTGCGAATCGCCTGATAATCGTCTTCCTTCATCACCGCGCGCAAGGCAACCTCGAGCTTGTTGATGTCGGTGCGCTCCTGTGGCGATAACAGCTCCCAAGCGGGATTGTTATGGCCCTTCTCCAGCGCCGCCAGCATGGTTTCCGCCTCATTGCGCGCCTCGATTACCTGCCGCTGGCGGAAATCCTCCTCCGCGTAATCAAACGACTCGAGGATCATGTTCTCGACCTGTTCGTCGGTGAGGCCGTAGCTGGGCTGGACTTCAATCTCGGCTTCCTTGCCGCTGCGCAACTCCCGTGCTGAAACGTGCAGAATGCCGTTGGCATCAATAAGAAACTTGACTTCGATGCGCGGCAGGCCGGCCGGCATCGGCGGAATGCCCTTCAGATCGAAACGCGCCAGCGAGCGGCAATCCTTTGCCAACTCGCGTTCTCCCTGCACGACGTGAATGGCTACATTGGTCTGTCCCTCCACGCCGGTGGTGAAGTGTTCGTTCGCCGAGGCCGGAATGGTCGAATTGCGATGGATGATCTTCACCACCCCGCCGCCCAGCGACTCAATGCCCAGCGATAGCGGTGTCACGTCGAGCAACAGCATCTCTTTGGTTGCTTCCGAGCCGCCGGAGAGAATATTCGCCTGCACCGCCGCTCCGAGCGCGACCACTTCGTCGGGATTCAAGTCGCTGTGCGGCGTACGCTCGAATAGTTCCTCGACCAGTTGGCGCACGCGCGGAATGCGAGTCGAGCCGCCTACCAGTACGGCTTCGTCAATGTTTTTCGGCTTGAGCCCCGCGTCCTTCAGCGCCTGCTTCACAGGGCCTACCGTGCGGTCGATCACTGGCTGGATCAACTGCTCGAACTGCTGCCGCGTGATCTCGCGCTGATAGCGCTTGCCGCGGGGTAGCCCGACGTCGAGGGCAGTCGTCTTGTTCGACGACAGTGCGATCTTGGCTTCAATAACCGCCTTGCGAATGGCCTGCACGACCTCAGCATTACGCCGGATGTCCACACCGAGATCGCCCTGAATATCGTCCAGTGCGATGGTGATGAGCAGATTGTCAATGTCATCGCCGCCGAGGTGCGTGTCGCCGTTGGTGGCGATGACTTCGAAGATTCCTTCATGAAGCTTCAAAATCGAAATGTCGAAGGTGCCGCCACCCAAGTCATACACGGCGACTGTTCCGTTCTGTTGCTTATCGAGACCATAGGCAAGCGAGGCTGCTGTCGGCTCGTTCACCAGCCGGAGGACTTCCAGACCGGCGATGCGGCCGGCGTCCTTGGTAGCTTGTCGCTGCGCATCGTTGAAATACGCGGGAACAGTGATGACCGCCTGCGTGACCGGCGCACCGAAGTAGCGCTCGGCATTGCGTTTCAATTGCCGCAGGATGAACGCAGAAATTTCGGGCGGCGTGAAAGTCTTGTTGCCCAGCTTGATGCGCAGCACCTCGCCCGGCGCCAGATCGTCGGCCAGGCGGAATGGGAAGAGCTTGAGCTCGTCCTGAATGTCCTCGACCCCGCGGCCCATCAGGCGCTTTACGCTGTACACCGCCCGTTCTGGCGTTTCGATGAGATATTTGCGCGCCGGATTACCCACAACGATCTGGCCGTTTTCATTGAGCGCGACTACCGACGGCAATAGATTCGAACCGTCCTCGCCAGGGATGACCACCGGACGGTCGCGTTCCATATAGGCCACGAGCGAGTTCGTAGTGCCCAAATCAATGCCGACGATGCGGTCACTAGCCATTAGCAATCACGCTTTTCGCCATTCGCTTTTCGCTCTTCGCCAGAAGCTGTTTCGTCCGAATGGGTCTGGCGAAAAGCGAATAGCGAACCGCGAATTGCGTCTTCATCCTTCCAGCACCTCATCAACATCCCGCAGCAGATTGCGCAGGTAATTGCGGCGGTTCAGCACTTCCACCATCTTGTCGCGCACGGCCAGGCGATCGTCCTCCAGCACAGTCTCGCCTTGCTCGGCGCGATCCACCAGCGCGTCCCACTCGCACCATGCGGCAGAAAGCTCCTGCATCATGCCGTCGTACTTTTCCTGCAAGTGCTTCTTTGCGTCCTCCAACTGGCGCTCGAGATTGCGGTCCTCCTCACCCATCTTCTTGTTCATCCGCATCTCTTCCAGTTGCATATTCAACTCGAAAACTTCTTCCAGCAGGTCGGGCGGTACAACCTGCTTCTTCAGATTGCCAGTGCGACGCGCTTCCTCGGTCGCAGCTTTCGACTGCTCCTCCAGTTGCACGCCCTGCAGGCGCAACAAGTACTCAGTTCGGGTGATCGGGTCCTTCAGCGTGCGATAGGCGTCGTTGAGGTGCGAGCTCTGTTCCAGCGCCCATTGCTGCTCGCGCTCGCTCTTGATGGCATTGATGTCGGGATGCAGATGGCGGCTCAGATCGTAGAACTCACGCTCCAGCCTGCCGGTCTCCAGGTTCAGTTTGTAGGGCAAGCCGAAGAACGCGAAGTAGTCCACCGGCACGGGCGGCTGCACCTTACCGCACTGCTGACAGAAGTGCGCAGCGCGCATGGCCCCGCACGACCAGCAATTGTGCTGCGGGGGCCTGCCATGACTTATAACGAAAAGCCCGCTGTCCTTCGTATTCTTGTCTTGCGTCTGGGGCATCCAATTGTTCCCTTAGACTGCCAGCCCCAGGCTCACGCCCGGGGCAGAAATTAATTCACCACTCGACTTTCCGCTGACGTGGGGCCTTCCACGCTCCGCAAATACGCTACGAGAACGAAGTGCCGCAACCGCACGACTTCTTCGCGTTGGGGTTCTGGAACACGAATCCCTGGTGCATCAGGGTTTCTTCGTAGTCCAGCACCATGCCATGCAGATAAATGAACGACTTTGGATCGACGAAGATACGAACGTCGTCGAACTGAAAGATCCGATCCCGTTCGCGCGGTTGCGTATCAAAGCGCACACTGTAGCTAAGTCCCGAGCAGCCGCCACCCTGCACGCCGAGACGCAGACCGCCCTCAGCCGGCGAAATGTTCTCCTTCATCATCACCGCGCGAATACGCGAAATCGCCTTCTCCGTCACCTGAATGCCGGCGGTGGCGGGAGCCGGCGCCTGTGATGGGTTCTCAATGTTGATCGTGCTCACGGTTCCATCCGGGCATACCTCAGGATAAGCAAGGTGCGCCACTTCCTCAGCATCAGTTTACGCCGTCTGCTCGACGGGAGGGCTCTGCGTCGCGCCCTGAGGCACGCCGTTCTTCTTCTTCCAGTCGCCAATGGCGGCGCGAATGGCATCTTCCGCCAGCACCGAACAGTGAATCTTCACCGGAGGCAACGACAGCTCCTTCACGATGTCGGTGTTCTTAATGGTCAACGCTTCCTCCACCGTCTTTCCCTTCACCCACTCGGTAGCGAGCGAGGATGACGCAATCGCCGAGCCACAGCCAAAGGTCTTGAACTTGGCGTCCTCGATGATGTTGGTCGCCGGGTTCACTTTGATCTGCAGCTTCATTACGTCGCCGCACTCGGGAGCGCCGACCAGGCCGGTGCCGACCTCGGGGCTGTTTTTGTCCATCGAGCCCACGTTGCGGGGATTTGTGTAATGGTCAAGGACCTTGTCACTGTATGCCATGAAGTAGTCTCCTTAATTGCCCAAACTCTGAGTTAGTGAGTCGGCTCTGCCGCCCACTGCACCTTCGTCAAATCAATGCCTTCTTTCGCCATCTCGTAGAGCGGCGACAATTCGCGCAGCCGCTTCACCGTGTCAACCACTCGCTCGGCCACGTAATCCACCTCCGCCGCAGTGTTGAAGCGGCCAATGCCGAACCGGATCGAGCTATGCGCCAGGTCGTCGCCCGCGCCCAGGGCCTTCAAGACATAAGATGGCTCCAGCGTCGCCGAGGTGCAGGCCGAGCCACTGGAAACCGCAATGTCGTTGATGCCCATCAGCAGCGATTCGCCTTCCACGTAGGCGAAGCTGATGTTGAGGTTGTTGGGCAGACGATGCTCCATGGAGCCGTTGATGTAAACCTCGTCAAGCTGGCCCATGATGGCGTCCTTCAGTCGATCGCGCAGGCCGCCGAGCTTCTTGCCTTCTTCGGCCATTTCATTCATTGCTATCTCGCACGCCTTACCCAGACCCACGATTCCGGGAACATTCAGCGTCCCCGAACGCATACCGCGCTCGTGTCCGCCGCCGTCGATCTGCGCCACTAACTGGACGCGAGGATTCTTACGCCGAACGTACAACGCGCCCACGCCCTTCGGCCCATAGATCTTATGTCCTGAGATGGACGCCAGATCCACGTTGTCCTGAATCACGTTGAACGGGACCTTGCCCACAGCCTGCACCGCATCGGTGTGGAACAGCACACCGCGCTCATGGCACAGAGCTCCGATCTCGCGGATCGGCTGCAGCACTCCAATTTCGTTGTTGGCGGTCATGATGGTAACCAGGATGGTCTTGTCGTCCATCGAGCGTTTCAGATCGTCGAGGTCGATGCGGCCGTCCTTTTGCACCGGCAGATAAGTGACGCGGAAGCCATATTTCTCCAGGCGCTTGCAGGTGTCGAGCACGGCCTTGTGCTCGGTGGCCTGGGTGATGATGTGATTGCCCTTTTCCTTGTACATCTCAGCGACACCCTTAATAGCCAGGTTGTCGCTCTCGGTGGCGCCCGAGGTAAAGATGATCTCCTTGGCTGTTGCGCCGATCAGCTTGGCGATGCGCTCGCGCCCCTGCTCCGTTGCCTTCTCCGCGACCCAGCCAAATTCGTGATTACGGCTGGCGGCATTGCCAAACGTATCGTTGAAGTAGGGCAGCATCTCTTCGACCACCCGCGGATCGGGACGGGTGGTGGCGTGATTATCCATATAGACGGGCAGCTTCACGTCCTTATGACCATTGCCTGAAATAACATTCGTGCTCATTGCGCGTCACTTCTCCTAAACTCGGTCTGCCTTGCTTGCTGTCCAACCCAGATGAACCAGCTCCGGCGCTGATTCGTGTTCCGGTTCAGTCATCTCCCAAATCGTCAACCGGTTCAAAACTTCCTCGATACTTCGGCCCACCCGGCGCAGCGGCTCGCGAATGGTGCAGCGATCGCTCTGCTCACAATCCTCCGTAGTCGCGCTACAGGAAGTGATGAACAACGGGCCATCAATCGCGCGAATCACCTCGAACGCGCTGATGTGCCTGGGATCCCGGGCCAGCATGTACCCGCCATTTGTGCCGTAGTGCGAAACCAGCAGGCCGGCTTTGGTCAGCTTCTGCAGTATCTTGGCCAGCGCTTCCTGCGGGATCATGTACATCTCCGCCAGGTCTTTTGCGCTGCATGCTCCCAGGTCGGAATGCTCGGCCAAGTGCCGCATGGCAATCAGCCCATAGTCCGCCTTCTTGGTCAGCTTCAGCATCGGTACTCAGTGGCATATGCGACCAAATCAGTCGCAATTTGATTCTACGACGGCGAACCCACATTTGCAAGCTGTTACAGCCAACAGCCAATCCGTGCAATGAGCTGTAACTCCAAGGCAGCGAATGGCTTAAGGATTGGCGATGTATTTTGTCGTATATTGGCGGTTAGCCATGGAACGAAAGCTGCCATTCATCGAGGGCGCTGTCCGGGGTGAGCCGAAGAATTAATCTCCCGGGCGCCAGAAATGCTTGACAAGTCCTATTCGCAGGCTAAAATACCGGACAATTCCATTGCCTCTCACGGTAGCGGCGTAAGTATGAACAGGAGCCAGGCCTCGCGAAGGATTCCCAACCTTTCATAAGAGCGAACCATGGACCAGCCCTGCCGCCATCCTCGTGTCCAAGTGGTCTCCCGTGACGAAGACGCAGAATTTGTCGAATGTCTGGACTGCCGTGAGATTTTTGAATCGAGCGAATTCCGAGACATGGACATAGAATCGAAAATCTCCAACGAAGAGGAATAAAACTGCGCGTGGTGGTGTGCCTGGCGCTTACCGCAGCCGGAGTGCGGCATCGGCGGAGAACTCCGCTTCAGCGAATTCGCCGGCCACAAATCTAGGGTAGGCTGCGGCGGCGATCATGGCGGCGTTGTCAGTGGAGAGTTTGCGCGAAGGAATATAGACCGGCAGGCCTTCGCCAGCAGCACGCAATTCGAAGGTTTTGCGCAGCTCGCTGTTGGCCGCCACTCCGCCGGTGACAAACAGCGACGCGACGTTGTGCTCGCGGGCGGCCAAAAGAGTCTTGCGGACCAAGTCGTCAACCACGGCGCGCTGGAACGAAGCAACAAGATCCAGCGTTTCTCGATCACTGAGGGCGAGATAGTCGGCGGGCTTGGGCGAAATTAATCCCGTCATCGTGCTTCGCCGCTGTTCGATCCTGGCACGCATGTCATGGGTTTCCACGTATCGCAGAACGGCGGTCTTGATGCCGCTGTAGGAGAAGTCCACCCGGTGATCCTCGTCGGCATGTCGGTTCTGCGGATTGCGGTCGCGATGCTTAATCTGCGTGAAGGGGAACTTCACCGCCTCAGGATTTCCATGCTGTGCCAGGAAGTCGATGACCGGGCCGCCCGGGTATCCGAGTTCCAAGAGCTTGGCAACTTTGTCGAATGCCTCACCGGCGGCATCGTCGCGCGTGTGCCCCACATCAAGGTAGACCCAGCCGTCCTGCCTGCGCTCGGCCAGAAAGAGGTGTGTGTGCCCCCCGCTCACCACCAGCGACAGTACCGGAAATTCCAACTCATGATTGCCCTTCTGACGCTCCTCCAGCAGGACTGCATGAATGTGGCCTTCCAGATGATTTACTCCGATTAGTGGCTTCTCCAATGAGTAGGCCAGCGCCTTGGCATAACTCAAGCCCACCAGCAGTGATCCGGCGAGCCCCGGCCCCCTGGTTACCGCGATGGCGTCAATCGTCTTGTACGTTTTGTCAGCCTCCTCCAGCGCCTTGCGCACAACCGGTACTATGGCCCGCAGATGCTCGCGCGATGCCAGCTCCGGCACGACTCCACCGTAAGGCGAGTGCGTGGCGAACTGTGAGGCCACAACGTTCGAGATCAGTTCCTCGCCGGAGCGCACCACCGCCGCCGCGGTCTCATCACAGGAGCTCTCGATGCCCAGGATGTACACATTGCTCATGTCTCCATTGTAAGTGGCCTTACCCTCGAACGAGGCTGCCGCTACAATCAACCTGTCGATGCGTCAGCACGCCACCAACATTGTTCGCGAGCTTCGCAGTCGCGGTTTTCAGGCTTATCTCGCGGGAGGCTGCGTGCGCGACACTCTGCTGGGTCTCGCCCCAACCGACTACGACGTTGCTACCGACGCCACGCCGACAGAGGTCATGCGAATTTTCCCCGAGACGTGGGCCGTGGGCGCGCAGTTCGGTGTGGTGCTGGTGCCGTTGAGAACACCCAATCAAGCAAAAGAGGGCAGTGCCGGGCACCCGGCGGAGTCGCGCTCGGTTGTTCCCTCCGAGCACCCTAACTACATCGAAGTCGCCACTTTCCGCAACGACGGCACCTACACCGACGGTCGCCATCCAGACCGCGTGAGCTATTCCAAAGACCCACAAGAAGACGTGCAGCGCCGCGACTTCACCATCAATGGTCTGCTGATGGATCCGCTGGAAGGCAGTCGAGTGCTCGACTTCGTCGGCGGGCGTGAGGACCTGAAGGCCGGCATCATCCGCGCCATCGGCGATCCTAAGAGCCGCTTCGCCGAGGACAAGCTACGTATGCTGCGCGCGGTGCGTTTCTCGGCTCGCTTCGGCTACGCAATCGAGCCGACTACTTTCGCCGCCATTCAAGGGATGGCTCCGGGCATTCAACAGGTGAGCCGCGAACGCGTGCGCGATGAGCTGACCAAAATGCTCACGGAAGGCCACGCGCGCCGCGCATTTGAGCTGCTTGATGCGACCGGTCTGCTGCGTGAGGTGCTGCCCGAGGTGGATCGTATGAAGGGCGTCGAGCAGCCGCCTGAATTCCATCCTGAAGGCGACGTCTGGATTCACACGCTGCTGTTGCTGGAGAAGCTGCCGCCGGGATGCGCGCGCGCGCTGGCGTGGGGCGCCCTACTGCATGACGTCGGCAAGCCGCCGACCTTCCGCGTCGCGCCCGATCGCATTCGCTTCGACGGCCACGTCGAAGTGGGCACCCGCATGGCCGAGGCGATCTGTTATCGCCTTCACTTTTCCAACGAGGATACACGCCAGATCGCTGCCCTCGTGGCCAACCACATGCGGTTCGCCGACGCGGAGCGCATGAAGGAATCCACCCTGAAGCGATTCCTCCGCCTGCCACGCTTCGATGAGCATCTGGAGCTTCACCGTATTGACTGCCTTAGCAGTCACGGTAACCTGGCGCTGTACGACTTCGTGCGCGAACGGCTGCGGCAAACTCCGGAGGAGGAGATCAGGCCGAAACCGCTGCTGACCGGCGATGACCTCATCGGCCTCGGGTATCGGCCGGGGCCGCAGTTTCGCGAGATTCTCTCCGTGGTCGAGGACGCGCAACTGGAGGGCACGCTGCACCATAAGGAAGAGGCGTTGGATTTTGTGCGGCGGGAGTTTCCGCGGGCGAGGTAACCAGTGCTCTACAATCGAATCTCAGACTTTATGCAGCCCGCCGGCCCAACGCTCAAGAAGATTATTGCCAACACTTTGCGCCGGGAAGCCGGCGACGACGCTGCGCTCCTGGCTTGGCCGCTGGCCTGTGGAGCCAAGGTCGCCGAGAAAACGACCGCCATCGGTTATGCTGATGGAGTCCTCACGGTCGAGGTTCCGGACGTGGCCTGGCAGCATCAACTCCAGGGGCTGCACCAGCCGTATCTCGAAGCCCTAAATCCGCTCAGCGCACTGCCGGTGAACGCGATCAAGTTCGTCGTGAAGGGCCGGGCCCAACGGATTCGTTAGGAAGAATGGAATGGTCACGGAAAGAGACGTCTCCCATGTCGCCGACCTTGCTCACCTGGAACTTACTGAGGAGGAGAGGGCGCACATGCTGAAGGACCTGAACTCCATCCTCAGCTATATTGATCGGCTGAACCAGCTGGATACTTCCAAAATCGACCCAATGGCACAAGTTGCCAGCCGCTACGGGGCGGGCCATGATGCTGACGAGACCCTGCGTCCCGACGAAGCGCGCGCTTCTCTGCCGCGTATCGCAGCTCTGCGAAATGCCCCCGCGACAGATGGGGTTTTCTTCAAAGTGCCCAAGGTGATCGAGCGATAGAACCGAATGAACCTTGATCCGCTTACTGTCGATTCCGCCCGCACTGCGGTGCTGGAGAAGCAGACGACAGCCACTGCCCTGGTGGAAGCCTTCTACCAGAGGATTGAAGCTGAGGACGGTGAGATCGGCGCCTATCTGACTCTATGCCGGGAACACGCCTATCAACAGGCCGCATACATTGACGCGTTGGCCGATAAAGGTGACGCGCTCCCGCCGCTTGCTGGAGTTCCGATCGCCATCAAAGATGTTTTCCTGACAAAGGGTGTGCGCACAACGGCGGGCTCGAAAATCCTCGCAAACTTCATCGCGCCCTATGACGCCACTGCAGTGCAGCGGCTCGAGGCGGCCGGCGCAGTCATCCTCGGGAAAACCAACTGCGACGAGTTCGCGATGGGCTCGTCGAACGAGAACTCCGGCTTTCATCCCGTACTCAATCCCCACGACCACTCGCGCGTTCCGGGCGGCTCGTCC
>Ga0335082_10008050_pt1 | contig 11445 bp, 22 predicted proteins | sample Lox_Sample_41_FD_206718 | JGI IMG/M metagenome (GOLD analysis project Ga0335082, IMG submission 206718) | Soil microbial communities from Loxahatchee National Wildlife Refuge, Florida, United States - Lox_Sample_4.1 | ecosystem: Environmental > Terrestrial > Soil > Wetlands | place: USA... | reverse complement strand
CGGCCGCAAGCAGGCGTTCTTGGTCGACTCCGAGGGCATCCTGCACGTCAAGGAGGCGGGCCCCGCGGGTGCCCCGACGTCGCACATGGCGGGCCTCGCGGTCACCGGGCCGGGCGGCACGGTGGTCGTCCCTAGCGTGAACGTGAAGGCGACGACGAAGTTCACGCTGACGATCCAGGACGGCGGCGCTGCGCCGACCAACGGCCTCTATGTGAGCGCGCGCGTCGTCGGCGCGAGCTTCACGATCCAGATGATCAACCCGCTCGACATCGGAGTGCAGGTCTACTACCAGCTCTGGGAGCCGACGATCCCATAGCGTCAGACGCACGTGCTACGCAGGGGCGTGCCCGACGACGACGACAACAACCCCAGCGATCCCAGCGCCACGCCGCCGCCCGCCGACAAGGTCACCTACGTCGACGCGTTCGACAGAGCGCACCCACCGACCAGCATCCACGCGTTCCACGTCGAGGAGGACAGCGGGCGGAACCAGCGCAAGCGCGACATCGTTGCCCGCGTGTTCCAGAAGTTCAGCCCCGGATCGTCCGCCGAGGTGCTGCACGCCGCCGGTCTCGGCGAGAACCTGAACCTGTGGCGCGCACGCGTCGCCGAGCTGACCAACGACGGCGTGCTCAAGAAGATCGACAAGCGCCGCTGCCGCGTGACCAACCACGAGGCAGCGATCCTCCAATACGTGGAGCCCAAAGACCGCGTGCGCCGCGTGCGCGTCGAGCCGCGCGACGCGATGATCCTCGATCTGTGCGATGTCCTGGAAGGCATCGCAGAAGATCCGAATATCTCCCTCGGTGACCTTCGACTAGCCACGGTTCGCGACATGATCACCCGCGGCCGGAGCCTCGCGCGGCGTGAGCGCCCGCGGCCGGAGCCTCGCGCGGAAGCAGATCAACCGCGGCCAACGGTCTAAGACGCGGCGAGGCGCTGATCGAGTCTGCGCAGGTCCTCGAATTTGAGGAGCCCGCGCTTGTACTCGTCAGGAATGCCTTCGAGGCCGAACCGCGCGCCGAGGATCGCGCCCGCGATCGCGCCCCGCGTGTCTGCATCGCCTCCGAGCTTGACCGCCGCGATGACGCCGTCACGGAAGCTCTCCGCCCAGAGCGCGCAGTAGATCGCTGTCGCCGTGATCTGCCATGCGTTACCTCGGCGGCCGGCACACTCGCGCGTGAACAGCTCCGGGAAGTCTCCCCGCGCGAGCGCCTCATGCGCGGCGTGGAGGCTGCCCTCGACGCGCGTCGGCGGGGTCACGATCTTCGCGCGCGCGATCGCCGCGAGCACGAAGGGCAGCACAGCGGGCCGCGTCGCGCCTTGACGCGCGATGCGCACCGTCAAGGCCACGGCGATGCTCGCTGCCACGGCTTCCGGATTTGCGTGCGTGATGTAAGCGTCTTGCCGGCACGCAGCGCAGATCGCCGACTCGTTCACGAAGTACACGCCGATCGGCGCCGCACGCATCGGCGGAGCGCTGCCCACCTTGTCAGGGTCATCGAACGCGATGCCGCTGTGACGCCAGTCCACCCCGCCCGCGAGCTTCTCCATCGCGGCGCGCGTCGTCCCGCCCATGCCGTGCGGCGTCGCCTGCGACCACGCAAGGTAGCGCCTCGAGACGTCGTGACCGTCGAAACCGCCACACGCGATCAACGACGACGCGAGGCACTCGGCCATCTCGGTGTCGTCGGTCCAGTGCCCGGCTGGAAGCTTGTGCCACGTGCCGGGCTGATACGTGCCAGCCCATGTCGCCAGGCCAGGGTGCACCTCATCGCCGAGCTTCTCGAAGGGCATCCCGAGCGCATCACCTATCGCCTGACCGACGATCACGGCTGACGTCATGACCGATCTTTGATGTCGCAGATCGCTCACGGGTTCCACGGTCCGATCGGTCGTCCCGACGCCGGATCGATGATCTCGTAGTGTCCCTGTACGACAGGCAGCTCGAAGCGGCGCGGATCCTGGTAGCCGCACGCGAGGCACACCGGGTTGAGAGCCTGGCAGTCACGCGACGCGCGGCACTTCGGACAGGTGAACGTGTTCGAGGCCGTGTCCACGCCCGGCGCGAAGCCGCGGACGACCGTCGAGCTTACGGCGGGAAGCTCAAGGTCCTGGAGCTTGCGCCACACGAGCTTGCCGGCTTGGTGCGCGGCGACATACGTCGTGGCCCGCATCTCACCGTCGGTCCCGACCGCGATCAGATCGCCTTCCGCGCGTGGCGGGATCAGGGCCTCCAGCGCGAAGGTCTTGTACCGGTAGACGCCGTCGAACAAGTCTTTCATAGTGTATAGTCTACACCATATCCGGTTGGGTATCTAGCTACCCGTATCTCGGGCGCCGCGGTCGCCGTGTATCGGCCGCGACGGGTGCCCATCTACCCGCCCCATGCGGCGCGGACTTGGCGCGAACGTGGCCTTCCAAGCGCCGGCACGCGGCGTGTACTACCGCAGGAACATGACCGCCGCCCGCGAGATCGAGCAGCAGATCCTGGCCCTCGTCGAAGGGTCGATCGAGGATACGCGCGTCCCCGACGCGATCGCCGCGCATGCCGACAAGCGCGCAGGCAAACCCGTCACCAAGGCCGACGCGGCGCAGATCGAAGCGCAAGTCGGTCTTCCCGTGTGCATCACCCGTCGGTACCGCATGACCCAGGTTGCCTGGGCCGTAGGCAAGGGAGGCAACCCCTGGAGCGAGGAGCGATCGATCCTGATCGCCCACTCGGACACCAACGTCCGCTGGCCGACCGGCGCCGAGCTGCGCGCCAAAGAGCCCGCGTACTTTGGCGCCCGCGACGAGCGCAATGCGTCGCGGAAGCAGCTTCTCCAGGAGCACGCGACCCTGCGCGAAGCGATCGGCGGCGAGATCCCGGACGCCGACGACGAGAGCGCGATCTACCGGGCGGCGCGGGCGATCGTCAAGCTCCGCGAGGCCCGCGAGGAGCTGCTCGCCCTCATCGACTACGGCCAGCCCCTCCACGTCGCGCGATCGGCCATCGAGAAGCTTGTGGGGAAAGAGTAGGCTCGGACCATGTCCCGGAAGAAGTCGGCGGCGCAGCTAGATCGCGAGATCGCGGAGGCGATCTTCAGCCCGCATCCGCGCGCGACCGCGTACGAGCGCGAGAAACTGGCGGCTCTCAGGGCGCGCTTCCCGATCGGCGCGCAGGTGAAGATCAAGGCAGGGCCGCCGGCCGAGTACGTCGGCACGGTCGGCGAAGTCACCGGCTACGACCTCGGCTACGACGAGGATGAGCCGCTGATCCACGTGCGCTATCACGCGCCGATCGAGTTCGGTCGGGGAATCGAAGAGCGCACCGGAAAGTGGCACGCGGACGAGATCGCCCCGACAACGGGATCGCGGCACGCGGCCAAGAAGGGAGGCTGGTCCGTGGTCGTCGAGGAGGGCTACGTCAAGGTCAAGCGCGACGGCGAGACGATCGCCGCGGGCGTCGACACCGGCGGCAAGCGCCTGACCGGCATCGAGTTCACCCGGCCCGAGTACCAGCGGTCGAACCCGACGCGCCAGAAGGCGATGAAGGTGCTCCAGGCGAAGGGCTACCGGTAAGGTCATGGCCGCTCGCAGGAAGGAAGCCCAGGGCCGGTTCGCCGAGCTGTTCTCGACATCCGAGGATCGCGTCGACGACGCCCGCAAGCGCTTCGAGGAGGCACGGACCACGCTGGCCAACGCCCGGACCTACGGGACGCAGGCCCACGCGGACGCCGCCGCCCAGGCGTTCCGTGATGCAGCCGAGAGCTACGCGAGCACGCTGCGGACACACGCGCGGCTCGTGGTGGACTACGCCGAGGAGCGCGCGCATGGCTAAGACCAAGGAGGGCTACGTCCACGTCGGTGACGTCCTGCGCGACGCGCTGGTCGACGACATCGACGCGATCGCCTGGGACGGAGACATGCGAGCGCGCGCGGACAAGGTCAAGGCGTCACTCCAGCTCGCGGCGCCACACCGCGGCGGCTACCTCGTCGACACGAGCGGCTGGTCGCAGGACGACGTCGACTTCTTGCGGATGGAGGTCGACAGCGTCCACGAGGACGAGGGCCACAGCTTCATGTCCCACGGCATACGCCTCGGCAACACGCGCATCGGCCGACAGATCCTCGCGCTGCGCACAAGGCTGGACGAGCTGTGACGCACAAGGCTGGACGAGCTGTGAAGAAGAGCGGCAGGCGGCTCGACGCCGAGATTGCCCAGGCGCTCGTCAAGCGATCGGGACGCAAGCCCGATCCTGACGTCGTCGCTGCGTTCGAGCACATGGCCAGCGACGCCGAGTCGTACGGCGCCGAGAACCTGTTCCTGGCCAGGCGGGACGAGGGCTACGCGGGTGACCCCAAGGAGTTCCGCTTCAGCGAGATCTACGCCCGCCGCCTGCCGACGTACGTGTACGAGCTACTCACGGAGTACATCGAACAGTACGCCCGGATCCCGCACGATCGCCTCGGCCGGAAGCTCACGCCCAAGGAGGTCGACTGGATGACGCGCGAAGCCTCCAGGATCCGCGACGCCGAGGTCCGCGCGCTTCGGGGGAAACTCTCGTGACGGGCCAGCTCACAGGCGAGATGCTGCGCGTGCTCCGCATCGCCGAACGTGACGGCGGCTCCGTCGTCGCCGGCAAGGGGGCGCACGCCGGTAGGGTCGAGCGGGTCAACGCAGCGACGGTGCTCGCGCTCATCCGGCGCGGGCTCCTGTCGCACGTCTACGGGTCGGAAGGCGGCCTCGGCGGTCGGCTGACCGACGCAGGGCGCGCCGCGATCGCGGGCCACGCCGAGCCGCCAGTCCACGCGACGAAGAAGAGCGCGGCGCAGCTCGACGCCGAGATCGCGGAGGCGCTCGCCGAGCCATCGAGCACCGAGAGGGCACCCCTGCGTGTGCAGCTCTCGAAAGGGCTCGGCCAGGCGATCCGCCGGTACAGCGGCCTCGCCGTGTTCAATGCGACCAAGAACACCTCGCGCGGCTACGTGTTCGAGTCGAACGACCCCGGCGTGGTGCGCGCGTTCTGGTACGCGACGAACGAGGTCCTCCACCGGCCAGCGACGCGCGCGATCGGAGACGCCGTGGTGAAGCTTCGCGCCGAGTTACGCCCGATCATCGAGGCATCCTGGCCGGAGGCGCTGTCCCGGTGAAACCCTCCGACCTACCCGACCCCGAATCGCACCCGCACGGGACGCGCGCCCGCTACGTCGCGCTCAAGTGTCGATGCGACGCGTGCCGCGCCGCGAACACGCAGTACGCGCGGGAGCGCGCCGAGCAGGCGAAGCAACGCGCGCGGGAAGAGGCCACCGGAGACGTCGCCGCGGGAGCACCGCAGATCTGGACGGCGCCCGACGGCTCGAAGCGCGTGCGCGTCTACCGCCGCGCCTGCAAGGGCGTCCACGGGCAGCCGTGTCCTCACGGGTCGCACCTACGCAGCGACTCCGTCGGCGACGTCTGTGGTCGGTGCCGCGTCGCCCTCGCCTACCGGGGCCTCGTGCCGAGCGAGCGCGCCCGCGCGCACCTGTGCAAGCTCGCCGAGGAGGGCCTCGGGATCAAATCCGTGCGCGATGCCTGCGACGTCAACGACACCACCCTGTGGGACGTCCGCGATGGCCTCCAGTCCCGCATCCGCGTCGAGACCGAGCGGCGCATCCTCGCGGTCGACCGGCAGGCCGCCGCCGACCACGCAATCGTCGACGGCAGGCGGACGCACCGCGCGATCGCCCAGATGCTCGGCTTCGGCCTCACCAAGACCGAGATCGCCCAGCGCCTGGGTTACCGGACGCGCGCGATCCAGATCAAGCCCCGCGTGATCGCCAAGACCGAGGCCCGCGTGCTGCGCCTGCTCGCCGAGGTCCGCGCCGAGGTCCAGGCGTGCGCGTGCGCGCCGACGATCTGTCCGGCGTGCGGCCTCTCCCACGCGAAGGTCGACAGGCTGCGGATCGTCGCGCGCATGCTGCCGGCGAGCTTCGCCGAGGTCCATGCGGCCTGGCCGTGCCTCTACGAGGACACGAACACCGGATACGTGCGCTTCCTGCGTGATCGACGGACGATCGAGCGCGACAATCGGGGGCAGCACCCATGAGCACGCGAAGGCAAGACCAGTTCGTCGACTACCTACTTGAGTTCTACGGCCCCGGGGGCATCTACACGGGGTCGCGAGATCCGTTCCACCGGCCCATGACCCGCGAAGAAGCGCGGAGTGTCACAACCGTCCTCAGCGCGCACGAGGACTTCGAGGGCGACACGTTCGACCGCGAGCAGGCGCGCGACCTCGTGCTCAGCTGGCGGAGCAAGATCGCCGCGTACGAGCGGCCCCGATGAAACCGAGGCGCGTCTTTCTCAGCGTCCAGCCCGTCGGCCACAAAAGGCCGGCCGGCGCGGATCCGTTCACGTACCGCGAGACGCGGCCGACGCGCTGGCGCGCGAGCTGGTGGACCCGCGGCACGACGACCGAGATGTACCGCGGCAAGCCCGTCGCCACGCAGGAGGAGGCAGTGCGCCTCGCGCGCGCCTGGCTCGATCGCCAGAACAAACAGGCCGAAGGACGGCCGGCCGACATGCGACTGATCGATACGACCGACCAGCCCGAGCGCTACGGGTACTCGCACGGATCCGGCACGCGCACCGAGAAGAAGAGCGCCGCGCAGCTCGACGCCGAGATCGCCGAGGCGCTCGCCGAGAAGGGGGCGCCGTGACGACCACCGAGCTGCGGAAGGCCGTCAAAGGTGTCGATGCGCGAGCCCGCGTGAGCAAGATCGATGATGGCCACTGGACGATCCGCGCCTGGGATAGCGCCGCGGTCGAAAAGCTGCTCCCCTCGCTCGGCCTCTCGCTGGACCCGCGCCGGACCGATATCGAAGGCTCGCGGTGGCACTGGATCACGGTGCTCCACGTCTTCGACAATCCGATCGGTCATGCAGCGAAGAAGAGTCCTGGACAGCTCGACGCCGAGATCGCGGAGGTCCTCACGAAGCCGACGCGACCCGCCGCGCCGACGGTTGTGTATTTGCAAACGCGCGAAGGCCACAACCATGAGCTGTCCGGTCGACGCCTCGCGAAGCTGCGCAAGGACGCCGAGGCCGACCGGGCAGGCCCTGCGCTGACGAACCTCGTCGCCTCCGGCTACGTCGGCTTCGTCGGGCCCGACGGCGAGCTGTGGGACCTGGAGGCGCTGCCGGGCTACCTGGTTGGAGGTGCCCCGTGACCGAGAAGCGACGGACCTTCCACGTGGGCCCCAAGGGCGCCACGCAGCCGATCGTCCTACGCAACACGGCTCCGCGCACCTGGCGAGCCCCCGACGGCTCGCTGTTCGTGCACTACGGGCACTCGTGGCTCGGTCAGCCGGGTCAGCGGTACCGCGTCGAAAAATGGGGAGCGCCGCACACCGACGAGACGTTTCGATCGCTCCAGTCCGCGCTGAACGCTTGGGCACGGCACGCAGCACCGAAGAAGACTGCCGCGCAGCTCGACGCCGAGATCGCCGAGACGCTCGCCCACGCACGCGTCCAGCAGCCGCACTCGCTCTACAAGGAGCCGCTGCAACTGCGCACGACCGACACGCCGCCGCAGTACCTCGTCGGCTACAAAGACGCACTCGCACGCGGCAAGGAGCTACGGGCGGCGGGCTTGGGCTGGGCAGCGGCGTCGCTCCAGGCGATCGCGGACACCTATCACGTGCACAGCGTGAACAGCGAATCGCTTGGCGGCGACCTCCGCCGCGTCTGGAAGGCGATCGCCGAGGAGCTTCGCCGATGAAGACTGCCCTGCTCCGCTTCAACCACCTCGACACCGCGCGCGCCTACCGCGATGCGCTCCGCCAGCGCATGTACGCGGCCGGCTACGAGCCGCACCAGGTCACCGAGATGTTCCGCGACTGGTTCCCGCCGCAGAAGCTCACGGCGTACATCGCGGGGACCGCGGATGCCGAGCGCGCCGCCGACGTCGCGGGCGAGATGCGCGGCGTGATGTGCAAGCTGAGGGACGAGCCGTGACCAAATCGAAGACCCAGCTCGACGCCGAGATCGCCGAGGCCCTGCGCGAACGCAAGAGCGACTTCCGCGCGCTTGTCAAGAAGATCGAGGCCGCCGTCGACGCGCACCCCGAGTTGACGCGGCAGCGGCTCAGCCCGCGCGGCCTCGCCGAGGAGGCCGAGCTGATCTTCCGCGGTGGCGGATGGGTCGCGGAGGTGCGGCTGCGGAGCAAGGTCGCCAGGGGGCGCGGATCGCGACTGATGCACACGGCCCGCGGCCACGGCGACACGCCCGAGGAAGCCGTCGACGACCTCGTCGAGGGTCTCCCGATCACCGCGGAGGCGCTGAAGTGACCGTCGAAGAGGTCGTCGAGACGCTCCTGGACCTCGGCTTCGCGCCGGCCGGCGAGACGCGCCTGGAGCATGTCCGCATCCCGACGATGCGGTCGCCCGTGCTCGGCGGTATGGGCGGCGAGCGGCGCACCCTCGGCGGACGCGCACGCTACGCGCTGCCGGGCACCGACCTGCGCGTCACCGTCGGCCCGCGCACGACCAACGTCTACTTCTCGCGCGGCGGTGGCAAGGTCGAGTTCGTCTTGAACGAGCACACGAGAGACCTGACCGTGCAGGCATTGAGCGATGTCGTCGCCGCAGCGACCGGAAGGAAGCCCGCATGAAGACCTCCGCCCAGCTCGACGCCGAGATCGCCAAGGCGCTCACCCAGCGGCAGCGAATGTCCAAGCTTCGGCCCGTCGAGGGGCTACGGATCCCCGCCGACGCCCGCCGCGAGCTGAGCCGCTTCTGGCGGGCGCACCCCGACCTGCGGAGGGGCTGCCTGGACAAGTACGGCTTCGATCCGATCGACGAGGAGGCGGCCTACTGGCGCTTCGGCCTGGCCGAGCCAGCCCACCGCGACCTCCTGCGCGCGGTCCAGCGGGACGGCGGCGTCTTCTCGCTCCCGCACGTCAGGCGCTGGAAGGCCGAAGAGCTGAGGCACACATGAGCACGCGCCGTGAGCTGGAGGAAGCACTGCACCGGTGGGGCCTCCTGTGACGCCCGCCGAGATCTGGAAGAAGCTCACGCCGTCGCAGCGCGTGACGCTGCTTGAGGAGACGCACCCGAACATCCGGTATGGTGACCTCTACAAGTATGGCGACGACGCGCTGGTGCGCGCCGGCCTCAAACGGCGCGGGCACGTGACCGCCGATCAATCCTCCGGGTCGGCGCGCCACGCGCTCGGTCGGAAGGGCCTCCTGGAGATCGGGCAGACGATCTCCATGCCGACGTCAGCCGCCGGGTTCCACACACCAAGGAAGCCGACGGCCCTCGGGCGATCGGTCGCCGATCACGGCGTCTCGCTGCTAGCGTCCGCAGAGCACGGGGGAAGCACCATGAAAACATCAGCGGTGATGAAGGCGCCCACGATCAAGGCAGGCCAAACCGTCACGTACAAGATCGGGATCGGAAACCTCACCAACACCGGGCGGGTGGTGAGCATCGGCCCGTCAGGTACAACGATCGACATCGCAGGACCAGGACCGTCTCGCGGACTGGGCACCCACGGCACGATCCAGTTCGGCGGCGGGGGCGTGACCACGATCCTCGCATCTGACGTCGTGCGCGTGCACAGCAGTCGCAAGGCTCACAGCAGGAAGAAGAAGCAGGCCGCCGCCGCGCCAGTCGCGAATCCGATCGACACCGTCCGCCGCCTCATGCGCTCGTCAGGCTTCGACGAGGAGGAAGTCTACGGGGGCGCGGAGAACCAGATACACTTCGCGTCCCGCGAGGAGGGAGACGTCCTCGAAGGGCGCGCCGACCCCGGGACGGTCCGGTTCGCGCGGGAGAAGGCCAAGGAGATCGAGACCGCCGTGCCGGGCGCCAAGGCCCGCGTCGAGGTCGTCGACGAGTGGGTCTCGATCGCGGTGACGCTGCCAGGCGGGGTGCCTCCACCTGCGAAAGCTCCGGCCGAGACCAGACCTCTGCCCGAGTGGGCTCAGCGCCTCAAGGGGAAGGAGCCCAAGTACCTCCAGCCCGGTGACGAGGTGAAGTACACGAACTTCACGGTCGGCGGATCGTACGAGGGCAAGGCGGTCGTGACGTGGGACCACGGCAAGAGCGTCGAGGCGCGCACGCTGCCGGCCGGCGAGAAGATCCGCCTCGAGCGCGCCGCGGACGGATCGCTCAGGAGGTTCACGTGAAGAAGACGGCTGCCCAGCTCGACAAAGAGATCGCCGAGGCGATCGCGGGCGAGCACTACTACGTCACGATCGATCGCCGCGGCGGCCACCGAACGATCTACGGCCCGTTCGAGACGCTCAAGGAGGCGGAGTACGCCGCCTACTTCACCAAGCCCGTCTCCGAGCGCGACAGCCAGCCCGCCAACATCTACTTTATCCGCGGAGTGCAGCGCTACGACGCGGGCGAGATCCGGTACCTCCGGGACTACCCCGAGGAGAACGACCTGAAGAGCGTCACGGTGCGGCGGGGATCGCCGCCCATGCACCCGTCGTGGCGGAAGTTCGACGCGGAGTTCCGCACGTACCTGCGCGACAAGGACTACGACATGTACCAGCACATCATGCACAACCGGTGAAGGAGGAGGACCCGATGGCATCGCTACAAGAAGCGCTGCGCGCCGCGCAGCTCGTGTCAGCCGCGAAGGCCGACGCCGCCGATCGCCAGCGGCGCGAGCGCCTCGCGAACGAGGAGAAGCAGCGCGAGGTGCGCGCGATCTTGCGCAGCAGCCACGACGAGACGCAACAGCAGCGTCAGGAGCGCTTTCTGCGCGGCGCCGGCCGCGAGACCACGCAGTCCAGCTCCCGGGTCGGGACCAAGGCGTACTTCGATAGGTTCAAGAAGTGACCCCGATGACCGACTCCTACATCTTGATCTACGAAGAGCACGACGGGCGCTTCGCGTACCTCGGCGCGTGGCGCGCCCACGGCAAGAACCTCGTCGGCGAATCACTCGGGCTCTCCATCATCAGGGGTCTCGGCGGATTCACCGAGGAGGCCACACCGCAAGATCTGATCGATCAGCTGGAGCAGAGCGGCATCCGCCGGGCCGAGTTCCCGTCAGGCACCCTGCCGAGCGAGGAGCAAGCGGTCCTGGTGCGCGAGGCCCAAGATCTCGTGCGGGTCGCGTTCAAGGGGCGCGCACTGATCGACGTCCGGTGGCTCACGAGCGACAGCGACATCCAGCGCGCGCTCCGCGACCAGCGGGGACACAACTGATGACCATCGACGAGCTGAACGCGATCGGCTGGCGCGACTTCCTCTTGTGGGCGTGGAGCGAGCCCCAGATGCGCGCGCAGTTCACCGTCGCGACCGGCCTCGAGATCCAGTCGGTGACGGCCCCGATCAACGCGGCGATCGACGCGGCGACCGGCGCGCGAGAGGGCCTCGCGGCGCGGTTCATCGAGTGGGCCACGCGCGAGCACTGGGGTGTCGATCACGCCCCCAAGGCGTACCAGGCGTCGCTCGCGAAG
>Ga0335082_10008049_pt1 | contig 11445 bp, 11 predicted proteins | sample Lox_Sample_41_FD_206718 | JGI IMG/M metagenome (GOLD analysis project Ga0335082, IMG submission 206718) | Soil microbial communities from Loxahatchee National Wildlife Refuge, Florida, United States - Lox_Sample_4.1 | ecosystem: Environmental > Terrestrial > Soil > Wetlands | place: USA... | reverse complement strand
CCGTTGATCCTCTGCCTGTCCGTCGTGGCCGGCGTCTCGAGCCCGTCGCGTGCGGCCGATCAGAGCGATGCCCCGGCACCGGCCGAACCGTCGGCCGAGCTGCCCCCCGTGATCGTCTCGGCCACGCGGGATGAGCAATCGCTGTCGTCGACGATCAGTTCGGCGACGGTCATTACCGCCCAGGAGCTGCGCGAGCGGCAGATCACCAACGTGGGCGACGCGCTCCGGTCGGTCGTCGGCGTGGATGTGACGCAGAATGGCGCGCCGGGCGGCGTGATGAACGCGTTCATTCGCGGGGCTAATTCATCGCAAACACTGGTGATGATCGACGGCGTGCCGGTCAACAACCCTTCGGTCGGCGGGTTCGACTTCGCCGATTTGACGACCGATAACATTGACCGGATCGAAATCGTCCGCGGCCCGAAAAGCTCGCTCTACGGTTCGGACGCCAACGGCGGCGTCATCAACATCGTCACGAAGCGCGGCGAAGGGCCGCCGAGGGCGACGCTGTCGGTCGAGGGTGGACGGTACGCCACGACGCGCGAAGCCGTTTCCCTCGCCGGCCAATCGGGCCCGGTCGATTACAGCGCCGGCGCCTCGTACGAGCTGACGAGGGGTTTTTCCAGCGCGGCCGTGGGTACCGAACCGGACGGCTACCAGAATACGACCTTTTCCTCCAAACTCGGCATGGCCGTCCTGGGCGACGGGCGGGTGGAGTTCACCGGCCGATACTGGCTGGGGCAGGCCGATCTGGACAGCTATGATCCAAATCCTCCTTATGCCTTGATCGACGATCCCGGCGCCAAACAACGCACCCAGGGATTAGTCGCGGCGCTCAGCCTTCAAAAACCGCTGACCGACTGGTGGACGCAGCGGCTGACCGCGTCAGTCAATCAAGCGCAATATTGGAACAAGTATCTCCTCAGCACCCCCCCGTCCGTCTATCAAAATAGTCAGTTCGATACGAGAATTCAACGCCTCGACTGGCAGCATGACGCGTCGATTGGTGAGTGGGTGCATCTGACCGCGGGCGTCGACTACTCGGGTACGATGGGCGAGAACAGCGGTGATCCCAACCGACATACCATCAACAACGTGGGCTTCTTCGCCCAGAGCCGGCTGGAACTGCCCATGGGTGTTTCGCAATTGTCCTCCGTCCGGTACGACGTCAACAACCGCTACGGCGACAGTCTCACCTACAACATCGAAGCGGCCTATCTGTTCGCGCCGACTCAGACGCGCCTCAGAGGCGGGGTTGGCACGGCCTTCCACGGTCCGACCATCCAGGACTTGTACTACCCCGACTTCGGCAATCCGAATCTCCAGCCGGAGACGAGCACATCGTACGAAATCGGCGTCGAACAGTCGCTGTGGGAGAAGCGTATGGTCGTCGCGGTGACCCAATTCTGGACCAATTTTGACAATCTGATCCAATTTGTTGATGAAAGCGCGCAACCCTTGCCTCGCGACTGTATGGCGCCATGGGCCCCTTTTGGTGTATGTCCGGTCAACGTGGCGAAGGCTAGCTCGAAGGGGCAGGAAGTGACGCTGAGCATCAAACCGATCAATCAGGTGCTGATTTCATCAAATTACACCCATTTGACCGCCAAAGATCTCTCGACCGCCGGCAGTCCGGAGCTGTTGCGCCGCCCGCGGGACAAGGCCCATATCGGCGTGACCGTGACGCCGATCGCGGCCGTGGTGCTCACGGCGGAGGTCGACTATGTCGGCCGCCGCAGCGATTCGGGCGGGACGGTCGGAAGCTACTGGCTGGCCCGCGCGACCGGCAGTTATGCCGTGACGAAATGGCTGCAGGTGTTTGGCCGTATTGAGAATCTGACCGACAAGGTTTACCAGGAAACGCTGGGGTACGGCACGGCCGGCCTGTCGCTCTTCGGCGGGATCCGGGTCACGGGTCCGTAGCGTCGATGGGTACCCGCGTCAGTCTCCTCGGGGGAAAAGGGCCCTTCCTTGACCGCTTCCGTGCCGATCGATATAATAAATGTGCACGTCTTCCAGTCTCCATGCGACGATCGACGCTAATCAATGCCGTGCTGTTGACCGCCATCGCGGTGCTCATGGGTCTGCTGGCCGCGGTGGCCGGCCCCCGCCCCAGCGAAGCCGAGTACGGCGACATCACCATGAACCTGGAGGCGGAGAAGGCCGAGATGCCGCCCGTCGTCTTTCCCCATTGGTTTCACCGGATCCGGTTCAAATGCAAGGTGTGCCACGATGATATCTTCCAGATGCGGGCCGGGGCCGATCATGTGACGATGATTGAAATCATCAAGGGCAATTATTGCGGCCGGTGCCACAATGGCCGGATCGCCTGGGCGCCGCTCTACTGTGACCGGTGCCATTCCGGCAAGAGCCAGTACCAGATCCCTGAAGCGCGCGGGCAGACCACGACGCCATGATCTGCAGCGGCCGGATCGCCGGGAACGGCGACCGGCCCCGTTCGAGGAGACCGGATGGTCGGACATCCCACACGACGTAATCGGGACCGGGCGGGAGCGATTATCCTGCTCGCGATCGTGCTGGAACTGTTCGCATGGCCGGCCTCGGTGGCGCACTCGCAGTCGCCCCCCGCCCCGGCCGACATGGCTGCGGGGGAGAAAGCAAAGCTGGAGCGCATGAAGGAAAAACTCAAGAAGCTCGACCCGTCGATGGTGATTTATCTGGACAGCCGGGGCAACATTGCGGGTCGGGGCGACACCAACGGGGTCGTCGGCGAAGCGAACAAGTCCGGGATGGCCGAGCATCCGCTGGCGCTGGAGCTCGCCGATCTGCCCAAGGATCAATATGGCCTGGTCAATTGGGCCAAGGCGCTGCTCGATGGGAAAATTTCGCCGAAAGATTCGCTCGATCCGAATGACAAGGCCAAACCGCCGCTCGATCTGGATGTGGTGATCCATACCAAGAGCAAATACCAGCCGGACGTGGTCTTCCCGCACAAGATCCATACGATGTGGCTCAAATGCGAAAACTGCCACGACGCGATCTTCAAAGCCAAGGCGGGGGGCAATCCCGAGATGCGCATGGTCGACATTGCCGCGGGCCAGTATTGCGGCCGGTGCCACAACCGTGTGGCCTTCCCGCTGACCGACTGTCTGCGGTGCCACGTGAAGCCCAAGCCGGGCACGGAGCAGCTCTTTCAGCAGTCTTCCACGCAGGCGCCGCCGCAAAAGTAATTGCAAAAGAATTCTGACATGTTGAGGGTGATGAGACAATGGATCGTGGGGGCTGGAGTTGCGGCCGTGGTGCTGTCGGTCGGAGGGGGCCTGAGGGCCGACGAGCCGAAAACCTACGAAGTGGTCGTGCGGAAGGATTCGTATAAATTTGATCCGGCCTCGATTGTGCTGGAGGTGGGGGATACGGTTAAGTGGGTCAACGCCGATGTCCGCCGCCATTTGATGGCCAGCGTGCCCGGCACGGGTCCCGGCGATCAGCTGGAGATTTTCTGCCCCGATTTCTATCCGGATAAGACCTGCGAGCACACCTTCAAAACGCCGGGCCGCTATCCCTATTTCTGTTTCATTCACCGACAGATGGTGGGTGAAGTGATCGTGCTGGAACGGTAGAGGACGATTCGCATGCGTGACGTGCTCCCATCACGGTGGCGGACCGCGGCGGTCATCGCCTGTTCGAGCATGTGGCTGGTGACCTGTGCGCAGGCGCCGCCGGTTCAGCCGGAAAAAACCCCGTTGGAGCGGGCCCTGGAGGCCGCCACCAGCGGCCGGCAGGCCACCGGGCAGACACCGGAACCATCGATCCAGCAGCCGGGACAAGGCAAGAAGGAGGAGATCTCCGAGGCCGCGGCCAATTCCCTGGCGCAGGTGCTGGTCGAAGCTGAAAAAGAGCAACACCCCCTGGCCCTCTATTTTCTGCCCAAAGCCGAGCAGGGCAACTATGTCGATTGGGCCGCGGCGCTCAAGTACGGGATCATCCGGCCGGTCGACACGCTTGATCCGAACAAAAAGATGATGCCGCCGATTGATTTCAACGTCATTTTCAAGGTGCGGGGGGAGCTGCCCGAGGTGGTCTTTCCCCACCTCGCGCATACCCAATGGCTGGACTGCACGAACTGCCACCCGAAAATCTTCGTCATGCGCGCGGGCGTCAATCATGTGACGATGGACGCGATCAGACAGGGGGAATTCTGCGGCCGGTGCCACGGCAAGGTGGCGTTTCCGCTCTACGATTGCAACCGGTGCCACTCCCGGCCGCTGCCCGGCAGATCGTTCATCATTCCGAAAGCGAAGGGATAGCCGCAGTGAGGGCCGAAGGCAAAAGGGTGATCGCCGCCGGCGCTATCCGGGCCGTCCGCGCGATGGCGGTCCCGCTCATCCCAACGGAGAAAATGTGATCGGATAGACGACGGTCACCGAGCCGCTTTTAGGGGAGGCGGGGAACTTCAGCAGCTTGAACCGCTTCACCAGCGCCTCTTCAATCGGCGGATACTTCAGCGTGGTCGAGGCGACGGAGACGTTGGTCACGTCCCCCTCTTTTGTGATGGTGAATTCGAGCGTGACCACGCCCTTCAGGTCCGGATTCTCCCGCAACGCCTTGTTGTAGATGAACCGGATCCATCCCTTCAGGCCGTCCACGACGGCGGCGACCGACTCGTAGGGCCGGCCGACCGACTTTCCCTCGGTGTCCTTGAGCTGAATGGGATTCTCGATCGCCGCGCTCTGCTTGTCCGCCAGTCTGATCCCTTCCACCTTGCCCCCCAGCTGGTTGATCAGCTGATCGATCCCGCCGCTGTCCGCGACCTCCGGACCGCTCGGCCGCAGGCCCGAACCGTAGTTGGTGTTGGTGACGCTCCTGAGCGTTCCTCCGCGCAGGAGTTTGTCCGATGACGAGAGCGCCGATCCGGACGGGGACTTCTTGGCCAGGAGCTTCAGCAGGCCGCTGCGCATGGCGACCTGGCGGTTATGCCTGGCCACCTGTTCCGGGGTCGGCTCGATGTTGGAGTCGGACGGTTTTTTCTTCGGTTTGGTCGGGGTTTCTTTATTCTCGGAGCCCGCCGCTTCGGCCGGCGGGGCCTCCGCCTTCTTGACCGCCTCCTTCGGCGGCGGAGGCGGCGGCTTGATCAGCAGGCTGGCGATCCGGGGGGAAAGCTCGGTGAAGTCCTGATGCTCCGGCTTCTCAACCTTGATCAGATTCATCACGAGCGCCAGGACGGCGTAGAAGAGCAGGCAGCCCCAGGCGATGTGGCGGAAGCGCTGCTCGGTCTCCTGCAACAGCTCCAGATGCGTGCGGCTCATGTGAGCTCTTTGTGGAGCACGCCCAGATCGATCTGGCCGAACTCCGCCTCGCTGCAGGTGAACATGACCTTTTCCAGCAACCGGAACGGGATGTGCTTGTCGCCGAGGATCGTGATGCGCCCTTCAAAAGGAGTGTCCGGGGTCAGGCTGGCGAAATACTTCCCGCGCTTGGCTTCGAAATCGAGCTCTTTTTTCAAGTCGGGGATCAGCAGCTCGTCGGTCTTCATCACGCTGCCGGTGTCGGTGATCCGTCTGCCGCCCAGAAAAATGTCGGACTGGGTAACCATGACGGTGACGGTGGTCTCGGCACGCTGCTCGGTTACCGATTGGGGCAGTTTCAACCGCTCCGCCGACGGGATGGTGGAGCCCTCGGCCGAGAAATTATAAAGCAGAAAGAGCACCAGGTTGGTGAACAGGTCGACCAGCGACGTCAGCGTCAGAAAGGTGGAGACAGAGCCGGTACTCCGGCGGGCCGACAGGCGGGGACCGGACGTCATTGCACCTCCCCCAGCGAGATGTTAGGAAAGAGGATAGAGCGTTTTTTCTGTCCGTCCACCGTCACCAGCGCCTCCCGCGTGGCGTCCATGACCGCCACCAGCGTCTCGTAGGGCACGGCGCCCTTGCTCAGAATCGCGGCGGTGTCGGCCGTCGGATAGCGGGATTTCAGTTGCTGCAGTGCGGACGACAAGGCCGGCAGATCGTAGCCCGCCGACGTGGACGGGACAAACGAGAGCAGTTGAGCCCCGTTGGCCAGCAGAATGCCCTGGTCGGCGATCGAGATGGTCAGGAGCAGCTGGTCCTCCGGCTTCTCGGGCGGTTTGGCGCCCGCGGCGGCTTCGGCGGCGGTGGGCTGCGGCAGGTAGATCTCCAGCGCGGCGAGCCGCTCGAAGACGGCCGTCACGAGCAGGAAGGGCGCCAGGACAACCAGCAAATTCATGTAGGGCGTCAGGTCGATGTCGGTCGACCCCATCCGCCTAGCTCGTCTTCGCGATCGCGGCAACATGCTCCTTCTCCCGGCTCCGTTCGGTCCCTGCGGCGGCCTGACGGCCCGTGTAGAGATTGGCCAGCTTGGTGGAATACTGGTCGATCGAATCGATGATCTTGGTCGTCTGTGACTGCATGAAGGCATAGATCAGAATCAACGGGATGGCCACGATCAGGCCGAAGGCCGTCATGTTCAGCGCCGTCGAGATGCCCTGCGCGAGCAGGATCGACTTCTGCGAGGGATCCGCCGCGGAGACGGCGGCGAACGCTTTGATGACGCCGATGATCGTGCCCAGCAGCCCCAGCAGCGTCGCCACGTTGGCAAGAATCGGCAGATAGGGCGTCCGTCGCTCCAACGGCGGCAGCACGTCCAGCGTGGCCTCCTCCATGGCCTGCTGCAGGGTCTCGCGCGGTTCGGCAGCCTTGACCGCCTTCAGGCCGTGGAGCAGCACGTATGGCAACGGCTGGTGTTTGCCCTGGCAGAGTTTGATGGCGTCGTCCACGCGATGCGAGGAGAGGTGCTTCTGAATCTGCTGCCACAGCGGCTCGCCGTTGACCATCGCGCGCGAAATATAGATGAAGCGTTCGATGACCACGGCGGTGCCGAGCGAGGCGACCAGCAGCACGGGGTACATGAAGAAGCCGCCCTCTTTGAAAAAGTTCACGATGGTCGTGGCAATGTCCATGGATGTGATCTACCCTCCTCCTCGTTGCGCTCGTGTGCCGTCCGCCGCTCTAGCAGGCCGGTGAAAAAGTCCACCTGCGGTGTTTACCTCGAATCGGAGACGAGAGGCATGTCCGATTCTCGGTACAAGCCCGGCCCCTCGGGAATCCTCACGTACGACCACAGTACGCTCCGGTTCCCTCGGAGCCTGCGGCCTTGCAGTTGGAGCTTTTTGACCGCCCTGCATGAAGAACACGTTTTTCACCACTCTGCTAGGGGGCATTGGTTTCCTCGGAGCGATGCGGCGATGTGTGTTTCAAAAATTCGTCCCGGTCGACCGGTTGAAAGATTTCCTGAAGGAAATTGCGGTCCAACTCCCCGGCGCCCTTCTCCAGCGAAAACGGTTCCTGCCACGGCACGTCATAGACCGCGGCGGGCGCCAAGACGGCGCCGTAGATGGTGGAGCCGAGCAGCATCACGCGATGGCTGGGCTCCCCGCCCTGCGGTCTCGCGGGGGCGGTGACCGGCGGCGAATGGGTCTGCGCCGCGGCATGTGCGGCCGGCTCGCCCCATGAACAGAGCAGCCAGATCATGGCGAGACTGACGCCCGACGTCGCCAGTCGCATCACGGCGCCGCACCTCCCGGCGCGGGGACGGATTGCGGGGCCGGTTGCGCGGGCCCGGGTGCTGACGCCCCGCCCGGTGTCGATTGGCCGGTCTGGGCGTTCTGGTCCGGAGGCGGCGACGGCGCCGCGGCCTGCGGCGCGGGCGTCGACGGGGCGGCCGGTTTCGGCACCTGACGCTCCAGCGCGGCGGCCCAGGACGAGACCTCCTTCGCGTGCGGCCCGTTCAATTGCAGATAGGCTTGATACTGTTCCAGCGCCTTGGCCGGCTCGCCCAGGTACAACTCATAGAGAATGCCGAGGTTGTAACGGGCATCGGCGAACCGTCCGTTTGTCTTCAGTGCCGCCAGGTAGGCCGTCTCGGCCTCCTTGAACCGACCCTTGGCCCGATAGGCCAGGGCCAGATTGTAGTATGCGTCCGGATAATCCGCCTGCCGAGCGATGGCCTGCCGGTAGGCGGCGATCGCATTGTCCAACTGGCCGGTCTGTTTGAAGAGAATGCCGAGATTGTTTTGGGTGGCCGGCTGGGTCGGATCGGCCTCGGCCGATTGTTCAAACAACCGCAACGCCTGCTGGGTATGCTGCTGCTCCAGTTGTTGAAGGGCCGACTGAAACAACCGCGCGCCTTCCGCCGGATCGGGAGTTTTGGTTTGCGGGGCCGGATTCGCGGCCTCATGGACCGTCTCGAGGCTGGTGCCGAGCGAGGGAACAGGGCCCGGGGCGCGCGTGGACGGCGCGGTCGAGGCGCATCCCGCCGCCGTAAGGCTCACGATAAGCCATCCGAACAGGTGGAGTGGGAGGCGCGCGCTCATGGGTTGGATGGCGGCGCGGTCAGCGGAACCATTCTGGGGGGCGGGGTGGGAATTGTCGTTGAAGCGGGTTGGGTCGCCGGTTTAGGTGCGGAATGGTCGGGCGCGGCGGCCGGCATCGGAACGGGGCGCTCTGCGAGAATTTCCGTCTGCTCCTGCCGCCGATACCGTGCCGGCAACAATTCGGCCAGTCGATCGTAGCTCTGCTGTACCCAGGTGGTGTAGATCCCCTGCTGCTGCGCCCGGCGCACGTTCGCTTCAAAGGTGGAAATCGAGCGCTCCTCGTACGGGGCGGCTTGTTCCTCGAGTAAAAAATTATATTCTTCCAGCTGATCCGGTGTCAACGATTTGGGCCGTTCCGACTGCAGCAGGGCCGTGCGGTAGGCTTCGAACAGGAGCCCGGTCTGATAGGTCGCCGCGGTGGTGACGTCGGTCAGGTTGTACGAGGACGCCTGCACATAGGCCTCAATGGCGGATTTGAGCCATTGCTCTTTCCTGGCCAGATTGGCCTTCAACGGTTCCACCAACCGGACGGCGTCACACTGCTCGAACCGGTAATCGCCCAGCTTCAACCAGGCCTGGCCGGCCAGCAGGTCGTTGCCCGGCGCTGGATGCGCCTTGATCTGCTCGAGAAGTTGCTGAAAGAGGGCGGCCGCCTCCTGGTGCTCGCCGAGGTGGTCCTTCGCCATCGCGGCGCGGAATTGCGCGTCCAGCCGGCGGGCGGGATCGGTGAAATCGGGCCGGGCCAGCAGCGAGGAGAAGCCCTCGTAGGCCTTGGCCCACTCCTGCCGCTCCTCGGCCAGCGTCGCCATGGCCCAGAGGGCGTCGCGGACGACTTTGGGATCCTTGGACGACCGGGCGATCTGGTCGTATTGCTGGAGCGCCTCGTCATACCGCCCTTGTTTCTGGAGAATCGAACCGATCTGGAGCATCGCCTGGTAGGCGTACGGGGAATCGGGATTCTCCTTCAGGAGGCGCTGCATGGTCTTGAGGCCCTCGGCGGTGTTGCCCATGCTCAACAGCGTGGCGCCCGCGTCGAACAGGGCGATCCCCGCCACGTCGGTCGAGGGCAGCTCATCGTACAGTTTGATGAAACCTTCCGCCGCCTCCTTGGCCTGCCCCTCCTTTTTGAGCCCTTCCATCTGCTTGTAGATGGCCGAGGCGAGCACCCGCTTCAGTTCGGCCGCGTCCTGCGGCTGCAGCCGCTGCGCCAGTTCGACCGTTTTGCGGTATTCATCGGCCGCCTTGGCGTAGTTCTTTTCCTCAAAATAGCTGTTGCTGATCAATTTTTGCGCCAGATAGCGCAGGCGCCCGTCACTGCTCGGAGCGGCGTTGATGGCCCGCCCGGCCATCTGCCGGCACACTTCGTAGCGCTTGATCTGGCAGGCCATCTCGGCGCCGTTGAGCAGCACGTCCGGCACGCGCTTGTCCTTGGGGAACGTGTCGGCGAAATGCGCCGCGTTCTCGTACATGGCGACGGCGACCGGATCCGGCACCCGGCCGCCGGCCTTCTCGACCGCCTTGCCGGCCGCGACAATCGCGCCGTAGCCCGCGTCGGCGCTCGACTGATGCGCCGGATAAAAGTAGGCCGATTTTTCATACGCGGTCGCCGCCTCCGAGTAGCGCCCCTGGTCATAGTAGATCTCGCCGAGCAGGTAGGTCACCCGGCCCGCTTCGATTTCGTCAGGGAATTGCTGCAGAAATTGCTGGTACCAGCGGATCGCCTCCTGGTAATCGTTCTGATTCTTCGTCGCCTGAGCCTGCGCGTGATAGTACTGGGCGACCTGCAGGACCGCCTCCTTCAGTTGCGGTTTGATCCGGGCGAGCGCCGCGGCGTCCTGCCGCTTCGCCCAGGGCGAGTTGGGGCCGAAGCGTTGATCAAACACGATCCGGGCCTGCAGCGCGGCGTCGGTCCAATGGGCCTGCGTGTACAGCTGCACGACCGCGGCTTGAAACAGCGGCGCGGACTCGTGGAGCGGATTTTCCTCCACGAAGGTGGCGTAGGCTAGGCCCGCGTCCTGGGTGCGTTCTTGTTTGGCGTAGAGGTCGCCCAAACGGCGATAGAGCAGCTCTTCGTAGTCGCGGTGGCCGTGCTGTTTGAAATAGGCCGCCAGCTCGGCCGGTCCGCCCTGGTAGTCGATGGCGAGCAGCGTGGCATTGATCACTTCTTTCAGCATCGCGGTTTCCTGCTCGTTGTAGGCGTAGATGTCCAGCCGTTTCCTGCCGGACCGGTCCTGGATCGCCCGGCTGTCCAGGATGTTCAGGAACAACTCGCTGGCCTTTGGATAGTCCTGAAGCTCGAAATAGGTCCAGCCCAGCTTGTACCGGATGATTTCGGCGAGGTGCGGGTCGTTCTGCGCGACCACGGCGGCCTCGTACGCGGCGGCCGCCTGTTTAAACAGCCCCGATTCGAAGTAAAATTCGCCCAGGCGGAACGACGCTTCGCCGCGGTAATAACTGTTGGGGTAGTTCTTGAGCAATCGATCCATCGCCGAAATCGCCTCATCGGTCTGACCGCTTTCGTAATAGCCCTTGGCCAGCTGATAGAGGGCGCTGTCGTTGGCCGCCCGGGCGGGGTAGAGCGTCAGCAACTGCTCGTAGATGGCGATTGACCGGCTGTGGTCGATCTTCGGACGGGGCGTGGACGAGCGGGTGTTCTGGCCAGGCTGGCCGCGCCGGTCCTGTTGGGCGTTGTACTGCGTCAACCGGCGGCGATAGATCGTGTCCTCCATTTTCATGTACAGGTCGCCCAGCCGATGCAGCGCTTCTGCTTTCAGCTCGTCCTTGTAGGCGAAATGTTTCAGAATATACGTTTCATATTCGTGCAGCGCCTCCAGCTTGGACGGGTTGCGGGCCGCCTCCTGCTGGCTGTTCAGAACGTCCTTGACGACGCTGTTGATCTTCGCCTGGTCGATGTAATACCCGTTCTGCTGCGTGGCGCAGGAGGCCACGAGCAGGCCGCCGGTCATTGCGGCGATCCACACCAGCCGTTGAAGAAATGTCACGTGCAGGCCGCGAACAGCCATCACGAGCCTCATCCCCATGAGGGCGAAGCGCAGGCCGCGGATCCTCATGCTGGACCTGCGTCCCATAAGGGC
>Ga0335082_10008047_pt1 | contig 11446 bp, 10 predicted proteins | sample Lox_Sample_41_FD_206718 | JGI IMG/M metagenome (GOLD analysis project Ga0335082, IMG submission 206718) | Soil microbial communities from Loxahatchee National Wildlife Refuge, Florida, United States - Lox_Sample_4.1 | ecosystem: Environmental > Terrestrial > Soil > Wetlands | place: USA... | reverse complement strand
GCGCGCCGAGCGAGAAGCGGCCCAGGCGGCGATCACGCGCCGGGAAGAGCACGAGCGCGCCGCGGCCGCGGAGCGGAGGCGCGCGCTGCGGAGGCGCGCGCTCGTCGTGGTCGGCGTCGCGGCGCTCGGCGCGTGCGCGTTCGTCGCGTGGCGGGTTCTGGGCGCGCGCCGGACGAAGGACGCGGAGGTCGCGCCGCTCGTCGCGCGCTACGTCGCGCTCGGATTCGACGCGCTCCCGCGCGGAGCCTTCGCGCCGGAGGACCGCGCGTCGTTCGCGACGATCGCGGGCGATTGTTACGCCGGGGTCGCGCCGGGCGGCGCGGAGATCCACGTGGAGCGTCCCCTCGGCGCCGGCGTCGCGAGAGGCGAGGTGCTCTTCTGCACGTGCGCGAGCGAGAACGTCGTCGTGACCGCGGGCGGCGCGCCCGTGCGAGCGCTCCACGTCGCCGGCCCCGCGCTCGGCGGCGCGCGCGCGCTGCCGTACCGATTCAACGAGGGCGCGCCGCAAGTCCTCGCGGGCGACGACGCGTGCGCGGACGACGCGCTCGCCGCTTTCGCGCGCGACGCGCGCTACGGCGAGCAAGCGAAGGACGGCGCGTGGCTCGCCGCGCACGCCGCGCTCGCGCAAGCCGGGTTCACGACGGTGGCGAGCGCGCCGCCGCGCTTGCCATTCGTGTTCGTGCCGCCGGCGCGAGAGCCGGCGTGCTTCGTCGCCGCGGGAGCCAAGCTCGGGCTCTGGACGCTCGACGATGGCGTCCAGAAGCCGGTGCAAGGCGCGCCTGCGATCGCGTGGTGCGCCGAGAAGCCCGCGCCGTTCGTCGTCGAGCACGCGGGGAGCGCCGTGGTCGTCTCCGCGCCGTCGCGTCGCATCGGCGGGCTCGTCGGTCTCCGCGAGCTCGCGGCGTCGGCCGGCGTCGCCGGCTTCCAGACGTGGGTGCGGGACGACGAGCGCGGCGAGCTCTCCTCCGACGCGCTCCGCGCGAGCCTTGTCCCCGATCCGGTCGCCATCGGCCCGCAGACCCTCGAGGCCGCGCAGACGAAAGACGCGCGCGTGCTCGTCTTCTCGAGCGCGACCTCCGACACGTTCACCTCGAACGAAGCCGATTTCCGCTGCGCGCCGCCGCTCGGCGCGGGCGACGTGCTCTGCGTCCAGGCGCGCGCGCTCACGTGGCACGAGCCGGCGCCGCGCGCCGACGGCGCGCGCGTCGCGTGCGGCGCGGCCTGGGGTCCGCTCCCGTATTGGATGTCCGCGCTCGCCGACGCGCACGACGCCGTCGACGCCGAGCTCGAGCTCGTCGATTTCGCCCGCCGGATGGCGCAGCGCGGCTTCATACCCGGCGTCATCGAAGGCGTGACCGAACGCGCCGACTCGGTCGAGATCCTCGGCCGGAGCGGCGACGACGCGGTGGTCGCCGTGGGCCTCTGGCCGGTCCCACCCTTCGTACACCCGTACGGCGGGCCGGCGCCGTGGACGCTCGACGGCACGCCGGCGGTCGAGCCCCTCGCGGGCGGCGTCCGCATCGACCTGCCCGTCCGCGAGCGCTCCGCCGTTCCACTCGAGAAACGCCGGACGGTCGTCTTTCGCCATTCGACGCGGTGACGTACACTTCCCAGCGTGCGGCTTCGCTTGGCTGGGCTTGCGTTCGCGCTCTTCGGCGTGGCGTCCGTCGCCGCCCTCGACTGCGCTTCGTCGCCGCCGTGCCAGCTGAACAGCCAGTGCGCCGTCGGCTACTACTGCAGCTCGACGAAGGGCTACTGCGTCCGCAACTGCGTCGACTCGACGCGCGACTGCGACCCCGGCCAAATCTGCGACGTGAACGGACAGTGCCGCGCGCCGGGCGACGACGGCGGCCTCCCCGACGGCGACGCGTCCACGCAAGACGCGCCCGCCGACACGGCCACCGGGGACGCCCCCACCGACGTCGTCCAAGGCAACGACGCGTCCGACGCGTCCGTCGCGACCAAGGGCGAGCTCGATCTCTGCGCGAGCGACGCCGAGTGCAAGAACGCGCTCCTCTGCCGCGCCCTCTACAAAGGAGGGCCGACGCGCTGCACGCCGACGTGCACGCAGAGCGCGCAGTGCCGCGCGGGCGCGCGCTGCCTCACGATCGGAAACGACACGTACTGCGCCGACGCGGACGTCGGACGCACGTGCTCGCAAGCGACGGACTGCAACTACGGCTGCCTCACGCCCGGCAGCTACTGCACGACGACGTGCACAGCGGGCTCGGACTGCCCGAACGGCTTCGGCTGCGCCACCGTCGGCACGAACGGAAAGCTGTGCGTCCGCGCCGAGGAGTACTGCGGCGGCACGACGAACACGTGCACGCTCGCCTGCGACACGAACATGCTCGTCTCGAGCTGCACGCTCACGTGCTCGAGCCCGAGCGACTGTCCGCAGCGCTCGTCCGTGCTCGGCGCGTGGACGTGCAGCGGCGGGTACTGCCGCCGGCCGAGCGACGTCTACGGCCCGCTCGGACAAGGCGAGCAGGCGAGCTACGCGTGCAACCTGAGCAGCCAGGAAGTGAACCTCTGCAACGACGCGCAGCACATCGACTTCGATCAATTCACCATCCCGAGCCCGCCGTCGCTCACGTGCCCGAGCGCGAACGTCGTCGACGGCGCATCCGGCGACGACTGCGTCGACACCTGCCGCTACGCCGGCGCCTGCGCGTTCGGCTACGAGTGCACCGGCATCGGCGACATCTCGAACAGCCGCGTCGGCCTCTGCATGCCGTCGCAAGGCGCGGGCGAGGTCGGGAGCTCGTGCACCAAGGACCGCGACTGCGCCTTCGGCTACTGCAGCTCGGGCAAGTGCTCGCGCGACTGCTCCGCCGACGGGATCTGCCCGACCGGCTCGATCTGCACGGCCGTCGGCGGGACGTACCCGAACGTCGAGGGCATCGCTTTCAAGCGCTGCCAATAGGAATCTTACGATTTACAGAGCTTGCGGCGGCGAGCTACGTTCACTTCGCCCAAGCATGAACAGATCGTTCCGATGGTTCGTGGTGCTCGGCGGGCTCGGCGGCCTCGCCATCGGGGGCTCGGCGCTCGCCGGGCAGGTGCGCGGCAAGATCGCGGCCGCCGACAAGCTCCTTCCGCCCGTCTACGTCGAGGCGGCGAAGTCGGACCAGCATCGTTACACGTGGCGAGAGCCGTCGCCGACGGTGAAGCCCGAGTTCCGCGCCCTCACCGCGAACCCCTCGCGTGACATCTGCATCGCCGCGGTCTCCAGCGCCGCGGCGTCGCCGCACGATCCCATCCAGATCACGATCACCGGCGGCCACACCATCCCGACCACGCTCGCGGTCTCGGCCGGCACGAAGCTCCACTTCGTCAACCACGACCCGTTTCCGCACAAGCTCTACCGGGCCGACGACGCGTCGTTCGCGCCGCCGGAGATGTCGGGCGGCGGCTCGTGCGACTGGACCGCGCCCGGCTCGGGGACCTACGAGTTCCGCGATCACCTCGCGCCGACGGTGCGTTTCTTCGCGGTCGTGGACCCGGGCGTCGTCGAGGTCGTCTTCCCCGGCCACAACGGGAGCTTCTCGTTCAAGGATCTGCCGACCGGCGAGTACTTCTTGAAGGCGTATTTCAACGGCAAGGAAGTCGGCAAGCCGGTCCAGGCCACGGCCACGCGCGGAAACGTCGACGTGAAAGAGCCGCTCACGCTGCAAGAGGCGAAGTAACGCGATGATGCTCCTTTCGCGTTTTTGGTACGCCATCCTCGGCGTCGTCGCGGGCTTCGCCGTCTACTCGCTCATGCTCGCGATCGGTCAGTACAACCGCGCGAGCATCAAGGGCACGAACGAGACGCTCGCGGTCGACAGCAACGTCGTCCAGTGGGACATCCAGATCGACTCGCGCCGCCGCATCGACGCGCTGATGACCGTCGCGCTGGACAAGACCATCCAGGACAGCCTCCTCGGCGCCATCGACAAGGACAAAATCCCGCAGAAATCCCGCGCCGACGCCGCGCGCGCCCTCGCCGGGCTGCAGGACAAATTGCCTGCACAATACAAACCCGACGCCATCTTCGTGGTCGACCGCGACGGGCGCGTCGTCGCCGAGGTCGGCTACTCGGCCGCGGACAAGTACGAAGACTTCGAGCTCGGCGGCTACTCGTCGGTGAACGACGCGCTCCACGGCTGGCTCCGCGACGACACCTGGGTCTGGGGAAACCAGATGTACCGCGTCGCGGCGCGGCCCGTGGAGTACGACATCGCGCAGCCGCCGGTCGGCGCGGTCGTCGGCATCCGCGCGCTCGACAAACGCTACGCGCAGGGCCTCGTCAAGGACACGAACACGAACGTCGTCTTCTACGCGAACGGCCAGCGCATCGCCGGCGCGGGAGTCGACGGGTTCGACGACTCGCAGCTCGCGCAGATCGACCCCGAGCTCCCGAAGCTCGACGCCGACCAGACGTACAACACCAAGGGCCACACCGAGATCCGCGACCTCACGGGGACCGGGAACCTCGGCGCCGTGTTCCGCAGGATCGACGGCGACGCGTACCTCCTCGGCGGCGGCTACGCCGTCGTGCGGCCGCGCGCGACCATCAAGGGCGCAGGCGCGTTCCTCGCGAACGCCGACGAGACCGATCGCAAGAACGTGAGCTGGCCGGCGATCATCGGCATCGTCGTCGCGGGCCTCTTCTTCGGGCTCGGCCTCACGTTCATCGAGCACGATCGCCCGCTCGCGAAGATGCGCCAGCAAGCCGCGAAGCTGAAGAAGGGCGAGATCGATCTGTTGCAGCTGCCGCAGCTGAGCGGCGCGCTCCGCGACGTGGGAGCCGACGTGAACGCGGGCATCGAGCGCGTCGCCGAAAAGGGCGGGGGAGCGCCGCGAAAGCCCGCCGATCTCGACGCGATCCTCGGGCCGGTGCCCGCGGAGCCGTCGATGAGCGCCTTCGCGTTCCCGATGTCCGAGCCGACGTCGGCGGTGCGCTCGAATCCGATCGCGTCCTCGCCGGGCTCGGGACCGAAGCCGATCCCGCCGGCGCCGCACTCCGCGCCGCACGCGCCGCCGCCGATGCACGCGCCGCCCGCGCCGCAGTCGTCGCCGGGCTTCCAGAGCCGGCCAGGCTTCCCGCCGGCGCCTGCCGCCGCGCCGCAGAACGTCGTCGCGATGCCGCCGCCGCGCCTTCAGCAGCCGGAGACCAGCCCGACCACGGTCATGCCGCTGCGCGCGCCGGACGGGCCCGCCGCCGCGCCCGCGCCCGCCGCGCCCGCCGCGGTCCTGCCCAAGAAGAAAGACGACGAAGAAGAGTCGACGATGGTCGCCGCCGTCCCGCAAGAGGTCCTCGCGCGCGCCATCGGCGACGCGCAGAACCCCGACGAGCTCGAGTGGCCGAACGTGTACGAGGACTTCGTCAAGACGAAGAAGCAGTGCAACGAGCCGACCGAAGGCCTCACGTTCGACAAGTTCCGCCAGACGCTCCGCAAGAACCGCGACGCGCTCGTCGCGCGTCACAACTGCAAGCGCGTGAAGTTCACCGTCTACGTCAAGGACGGCCGAGCCTCGCTCAAGGCGACGCCGATCAAAGACTGATGCGTTCCTTCCTCTCGAAGCTCCTGCCTGCCTGCGCGCTCGTCTCCCTCGCGGCTCCGGCGGCGGCGAGCAACGTCACCGAAATCCCGGACAACGGCTCCGAGCAAATGGGCCGCGGCGGCGCGTGGGTCGCGCGCGCGTCGGACCCGCTCGCGACGATGTACAACCCCGCGGGCCTCGCCGGCCAGCCGACCAAGCTCACGCTGCAAGTGAACCTGCCGATCCAGGTCACGTGCTTGCACCGCATGCGCGATCCGAACGATCAGACCGCCGACACGGCGCTCGTCGACGGCAGCGGCTACTACCCGAAGGTGTGCGACGACACGGGCACGTTCCCGGTCCCGTCGCTCGGCCTCACGCTGCGCGCGACGAAGCGGCTCGGCATCGGCATCCTCGTCACGGCCCCCGCGGGCGCCGCCGGCGAGGCGTGGCCCGAGTTCGTGCAGACGCCGACCGGCCAGAACTATCCGGCGCCCGAGCGCTACCTCGCGACGTACACGAACGCGTTCTTCCTCTCGCCGACGATCGGCGTCGGGTGGGAGCCCGTCGACCGCGTGCGCATCGGGGCGAGCTTCATCGCGGGCATCGCCAACGCCACGTTCAGCAACGCCTCGATGGGCACGAACCAAGACAGCGCGGACCCGCGCACCAACGACGTGAAGGCGACGCTCTCCACCGCGACGGTCTTCGTCCCGGGCTTCACCGTCGGCGCGCTCTGGAGCGCGGCGCCGATCCTCGACGTCGCCGCTTGGTACAAGTGGAGCGCGCCGGTCGACGCGTCCGCCGACGTGAAGACGTTCCAGGGCTATTACAGCCTCGGCTCGCCGGTCACCGCGGGCAACAGCGCGCTCGCCGACTGCGGCAACGGCACCGCGCCGGGCGTCTGCGGACCGGGCCTCGGCCACGTGAAGCTCGCCATCCCGATGGAGGCCAAGCTCGGCTTCCGCTTCCACAAGCCGCGCCACGAGCTCGACCCGATCGAGAACGCGCACCGCCGCGACCCGATGGCGCAAGACGTCTGGGACGCCGAGCTCGACTTCACCTGGGCGAACGACAGCGCCATCGACGCGCTCGAGATCCGCTTCCCGGTCGGCAGCGACGGCGTGAGCGGCAACATCCCCGTCGCGGGCACGCCCGGACACGTGCCGCCGCTCGCCGACGTCCCGCACAACTACCAGGACGTCTTCGGCATCCGCCTCGGCGGCGACTACAACGTCGTCCCGAACAAGGTCGCGATCCGCGCGGGCGCGTTCTTCGAGAGCGCGGCGGCGCGCACCGACGCGAACGGCAACGCCACGGACATGGGCACCGACTTCGCCGCCGGCGCGCGCTTCGGCCTCGCCCTCGGCGCGACGCTCCGCATCCCGTTGAAGAAGGACGTCCCTCCGACGCAGGGCGGCGCGATCGAGTTCAGCGCCGGGTACATGCACATGTTCACGTTCGACCTCAACAACACGAGCGCGAATGGTCTCCGCGGCCTCGCCGGGACCCCTTGCGACACGCCCGACGCCCCGAACGCGAGCGGGATGTGCCCGAACGGCATCCAAGCCTTCAGGACGCCGTTTCTCACGAACCTCGGGACGATCTCGGTCAACACCGACGTGATCAACGTCGGCGCGTCCTACCGCTTTTAGCCCATGGAAAAGCCTCGCAACGTCATCATCATCGGCTCGGGTCCCGCCGGCCACACCGCCGCGATCTACGCCGCGCGCGCCAACCTGAAGCCGCTCATGTTCGAAGGGCTCGTCGAGGGAGGAATCCCCGGCGGCCAGCTCATGATCACCAACGACGTAGAGAATTATCCCGGATTCCCGTCGAAGATCGCAGGCCCCGAGCTCATGCAGGCGTTCCGCGAGCAGAGCATCAACCAGGGCGTCGAAATCCTCTCCGAGGACGTCAACAAGGTCGACTTGCGCGAGCGACCGTTTCGCATCTGGGCGGGCGACGACAACGTCGAGCACGTCGCCAAGGCGATCATCATCGCGACGGGTGCGCAGGCGCAGTGGCTCGGTCTCGAGAGCGAGCAAGCGCTCCAGAGCCACGGCGTCTCCGCCTGCGCGGTGTGCGATGGAGCGTTCTTCCGCAACGAGCCTGTCATGGTCGTGGGAGGCGGGGACACGGCGATGGAGGAGTCGATGTACCTGTCCGGCCTCGCGAGCCACGTCACCCTCGTCCACCGCCGCAAGGAGTTTCGCGCTTCGAAGACGATGCAGGATCGCGTGCTGAAGAACCCGAAGATTCGCGTCATCTACAACTCGATCGTCGAAGAGGTGCTCGACGTGAAGAGCGGCGAGGTCACCGGCGCGCGCCTCAAGGACGTGGAGACGAACAAGACCGAGATCGTCCCGGTGAAAGGCTTCTTCGTCGCGATCGGCCACAAGCCGAACACGAAGCTGTTCAAAGACTTCCTCGAGCTCCACGACAACGGCTACATCAAGACCAAGCCGGGCACCGCGCAGACGAGCTTGCCGGGCGTGTTCGCCGCGGGCGACGTCCAGGATTTCGTCTACCGCCAAGCGGTGACGGCCGCGGGGAGCGGCTGCATGGCGGCGCTCGAGGCGGAGCGGTGGCTCGCCCTCCACGACGCGCATTAGGGTACAAGAGGGGGGAGTGTCCGCCCAGCCGACGCAGCCCACCGTGACCGAGCGCGAGGATCAGCTCGCGCGCGTGCCGTTCTTCGACGGGCTCACGCGCGAGTCCTTGTCGCTCATCGCCAAGGTGACGAAAGAAGAAGCCCACGGCCTCGGCACGAAAATCTTCGGCTACGGCGACCCGGGCGACAAGCTCTTCATCATCCTCGAGGGCAAGGTCCGCATTTCGCGCGAGGTCTCCGGCATGGGCGAGGAGGCGCTCGCGGTGCTCGGCGCGGGCGAGGTCTTCGGCGAGATGTCGCTCCTCGACGACTCGCCCCGCTCGGCCGACGCGCGCGCGCACGAGCGCTGCCGCCTCCTCGTCATCACGAAGGACGCCTTCGACGACCTGCTCTTCCTCCACAAGGACCTCGCCTACGAGGTGCTCTGGAGCTGCGTTCGCATGCTCTCCACCCGCCTCCGCGAGATGAACGACAAGCTCGCGTTCTTGTCGACCAGCAGCAAATTCGAATGAAGCGCCTCGCGCTGCTCGCCGCGCTCGTCGCGTGCGGCCCCTCCGCGCGTCACGCGAAGGAAGCTCCGCCGCCCGTCCTCATGCAGCCGCCGACCGCGACCGCGCTCGGCCCGTCGCTCGCGGCCATCGGCTTCGACCCGGCCCACCTCCCCGCGTTCGAAGACATCCCGGCCGAGCAGCGCCAGAAGATGATGCCGCTCTTCGCGAAGTCGCTCGGCGTTCCGTGCGAGGGCTGCCACGCCCCGTCCGACTTCTTCACGGTGACGCCGCGGATGCGCGTGGCCGAGCAGATGTGGCAGCACTTCGTGCGCGCCCTCGAGACCTCGGACAAGCAGCCGCTCTTCTGCGACTCGTGCCATCACGGCTCGATGCGCATCCTCGACCGCAAGAGCCCAGAGAGCGTCGCGCTCTGGATGGACCAGAGCTACGTGGCGAAGCTCGCGCGGCGGGACGAAGCCGAGCACGCTTGCCCGACCTGTCACGGCGAGCCGGCGGAGATGCGATTCATCCGATTTTGGGCGGCCGGAAAGCCGTTTCCCCCAAAGAACTCAACAACTGCTCAACAAGTTTCGAGGTGAAATGTTGACGCCGTGACGCGCGTTCAGTAGCCTTGCGCTGCCATGCAAGGGCTAACCCACCGCCAACAGATGGTCTTGGACTTCATTCGTGAATCGATCGCCGACCGCGGCTACCCGCCGACGCTCCGCGAGATCGGGGCGCGCATGGGGATTCGGTCGACGAACGGCGTGAACGATCACCTCCGCGCCCTCGAGCGGAAGGGTTATCTCAAGCGCGAGGACATGAAGTCGCGCGCGCTTCGGCCGACCCACGCGGCCGGCGGTGTCCAGCTGCCGCTCCCGACGGGCGAGGCCGCGAACAACGTGGTCCAGCTCCACGCCCACCACGCCGACGACGAGGACCTCGTCGAGATCCAGATCGTCGGCCGCGTCGCCGCGGGCCAGCCGATCCTCGCGGACGAGTCGATCGTCGACACCGTGAAAATCGACCGCGGGCTCGTACGCGGCGGGCGCGACGTGTTCGGGCTGCGCGTGCAGGGCGACTCGATGATCGACGCGGGCATCTTGAGCGGGGACTACATCTTCGTCCGAAAGCAGCTCACGGCGAACAAGGGCGACGTGGTCGTCGCGCTGATCGGCGACGAGGCGACGGTGAAGTACTACCACCCCGAGCGCGACTACGTGCGCTTCCAGCCGGCGAACAAGACCATGGCGCCCATCCTCGTGCGCGCCGTCGATTTCAAACCGACGATGCTGCTCGGTGTCGTCATCGGTCTTTACCGAAAGATCTAACGGCTGTAGCGTCAGCAGCATCATGCTGCGTGGTTTGGCGGTAGCGCTCGGCCTCGTCTCGCTGACCGGCTGCGGCGGCACGCTCTACGCGATCAACGCGTCGAGCGCGGCTTCGCGCCTCGAGGAGGCCAAGGAGCTCGGGGCGGAGCAGTACGCGCCGTACGAGTACTACTACGCAAAGGCGCACCTCGAGCAGGCGCAGTTCGACTCCAACGAGGCGAGCTACTCGGACGCGATCAACTACGCCGAGACGGCCGAGGAGTACGCCGACAAAGCCGTGAACCTCACGAAGCAGCGGCGGGCCTCCGGGAAATGACGCCGCGGCCGCTCGCCGTCTTCGCGCTGACCGTCGCGCCGCTCCTGGCGGCGGCGTGCTCGGCGCCCGCGCTCCAAGGGCGCATCGACGGGCTGTCGGCCATCGCCGACAACGCCGAGAAGAACGGCGCGCGCGCGTGCGCCCCGCGCGAGCTCGCGCTGGCGCGCTCGCACCTCGAGTTCGCCAAGAACGAGATGGACCAGGGCGAGTTCGCGAACGCCGTCGAGCACGTCGACATCGCCGAGCCGAACGCGCGCGCGGCGCTGGCAAACAGCCCCGCGGACAAGTGTCTGCCCAAGGGCCCCGTGCCGCGCATCGGCGACAAGGACGGCGACGGCATCCCCGACGACGTCGACAAGTGCCCGAACGACCCGGAGAACTACAACGGGTACCAAGACGACGACGGCTGCCCCGACGATCCGGACACCGACGGCGACGGCATCCCGGACTCCAAAGATCAGTGCATCATGGAGCCCGAGGACAAGGACGGCTACCTCGACGACGACGGCTGCCCCGATCTCGACAACGACGCCGACGGCATTCCGGACTCGATCGACAAGTGCCCGAACAAGCCGGAGGACTTCGACGGCTTCGAGGATCAGGACGGCTGCCCCGATCCGGACAACGACGGCGACACGGTCCCCGATCTCGAGGACCACTGCCCGAACACGCCAGGGCCGCCGGGCGGGACCACGCCGGGTTGCCCGAAGAAGAACATGCTCGTCGTGGTGACGGCGAAAGAGATCCGCATCACGCAGCAGATCCAGTTCGAGTTCAACAAGTCCAAGATCAAGGGCGAGATCTCGTTCCGGATCCTCGACCAGATCGTGCAGATCCTGAAGGACAACCCGCGAATCACGCTCGAAGTCCAGGGCCACACCGACAACGTCGGGAGCGCCGGCTACAACCTCACGCTCTCGCAGGACCGCGCCGACTCGGTGCGTGCGTACTTGGTTGCGCACGGGATCGACCCGTCGCGGCTCGTCGCGAAGGGCTACGGCATGAACAAGCCGCTCGTCCCGAACAACACCGCGGCGAACCGGGCACTGAACCGGCGCGTTCAGTTCATTCGAACCGAGACGACCTCATCGTCTTCTTCGACTGGACCTTGAGATTTGTAGTAGGGTTGCGCGGCCGAAGAGGGAGAAACGTCGCCGTGCACAGT
>Ga0335082_10008046_pt1 | contig 11447 bp, 8 predicted proteins | sample Lox_Sample_41_FD_206718 | JGI IMG/M metagenome (GOLD analysis project Ga0335082, IMG submission 206718) | Soil microbial communities from Loxahatchee National Wildlife Refuge, Florida, United States - Lox_Sample_4.1 | ecosystem: Environmental > Terrestrial > Soil > Wetlands | place: USA: Florida... | reverse complement strand
CGTGCACTTCGCACCGGTGATGGCGGAGGGCGGCTTCGACCTCGTCATCGGGAACCCGCCTTGGATCCGCGGCGAGCGGCTGCCGCTCTCGACGCGGGCGGCCCTGGCCTCGCGCTTCGAGACCTACCGAGCAGCGACCGAGCGACGAGGGTTCGCGCACCTGCCCGATCTCTCGGTGGCGTTCGTCGAGCGCGCCCTGGAGCTGACCAGGCCCGGCGGGGTCGTCGCCTTCATCGTGCCTTCCAAGCTGCTGAGGGCGGGATACGCGGGCCCGCTACGCCTGCTGATCCGCCGCACCGCGACGGTGGAGGCGCTGGCCGATCACGCGCACGACCTGCGCACGGGCTTCGCGGCGACGGTGTTCCCGCTGGTGATGGTGCTGCGCAAGGACGCATCCACCCCGGAACGAACGGCGGAGACCGTCGTCGTGGGCGCGTCCGATCGCCGCCTGGTCGGCGCCGCCGCCCAGCGCGACCTCGGCCTCGATGAGGCGCCGTCTCGCGCGCCGTGGCTGGCCCTGCCCGGAGACATGGTGCGGGCGATCCGGCTGGCCCTCCGGGCCGGGCCGCGCCTCGGCGCCGCCTTTCGTCCCGCTCTCGGCATCAAGACCGGCGCCAACGACGTGTTCCTGCGGGACTCGCACCACGCCGACGAGTTGCCGCGCTCGTGCCGTGTTCCAGCGGTCCAAGGCCGCGACGTCGCGCCCTTTGCGGTCCGTCCCGGCGCCTGGGTGCTCGCGGCGCTGGCGGAGGACGGCCGCCCGCTCGAGCGTGCGCCGGGCGACGTCCTCGAGTATCTCGCACCGTTCGCGGGCCGGCTGGCCCGCCGAGCGGACGCGCACGGAGAGAGCGCGTGGGCGCTGTTCCGCACGGACCTCTTGCGCTCTCCGCACCTCGTGATCTGGCGCGACATCGCGCCGCGCCTCGAGGCCGCCGTGCTTTGCCGGACCGCGGCGGGTGCGCCGATCCCGCTCAACACCTGCTACGGCGTGGCCGTGCCCGACGCCTACACCGCGCATTGGCTGGCAGCCTTGCTGAACAGCGCCCCGTTGCGCGACGTGGCCACCGCGCTCGCCGAGCGCGCGAGCGGCGGCGCGTTCCGCTTCAGCGCCGGCGTGGTCGGCGCGCTCCCGATCCCCGCCTGCCGCGCCACTTCCGACGTCCGCCGCCTCGCCGCGATCGGCGAAGCCGCCGGGAGCGGCGACGAGTGGGACCCCCATGATCTCGACACGCACGCCGCGCTCGCGCTCGGCCTCGCGCGGGATACCACCCAGGCCCTCGCGTACCTGGGCGACGCTCTGCGCCGAGACCCTGGCGGGCATCGCTGACCCGCTCTTCCCCGCTCTGACCCTCGCCGCAACGGCGACACCCGGGGACGCGGCGCGTGCCATCCTGTGCGGGCTGCTCGACCCCATGGATGCGCCGGCAGCGGAGCGCACCCTTCCCGGGTGGCTGCTCCCCCACCAGGCCGACGCCGTGCGGCGTGCCGGCGCGATCCTGGACCGATTCGGCGGCGTCCTGATCGCCGATGGGGTCGGGCTCGGGAAGACCTTCATCGCACTGGCGCTCGCCGCGCTGGAGCGCGAACGGGGCGCGGACGCGGTGGCCGTCGTTCCCGCCGCGCTCCGGTCCGAATGGTCCCTCGCGTTCCGGCAGACCGGCGTCACCATTCCGCTCTACACGCACACGCAGCTGGCTCGGGGCGCCCTTTCGCTCCCCGATCGGACGCGGCTCGTGATCGTCGACGAGGCGCACGGCTTCCGGAACCCGGCGACGCGGCGCTACGGCGCGCTGGCGGACCTTGCGGGCGGCAGGCGCGTCGCGTTGCTGACCGCGACCCCTCTCAACAACACGCCCGCCGATATCGCGGCGTTGGTCCGGCTGTTCGCGGGGCGCGACCGCTTCCGCGAATTCGGCGTGCCCGATCTCTCCGCGGCCCTCCGAACCGCCGACTCGGGCACCGCGACCCTGGCCCTCGCGGCGATCTCGGTGTGCCGCAGCCGTCGGCTGGTGCAGGCGCGTTTTCCGGGCCTCGTTGCCACGTTTCCCGCTCGCCACCTCGCGCCCCCCGCCGAATACGATCTGGATGCGACTTACGCTGGTGAACTGGAACCGCTGCTGGCGGCGCTCGCGCGGTTCGCCGACGCGACCTCGGTCGTCGAGCGCGGCGCCGCGCTCCTGCACCTGGCGCTGCTCAGACGGCTCGAATCGAGCCGCGCCGCGCTCCGCCGCAGCCTCAGACGCCACCGCGTCTTCCTGACGGAACTCGCGGAGGCGGCCGCGTGCGGGCGTCGCCTCTCCAGGCGCGAATTCCACGCGCTCTTCCCCCGACAGGAGGCCGACGACACGCAGCTGGTGCTCCTGCCACTGCTCTTGGACGGCGCGGACATCGGTCGAACGGACGACATCAGTGACCGCACCAGCGCTCTCGAGGCGGCCCTTGCACTCGTGGACGACGCGGCGTGCGCGCCCGATCCCAAGCTGGCGGCGCTCATCCGCCTTCTGACAGGAGCGCTCGCGGGTCTGAAGACGCTGGTGTTCACCGAGTACCGCGACACCGCGCTCTACCTGGCGCGGGCGTTGCACCATCGATTTCGGCTGCTGACGGTCACGGGGCGATCCGCGTGGGCGGGCGCCGATCAAGTCTCGCGGCACCGCGCGCTCGACGCGTTCGCGCCGGTATCGCGCCGCGCGCTCGCCGAACCGCTGCTCGACGCGCGCCTGCTGGTCGCCACCGACGTCGCCAGCGAGGGGATGAATCTGCAGGACGCCACCGCCGTGGTGAACTACGACCTGCCGTGGAACCCCGTGCGCGTGATGCAGCGGGTCGGCCGGGTCGACCGGCTCGGCGCGCTCGGGCGCGACGTGGTCGTGGCCCACCTCCTCCCTGCCGGCGGATTGCGCTCGCTCACCGGCGTGCTGCGGACGCTGCGGTCGAAGCTGGACGCCGCGCCCCGCACGCTGGGCGTCGAGCCGGATCCTCTCGCGTCCCTCTGGTGGGTGGATCGAGGCCGGCCGGTGGCCGAGACGCTCGAGGAAGAAAGCTGGCGCCGGGTCGAGCCGTTCGAGGCCGCGGAGCGCTGGCGGATGGTCGTCGGCCCTCCGGAGGATCGGGGCCGCGTGAGCCCGTTGATCGCCGCCGGGGTCGCGCGCGATGCCGACACCCCGGCGCTGGGCGTCCTGCTCGCCCTGGAGTGGCCCAACGGCTCACGCGTTCCCTTGCCGTTCATCACCGAGCCGAGCGGCGCTGTCCGGCAGGATGGCTTCGCCCTCGGCCAGCTCGCAGTTCGCGCCCTCGACGCGTCACCGCTTCCCACCGCGCCTACCGATTTCACCTGCGCTCTCGCCACGATCCTGCCGCACGCACGAGCCCGGCTCCTGTCGCTTTCCGCGGCGCGGCGCGGCACGGACTCGACCGGCCCCGGCCGGCGCCACGCCATCGAGGCGCTGATACGCGCCGCCCACCGCGCCGAGGCCGCGCGCGACGGGGCCGCAGCCGAGGACATCGGGCGCGCGCTGGCGGGCCTCCGGGACGAGCTCCCCGTGGGCCTCGACCGCAGGCTCGAGCGCCTCGTCGACGAAGGGCTGCGAGATCAGACGCTCGCCCAACGCATCCGTACCCGGGTCCTGTGCACCCTCCCTCCATCGGGCCCCAACCTCGACGGCACGCCGCGGCTGGTCCTCATCGCGGCCATTGCGCTCGTGTCGCCATGCCCGTCGGATCCGTGACAGGCTGAGGCGAGCCGGACGCGTCGTGGATACTGCTCGCTCGATCGGGGCAACTATCTTCTCTGGATGCGCTTCACGGCAGTCTTGTTCGACCTCGATGGCACCCTGATCGACTCGACCCGCCTCATCATCGAGTCGTACCACCACACGATGCGCGTCCACCGTGGACGCACGCTCCCCGACGCGGAGTGGATCGCGGGGCTCGGAACGCCGCTGCGTGTGCAGTTCCGGAGGTTCACCGACGATCCCGCCGAACTGCAGCAGATGATCGAGACTTACCGCGCGTGGAACCTCTCGCACCATGACGCGATGGTGCGCGCCTTCCCGGGCGCCGTGGACGCCGTGACCAGCCTCAAGACGCACGGCGCCCGCCTCGGCATCGTGACCTCGAAGAACCGTCACGGAGTGGAACGCGGCCTCAACCTCTGCGGCTTCGACAGTCTGTTCGACGAGATCATCACGTCGGACGACCTCGAAGCCAGCAAGCCGGACCCGGCTCCCGTCCTGGCCGCGCTCTCCCGGCTCGACGCGCCGGCACCCGCTGCCCTCTTCGTCGGCGACTCCCCGCACGACATTGCTGCGGGACGTGACGCCGGGACGAGGACCGCCGCCTGCCTCTGGGGCCCTTTCACCCGCGAGACCCTGGCCGCCGAACGCCCCGACTACTGGTTGAACTCCTTCCCTGAGCTGGATGCCATCGTCGCCTGAGAGCCCGCAGCCTCTTGCAACGGCTGTCGTTCTTCGCCACACTAAGTGCGGCAATCTTCTACTGGCGGTGGCCGCATGAGCGAGGCGGGGCGCATCCTGATCGTGGACGACGACGAGTCGCAGCGGCGCCTGCTGGCCACGGTCCTCACGGCCGACGGGTGGGCCGCGTCCGAGGCCGCCTCCGGCGAGCAGGCGATCAGCCTGCTGGAGGGCGGCACCGAGACCGACGTCATCCTCTCGGACCTGAAGATGCCGGGCATGGACGGGCGCGGGTTCCTCGCGATCGTCTCCGAGCGCTGGCCCGAGGTGCCGTTCATCGTGATGACGGCATTCGCGACCGTGGACTCGGCGGTCGAGATGCTCCATGCCGGCGCGTATCACTACCTCGCCAAGCCGATCAAGACGCCGGAGCTCCGGATCACGGTACGGCGCGCGCTCGAGTCGAGCGAGACGCGTCGCGAGCTGGCGCGCCTCAGGCGCAAGGTCGGGCTGCCGCAGGACGTCGTCGGCGTGTCGCGCCAGATGCAGCAGGTTTTCGAGACCGCCATTCGCGTCGCGCCGAGCAGCACCCCGGTGCTGGTCACGGGCGAGACCGGCGTCGGGAAGGAGGTGGTGGCGCGCGCCATCCACGGGGCCAGCGGCCGCGACAAGTTCGTGGCGCTGAACTGCGCGGCGCTTCCGCCGAACCTCGTCGAGTCGGAGTTGTTCGGCTTCAAGCGCGGCGCCTTCACCGACGCCAACCGCGACCACCCTGGGCTCGTCGAAGTGGCGGACTCGGGCACGCTCTTCCTCGACGAGGTGGCGGAAGTACCGCTCGCCACGCAGCCCAAGCTGCTGCGGTTCCTGCAGGACGGGGAATTCCGCCGCCTCGGCGACAGCCCTTCGCGCAAGAGCAACGCGCGCGTAATCGCGGCGACCAACCGCGATCCGGCGCAGGAGGTCGCGGCCGGACGGATGCGCGAGGACCTGTTCTACCGCCTCAACATCGTTCACATCCAGATCCCGCCGCTGCGCGAGCGGCCGGTGGACATTCCGGTGCTGGCCGAGCAGCTGGTCCGGAAGCTCGCCGACCGCTACCAGCTCGCCGCCGCGGAGCTCCTGCCCGAAGTGGTCGCCGCGCTGACCGCGTATCGCTGGCCGGGGAACATCCGGGAGCTGGAGAACGTGCTGGCGCGGGCCCTGGCCCTCAGGACCGGCCAGAGCATCGCCCTGCAGGACCTTCCGCCGGAGATCGGCCAGGCGGTGCCGACGGCCGCCGGCGCGGCGCTGCTCGAGCAGCTCCCCACGCTGCCCCTGGCGGAGGTCGAGCGCCGGTACATCCTGCGCGTACTCGAGTCCACCGGCGGCAACAAGCTCAAGGCGGCGGAAGTGCTCGGGATCGATCGGTCGACGCTGCACCGTAAGCTCAAGCAGATCCAAGGCGTAGCCGCGCTCCGCCTGTAGGCGGCACTTCCAACCCCGGACGCTACCGGCGTGTCCAAGTGAGCGAATGGAAAGGGCGCTACGCCGTCCGGAGGCCGGCCTGAGCCGTCCACCGACGCCCAACGGGCCCGTGGCTCCGGGAGCCTCCGAAGCAGCGGATGTCGCCCTCGCCGCGGCGGGCGATCACCGGGCCTTCGAGCGGCTGTACCGGCTGCACCTGGCGCGCATCCATTCCCTCGCCAGGCGGATGGCGGGTTTCGAGGGCGACGCGGACGAGTTGACGCAGGACGTGTTCGTCCGGGCCTGGGAGCGGCTGGGCACGTATCGGGGCGAAGCGGCGTTCGGCACCTGGCTGCACCGCCTGGCTGTGAACGTGATCCTGAACTGGCGCCGGAGTGCGGCGGCCGAGCGGCGGTGGATCGAGGATGGCGTGGACACCGACCTGCTGATGAGCGGCCGCGCGAGCAGGCCCGAATCGACGGATCTCGAGGGGGCGATCGCCCGGCTGCCCGCGGGGGCGAGACAGGTGTTCGTACTGCACGACGTGGAAGGCTTCAAGCACGAGGAGATCGCAGGGATGATGGGCGTCACGGCCGGAACATCGAAGGCACAATTGCACCGGGCGCGGATGTTGTTGCGCGCCTGGCTGGAGCGGTAGCGATGGGCGAGCACCTGGGTGAGAGGCTTTCGGCGTATCTCGACGGCGAGCTCGACGGCGAGGCGCTCGCCGCCGCCACCGCGCACCTGGCGGTCTGCGTCGAGTGCCGCACGGCGCTCGAGGGCCTGCAGCAACTGGCCCGCCGTGCGCGGGCCCTGGAGGACCGTCCTCCGGAGCGCGACTTGTGGCCCGGTGTCGCCGCACGGCTCGCCGGAGAGACGGTAGCCGGGGTCATCCCGCTGCGCCGCAGGCGCGTCGCGTTCTCGATCCCGCAGCTCGCTGCGGCCTCGTTCGCCGTCGTCGCGCTGTCCGCCGGCGCCGCCGTGCTGCTGACGCGCCAGAGCGCGGCGCCGGCATTCCCCGCGGCGGCCGCCCCGGGCCTGCCGGCGACGCCCGTCGGTCTCGCGTCGGCCAAGGGGATCAAGTCCTACGACGCCGCCATCCGGGACCTGGAGGCGACGCTCGCGGCGCGCCGCTCCACGCTGGACACGGCGACCATCCGCGCCGTCGAGCAGAGCCTGGCGATCATCGACCGCGCCATCCGCCAGGCCGAGGCCGCCCTGGCGCAGGACCCCAACAACATGTACCTCAACAACCATCTCGCACACGCGCTGGACCGCAAGCTCGACCTGCTTCGCCGCGTGACCTCCATGGTCGCGGCGAGCTGAGGAGACCATGAAACGCATCCCTGCAGCACTCGCCATCGCCGCCTGCGCCCTCCTGCCCGGCGCGCTGCGCGCGCAGAGCGTGGACTCCACCTTCGCCGTGCGGAGCGGCGCGCGCTTCGAGCTCCAGAGCGTCTCGGGCTCCGTGCGCATCAGGGCGTGGAACCGGTCGCAGATCCGCGTCCAGGCGGAGAGCGACGGCGCGCGCGTGGACCTCGACGCCAGCTCCGGCGGCGTGTCCGTGCGCGCCATCCCGCGCCGCGGTGAGGGCGACGTGGACTTCACGATCTCCGTCCCGGTCGGCACCTCCCTCGAGGTGCACGCCATCTCGGCGGACATCGACGCCAGCGCCGTATGCGGCCCGACCCGGCTGGGCTCCATCTCCGGCGGCGTGACGCTCGTCTGCGCCACGGGCGACGTGGAGGTCGAGAGCGTCTCGGGCGACGTGTCCGCGACCGACATCCGCGACGGCCACACCGAGATCTCCTCCACCAGCGGCGACGTCGAGGTGCGCCAGGCGAAGGGCAGCCTCAGTGCGCGGAGCGTCTCGGGCGACGTGACCCTCGAGCGGGTGGACGGCGACGACGTGGGCGTCGAGACGGTGAGCGGCGAAATCGGCTTCTCCGGCCCCATCCACGACAACGGCCGCTATCGCTTCCGCTCCCACTCGGGCGACGTCACGGTGCACACCGACGGCGACCTCAACGCGACGGTCAGCGTGAGCACGTTCAGCGGGGATCTGGAATCGGACTGGCCGATCACCATCACGCCGGGCCCGGGCCGCAGGATGCACGGGCAGGACTGGGAGTTCACCGTGGGCAGCGGCGCCGCACGGCTCAACCTCGAATCGTTCAGCGGGACGATCTACCTGCAGCGGGGCTCGTCGCCGCGCCGGGAGGACTGATGAACTACGGATTGGTGGGACTGGCGGCCGCGGCGCTCACCTGCGCTCCCGGCCTCACCCTCGGCGGCGGTTCCATCGCCAGGCCGGCGCCGCAGCAACAGGGCAACCAGTGGAGCTGGCACGGCCGGCTCGCCGCCGGGAAGACGCTGCAGATCCGCGGCGTGAGCGGCTCGATCGAGGCAGAACCGGCCAGTGGCGACGAGGTCGTCGTCACCGCCGAGAAGCACGGGCGCCGCAGCGACCCGGACGAGGTCCGCATCGAGGTCATCCAGGACGGCGACGGCGTGACGATCTGCTCCGTCTACCCGGGCAGCCGGAACCGTTGCGGATCGGACGACGACTACCACATGAGCACCCACGACAACGACGTCGAGGTCCGGTTCCACGCCCAGGTCCCGTCAGGCGTGCGGTTCGCCGGTGAGAACGTCAACGGCGACGTCGAGGTCGGCGAGTTGTCGGGAGCGGTGAAGGCATCCACCGTCAACGGCAGCGTCCGCCTCGCGACCACCAGCGGCGAGGCGTCGGGCAGCACCGTCAACGGGAGCGTCACGGCGACCGTGCGCGGGCAGGGCCAGGGCCCGCTGCGGTTCCATACGGTGAACGGCGCCGTGACCGTCACGCTTCCCAAGCAGCTCGACGCCGACCTCGAGGCGGAGACCGTCAACGGCTCGATCGAGACCGACTACCCGATCACCGTCACGGGCCGGCTCACCCCCCGGCGTCTCAGTGGGCGCATCGGGCAGGGGGGCCGCAGCCTGCGCCTCGAGACGGTGAACGGCTCCATCCACATCCGGTCCGTGAACTAGCGGCTTGCTCCGCCGGTTCCCGACCGCTACAATCGCCCCTCCGACCGGAGGGGCGATGTCGTTCGAGCCGTTCGCGATGGAGCGGTGGCAGAGCACCTGGGAGAACCAGGTGCGGTACAATCTCTCGGAGAGCGGTGTCCATCCGCTCTCCATCGCGGAGTTGCTCGCGCTGGCGGGCACCTCGCTCGACGAGGTCACCTCCGCCCGGCTGGGTTACCCGCAGTCCAACGGCACCGAGCCGCTGCGCGCGGCCATCGCGGCGCTCTACCCCGGCGCGACGCCCGAGCACGTCCTCGTCACCAACGGGAGCGCCGAGGCCAACTTCTGCGTCTGCTGGCGGTTCATCGAGCCCGGCAGCCGGGTCGCGATCGTGCTCCCGACCTACATGCAGACGTGGGGACTGGCGCGCACATTCGGCGCCAAGATCGTGCCCATCTGGCTGCGCGAGGACGCCGGCTGGCAGCCCGACCTTGCCGAGCTGGAGGCCGCGATCGCGACCGGCACGAAGCTCGTGATCGTGACCAACCCGAACAACCCCACCGGGGCCGTCCTGTCGCGCGACGCCATGGACCGCATCGTGCGCCGCGTGGATGCCGTGGGCGCCTGGCTTCTCGCGGACGAGGTCTACCAGGGAGCGGAGCGCTCGGGCACCGCCACACCGAGCTTCTGGGGGCGGACGCCCAGGGCGGTGGTCACCAACGGCCTGTCGAAGGCGTACGGGTTGCCGGGCCTCCGGATCGGATGGTGCGTGGCGCCGCCCGAGCTCGCCGCAGAGCTCTGGGCCCGGAAGGACTACACCACCATCGGGCCCAGCGTCGCGTCCGACCTGCTCGCCACCCGCGCGCTGGCGTCCGGCGTGCGCGAGCGGATCCTCGAGCGCACCCGCACCATCCTGAGGACCAACTGGGCCGTGCTCGAACGCTGGTTCGCGACACTCGACGGGGAATTCACCTACGGTGCCAGCGAGGCTGGCGCGATCTGCTACGCGCGCTACCGCTCCGCCGTCAACTCGTCCGCCCTGGCCGAACGGCTCCGCCGAGACCACTCGGTGCTGGTCGTCCCGGGCGACCAGTTCGGAATGGACCATTACATCCGATTCGGTTTCGGCCCTCCGGTGCCCGACCTCGAGGCCGCGCTCGAGCGCGTCGGAGCGGCCTTGCGCACGCTCCACGATTGACGGCCGCCGGCGCGCGTTGACGCGCCTCTGCGGCCGACCTATGGTAGCACGATGATCATCGCGAACCAGCGGCGCGGCGGAGCGGCTACCGCCACCATCCGCGCACCCTACGACGGCGCCGAAGTGGGCATCCATCCGCTCGCCTCGCCGGCGGAGATGGACGAGGCCGTCGGCGCCAGCCAGGCCGCGGCGGAGACGTGCCGAAAGATGCCCGCGTACGAGCGGGCGGCCTGCCTGCGGCGCACCGCCGACGGGCTGGAAGCCCGGCGCGACGAGTTCGCGCGGCTCCTGGCGCGCGAAGCGGGCAAACCGATCTCCCAGGCGCGGGTCGAACTCGAGCGGGCGGCCTTCGTCTTCCGTGACGGAGCGGAGGAGGCGACCCGCATCGGCGGCGAGGTGCTGCCGCTGGACGTGCTCCCGACCGGCCGCGGCCGCGTCGGTCTGACGCGCCGTTTCCCCCTTTCGCCGATCGCAGCGATCACGCCGTTCAACTTCCCGGTGCTCCTCGCGGCGCACAAACTGGCCCCCGCGATGGCCTGCGGCGCCAGCGTCACCCTCAAGCCGCCGCCCCAGGACCCGCTGTCGACGCTGATGCTCGGCGAACTGGTCGCGGGGAGCGGGTATCCGGCGGGCGGCGTCAACATCGTGCCCTGCGACCTGCCCGTGGCACAGCGTCTGGTCGCGGACGAGCGGATCCGGATGATCAGCTTCACCGGGAGCGAAGGCGCCGGGTGGGCGATCCGCGCCCAGGCCGGCACCAAGCGAGTCGCGCTGGAGCTGGGCGGCAACGCCGCTGCCATCATCGAGCGTGACGCCGACCTCGAGCTCGCCGTGGAGCGGTGCGCCGCCGCCGGCTACAGCTTCGCCGGCCAGGCCTGCATCTCACTGCAGCGGATCCTGGTGCACGACCAGATCTATGCCCGGTTCCTCGACGCGTTCGCCGCCCGCGTCCGCACGCTGAGGGTCGGCGATCCGCTGGAGCCCGACACGTACGTCGGGCCGATGATCTCCGAGGCGGCGGCACGCCGCGCGGAACAGTGGATCGCGGCCGCGGTGAGCGGCGGGGCGGAGGTCGTCGCCGGCGGCGGCCGGCGGGGAGCGATCCTGGAGCCGACCGTCCTCGTACGGACCAGGCCCGATCAGCAGGTGAACTGCGAGGAGGTCTTCGCGCCCGTCACCACGGTGACGCCGTACGACGATTTCGACACGGCGCTGCGCGCGGTGAACGCGTCGCGGTACGGCCTCCAGGCCGGCGTGTTCACCCGCGACATCACGCGGCTCATGCGCGCCTGGGACCGGCTCGACGTAGGCGGTGTGATGGGCAACGAGGTCCCGTCGTGGCGCGTGGACCGGATGCCGTACGGCGGCACGAAGGCGAG
>Ga0335082_10008044_pt1 | contig 11449 bp, 8 predicted proteins | sample Lox_Sample_41_FD_206718 | JGI IMG/M metagenome (GOLD analysis project Ga0335082, IMG submission 206718) | Soil microbial communities from Loxahatchee National Wildlife Refuge, Florida, United States - Lox_Sample_4.1 | ecosystem: Environmental > Terrestrial > Soil > Wetlands | place: USA: Florida... | reverse complement strand
CCACACGCGGCCCCGCCCGCGAGCGTGGTGGCTGACGCACGTGGAGCGCGCCGGCGCGCGCTACCCCGAGGTGCACTGGAAGCTGGTCGTCCATCGCACGGCGCGGGCCGGACGCCGCGTGGCGCTGGTGCGCGAGGGGGGACGGCGCGTCGAAGGCAAGCCGCCCACCGTCTGGGTGCTCGCCGATCACAAGCCCGGCCACACCACGCAATCGGTCGGGTTGGCCGACGCGGTGGGCTTCCCCTACGAGGTCAAGCGACTCGAGTTCAACCTGCTCAACCACCTCAGCAACCGCATCCGCGGCGCCAGCCGGCTCGGCTTGGACACCGCGCACTCGGCGCCGCTCGAGCCGCCGTGGCCCGACCTGGTCATCTCCACCGGACGCCGCACCGCGCCGGTGGCGCGCTGGATCCGCGAGCACAGCGGCGGCCGCACCCGCTCCGTCCAGCTCGGCCGCCGCGGCGGCGAGACGGTCGACGCCTTCGATCTCGTCGTCGCCTGCGCGCACTTCCGCCTGCCGCTGCACCCGCGCCGCATGGAGATCATCGCCCCGCTCAACGCGGTGACGCCGCACCGCCTCACCCAGGCCGCCGAGCAGTGGCGGGGGCTGTTCGACGGCGCTCCGCAACCGCGCATCGTGTTGGTCGTCGGCGGCACCTGCGCCCGCTACTGGCTCACGCCCGAGACCGCCCGCCAGCTCGGCGCGCAAGTGGGCGCCTTGGCGCAGTCGGTCGGCGGCTCGCTGTTCGCGATCACCAGTCCGCGCACGGGCGCCGAGGCGACCGCGGCGCTGCGCGCCGGGCTCGGCGACCGCGGGCACGTGCACGCGTGGAAGCCGAACGACCCGCGCAACCCGTACATGGCGTACCTCGCGCTGGCGGACGCGATCGTGGTCACCGGCGACAGCGAGTCGATGCTCGCCGAGGCCGCCGCTGCGGCGAAGCCGCTCTTCATCTATGCCCTGCCCGAGCGGCCGCTCGGCTTCCGGCGCATGGCGGAATGGGTGGCGCAGCGGGCCGAGTCGCGGCCCCGCAAGGTCAAGGGAACGGTGCGGCCGCAGCGCGGGCTGGAGCATCTGTGCGCGCGGCTGATCGAGGCCGGCATCGTGCGCCCGCCCCGCCATCTCGATCGGCTGCACGAAGGCCTGATCCAAGCCGGCGCCGCGCGCGCGTTCGGCGCGCCGTTCGACGGTGGCGCCGGCCAGCCCCTCCGCGACATCGATGCGGTGGCCCACCGCGTCCGCCTGCTGCTCGGGGTCGACGATCCGAGTCCCTCGTACCGCGCCGCCGCGCCGGCGCCGAGCGCCGCGGTCGCGGGGAATGGCGCGGCGGACGCGCCGCGGCCGCCGGGATCCGGCGACGGCCGCCGCAGCATCAACGCGGCGCAGGAGTGAATCGGTGACCGAGGGTCGCTCCGTCTGGGTTCTGCTGGGCAAGGGGGTCGGTGGGAACGGGCAGATGACGAGCCTGGCGAAGGCGCTGGGTTGGCCGTACGAGGCCAAGCACCTCGTCTTCAACCAGCTCAGCCACTGTCCGAACCTGTTGCTCGGCGCGGCGGCGATGACGCTCGACCGCCGGCAATCCAGCCCGCTGCAGCCCCCGTGGCCGGATGTGGTCATCGCCGGCTCGCGGCGCAGCGCCCCGGTGGCGCGTTGGATCAAGCGACAGTCCGGCGGCGCGACCCGCCTCGTGCACCTCATGCACACCCAGGCGCCGCTGGCGCACTTCGACCTGATCATCACCACCCCGCAGTACCGGCTGCCGCAACGGGACAACGTGCTGCACAACGTCGGACCGCTGAATCACATCGACCCGGCGCGGCTGGCCGCGGCGGCGGCCGGTGGCGCGGCGCGGTTCGCCCACCTGCCGAGGCCGTACACCGCCCTGCTCGTCGGCGGCACCAGCTCGTCGTACCTCCTCGACCCCGACACGGCGGCGCGGCTCGGGCGCGACGCCAGCGCGCAGGTGCGCGCCGGCGGCGGGAGCCTTCTCCTCACCACCAGCGCCCGCACGCCCGCCGCCGCCGCCGATGCGCTGCTCGCCGCGATCGATTGTTCCGCCTACGCCTACCGCTGGCAGGCCGGCGACGCCGACAATCCGTACGCGGCCATGCTGGCACTGGCCGACGGCTTCATCGTCACCGCCGACAGCGCCTCGTTACTGGCGGAAGCCTGCGCGATGGACAAGCCGGTCGCGCTGTTCGACTGGCCGCCGCGCCCCGACGCGTACCGCGGCGCGAAGGGCTGGCTGCGCCGCTGGGGCGAGGCGCGCTACGGCAACGGCGCGGCGCCACGGCTCGCCGACCGCCTGTATGACCGCTTGGTCTATGTCGGTCTGATCAAGCCGACGCGCGATTTCGCCGCCTACCACCGCGCACTGCGCGAGCGCGGGCTGATCACCGCCCTGGGCGAGTCGAACCGGCGTCCGGCGCGCCGGCCGCTCGACGACCTGCCGCGAGCCGTCGAGCGCATTCGCGAGCTCTTCAGCGAGCGCACGGTTCCGCTCGATGCGCGCGCAGCGCTCGACGCGCCGATGGCGATGCGCAGCGAGGCGCGCTAGGGCGCGGCCGTCGTCCGATGGACACCACGCGATATCTCGACGCCGAGCGGCTCGACGCGGTCGACGCCCTGGCGTTCCAATCGCAGCGGCCGTACCCGTGGGTCAACCCCGCCGACCTGCTCACCGCCGACGGATACCGACGCCTGTACGAGACGCTCCCCGACCTGTCGCTGTTCACCCCGATGTTCGGCGTCGTCCGCAAGCACGGCCAGCAGAGCCACGACCGCTATGGCCTGGAGTACCATCGCGGCCTCGACGTCGCCGCCCCGTGGCACGAGTTCGCCCGCGAGCTGCACGGCCCGATCTACCGGCACTTTCTCAGCCGCATGTTGGGCCGGCGCCTCTTCAGCGTGCGCCTGCACTGGCACTACACGCCGAACGGCTGCTCGATCTCGCCGCACTGCGATTCGAAGACCAAGTACGGCTCCCACATCTTCTATTTCAACACCGCGGCGGACTGGGACGCCGGCTGGGGCGGCCAGACGATGATCCTGGACGACGCGGCGGGGCGGCTCCATCCCAAGTCGGCGCCGCGCTTCGAGGACTTCGCCAGCGCGGTCACCGCCGAGACGCTGGGCAACCGCAGCCTGCTGTTCGCCCGCGGCTCGCAGTCGTGGCACGGCATGCGCGACATCCACTGCCCCGAGCACGCCATGCGCCGGGTCTTCATCGTGGTGATCAACGACACGGTGCGCACCACCGCGCGCAACTGGGTCCGCCAGCTGCGCGGGCAAGCCGCCGAGAGCTACTGAGCGCCGGCCGCGCATGTCGAGCCCAGCCGCCCAGACCGAGCCCCGGCCGACGGCGATCGCCGTCGTCGGCGTCGGTCGCAGCGGCACCAGCGCGATCACGCGCGGCGTGCAGGCGCTCGGCGTCGAACTCGGCGACCACCTGCGGCCGGCCGGCGCGAAGAACCCGACCGGCTTCTTCGAGGACCAGGACCTGCTCGCCATCAACAAGCGCCTGAAGCGGCTGCTGCGCATCCGCGGCGACAGCGTTCGCCTCATCGAGCGCGGCGAGTGGCGCGCCCCCGCGGTGCGCGCGCTCCAGCAGGAGGCGATCGCCACCGTTCGCCGCCGCTTCGGCGCCCATCCTCTGTGGGGCTACAAGTACGCCCGCACGCTCCGCTTGCTGCCGTTCTGGAGCGAGGTGTTCACGGCCGTGCCGGTCGACGTGCGCTACGTGGTGGCGCTGCGCAACCCGCTCAGCGTCGCCCGCTCGCGCGCCAAGCTCGACCCGCAGCGCGGCACGCAGGAGCAGAGCGACCTCGAGTGGCTGGTGAACGTCGTCCCCTACTTCCGCGAGCTGCGCGCGCATCCGTTCGTGGTCGTCGACTATGACCTGGTGCTCGCCGACCCCGCCGCGCAGCTGCGGCGGGTGGCCGCCGCCCTGGCGCTGCCGGGGACGCCGCAGCGCGAGGCCGCGCTCGGCGCCTACGCCGGCGAGTATCTGCGCCCGGGGATGCGCCACAGCGTGTTCGCCGACCGCGATCTCGACGGCCGCGTCAACGAGCTGACCGCCGCCGCCTACCGCTGGCTGCGGCGCCTCGCCACCGACGACGGCACCGCCGCCGACGCGGCCCGCTGGTCGGAGTGGGAAGCGATCGAGCAGCGGCTGGCGGCGTTGGCACCGGTGCTGCGCCACCTCGACCGCGTCCAGGCGGAGCTCCGCCGCGCGCAGTGGAACCCGCTCGGCCCGGTGGGCGCCGCCGTCCGCGCCTGGCGCCGCTACCGGCGCGGCTGACGCTGCTGGTCGCTGGTTGGTCGCTGGTCGCTGGTCGTTGGCTCGTCGATCCAGCGACCAACGACCAGCGACGAGCGACCAGCTCACCCGAGCGCCGTGCGGGCCGACCCGTACGCGGGGCGCGGGGCGAGCGGGACGACGGTGCGGGCTTCGACGCGGTAGAGGCGGTCGGCGATGTCGAGCAGGTGGCCCTGGTGGCAGATGGCGAGGATGGTGACGCTGCCGCGCAGGCGGCGGAAGGTCTCGCCGATGCCCGCCTCGGTCTCGCGGTCGAGCGCCGTCGTGGCCTCGTCGAGGATGAGCAGCGCCGGCTTGCGCACCAGCGCGCGCGCCAGCGCGATGCGCTGGCGCTGACCGCCCGACAGGCGCAGGCCGCGCTCGCCGACGACCGTCTCGACGCCGGCCGGCAGCGCGGCGACGAACTCGTGCGCCCCGGCGGCGCGCAGCGCCGCCTCGACGTCGCCGGCCGTGAGGGCGGGGTCGCCGAGGGTGACGTTGGCGGCAATGCTGTCGTGCATCAGCAACGCGTCCTGCGGCACATAGCCGATCATCGCCCGCCACTGCGCCAGGTCGAGCGCCGGCAGCGGCACGCCGTCGACCAGCACGTCGCCCTGCGCGGGGCGAATCAAACCGATCACCAAGTCGGCAAGGGTGGTCTTGCCGGCTCCCGAGGGGCCGGTGATGACCGTGAGCTGACCGACCGGCACGGTGAGCGACGCGTCGCGCAGCACCGGTTCCAGGTCGTAGGCGAAATGCACGCCCGCCAGCCGCACCTCGTGTCGCAGGCTGGGCGCGGCACCGCCGTGCTTGACCTCACGCGCCGCCTCGGCGCCCCGGATCATGTCCTGCAGGGAGTCGAAGGCGCTCTCGTCGGCCACCAGGTCCTGCAGCTCGCGCTGGATCCTGCCGACGCAGTCGAGGATGCGGGTCGCCAGCAGCACCAGCATGATGACGGTGGCGAGCGGCAGCGCCAGCACGGTCAGCGCGCCGTAGATGCCGGCGGCGAGCACGACGACGAACAGCGGGTCCTGCAGGGCCCGCATCGCGGCCTTGCTCAGCACCTCGAGCTCGAGGGCGCGGTTCAGGCGCCGGGTCTCGCTCTCGAGCAGGGGGCCGAGCAGGCGCTCGCGCCCCATGGCCTTCAGCGGCTTGACCGCCCGCAGCGTGTCGGTCAGCCGGCTGATGAGCGACTTGCCGAGCTTCGTCTGCCGCGCGCCGGCCCGGCGCGACACGCGGATGAGCTGGTGCAGCACCGAGGCCATCGCCGCGCCGCCGAGCAGCGCCGCCAGCGTCGCCGGCCACGACACCAACAGCGCGACGCCGGCGTAGATGGCGGCCTGGATCAGCAGCATGACGATCGTCGTGGCGCGCAGATAGCCGTCGGAGGCGCGGGCCGCCTCGGTCGCGACGGCGTTGGCAAAGGCGCCGAGCGGCGCGTGCACGTAGTAGTCCCAACGGCTGACCAACAGGGCGCGGATCAGCGTCAGCCGCAGGTGCGTGGCGATGTGGGCGACGCTGAAACCGATCTGCCGGTTGGCGAGCAGGACCAGCCCCGCTTTCAGCACCGTCCCGCCGACGATCAGCGCCAGCAGCACCTCGGCGGTCGCCGGCAGGTGCACGGCGTCGAGCGCGCGCAGCACCGCGCCGTTCAGCGGCGACGTGCTGGTCCCGCCGGCATCGGCGCTCGCGCCGCCGGCGACCAGGCCGAGCAGCGGCAGCAGCCCGGCGAGACTGACGCCCTCCGCCAGCCCCGCCGCCAGCAGGGACCCCAACATCACCGCGGTGCGCCAGGGGTAGGCGCGGGAGAACACGCGCAACACCCTCATGCAGGCCGGTCGTAGCAGGATGCGGGGGCGAGGAACAGGCGGCGCCCGGCGCCGAAAACACCGTACCGGCGCCTTGACCGGGTAGCGCCTGTGCTCTACGGTTCCGCGACTGCTGTTGATGCGGGAGGGGGACGGAGACATGCAGCCCGAGCCGGCCGAGACCACTGCCGATGCGCCGCCGCCTGCCAGCGCGCCGCAACCGAGCCCGACGATCGCCGCCACGGAGCCCTTGCGCATCGTGCCGGTGCACACGCGTCGCGAGCTGCGGCAGTTCATCCAGGTGCCGTGGCGCATCTACGCCAACGAGCCCAACTGGATCCCGCCGCTGTTGATCGAGCAGCGCCACATGCTCGGCAAGGAGAACCCCTTCTTCGAGCATGCGCGGGCGCAGTACTGGGTCGCCTATCGGGGCGACCAGCCGGTGGGGCGCATCAGCGCGCAGGTGGACGACCTGCACATCGAGCAGTACCAGGACGCCACCGGGCACTTCGGCCTGCTGGAAGCGGTCGACGATCCCGCCGTGTTCGCCGCGCTGTTCGGCGTCGCGGAAGCCTGGCTGCGCGAGCAGGGCATGGAACGCGTCATCGGTCCCTTCAACCTGTCGATCAACGGCGACATCGGCGTGCTCGTGCAGGGCTTCGACACGCCGCCGATGTTCCTGATGAGCCACGGCCATCCGTACTACGACGGACGGGTAGTCGAGCAGGGCTATCGGAAGACCAAGGATGTGGTCGCCTACCTGCTCGACCCGACCCTCGCGCCGCCGGCGGTGATGCTCGAGTCGGCCCGCCGCGCCGACAGCTCGGGGCGAATCAACATCCGGCCGCTGCGCTTGGAGACGCTGCGCGAGGACCTCAACATCCTGAGCGAGATCTTCAACGACGCCTGGTCGCACAACTGGAACTTCGTGCCCTTCACGCCGGCCGAGTTCGACGACCTGGGCAAGAGCCTGAAACTGTTCGTGCCGCCCGAGTTCGTGCAGATCGCCACGGTGGACGGCAAACCGGCGGCGATGATCGTCATCGTGCCGAACGTCGGCGAGTGCATTCGCGACCTCAACGGCCGCCTGTTCCCGTTCGGCTGGGCGCGGCTGTGGTGGCGCCTGAAGCGGCACGGGCCGCGCAGCGCACGCGTCGCGCTGATGGGGGTGCGCCGGGAGTACCACCGCAGCACGCTGGCGACGGCGCTGGCCTTCGGGCTGATCAACGCCGTGCGCCAGCCGGTGTTGGACCGGAACATCGAACGCCTCGAGCTGTCGTGGACGCTCGAGGACAACCATCCGATGCGGCGCATCAAGGAGCGCATCGGCGCCCGCAAATACAAGACCTACCGGCTGTACGAAAAAGCGATCCGGTAGCGGAGGCGGAGCGCATGGTCGGAGCGGAGCGTGCCGCGCCCGTGGATCCGATCGCGGGCCGCTTCACCGCGCTGGTGCTGGCCGGCAGCCGCCCGGGCGGCGACCCGCTGGCGGACGCCGCAGGCGTCTCCCACAAGGCGCTGGCGCCGGTGGCCGGCGTCTCGATGCTGACCCGCGTCGTCGCCACCCTGCGGGCGGCGCGGGCGGTGAAGCGCGTCGTCGTCTGCGGGATCGACCGCCAGGCGCTGGCGAGCGAGTCGGCCCTCCACGCCATCCTGGACAGCGGCCGCCTCGGCCTCATCGCGAGCCGCGCCACGCCGAGCGCCAGCGTCTTCTCGGCGATGGAAGAGCTCGAGACGCCGTTGCTGGTCGCCACCGCGGACCATCCGTTGCTCACCGCCGGATTGGTCGACGACTTCTGCACCCGCTCGGCGCGCAGCGGCGCGGACGTGACCGTCGGCCTGGTGCCGGCGCGGGTCGTGCACGGCGCCTTCCCTACCCTGCGCCGAACCGCCGTGCCGTTTCGCGACGGAACCTATTGCGGCTGCAACCTGTTCACGTTCCTCACCCCGGAGGCGCAACGCGCGCCGGCGGCGTGGATGGAGGTGGAGCAGCACCGCAAGCGGCCGTGGCGCATGGTCGGCGCCCTCGGTCTCGGCACCACGCTGCGCTTCCTGCTGCGCCGGCTGACGGTCGACGCCGTGACCGATCTGGCGTCCGACCGCATGGGCGTGCGCGTCCGGCCGGTCGTGCTCACGCAGCCGGAAGCCGGCTTCGATGTCGACACCGCGGCGCAGCTGAAGGTGGCGGAAGCTTTTTTGCGCCAGCGCGAGGGGTCGTCGGTCGCTGGCCGCTAGGGCTGGTCGACCAACACCAGCGACCAACGACGAGCGACCAACCAAGAGGTCTAGCGCGCCAGCGTGATGTGCCCCCCCTCGACGCGGTACACCCGGTCGGCTGCCGCAATCAACGGTCCCTGGTGGCAGATGGCCAGGATGGTCATCGTGCCGCGCAGGCCTCGGAGGGTGCTGCAGACCTCGGCCTCGGTGGCGGAGTCGAGCGCGGCGGTCGCCTCGTCGAGGATGAGGAGCTGGGGCCGCCGCACCAGCGCGCGCGCCAGCGCGATGCGCTGGCGCTGGCCGCCCGAGAGGCGCAGGCCGCGCTCGCCGACGACCGTTTCGAGGCCGGCCGGCAGCGCGGCGACGAACTCGTGCGCCCCGGCGGCGCGCAGCGCCGCCTCGAGGTCGGCCGCCGAGATGTCGCGGTCGCCCAGGGTGATGTTCGCGCCGATGCTGTCGTGGAGCAGGAAATTGTCCTGCGGCACGTAGCCGATCAGGGCGCGCCAGCGCTGCGCGTCATGTCCGCGCAGCGGCACGTCGTCGATCAGCACGGCGCCGGCCTGCGGCTGCAGCAGGCCGATGATGAGGTCGGCCACGGTCGTCTTGCCCGCCCCCGACGGCCCGACGATCGCGGTCAGCTCCCCGGCCGGGACGACCAGCGACGCCGCGTCGAGAACCGGTTCGCCGTCGTAGGCGAAGCGAACATCGCGCAGGGCGATGGCGTGCCGCAGCGCCGGCGCGGCGCTACCGGTGTCATGTTCCCGCGCCGCTTCGGCGGCCGCGATGGTGGCGCGCAGCGACCAGAACGCCGATTCGCACGCCGCCAGGTTCTGGTACGCTTTCTGCGCCTGACCGAGCGAGCCGATGAGGCGCCCACAGACGATCGCGAGCACGATGACGGTGGCCAGCGGCAGCGCCAGCCGGCTCTGCGCCGCGTACAGACCGACGGCCAGAAACGCGAGCATCAGCGGGTCCTGCAGCGCTTGCATCGCCTCCTTGCTGGCGACCTCGCGGCGCAGCGCGCGGTTGAGCTGGCCGGTGTCGGCTTCGAGCAGCGGGCCGACCAGCGCTTCCTGGCCCATCGCCTTCAGCGACTTGACCGACTGCAGGGTGTCGGTGAGCCGTTTGAGCAGCGACCGAGTCACGCTGGTCTGCCGCGCACCGGCCCGGCGGGCCGTGCGCACCAGCCGCGCCAGCCCGGTGCCGATGAGCGCCGCCACGACCAGCGTGACGGCGGTGGCGCGCCACGACACCCAGCACCCGACGGCGACGTACGCGGCGGCCTGGATGAGCAGCGCCAACAGCGTCGTGGCGTGCAGATACGCGGCCGACGCGCGCCGCGCTTCGGCGGCGACCGCGGTGGCGACGGCGCCGAGCGGTTGATGGACGTAGTATTCCCAGCGGCTGCGCAGCAGGGCGCGGATGAGCCCGAGGCGGAGGTCCGTGGCCATGTGCGCGACGGTGTACCCGATCTGCTTGTTCGCCAGCAGGATCAGCGCGGCGCGCGCGACGATCCCGGCTGCGACCAGCACCAGCAGCAGCCCGGTGGTCGGCTCGAGCCCCACGCCGCGCACCGCGGTAGTCACCAGCTGCGTGGGACCGGCCGCGGCAGCCGGCGGGCCTGAGCCGCCGGGGGCGAGGGCGATCAGCGGGACCGCGCTGACGACGCTCACCCCCTCCGCCACGCCGGCGAGCACGAGGCAGACGAGCATGACGGCGGTGCGCGCCGGATACGCGCGCGCGAAGATCAGGACCGACCGCATAGAATCGCGACGGGCGTGCCCAGCCTAGGAAGAAGACTCCACCGCGGAGGCGCGGAGACACGGAGAATCTCCGCTGGGCATTGAGAGAGAGTTCTCTCCGCGTCTCCGCGTCTCCGCGGTGAGAACATCCTTGGACCGTTCACCAGGGCGCGCGGTCAGTCCTCCGCGTGGTCGTCCGGGAAAAAGCGTTCCTTGAAGCGCTCTTCCCAGTCGAGATAGTGCCGGACGGAGTCCTGCACGTAGGCGCTGCGCCGCATGAGCGCCAGCAGCGTGCGGCTGGTCAGGCGGCCGCGCAGGGTCATCGGGCGCTCGAAATCGAACAGCAGCACGACGCGGTCCTCGCCGGTGGCGTTGCGCACCTCGTGGCGGTGCGTGTCGTCGAACAGCAGGACGCGCCCTTCCTCCCAGGTGTGCGGCGCGCCGTCCAGGAACAGGCGGCAGTCCTGGCGCTCCTTGGGCACCATGAGGCCGAGGTGGCAGCGCAACAGGCCCTTGGCGAGCCCCTTGTGCGCCGGGATGTGGGCACCGGGCGAGAGAATCGAGAAGAAGGCGGTTTCCAGGCCCGGCACGGTCGCCAGCAGGCGCGCCGTCTCGGGACACAGCGCACAGTTGTTCTCCGAACGGTAGCCGAAGCCGTACAGCACGAAGCTCTTCCAGTTGTCGTCGGCGGAAATGCGGGTGTTCTCCGGCGAGACCTCGTACAGCCGCGGCAGCTCGTCGCGATAGCGCAGCACGACCTCCAGCTCGCGGCGAATCGCCGCCCAGTGGGTTTCGAACGGGGTGACCCACGGGAACATCTCGCGCTCGAACACCGTCTGGTCGGGCACCAGCGACTGCGCGGCGAGATACGCGTTGATGCGCTTGAACGCGCGCTTGCCGTAGCGCCGTACGAGCTCGCGGCGCCGGTCGCGCAGGCCCTCCATGGTTCGCGTCAAATCCATACCCGAGTGTCCCTGTAACCTGCCTCGCGCACCCAGTCGATCTCCCCGGGACGTGCCCGGCGCTATCGTCCTCGACTCGGCAAACTGGTAGAGAATGAGGCCTCGCGATGCAAGTTCACGAGCTGGCTGGGCGTGTCGCCCGGGGGTCGGCCGTCCACGGCCGCTGGGCGCATGGCTGACGAGCGCCTCGACGCCGGTCCGCGCAAGGGCATGACGATCGTCACCGGCGCGTCGTCGGGCCTCGGACGCAGCCTGGCGCGGCGGCTGGCGGCCGCCGGCGACCCAGTCGTGGTCATGGCGCGCCGGCAGGCGCTGCTCGACTCGCTGGTCGAGGAGATCGAACACGCGGGCGGGCAGGCGCTGGCGATCGCCTGCGACGTCACCGACCGCGCCGCGGTGCGCGCGGCGGTCGAGCAGGCCGA
>Ga0335082_10008043_pt1 | contig 11450 bp, 6 predicted proteins | sample Lox_Sample_41_FD_206718 | JGI IMG/M metagenome (GOLD analysis project Ga0335082, IMG submission 206718) | Soil microbial communities from Loxahatchee National Wildlife Refuge, Florida, United States - Lox_Sample_4.1 | ecosystem: Environmental > Terrestrial > Soil > Wetlands | place: USA: Florida... | reverse complement strand
GTCGAGCGTCGGCGTCGTGGAGCGCGGCGACTTCGTCGTCGCCGCCGCGTTCGGCGCCACGCCGGCCGCGCCCGGGATGCGCATGCCGCTCGACGACGCGTGCTCCGCCCAGGCGATTCGCACCGCACGCCCCGCGCGCTGCCGCGTCCCGCTCCCCTCCGCGCCCGCGGGCGCGGCGCCCGGCCAGGTGCTCGCCGCGCCGCTCATGATCGGCCATCGCGCCATCGGCGCGATCAGCGTGCTCGCGGACGCCACGCGCGAGTTCTCCGACCACGATGAGCGCATCCTCCTCGCGCTCGCCAACCACGCCGCGATCGCGATCGAGAACGCGCGTCTCCTCCGCGCCTCGGTGCGCACGCTGCGCCACGCGAGCATCCTCGCCTCCTCGGCGCGCAGCCTCGCGCTCAACGTCTCGCCCCACGCGATGTATGCGGACATCTGGCGCATCGCGCACCAGTCGCTCGGCGTCGATGGCATCAGCGTCTATCTCGCCGATGCCGGCGACCGCACCGCCGAGCTGGCGTACGTCGCCGGCCTCGGCGCCGATATGGCCGAGCAGGTCGTGCCCGCGTTCTGGGAGACGATGGCCGGACGCGCGGTCGATACCGGGGTCGCCGATTTCCGCACCGACCTGCACGAGATCGCCGACCGGCCCATCTCGCACCAGCTGCTCGAGCGGGGCGTGACCGCACTCGCGATCCTCCCGCTCATGGTCGAAGGCCGGCCGCGCGGCGTGCTCATCACCCGCTACCGCCGCGTGCAGCCCTTCGATCCCGAGCAGCGGCAGCTGCTCGTGGACTTCAGCTCGCACGCCGCCGTCGCGCTCCGCAATACGCTCATCCTCGAACGCACCGAGCAGCGCGCGGTGCGCCTCGCCGCCGTCGCCAAGGTGCAGCAGGCGATCTCCGCGGCGCTCTCGCTCCCCGAGGTGTACGCCGAGGTGTACCGCGCGGTGGCGTCGGTGGTGGACGCGCCGAGCTTCGCGCTCATGTGCTTCGATGATGGCACGCGGGAGTTCGTCCCCGAGTACGTCGTGGACGACGGGCGGCCGATCGACTGCGCCGCGCTCCCCCGCTTCCCGCTCGGCGACGGGTTCACGAGCCAGGCCTACCGCCTGCGTGCGCCGAGCATCGTCGCGCGGGGTCCCGATGGCTTCGGCGCCAGCGCCGTGGAGGTCGGCGAGTCGCAGAGCCCCGCGGTGATCCTCAGCGCGCCGATCATCCACGGCGACCGCGTGCTCGGCGTGCTCCAGGCGCAGTCGTACCGCCACGATGCGTACGCGTGGAGCGACGTGGACCTCGTGATGCTCATCGCGAGCCAGGCCGGTACCGCGATCGCCAACGCCCTGCTCTTCGAGGCCGAGCGCCACGAGCGCGAGCACGCGCAGACCGCCGCCGCGATCGCCCGCGTCGCGCTCAACGCGGGCTCCGTGGACGAGGCCGCCGCCGAACTGCTCGCGCTCCTCGACGCCATGGCGCCCGCCGGCGCGTGGGCGCTCGCGCTCGAGACAGCGGACGGCGAACCGCTCCGCGTCGCCGCCGCCCGCGGCACCGCCGCGGCCCTCACCGGCACCGGCCGCGACCGGCAACTCCCGTTCCCATCACCCGGTGAGTGGGACGCCGTCTTCCCGCTCTCGGCGCTCGACCACCCCGTGGGCACCCTCGCCGTGGGCGGCGTGGATGATCGCGGACCGCGCCACCTCGGCACCGTCGCCATGCTCACGCCGTCCATCGCGCTCGCGCTCCACACCATCCGCATGCGCGACGAGGAGCGAAGACTCGCGGAGCAGATGCGCCAGCAGGAGAAGCTCGCCGCGCTCGGCGAGCTCGTGGCCGGCGTCGCGCACGAGGTGAATAACCCCCTCGCCGGCATTTCCGCCTTCGCTCAGCTGATGCAGGAGGAGGCGCTCACCGACCAGCAGCGCGAGGCCGTGCAGATGATCAAGCGCGAGGCCGACCGCGCGGTGGCGGTGATCCGCGATCTCCTCGCGTTCGCGCGCAAGTCCGGCCCCCGCGCCGTGCCGATCGACCTCAACGCCCTGCTCGAGCAGACGCTGCGCCTCCGCCACTACGGCCTCCGCACCGCGGGCGTGCACGTCGCGCTCGAGGCCGAGCCGCACCTGCAGCCGGCGCACGGCGACGACCGGCAGATCCAGCAGGTGCTCCTCAACCTCATCATCAACGCCGAGCACGCGATGACGTGCTCCGAGCGCCGCGAGCTCCGCCTGCGCACCGCGAACGAGGGGAACCGCGTCGTGCTCGAGGTGAGCGACACCGGCGTCGGGATGTCGCCCGAGCTGCGGGCGCGCATCTTCGAACCCTTCTTCACCACCAAGAGCGAAGGCCAAGGCACCGGCCTCGGGCTCAGCGTCAGCTACGGCATCGTCCACGCGCACGGCGGCACGCTCACCGTGCAGAGCGCACCGGGCGCCGGCGCGACCTTCCGCATGTGCCTCCCCGCGGGCGGCCGCGCGCGTGCCTCGAAGCCCACCAACGGATCATGATCATGACTCCCGCAGCGACCCCCGCGCTGGCCCTCCTCGCCGGATCCGCTCCCGCGGCCGCCGAGAACGGCGCGCCGCGCCTGATGATCGTGGACGACGAAGAGTCGATCCGCATCGCCCTCAGCCGGTTCCTCCGCTCACGCGGCTACGAGGTCACCGCCGTCTCGACCGCCGACGACGCGCTGGCCGCGCTCGAGCGCGACCACTGCGCGCTGGTGCTCTGCGATGTGCGCATGCCGGGCATGTCCGGCATGGAGCTCCTGCCCGCCTTGCTCGCGCGCGATCCGGAGATCGCGGTGCTGATGCTCACCGCCGTGAACGACGCCCAAACGGCCACCGATGCGCTCGCGCACGGCGCGGCCGACTACCTCGTGAAGCCGGTGGAGCTCACCGACCTCCAGGCCGCGGTGGACCGTGCCCTGCACCGGCGCACGCTCCTCCGCGAGCGCCGGCGCGTGGAGCGCTTCGTGCGCGAGGAGGTGGCCGTGCGCACCGCCGAGCTCGAGCGGGAGAAGGCGGCGCTCCGCGAGCTCACCGTGGGCGTCGCCGAAGCGCTCATCAACGCCATGGAGGCCAAGGACGTCTTCCTGCGCGGCCACTCGCAGCGCGTCGCCGCCGTCGCCGCGTCGATCGCCGGCGAGCTGGAGCTCGACGCGGACACCGTGGAGACGATCCGCCTCGCCGGCCGGCTGCACGATGTGGGCAAGATCGGGATCCGCGAGTCCGTGCTCAACAAGCCGGGCCCGCTCACCGAAGAGGAGACCGCGCACGTGCGCGATCACGTGCGCATCGGGATGGAGATCCTCGCGCCCCTCTCGCACCTCGGCGGCGTGCTGGAATGCATCCACGATCATCACGAGCACTTCGACGGCACGGGCTACCCGCGGCGCCGCGCCGGCGAGCGCATCACGCTCGGCGGGCGCATCCTGGCCGCCGCCGATGCCTTCGACGCGCTCACGTCGCAGCGCGCCTACCGCGCTCCGCTCCATGCGGGCGAGGCGATCGAGCTGCTCGAGGGCCGCGCCGGCACGCAGCTGGATCCCGCAGTGTTCCAGGCCCTGCGCAGCGGCGTGCTCCGGCGCCGCTCGCTGACCTTCATCGAGTAGCCCGCCGCCCGCCCGGGCGGCGAGCGGAAGCGCCGACAGCGAATCGGCGGAGGCCTGCGTAGATTGGCGGGATTCCCCGCCTATGATGCGCATCCGCTCTCGACGCCTGCTCCCCCACACGATCGCCGCCGGGCTCCTGCTCGGCTGCGTCGGCACGCCGAACGTCAATGGCGTTGCCGGCACGAGCGCCGCGCCCAACGCGGCGTGGACGCCCCCCGCCAAGCACGACAGCGCGGCCGCGCCCGCCGCACCGATCGCCGTGCCGGCCGACCTGCGCGAGCGGCTGCAGGAACTCACGCTCAACGACATCGTCGACATCGCGCTGCGCAACAATCCCGCCACCCAGATCTCCTGGCAGAACGCGCGCGCCGCCGCCGCGGCCTACGGCAGCACGAAAGGACAGTACTTCCCCACCCTCGATCTCGGCGTCAACGGCAACCGCGTGCACACCTCGATGGACTCGGCGGGCGTCACCGTCACGACCGACCAGTACACCGGCGGGCCCACCGCCACGCTCACCTGGCTCATCTTCGACGTCGGCGGACGCTCGGGCTCCATCACCGCCGCCCGGGACGCGCTCCTCGCCGCCGACTGGACGCACAACCGCCTGCTCCAGGATGTCGTGCTCCAGGTGCAGACCGCGTACTTCGATTACGTCGCCAACCGCGCGCTCCGCGACGCGCAGCAGCTCACGCTGCGCGAGGCGCAGACCAACCTGGACGTGACCAACGAGCGCCACCGCCAGGGGCTCGCGACGATCGCCGACGTCCTGCAGGCGAAGACGCAGGCGTCGCAGGCGCAGCTCGCGCTCGAGACCACCGAGGGCGCCATCCAGATCACCCGCGGCGCCCTCGCGAGCGCGATGGGATTGCCGGCCAATCTGCCGTACGACATCGCGGCCTTCCCGCCGCTCCAGGTGGGCGTGGTGACCGACAGCGTGGACACGCTCATCGCGCACGCGATTCGGTCCCGCCCCGACCTGGCCGCCAGCCGCGCCGAGGCGGAGGCCGCGGCGGCGCGGGTGACGCAGGCCCGCGGCGCGATGCTCCCCTCGCTCCTGCTCGCCGGCAGCGGCGGACCGAGCTACGTGAACACGCTCGCCGGGCCGAACACGAACTACACCATCACCCTCGGCCTCAAGGTCCCCTTCTTCGCGGGATTCTCGCGCCAGTACGATCTGCGACAGGCGGAAGCGCAGGAACGCGGCGCCGCCGCGCAGTCGGAGCAGCTCCGCCAGCTGGTCGTGCTCCAGGTCTTCACGTCGTACTACGCGCTGCAGACCGCCGCGCGCCGCGTGCGCACCGCCGATGATCTCCTCGCGAGCGCCACGCAGTCCGAGCAGGTGGCGCTCGGCCGCTACAAGGCCGGCGTCGGCTCCATCCTGGACCTTCTCACCGCACAGAGCGCGCTGGCCGATGCCCGCGCGCAGTGGATCGAGACCCGCTGGGTGTGGCGCACCGCGCTCTCCCAGCTCGCGCACGACATTGGCGTCCTCGATGTACATGGCGAGAGCCCGCTGCGCGTCACCACCGACACTTCGGTATTCCATCGATGAACCGAGTTCTCCCGCGCGCCCTCGCCCTCTTCGCGCTCGCCGCCGTCGCTCAAGCCTGCGGCAACCGCGCCTCCACGTCGCCGCAAGGCGTCCCCGTCACCGTCGCGCGCGCCGAGAAGCGCCCGCTGCCGTACGAGATCAACGCCACCGGCACCGCCGAACCGATGCAGACGGTGGCCGTGGTCGCCCAAGTGGGCGGGCTCCTCTCCAAGGTGGCGTTCAAGGAAGGCGACGACGTGAAGGCCGGCCAGCTCCTCTTCCAGATCGATCCGCGCCCGTACCAGGCGCAGCTCGACCAGGCGCGCGGCGTCCTCGCGCGCGACCAGGCGCAGCTCGCCAACGCCGAGGCCGACCTCAAGCGCTACGAGGCCCTGGTGGCCAAGGAGTACGTCACCACGCAGCAGTACGAGCAGGCCAAGACCGCGGCCGAGGCCGACCGCGCGACGATCGCGTCGGACCGCGCCAACGTCGAATCCGCGCAGCTCAACCTGCAGTTCGCTTCCATCCGCGCGCCGATCTCCGGCCGCGCCGGCAGCCTGCTCGTGAAGGAGGGGAACCTCGTGAAGGCGGGCGGGCAGGCGCTCGTCACGATCAACCAGATCCATCCCATCCTCGTGCGCTTCGCGGTGCCCGTCGTGCACCTTCCGCTGCTGCGGAAGTACGGCACGGCGGCGCTCCCGGTGGACGTGCGCCCCGGCGGCACGAGCGGTACGGCGGCGCCTTCGCGCGGCACGCTGAGCTTCGTCGACAACGCGGTGGACACCCTCACGGGAACCATTCTGCTCAAGGCGAGGTTCGAGAATGAGGACGGCGCGCTCTGGCCCGGCGAGTTCGTGAACGTCGTGCTCGCGCTCTTCACCCAGGGCGACGCGCTCGTCATTCCGTCCACGGCCGTCGTGCAGGGCCAGCAGGGGCCGTTCGTGTTCGCCGTGAAGCCGGACAACACCGCCGAGGTGCGGCCGGTGGTGATCGGCCGCGTGGCGGGCGATCTCACGGTCATCGACCGTGGCATCGAAGGCGGCGACCTGGTGGTCACGGATGGTCAGCTCCGGCTCACCGCCGGTGCCAAGGTACAGGTGAAGGGCGCCCCCGGATCGGACGCGCCCGCGAAGGAGTGACCCGCGCATGAACATCTCCGCCCTCTTCATCCGCCGCCCGGTCATGACGACCCTCGTCATGGCGGGCATCCTGCTCTTCGGATTCGTGGCGTACCGCCAGCTGCCGGTGAGCGACCTCCCCACCGTGGACTATCCCACGATCTCGGTGGGTGCGAGCCTCCCCGGCGCGAGTGCGGAGACGATGGCATCCTCGGTGGCGACGCCGCTCGAGAAGCAGTTCTCGACCATCGCCGGCATCGACCAGATGTCGTCGATCAGCAGCCAGGGCCTCTCGTACATCACGCTCCAGTTCACGCTCGACCGCAACATCGACGCCGCCGCGCAGGACGTGCAGGCGGCGATCGCGAAGACGCTGAGCCAGCTCCCGCCCGGGATGATCCCGCCGTCGTACCAGAAGGTGGACCCCTCCTCGGCGCCCATCCTCTATTTCGCGCTCACGTCCACGACGCTCCCGCTCGCGCAGCTCGACGAGTACGGCGAGACCTTCCTCGCGCAGCGCATCTCGATGGTCTCGGGCGTGGCGCAGGTGCAGGTGTACGGCTCGCAGAAGTTCGCCGTGCGCATCCAGCTCGACCCGCAGGCGATGGCGGTGCGCAAGATCGGCATCGACGAGGTGGTCAGCGCTGTCTCGAACAACAACGTCAATCTCCCCACCGGAGTTCTCTGGGGCACCGACAAGGCGTACACCGTGCAGGCCAACGGCCAGCTGCAGACCGCGCAGGCCTTCCGCCCGCTCATCGTCGCCTACCGCAACGGCGCGCCGGTGCGCCTGCAGGACATCGGCCGCGTGGTGGACGGCGTGCAGGACAGCAAGGTGGCGAGCTGGTTCAACGGCGAGCGCTCGATCGTGCTCGCCATCCAGCGACAGCCCGGCACGAATACCGTCGCCGTGGCCACCGCCGTGAAGAAGGCGATGGCCGACATGGAATCGCAGTTCCCGGCCTCCGTGAAGGTGGTGCAGCTCTACGACCGGTCGGTCGGCATCCAGCAGTCGGTGGCGGACGTGCAGTTCACGCTGCTGCTCACGCTCTGCCTGGTCGTGATGGTCATCTTCCTCTTCCTGCGCAACGTCTCCGCGACCGTCATCCCGAGCCTCGCGCTCCCGATGTCGCTCTTCGGCACCTTCGCGGTGATGTACCTCATGGGCTACAGCCTCGACAACCTGTCGCTCATGGCGCTCACGCTCTCGGTCGGCTTCGTCGTGGACGATGCGATCGTGATGCTCGAGAACATCGTGCGTCACATGGAGAAGGGCACACCCGCGTACGAGGCCGCCCTCGTCGGGTCGCGCGAGATCGGGTTCACGATCCTCTCCATGACCTTGTCGCTCGTGGCCGTGTTCATCCCGGTGCTCTTCCTCGGCGGGCTCATCGGCCGCCTCTTCCACGAGTTCGCGGTCACCATCGGCGTCGCGATCCTCGTCTCCGGCTTCGTGTCGCTCACGCTCACGCCGATGCTCTGCAGCCGCTTCCTCAAGCCCTCGCACGGCGACACCCCGGGCCGCTTCTTCCAGGCGCTCGAACGCTTCTACCAGCGATCGGTCGGCGCGTACGAGCGCTCGCTGCACTGGGCCATGGATCGCCGGCCCGCGGTGATGCTGTTCTCCCTCGCCATCCTCCTCGGCACGCTCGTGCTGGGAGCGGTCGTGCCGAAGGGCTTCATCCCGAGCGAGGACCAGGGTCAGGTGAGCGTCACCACCGACGCACCGCAGGGGACGTCATTCGAGTCGATGGTGCGCCACCAGGTGGAGATGGCGGCGATCGTCAAGGCGGACCCCGACGTGGAGGGCTTCATGTCGTCGGTGGGAGCCGGCGGCGGCCGCTCGCCCACCATCAATCAGGCGCGCATGTTCATCCACCTCAAGCCGCGCAGCCAGCGCAAGCTCAGCGCGGATGAGTGGATCGCGATGATGACGCCCAAGCTGAACAGCGTCACCGGCATGCGCGCCTACCTGATCAACCCGCCCACGATCAACATCGGCGGCCGCTCCACCAAGAGCCAATACCAGTTCGTGCTCCAGAGCGCCGACATCGCCGCGCTCTACAAGTACTCGGCCGTGATGTTCGACTCCATGCAGTCGATCCGGGGCCTTACCGACGTCGCCACCGACCTGCAGATCGAGAGCCCGCAGGTGCAGGTCGAGATCGACCGCGATCGCGCCGCTTCGCTCAACGTGGACGTCGCGGCCATCGAGGGCGCGCTCTACAACGCCTACGGCGCGCGCCAGGTCTCCACGATCTACACCCCGAACAACCAGTACTGGGTGATCATGGAGCTCCTCCCCGAGTACCAGAAGGACCTCTCGGCGCTCTCGCTCCTGTACATCCGCAGCCGCAACGGCGATCTCGTTCCGCTCGCCTCGCTCGCCCGGCTCACGCCCACGCTCGGTCCGCTCACCGTGGGCCACGCCGGCCAGATCCCCGCGGTCACGCTCTCGTTCAACCTCAAGCCCGGCGTCGCGCTGGGCGACGCCGTCGATCGGGTGCAGAAGGCGGCGAACCTCATCCTCCCCTCCACCATTTCCACGTCGTTCGCGGGCACCGCGCAAGCGTTCCAGGCCGCCCAGCAGGGGCTGCTGATGCTCCTGATCCTTTCCATCCTCGTCATCTACCTGGTGCTGGGCGTGCTGTATGAGAGCTTCATCCACCCGCTCACGATCCTCTCCGGTCTCCCCTTCGCCGGATTCGGCGCCCTTCTCACGCTCTTCATCTTCCGGATGGAACTGAGCATCTACGCCTTCGTCGGCATCATCATGCTCGTGGGCCTCGTGAAGAAGAACGCGATCATGATGATCGACTTCGCGCTCGATGCCCAGCGAGACCACGGTAAGTCCCCGCGCGAGGCCATTCTCGAAGCCTGCGTCGTCCGATTCCGTCCGATCATGATGACCACCATGGCCGCGCTCATGGGCACGCTGCCCATCGCCATCGGCTTCGGCGCGGGCTCGGAGGCCCGACGTCCCCTCGGCGTCGCCGTCGTGGGCGGACTCGCCTTCTCGCAGTTGATCACGCTCTACGTCACGCCGGTGGTCTACACGTATCTCGACGCCTTCCAGCGCCGCGTCGAGGCTCGGGCCGCCCGCCGGGCGGCGGCGCGGCAGGCAGGTCAGGTCCCTGTTCCCACCGGGAGCACCGCCTAGTCCCGGTCCGCTTCATTCCACCACGCGAAGTCCGAAAATTGTTCCTTGACGGATTCAGGCATCTGTTGTATTGGGGAGTTCGGAAACAGGGGTCACGCCGCAGCGTAAGACACTCATTAGCTTCAGCGCGTTCGCTGAGCACGGCCTGCACCGAACCGTCCGCGAGGTCCGCGACACACCCTTCAGGAGGCGATCATGCCGCGCGGTGACGAGCTCGATCACACATTGCGTTTCGCCGATCACGATGACGAGGACGAGGACACCGGCTTCGGCGGCGGCGCGACGTACGATGAAGACGAGGACGAGGAGGGCGGCTGGGGGATGACCAAGCACTCCGGCGACGAGCTCTGGGACAGCACCGACGACGAGGAGGCCGACGAAGAGGGTGCCGTGCCGGCCGTCACCGAGGACGAGGATTCCGAGGGCATCATGCCGATCGCCGGCGGACGCAGCGCCATCATCATCGGCGCCGGCTCGGCGGCGAAGCCCGCCGCCAAGCCCGCGGCCAAGGCGGCGAAACCCGCGAAGAAGCCCAAGGCGGCGAAGGAGAGCAAGAAGGCGGCCAAGAAACCGAAGAAGGCCGCGAAGAAGGCCGCGAAGAAAGCCGCCAAGAAGGCGAAGAAGGCCGCGAAGAAGGCCAAGAAGGCGAAGAAGTCCAAGAAGCGCTGAACCGCCGCCCGCCGCGCCGCCTCACGGCGGGGATCGCACGCGCGATCCCCGCCGTTCCTCATCCCGGCGCTCGCCGCGCCGCACCGCGGCTGTTATCGTTCGCGCATGGCCGAGTCGCCGTCCTCCCCGGTCCCGCTCCTTCGGGCGCACGCGCGGCACGCGCCGTGGAACGCCCGCGGTCTCGCCGCCCACGCCACTTCGCTCGTCGAGGCGTCGGCCATGCGCCCCACCAACGCCGTCGCCCGCGCCGAACCGAGCGCCCGCGCGGTCCGCTTCTACGTCGCCTCCGGCCTCCTCGATCGCCCCGACGGCACCGGCACCGCCGCCACCTACGGTTACCGCCACTTGCTCCAGCTGCTCTTCATCAAGATCCGCCAGCGGGAAGGGCAGACGCTCGAGAAGATCAAGGCCGAGCTCAACGGCCTGAGCGGTGACGCGCTCGAACGCCGGGCCGCCACCGCGCTCGGCCCCGCGCTCGCCGCCGGCGCCGACAGCACCGTGACGCAGGATGACGATGCGGAAGGCGTCTGGCACCGCATCCCGGTCGCGAACGGCATCGAGATCCACGTCCGCGAGGATTCGCCGGCCGCGCGCCGCGAGGCCGTGGTGGCGATCCGCGAGGCCGTGCGCGCCGCACTCGGGCGGGCCGACATCCGCTAGCGAGACCCGCGATGCGCTTCGACGGCAAGACCGTGCTCGTCACCGGCGTCGGACGACGGGGACAAGTGGGCGAAGCGGTCGCCGCCGCGCTCGCCGCCGAGGGCGCGCGCCTCGTGCTCGCGGACGTCGCGCTCGACGAGGCCAATGCCCGCGCGGCCGAGCTCCGCACCGCCGGCGCCGATGCGCGCGCCTACGCCTGCGACCTTGCCGACCAGACACAGCTCACGATCCTCGCCGCCGAGGTCAGCGCCGCCTACGGCCGGCTCGACGCGCTCGTGGCCCTCGCGGGGGGATTCGCCATGAGCGGCCCGGTGGCCGAGAGCGATCCCGCGATCTGGCAGCGGCAGATGACGATCAATCTCACCACCGCCTATCTCACCACGCGCGCCTTCCTCCCCGCGCTCCGCACCGCCGGCGGCGCGATCGTCTACTTCGCGTCGGCGGCCGCCCTTCCCGGTGGAGCGGTCGCGGGGATGGCGGCCTACGCCGCGGCCAAGTCCGGCGTGGTCGCGCTCATGCGCGCCGTGGCGGCCGACGAGCGCGCGAACCACGTGCGCGCCAACGCGCTCGCCCCGACCTCCATCCGCACCGCCGCGAACCTCCGATCGATGGGCGACCAGCCGTCGTACGTGGAGCGCGAGCAGGTGGCCGCGGCGGTCTGCTGGCTCTGTTCCGCCGAGGCGAGCGCCGTGACCGGCCA
>Ga0335082_10008041_pt1 | contig 11452 bp, 7 predicted proteins | sample Lox_Sample_41_FD_206718 | JGI IMG/M metagenome (GOLD analysis project Ga0335082, IMG submission 206718) | Soil microbial communities from Loxahatchee National Wildlife Refuge, Florida, United States - Lox_Sample_4.1 | ecosystem: Environmental > Terrestrial > Soil > Wetlands | place: USA: Florida... | reverse complement strand
CGACAGGAAGCCGGCCGACGAGGTCTACCAGCTCGCCGCGGACATGGGCGGCATGGGCTTCATCCACTCCGCCGAGTGCGAGATCATGCACAACAGCCTGCTCATCAACACGCACATGAGCCACGCCTCTGCCGCGCACGGCGTGGGCCGCTACCTCTTCTCGTCGTCGGCCTGCGTCTACCGCGACCAGCGGCCGGACGAGCCGGACCTCACGGAGGACGACGCCTACCCCGGCCAGCCGGACAACGAGTACGGCTGGGAGAAGCTCTACTCGGAGCGGGTGGCCCTCGCCTACCAGAGGAACAAGGGCATGACGGTGCGGATCGCACGGTTCCAGAACACCTACGGGCCCTACGGCACCTGGCGGGGCGGCCGCGAGAAGGCCCCTGCCGCCATGTGCCGCAAGGTGGCGATCATCCCGGACGGAGGCACGATCGAGGTCTGGGGCGACGGGACGGCCATGCGCGTCTTCACCTACGTGGACGACCTCGTGGACGGCATCCGGCTGCTGATGGACTCGGACCGCGCCGAGCCCACGAACCTCGGCAGCGACGAGCGCGTGTCGGTCAACGACCTCGTCGCGATCGTGGCCGGGGTGGCGGGCAAGACGGTGAAGGTCCGGCACGTGGACGGGCCGGTCGGCGTCCACGCCCGCAACCACAGCTCGAAGCGGATCCGCTCGATGGGCTGGACGGACCGGCACACCCTCCGCCAGGGCATCGCCGGGACCTACCCCTGGGTGAAGGAGCAGACCGTGCAGGCGATCGCGCGCGGCGAGACGGTGTAGCGCAGCGGGCCGGGAGGTGACGATGCGGCTCGTCCGGATGGCGCCGGTGCTGGTGCTGTGCGCGGCCGTGTCCGCCCAGGCCGACAAGCGGCTCGACGAGGCCGTGGCCAGGGCGGAGCAGCAGGTCGCGCAGGGGAAGCCGGACGAGGCGCTCCGGATCCTCCAGAAGGCGGCCACGCAGGCGCGCCGCGATCCGGAGGCCCAGCTCGCCCTGGCGGCCCTGCAGACGAAGCTGGGCAAGCTGGACGACGCCGGAGCCTCGCTCGCGAAGGCGGGCGAGCTGGCTCCGTCGGCGCCGCCGGCGGTGCGGGCGCGCGTCCTCCGGGAGCGGTCGGCATTCGCCCTGCGCACGGGCACGGTGCGCGAAGCGCTGGACTTCGCGCGAGCCGCCGTCGAGGCTGCCACCGCAGCCGAGAACCTCGCCGCCCTGGCCCGCGCGCAGGCGCGGGCCGGCGATCCGGCGGCGCGGGAAACCGCCTCGCGAGCGGTGACCGCCGGCCCGGGTGTCTCTGCGGCTCATCTCGCCCAAGGCGATGCGCTGCGGGAGGCGTGGCTGAGGAAGGAGAGCGAGGCCGCCTACCGGCGCGCCCTCGAGCTCGAGCCTCGCTCGCTCGCCGCACAGACGGGCCTCGCCCTCGCTCTCGCCGCGCAGGGGAAGGCCGGGCCGGCCCTCGAAGCGGCGCGAGCCGCGGCGCAGGCCGACCCCACCTCGGCCGAGGCGCAGGCGGCGGTCGGCCTGGTGCAACTCGCGCAGGATCCCCTCGACAAGGCGAGCGAAGCCGTAGGCGCCGTCCAGCAGGCCAGCTTCCTCGAGCCGAAGAGCGCGCTCGCAAAGCTCGCCGTGGCCCGGGTGTTCGAGAGCCGGGGCCAGCTCCCGCAGGCCGGTACGGCCTACGACCAGGCCGCGGGCCTCGACCCGACGTGGGGGGCGCCCCGCATCGGGGCGCTCCGCGTGCGCCTGCGAGAAGGCGACGCCAGGGGAGCGCTGGCCGGTCTGCGGGACCTGCCCGACGCGCTGAAGGCCTCGGGGGAAGCGGACCTGCTCCTCGGCGAGGTGCTGTCGCGCACGGACGATCCGACGGGCGCCAGGGCCGCTCTCGTCCGGGCCGCGGCTTCCCTTCCCGGCCGGGCCGACGTCCAGTTCGCGCTGGGCACCGCCGCCTACGACGCCGGCGATCTGACGCCGGCCGCGGATGCCCTCGGCCGGGCGGTGGCGCTCGAGCCCGGCAACCTCGACTACCGTCGCAAGCAGGGGCTCTACCTCGCTTACGACGGCCGCCTCGACGAGAGCCTCGCCGCCCTCCTCGAGGTCACCGGGCGGGCCGAGGGCCAGAGCCCCGGCGCCTTCATCGACCTGGGCGGGGTCTACCGCAGCTTGAAGCCGCCCCGCGTCGCCGAGGCGGTGGCCGCCTACGAGCGGGCCCTGAAGCTCGATCCGAAGAGCGGCGAGGCCGCGATGGGCATCGCGCGGAGCTATCGAGCGGGCAAGCAGTGGGCGAAGGCGTCCGACGCGTACGATCGGGTGCCCGCGGTGAGCCGCCGCCTGGAGGGCGAGGCCATGCTCGGCGCGGCCTGGTGCTTCTACCGGAGCGGCGACGACTACAAGGCCCGCTTCTACACCGGCCTCGCCGCCCACGCCGGAGCCGACGTGAGCAGGTTGCGCGCGGCGCTCTCCAGCTCGTCCCGGAGCTCAGGAGACGAGGTGGCGGAGGCGGCCGAGGGTCTCGACTCGAAGAGCGCGGGCGCCCAGGTGCGCGCGGTCCGGGCACTGCTGGGCCTGGGCCACCCCTCCGTCCCCGCCCTCGCTGGGGCCCTCGTGCGAAAGGGCACGAGCATCGCCGCGCGGGAGGCGATCGTCGAGGGCCTGGGGCGGATGGGGTCCACGGCACGAGACGCGCTGCCTCAGCTCGACCGCCTGATCAAGGCCGGCCCTCCCGCGCCGGCGTCGTCCGGGTCTCCCGCAGAAAGGGACCGCCACGAGCGCGAGGTGAAGCTGATCGTCGCCTTGCAGTCGGCCGCGGCGAAGATCCGTGGGGAGTGAGGGGGACGCCTCCGCAACGGACCACCCGGAGCGATGTCTCATGCGCGGCCTACGGGCCAGAACCGCTCCGCTCGCGTCTCGGCGCGTGCTCACACCTGACGGGCTGCCGCCCCTTAACGTCCTCGTGAATGATCCAGGCTAGGGGCGGAGGAGTGGGAAGGCGCGGAGGGCAACGAGCCGCGCTCGGCCGCCGGTCGCTTCCAGGGCGCATCCTACGCTCGACGGGTCGGGGTACACGCGGTCGGTGAGGACCACGCGGCCGTCCTGGGCGAAGACCTCGACCGACGAGCGATCGACGAGGACGCGGATGCGGAGAGTCTCGCCGGGGGCGAGCGGCAGCGGGGCCTCGTGGACGCCGCCGTCGCCGGCCCCGGAGTGGTCGCGATCGATCGCCAGCGTGGCCCTCGCCCGGTCGTAGCTGATGCGGGTTTCCTGCCTGCCGTCGGCCGAGCGCCGCGCGAGGAGGGCGACCTCGCTCGCCGATCCGGGGTCGATCTCCAGATCGAGGTCGAGCGAGTCGCCCCGCACCGCGTCGAGCTCCCGGAGGCCCGGCCCGATCTCGCCCGGCGGCACGGTCAGGGGATCGCCGCGCAGGGTCTCGATCTCCGGCACCGGGGCCCAGAGCGGCGTGCCACCGGCCGATAGGCGCAGGAGGCGGGGCACCGTCATCGCTCCTGCCCATCCCCAGGCCTTCGTGGGCCAGGTCTTCGAGCCCCAGCTGTCCATCCAGGCGATGACGACCCGGCGGCCCCTCGCGTCCTCGAACGACTGAGGCGCGTAGAGGTCGACCCCGTGGTCGACAATGTGGCGTGACTCGATCGCGAACCGTCCCGTTCCGTAGTCGAGACCGCCGACGAAGACGAGCGCCTTCCTCCGGTCGAGGCCCTCCGGCGAGACGACGAGCACGTGGCGGTCGCCGAGGGCGAAGAGGTCCGGGCACTCCCACATCGTGCCGAGCGTGCCGTCGCTCTCCGCGGCCACCGCCTTGAAGGACCAGCGGCGGAGGTCCCCGGACTCGAAGAGGAGGGCGGCGCCGCGGCCGTTTCGCTTCGAGCCGGCGACCATCCACCAGCGCCCCTCCGCGCGCCAGACCTTGGGGTCGCGGAAGTCGGAGGGCGGGAAGCCCTCGGGCGGCGAGGAGAGGACGGGGTTTCCCGCGTGCTTCGTGAACGTGCGGCCGTCCCGGCTCGTGGCGAGGCACTGGACCTGCCGCTCGCCGTGGCCGGTGTAGACGAGGCTCAGCACGCCCCCGTCGTCCACCGCGCTGCCCGAGAAGACGCCTCCGGCGTCGGGACCGCCGGGCGATGGAGCGAGAGCGATCGGGAGGTGGCGCCAGCGCACCAGGTCCGGGCTCACCGCGTGTCCCCAGTGCATGGGACCCCAGTCGGTGCCGAACGGGTGGTGCTGATAGAAGAGGTGGTACTCGCCGCGGAACTGGGCGAGGCCGTTCGGGTCGTTCATCCATCCCGCGGGCGCCGTGAAGTGCCAGAGCGGCCGCCAGGGGTCCCCTCCGGTCGCGACCCCGAAGGGAGGCGCACCCCGGGGCAGCCAGAGCTTCACCGCGGGGTGCATGGTGTAGAGCCGCAGGCGCTCGCCGTCGTCGACCAGGATGCCGCTCGAGTCGTCGCTCCGGATGATCGGGTTGCCCGGGTACTTCTCCCAGCGCACGAGGTCGTCGGAGACGGCGAGGCACGTCGTCCACGGCCCGTTCCCCTTCGGGTCGCCGTTCGCGTGGTAGACGCCGTAGTAGCGGTCCCGGTACCGGACGATCTGGTTGAGGGCCACCGCGTAGCGGTCGTAGGCCTCCGGCCCGAGGCCGATGACCGGTTCGTCCCGGACATTCGTCCACACCTTGAGGTCCTTCGACGTCGCGAGCCAGATCCCCTTGTCGTCGCGCTCGTAGAAGAGGTGGAAGGTCCCACCCTCGATCCAGACCGCGGGCGTCCCGTAGGGCCCCGCGGAGATCGGCTTCCCCGCCGTGGTGCGGATGTCCAGGCTGCCCTGCTCCTCCCAGTGGAGGCCGTCCCGGGACGTCAGGCGGTGGGCCACGTCGTCCCTGCCCTCCGCGAACATCTGGTAGACGCCCTCGTGCTTCACGACGAAGACGTCCTCGGTCCAGACGCCGTCGAAGATCGGGTTGCCGGGGTGGCGCGTCCAGTGGATGCCGTCCGGCGAGGTCGCGAGGCCGAGGGACTTCACCTCGCTCCGGGACGAGTCGTAGCCGGTGTACCAGAGCTTCCAGCCGTCGGCCTCGCGGAGGATGAACCCGCGCTCGCGGATCTCGCGGTCCCAGGTGTCGGTGCCCGTTCCAGCGAAGAGGGGATTGCCGGAGTAGGGCGCCCAGTCGACGAGCTCGCGCGGGAAGCGGTCGTCGGTGCGGCCCGACGGGGGTCGGGCGACAGAGGCGGCGACGGCGGCGACGAGCACCGCGAGGACGGCGTGGCGACCACGAGGAGCCGTGCGTTCAGGCGACATGGCCGGGAAGATAGCGCATCCCGACGGGACCGACGAGGGTCGAGCCTCGGCCGCCCGCTCAGCCGCTCCCCCGGTGTCGGGCTGGGCCATGGGACCGGGCCGCTGAGTACCACGCGCTGGACCCCGCCGTTCCCGTGTCGCAGAATCGCTCCAGCCGCCCGCTTCTTCCAGTGTCCAGCCGTCGAGGAGGCCGATCCCATGAGAACACCGAGTGTCGTCGTCTCCTTCGCCCTGGCGGTGCCATTGCTCGTGGCTGCATCAGGGACCCCGATCGGCCCCCCGCCGACTCGGCGGGCGCCGGTCGAGGACCGCTATCACGGCGTCTCGGTGGTGGACCAGTACCGTTGGCTGGAAGACGCCTCCAGCCCCGAGGTCACGGCCTGGACCGAGGCCCAGAACCGCTACACGCGGTCGGTGCTCGACGCCCTGCCCGGCGCCGCGGCGCTGCGGCGGCGCGTCCGCGAGATCCGGAGGATCGAGATCCCGCGGTTCGGCGGGCTGAAGGCGGCGGGCGGGCGCCTCTTCGCCCTGCGCTTCCGTCCACCCCGGCAGCAGCCCGTGCTCGTCGCTCTGTCCTCTGTCGACCGGCCGGACGAGGCGCGCGTCGTAGTGGACCCGAACCTGCTCGACCCGTCGGGCGGAACCTCGATGGACTGGTACTCTCCGTCGCTCGACGGCCGGCGCGTGGCGGTCTCGCTCGCCAAGGGGGGCTCGGAACGCGGCGAGCTCCACGTCTACGACGTCGACTCGGGGAAAGCCCTCAGCGACGTCATCCCGCGGGTGAACTACGGTACGGCCGGCGGGAGCCTGGCCTGGGACGCCCGCAGCGAGGGCTTCTACTACACGCGCTACCCGCGGCCCGGTGAGCGGCCCGAGGCCGATCTCGACTTCTATGTTCATGTCTACTACCACCGGCTCGGCACGCCGGACTCGGCCGACCGATACGAGATCGGCAAGGACTTTCCGCGCATCGCGGAGATCGACCTCCGCACGGGTCCCGACGGGCGCTACGTGCTCGCGAACGTGGCGAACGGCGACGGGGGCGAGTACGAGCAGCACGTCCGGAGGGAGGACGGCTCGTGGACGCGGCTCTCCCACTTCGAGGACCGGATCCTCGAAGGGGTGTTCGATCCGGCGGGGGAGAGCCTGATCCTCCTGTCGAGGGCGGGAGCCCCCCGCGGCCGGCTGCTGAAGCTCGCGCTGCGCCCGACCGGGCCGCTCGATCCTCCGCAGCCGTTCTTGCCCGAGGGAGAGGCGGTGCTCGAGGCCGCGTTCTTCGACTCGACGTCGAAGGTGGTGCCGACTCGGGAGCGTCTCTCCCTCGTCGAGCAGGTGGGGGGGGCCGAGGAGGTGCGGATCCTCGACCGCGCCGGTCGGCCCGAGCGTGTCGTGCCTCTTCCCGACGCGAGCGCCGTGTATCAGGTCCTGCCTGAGCCCGGCCGGGACGCGCTGCTCGTGCACAGCGCCTCCTACGTGGAGCCCGCCACCTGGTACCGCTTCGAGCCCGGAGCCGCCGCGAGCCCGGGCCGCCTCACGAAGACGGCCCTCTCCGTCGAGTTCCCGATCAGCCTCCGCGACGCGACGGTGTCGCGCGAGTGGGCGGTGTCGAAGGACGGCACGCGGGTCCCCCTCACCGTCGTCGCGCCGAAGGGCGCGCCTCGCGACGGCACGAGCCCCGCCCTGCTGACGGGCTACGGCGGCTACGGCATCAGCCTGACGCCGTTCTTCGACCCCGGCCTCCGCATCTGGCTCGACCACGGCGGCGTCTTCGCGGTCGCGAACCTCCGAGGCGGGGGCGAGTTCGGTCAGGCCTGGCACGACGCCGGGAAGCTCGTCGCCAAGCAGAACGTGTTCGACGACTTCGTCGCCTGTGCCGAGCACCTGGTGAAGTCGGGCTACGCGAGCCCGCGCCGTTTGGCCATCGAGGGCGGGAGCAACGGTGGGCTCCTCATGGGAGCCGTCCTCACCCAGCGCCCCGACCTCTTCGCGGCGGTCGTCTCGCACGTGGGGATCTACGACATGCTGCGCGTGGAGCTCTCGCCCAACGGCGCCTTCAACGTGCCCGAGTTCGGGAGTGTGAAGGACGCGCCGCAGTTCCGGGCGCTCTACGCCTACTCGCCGTACCACCACGTGAAGGACGGCGCGGCCTACCCGCCCGTCCTCTTCCCGACCGGCGCCAACGACCCCCGGGTCGATCCCATGCACTCCCGGAAGATGGCGGCTCGCCTGCAGGCGGCCACCGGCGGGAAGAGCCTCGTGCTCCTGCGCGCCAGCTCGAGCTCGGGCCACGGCATGGGCACCGCCCTCGACGAGCGGATCGCCCTCGAAGGCGACGTGTGGACGTTCCTCTTCGCTCAGCTGGGAATCAAGGCTCGTGAGTGACGGCGGTGACGGGCCCATGCTCTTCGGCAGCACCTCGCTCGCCGCCCGCATCGAGAGGGCCGAATGCCGGCTGCTCGCCGACAGCGCGGCGGCCGCGGCCCGGCGGCGCCCCGGCTCCTCGGTCTTCGCCATGCCGCTCGCGGGCGGCATCGCGACGTTCACCTCTCCGGGTGCTCCGCTCAACAAGGTGGCGGGCCTCGGGTTCGGCGGCCCGCTCGACGAGGACGCGCTGGCCGCGGTCGAGCACGCGTTCCGGGAACGGGGCTCGCCGGTGCAGGCGGAGGTCGCGAGCCTCGGCGACCCGTCGATCGGCCGGACGCTGACCGCCCGCGGGTACCTGCTGCAGGGTGTCGAGAACGTGCTGGGGCGGAGGCTGCCCATGGCATCCTCCGCGCCGCCGTCCCGCCTCGAGATCACCCCGAGCCCCCTCGAAGAGCTCGCCCTCTGGCTCGACGTCGTGGTGACGGGCTTCGCGAGCCCCGACGGCCAGGGCGTGCCCTCGCACGAGTCCTACCCCCGCGACCTGCTCGAGGGTGTCGTGGCCGACATGGCCACGGCCGACGGGTTCTCGCGGTACCTGGCGCGGCGCGACGGCGTGGCCGTGGGAGGCGCCAGCCTGCGGCTCTTCGAGGGCGTCGCCCACCTGTGCGGGGCGGCGACTCTGCCCGAGCACCGGCGGCGTGGGGTGCAGAGCGCGCTCCTCGCGGCCCGACTGGAGATCGCCGCCGCGACCGGCTGCGACGTGGCGGTGGTCGTCACCCAGCCGGGGTCGAAGTCCCAGGAGAACGTCCAGCGGCAGGGCTTCGATCTGCTCTACACCCGGGCGATCCTCGTGCGCACGCTGTGAGCTGGGGATGAAGGTCCTTCTCGTCGACGGCACGTACGAGCTCTTCCGCGCCTTCTTCGGCGCGCCGCCGGCGCTCGCCGAGGCGGGACGGCCGGTCGGCGCCGTCCGCGGCCTGCTCGCCACGCTCGTCGCGCTGCTCCGGGAGACCGGCGTCACCCACGTCGCGTGTGCGTTCGACCACGTGATCGAGTCCTTCCGCAACGACCTGTTCGACGGCTACAAGACGGGCGAGGGCGTCGACCCCGATCTGCTCGCCCAGTTCGAGGCGGCGGAGAGGGCCACCGTCGCGCTCGGGATCGTCGCCTGGCCGATGGTGGAGTTCGAGGCCGACGACGCCCTCGCCACCGCCGCGCTTCGCCTGCGCGACGCCCCGGGGGTGGAGCAGGTCGTGATCTGCACGCCCGACAAGGACCTGTCGCAGTGCGTCGTCGGCCGGAGGGTCGTGTGCCGCGATCGCCGCCGGGGCCAGGATCGGGACGAGGCCGGCGTGCGCGCGCGCTTCGGAGTGCTCCCGGCCGCGATCCCGGACTGGCTCGCCCTCGTGGGCGACAGCGCCGACGGGATCCCGGGGGTGCCCGGGTGGGGCGAGAAGTCGGCCTCCCTCGTGCTCGCGCGCTACGGGACCCTCGAGGCGATCCCGGACGACGCCGCTGCCTGGGACGTCGCGGTCCGCGGCCGCGACCGGCTGGCCGAGTCGCTTCGCACACATCGCGAGGAGGCCGCGCTCTACCGGCGGCTCGCGACCCTGCGCACCGACGTGCCTCTCGCCGAAGGCCTCGCCGACCTCGAGTGGCGAGGCGCCCGGCGCCCGAGTCTCGAGGTTCTGTGCCGCGAGATCGGATTCGAGGACCTTCTCGGCCGCGTCCCGCACTGGCGCGAGGAGTGAGGACACAGATGTATACGATCGAGCCGGGATGCGGGCTCCACTTTCCCCTTGACAGAGCGGGCGTCTCGGCCCACCTTACGAGTTACCAGCACGCCGCGCCCCGCGGTTGGGCGATCGCAGAGGAAAGGGGCAGCGGCCATAGCGAAGGGGATGGCAAGGCGGCGAACGCCGCGGAGGATGCCGATGGAAGTCGGCAGCACGCCACCGGCCCTGTCAGGGGACCTGAGGGTCCCGCGCTGATCACTTGAAAGACGCGCCCTGAAGGCGCGTCGGGCTTCGAGCCCGATGATGACCCGGGTGGCTTCGGCCCCCGGGTCTCTTCATTCTCGCCGGCCGTGCAACCTCGGACGGGTTTCCCCGGTATTGGTTTCCAGGGAGCCACGACCCCGGGAACCATGAGCACGACCGCCCTCCTGCCGTTTCCGTTGCTGCCGTCCCTGGCCGATAAGGCCGCCGAGCCAATAACATCGGCGGTGGCACCGCCGATGCAGCTCAGCGATCACGCGCTCGTCGAGCGGACGGCCCGCGGCGACGCGGACGCGTTCACGGCTCTCTACCGCCGCTACGAGCGGCCCGTCTTCGGCGTCCTCCTTCGCCTGGCCTCTGGCCGGCGCGCCCTGGCCGAAGAGTGGCTCCAAGAGGCGTTCACCCGCGTGTGGCTCGCCGCGGGCACACACGACCCGTCGCGGGGCGAGGTGCGGCCCTGGATCTACAAGATCGCCCTCAACACCGCGCGGAGCGAGCTCGCACGGAAGAGGCACCGCACCCCCCACGTGTCGCTGGACGAGAGCGGCCTCGACCTCCCCGACCACGGCGGAGGGGAGAGGGGGGCCGCCGCGCGCCTCGACGAGGCTCGGCAGGCGGATGCGGTCGCCCTCGCCCTGCAGGAGCTTCCGGATTTCATGCGCGAGGTGGTCGTCCTGCGCTGCCGCCGCGAGCTCTCGTTCGCCGAGATCGCCGAGATCACCGGCGCGCCGCAGGGGACGCTGAAGTCGCGCTTCCACCGCGCGGTGGTCGCGCTGCGCGCGGCCGTGGCCCGTGGGGAAGGGGGAGGCCGATGAGGCACCCCACGGCGGGGGAGCTGCTCGAGCTCCACTTCGGCGAGGTCGGTGGTGCGCGCCGGGACGCGCTCGCCACGCACCTCCGGGACTGCGCGGCCTGCCGCGCCGTCGTCGACGACGTGGAGTGGGCGGAGCGGGCTCTCGCCGAGTGGCCGCCGGACACCCCGCCCGCCGACGGCCTCGAGCGCGTGCGGGCCCGGATCGACGCCGTGGGTCCGATCCGCGAACGGCGGACGCACTGGCTGCGCACCGCAGTGCCGTGCGCCGCGGCCGTCCTCGCCGGGGGCGTGGTCGCCCACCAGGGCGGCGTCGTGGCCGCCCTCGCGTTCTTCGCCGTGGGCTCGATCCTGACCCTCGCGATCGCGCCCGTGCTCATCCTCGAGTCGCAGGGGAGGTCCTGATGTCGACCAAGAAGAAGCTGATCACCCGGATGGCCGTCGGGGCGGGGTCGCTCCTCGTCATCGCCCTCCTGGCTGGCGGAGCGGCCCTCGCCCTCCTGCAGTCCGACCGCAGCCGCTTCGAGCGCGGGCAGAAGGTCGCGCGGGAGGAGACCCTCGAGCGCTCGCGCCGGTACCTGGCCGAGCTGGCCAAGAGGATCGACCAGCTCCCGGTGGACCCGACGATCGTGAGCGAGATCGAGTCCCGGTACTTCGAGGAGCAGGCGAGCGGGCCGATGCGGGTCTGGGCCATGGGGACGAACGGCCAGTTCCTCTTCGGCGTGCCCCGAGAGTCGTTCAACCGGCTGAACGCCGTCTACGACCGCGAGGTGACGCCGCGCCTCAAGGAGGGCGTCTTCTTCGACCGCCAGTCCTTCCTGCTCGGTCACGTCGACGAGCGCGACGAGCTCAGCCTCGCCCAGGAGCTGGGCGCCGACGCGGAGAAGCCGTCCGACGTCTGGGAGCGGCTGCGGCGGCTCGCCGGCAACTCCGACAACACCTTCGTGCTCTCCACGCCGATCAAGACCGCGGACGGC
>Ga0335082_10008039_pt1 | contig 11453 bp, 12 predicted proteins | sample Lox_Sample_41_FD_206718 | JGI IMG/M metagenome (GOLD analysis project Ga0335082, IMG submission 206718) | Soil microbial communities from Loxahatchee National Wildlife Refuge, Florida, United States - Lox_Sample_4.1 | ecosystem: Environmental > Terrestrial > Soil > Wetlands | place: USA... | reverse complement strand
AGGCGCTCTGAATATGCCGACATCGTTCTGCCGCGGACCCCCGTTTAGCGCCTGTGTGCCTGCCGGATCGGCATATTCTGAAAGTCGGCATTCTGTCCCTTATGCCGATGTCGGCATAAGGCACGATGTCCTTGTGCTCCGGATCGCCCATGAATGCATGATAGGCCGAAGGCACGTTGGCCTGAGGGCAATCGTTTCCCCGTTGTAGCTTGTCCGCACATCACGATCGGCATAGCGCGTACCTAAGGGAGCTTCATCCGGAAGCTCGTGAGCAACGGTTTGGTGCCGCGCCATCTGCACGCTGTGCTGGCGGGCGGTATCGGCCAGGCGAGGATCAACTTGCAGGGGCAAAAGACCTCGCTGCGTACGCTCCCGGTTGATGAGGTCCACAAATTGCTGTTCGGCCAGCGCGTCAAACTGCTCTTCCTGGGGAGATCCTTTGCCGCCCCTCTGGCTGGGAGACCAGCCTGACAGAAGTTCCGACAGGATCTGTTTGTCATGATGTACAGGTATCTCCACCCCTGTGGCCCTTTCCTCCAGCCCTATGCCGAACTCATCCAGATCGTAGCGACGTTCGAGGACCGTGCCTTCGCGCCTGGACAGCAGCGCAGCCTTCCCAAGAATTACCGGTGAGAACGGAGGAGCAGCTGTCTTCAGCGACCCGGCAACGCGATTCGCCAGGATCAGCAGTTTCTCCTGCTCGTCCGGTTTCCGGCTAGTCTGTCGTTTGAAGGCCGCGACATCCTGCGTGAAACCCTGCTGCTCGCTGGTGATGATTGCCAAGCCGGCTTGAGTTGCGACATAGGCGCAGTATGCGACCGCCTGGTTTGACGTCATGCCGAAGGCTGCTGCCAGCGTCTCTGCCTGCTCCAGCAAACGCGTGATCTCCTCGACTTGCACGTGCTGAAATGTCGGCTCATAACCAAGTTGCCGAAACTTCTCGCGCCAGGAGTGGCGAAGGCCCCCCGAAGTTTCCAACATCCGCTGGAGAAACGCGTTTGCCGAGGCCTCGCAGGGCTCGCGCAAGGCCTTATGCAGCCATTGGTCGTCCTCTGGGCCGACGATGCGGGCGAAGACTTGCTGATCGCGTTCCCGGAACCTCATCAGCAGAGGCTGCAAACTGAATCCGCGCAGGCTAGAACTTCCCGCTCCAAACAGGATGTCGTTGCCCGTCGCATGAACGAAGAGGAAAGCGTCGGTGCCACCGGCTTCGATGGAAGCCGTCATCAGCATGGTTTTCCACGCCAGCGAGCTGCCGCCCCAGAAGGCAATCGCGGCCTTGATGTTGGCCACGGGAAGGCCAAGTTTTGTGGCGGCGGCCAACAAGCCGGCTTGCGGAAACTCGTCGGCAGCCAGGTTGTCATTCCTGCTTGGGGGACCAACCTGCAGGGCAACATCCAGAAGGCGCGGCCCTTCGAAGTTGGGGCGGTATTGTGATCTTGGAGCTGACCGCTGGCTGGCGCCCTCGATCGCCAACCTGCCGGAGCCATGCTCCAGGGTGTCCTTGTCACCCTCCTTTACTACGACCACCTCGTCGGAGTTGTCTTGTTCGTTGTCGAACGGCGGCACGCGGACGCGCGCCGGTTCGTCGTAAGGCGAAATGAAGGTCAGGTCCATGCCCGACGGGCCGCCCTTTAGCAGCAGCGTGGCCTAGGCGAACGGCTTGGTATTCGGCGCGAGCCTGAGCCTCATCCTGCCATTCTGATCGGAGGTTTGCGGTGAGCCACCCTCACCGGCAAGGGCGATTCGCACATTGGCGAGTGGGTGATGCCTGGCATCGACGACCTGCAGGACCAGGATGCCTTCCTCCGCTGCCGCACCCATCACCAGGAGGCAGAGCAGCATCGAGACGGCAATGTAACGACGATTGCCCACTGCGGCCAGATGCATGGACGTTATTACCCGGATCCACTACTTAGCCACGAGTTACCGATCAGTTGCGTTGCAGCTGAATGGAACAAGGGTCATCCCCAGCAGGGCACCATTGGTTAGCAGCCTGATAGCCTGCCTTCTCAGCATGTAACTGGACTTGTTGCCCGTCAGCGGCATGCGCCGGCAATGAAAAGCCGCCGGAGCCCTTGGTCTCCACAGCCTCCGAATCGTAGCCGATCACACTGACCATGGCGCCGGCAATCGCTGATTGCTTCTCGTCCTGCACAATCCCGATCACGTTAGCAGTGCGGTCACTCGTGAGCTGCACGGTGACGCTGGGATTGTGGTCATCGCCTAGCTGCAGAGGCGTTTGGCCCTTCAGGAAAGCTGAATCTTTGGAGGCGTAGAACGTGACCTTGCCGTCCAGCGGCTTGGTGTCCTTGCCAATGACGAAGAGCCATCCCCCCTCAACCCGCATAGGCTCGCCTCCGATGGAGGACCAGACTTTGGCATCGCCAACAGGCGTCTGGTGAGGGTTGGTTACGATGACCCGCACGCGGTAAGAAGCGTCCTTGCCCGAACTGGCATTGGCCCGCGAGATGGCCACAACATAGCCAATTACGCCACCCAGCATGGCCAGGAACATCACCGCCTTGATCTTGGCGTCTGCATCCTTGAAGAAGATGTATCCCAGAGTACCGAGCACCAGGATCATGAGCGCCAGAATGCCTAATGGACTCTTGGAGGCCGATTCGATAATGGACGTCCAGTCCTTGGTAACCAACCCAGTTTCTTGCAGCATGACCGCGGAAATGGTCAATGTTTTTCCCTCTGCCGGCAGAATCCTACCAGCGCAGTCCCTAGACCAGTTTACTGTTGCTTGTCAAGCAGGCAAGTGGTTTGCTAACGACGAGGCGGGCAAGGAGGTGACATCCTGCCCGTCGCCTCGCCTGCAACTTCGCGCTACTGCGCCGGAGTGGTCGCCGGCTTTGCTTTCTTGCTCTTCACCTTGGGCGCGGGAGCCATCCGCGACTGGGGCTGTACTTGGCTCTCGTCAACTGCCGAGCCCTCTTCCAATTGTCCGCCGCACAGATTGCCCTCAGGAACAAAGTAGAAGTGAGTCGCCTTGCCTTTCGCCCCGCCCTTGCGAGGCTGCATCCGGGCCGCGTCAACTTTGGTCGGCCGTCGGTCGTCATGTAGTACTTGACATTTACTGACCGCTGCGAGCCCAGGGTTTCTACCTGGGCCTCTTCCACCTTGTCGGTATAGCCCACGACGTTCAGCTTGCCGTTGGGCATCTGCTGCAACCGCAAAGACAGCTTGTCGAGCACATCCTTGCAGTCGTTATCCACACGCCATGGCTTCTTCGGGTTCTTCTCGAACGTACACTCGCCCCAATCCTCGATCTTCACGCACTTCTGCACCGGCGGCACCGTGACCTGCGCCGTGCAACTGCTGCTCAGCCCCGAGCGCGTTGTAGTTGCCGTTATGATACTTGTACTGCACTCCGCCAAGACCGTATCCCACTGAGGTCCCGCTGTTCTGATTATTCAGGAGGTTTCTTGGGGTGGTGCCTCCATTGAAATGCCCGCTGCCATCCAGCACCAGGCCTATATTGTGGGCGCGAGAGAGATAATAGGTATTGGAAGCGTCAAATCCAGCCGCTATGTCGTTAATTTTGTAGTCTAGGTCGCCCCAGCCATTCGGAGCCAACCAGGAATATCCGCCGAAGATTTCGTCTTTCGGCTGATTTTGCGCAGCGGAGAAAGTAGCTGCAAGACAGAGAGCAAAGACAAATACACACGCAGCCAGACCACGATGAACGCGATCAGCCATACAAACCTCCGGGCGAACTTACCCCCCCAGAATTTACGTCTTTGCTACTTTACAGCACCGCAGCCCGCGAACCGAGCAGAATTAATTTGCGTGTCCCAATTTGAAATTCCTGAGGTTGAGTAGTACTCATTTGTGTACCAGAACGTGCAGTTGTCCGTCGGGTCCAGGCGCATGCTGGTGTAATCGCCCCAACGGTTCAAGTTGAAATCAAACACGCCGAGGTACGCACCTTTGCCGGCGATGACTTGCAGTTCGTTCTCCATGGTGCCGGGTGCGTCATTCAGCGTACGTCCGGTAATGTAGATGGACGGATACTTAGATGTACTGGCCTCGCTGTAGCCCATCAGAATGTCGCCATCCATGTCCCGCGCCATCGATCCCATCCAGCGATGATTGCTGTCGTCAGGAGCATAAGTCCCGGACTGCAAGAGCTTGATGTTGGTGACCTGCGTGGTCTTCGTCGAAGCATAAAACTCGTACCACCTCTCGGCCGTGTTACCGCCCGACGCGGTCACATCGTGCATGACGAGCCAATGCTGATAATGTGGCGGCAGGGCTGTTACCGGGACCTTGACAGGTACATCGTTGTAATAGGCGACCCGATAGAGCAAGCGGTCGCCGAGCGCATCTTCCCTTCGAGACTTAGCAAAGCGGGGGGGAAGAAACCGCATCCGCTGGGGACGACACAACGGCCCGGTTCGCCTGCACCCACCTTTCCAATTCCGTCAGTGCTCGCCGGCACACCAGTGCGTGGCGCTGCTTCTTGTCGCGAACGTGGCGTGGAACTTCCTCATCCAGCGGCAATAGGAGGTCGAAGGTGATGTTTGCCGGCTGGAAATTCCTGACGTCGGCGTGGCAGATGTAGTTCACCAGAGCCCCAAATGCAGTCGCGCGAGGAGGAGTGCTCGGCTCGATATTGATGGACAGCGCGGCAGCATGCAGACCCGCCAGCAGGCCAGTTGCGATGGACTCTACGTATCCCTCGACCCCGGAGATTTGTCCGGCAAACAGAACGCTGGGGTGCTGCTTCATCTGCAAGGTTTCACTTAAAAGCGCCGGACCGTTGATGTAGGTGTTGCGATGAATCTGTCCGTAGCGCAGGAATTTCGCATTCTCCAGCCCCGGAATCAGCCGCAAAATGCGCGCCTGCTCTCCGAATTTCAGGTGGTTCTGGAAGCCGACCATATTGTAGGAGTCGGCGCGCAGGTTCTCCCGCCGTAGCTGCACAACAGCATACGGCGTCTGCCCGGTGCGCGGATCGCGCAGGCCGACGGGCTTCATGGGCCCAAAGCGTAGCGTATCACGGCCTCGTCGCGCAATTTCTTCGATTGGCAGGCACCCTTCGAAGTAGTTCAGCTTCTCCCAGTCCTTACCCTCCACTGGCTCGGCTTGCAGCAGGGCATCGAGGAAGCACTGGTACTCTTCCTCGGTCATCGGGCAGTTGATGTAATCCGCGGTGCCCTTGTCGTACCTGGCCGCGAGATATACCCGTGACGTGTCGATGGAATCGGCTTCGACAATCGGGCTGATGGAATCGTAGAAGTAGAGTTGCCGGCTGCCGCTCAGACGCAGGATTTCGCGCGATAGCGCGTCGGAGGTCAGCGGTCCGCTGGCAATAATCGTAATGGCGCTGTCTTCACCAATCGAGGTGACTTCTTCGCGGCGAACACGAATCAGCGGCTCGCCTTCTATGGCAGCCGTCACCCTTTCAGAGAACTTCGCCCGATCCACAGCCAGCGCGTGCCCGGCAGGGACGGCGGTCTCCCGCGCGATCTCCATTAGCAATGAACCGGCCCGGCGCATCTCCTCTTTCAGCAACCACGGCGCGGTGTTCTCCGCGTCCGACTTCAGCGAATTGGAACAGACCAACTCGGCGAAGTTTGCTGTCTGGTGGGCGGGAGTCGAGTGGACCGGCCGCATCTCGAACAACTCGACGGCTATACTGCGGCGGGCGCATTGCCAGGCCGCTTCTGAGCCGGCCAGGCCAGCCCCGACGATGCGAATGGGGACGTTCATGAGGACTGCAGCGAAGATCTGAACGCCATTATACGAGCGATTATGGATGCGGTCGCCCGGCGCAAGCCTGGGGGCTTGCAACGATCAGGCCTAAGGTTGTTAACAACGTTTTGCAGATCTTTGACAAAACCATAACAAGCGGGCGACGTTATAACCCTAGGATCACGGTGCGGTTGTCGGAGTAGCCTCGTCTGACACAGTCACAACTTGCATCGCGCCAAATTGCAAAAAGAAACAGAGCGAGAAATCTCAGAGAGCGTCACTATGCACCTGCTGCCGCTACGTCGCGTCATCGCTGTCGCCATTGTTTGCTTCTTTGGACTGGTCACCTTCGCCACCGAGCAATCGCTTGCCCAATCACCTGGAGAGCAATTGGTACCGCCGGTCGGCAAGGGTTTTGTCGTGCAGGATATGTTTGGTGGCCAAATCTACGGCTACGACGTTGACCGGGACGGCACCGAAGGTTTCTTCAGCGAGATCCTCGAGCTGCCCGATGGCAATCTCACCATCGCTACGGAAGTCTTCAGCGCCAGCGGCGGCGCTATCCTCGCCCTTGTTGAAATGCAGACTGAGACCCAGGACAACTTCATTACCTTGGGCGTGCTTGGGAACCATGTCGGCCTTCGCCAGGACCAGCACGTGCAGAACGGCCGCGTCGTCAGCCGCACCTACGCTCGCCTGAATCCCCTGCAAGGCAACAAGATCAACGGGATGTGGCTGCCTCCCATCGACAACAATAGTGAGCTCTTTGAGGACATCGAGGGCGACCAGGGACATCAGAACGCCGCGGTGATGGCGTCCAGTTTCTCCTGCTGCACGCGCGAGGTGTTCGGCACAACGGTGGCCACCAACCTCTCCGGACCCATCATTCAGCTTCAGGACCCTATCTTTACCGGAGGAGTCCCTCCACTGCTGGCCTATGACGGCGTTCACAACCAGGCGGTCCTGGCGCAGGCGCAGGGCGCTCCATATAGCACTCCGGAGATCGCATTAGTTAATCTCGCCACCCGAAGTATCGTCGAGTTCACTGGTCTGGGCGACGGCTTTGTCAACGGATTGGCGGTCGACTCTCGCACTGGAATCGCCTGCACCACGACCGAGACCGATAACGCCGCTGAGTTCTACAACCTGGCAACGCAGACTGGCTTCGAGGTCTCACTGCCGATCATCGGACAATACTCCGCTGGCTTGGTCGCCGTAGATACGGCAAATAAGCTTTTTCTGATTACGCATCCGCGGCCGTTTGCCAACGGCGCCATCCATGTTTATGACGAGAATGGAAACCTGATCGAGACTCTGGATGGCTTCCCCATGGGTCCTGCCGGCGCCAGGATCGCTCTTGTTCCCGGCAAACGATTGGGCTTCATCCAGGCCCCTGGGAATAACAACAACATGTCGGCGTTGCAGTCATTCACGTATTAGTGTTCCTTTGATGTCCGAAAGTGAATCACCCGCTGTGCCGGATATGCATCACATCCCCGTCCTTCACCACATATTCCCTGCCTTCCAGCCGTAATGTTCCGCGGGCGCGGGCTTCAGCTTCAGAGCCGGCGTCCAGTAGCTGGTCCCAGTGGATGGTTTCGGCGCGGATGAAGTGATGTTCCAGGTCGGTGTGGATGACGCCGGCGGCATTCACCGCTTTCGTACCCCGCTCGATGGTCCAGGCGCGGCACTCGTCTTCGCCGACGGTGAAAAACGAGACGAGGCCCAGCAACTCGTACGTCTTGTGGATGAGGCGCACCAGTCCGCTCTCCCTCAGGCCGTAGCTGGCGAGAAATTCGGCGGCGTCCTCGTCGCTCATCTCGGCCAACTCGGCCTCGACCTTCGCGCAGACGGTCAGTGCCGCCGTGTTCGGGCGCGCGGCGGCTTCCGTCACGCCATATTTCGCGACCGCTTCCTCCATGTCTTTCCCCAACTCCGCGCTCTCTCGAACGTTGAGCACATAGAGCATCGGCTTCTCGCTAATGAACATAAAGCCGCGAACGCGCTTCTTGTCCTCGGGCGTCATCTCCATTTCGCGCAGCGGGCGCTCGGTTTCCAGGTGCACCTTGGCGCGCTTCAGAAGCTCGTGCTCGCGCTCGATCTCCGCCGACTTCATCTTCTTCAGGTCTTTCTCGACGCGCTCTAGGCGCTTCTCCACCTGGCTGAGATCGTTGAAGATGAGGTCGAAGTCAATGTTCTTGATGTCGCGCAACGGGTCGATGGGCCCGACGTGGGGGATTGAGTCGTCCTCGAACGCGCGCACAACGTGCGCAAGCGCGTCCACATTGCGCAGATTGGCGGCGAAGGCCGTCTCGTTCAGTGCCTCTTTGCTTACAGCAGCGACGTCGGCGTACTCGACGGTGGCGTGCACCAGTTTTTTTGGGTTATAGAGCGTTGCCAGCCGATCGAGGCGGTCGTCGGGAACCTTGGCCACGCCGAGGTGCGCCTCGCGCGGACCACCGTGCGCGCGCTGCGCCACTGACTGCCTCGTCAGCATGACGAACAACGATGTTTTGCCTACCTGCGGCAGGCCGATGATTCCTGTTTTCATTAGCTATTGGCCCTTGGTAGCTTCAAGTTGAGTCCGTCTCGAAACTTCCCCCTGCTTCACGTCATGCGCTTCGCCGTCAAATAAAGCAGCGCCAGCCCGAGGACGAGGACGGAGCTCTCGATGCGCGTGGACCAGTGGTGCAGTCGGCTAAACTCCAGGCGTCGCGCGTCGTCCTGCGGCACATCGTCGATGACTCCCATCTGCTGGCGCAGCTCAAGCATTCGCGATTCGACCCCGAACATGGCCACGAGTGTCAAAAGGATCATTCCGTAAATCAGCAGATTGCGCACGGCGAATGGTTGGGCAACGCCGTTCAAAACGCGAGAATCAATCATCGACGTAACTACGAACACGGCACCGGAGGAAAGCGCTATCCAGTGCAGAATTCCCAGACTGCGGCTCACCACGTTGCCGGCAAGCTGACGTGTTGGAAGCACGGCGAATACCGTGGGCGCCAGCACAAAGGCGAAAAATATGAGTCCGCCGACCCACACGACAAGCGACAACAACATCACGTATCTGACGAACGACATTCTGACCTCGGGAAAGGGTTAAACATCAAGCTTAATCTAACCCGCGAGTTTATTCCGCTCCACCACGAGGAACTCCCGTCGCCAACGTTCGTTTTTCGCGACGACATGTGGAGCGAAAGCCATGCCGAAGCCTTCAGCGGCCGCAGTCCGGCCGTGTGCGAGAATCAAAGCTGCGAGCGGAAGAAACCGAGGAGGACGACATGCGCGAAGTCATCGCGACCGACGATGGGCCGAAAGCGATTGGGCCATACTCGCAGGCCATCAAGGCGAACGGATTGGTATTTGTTTCAGGGCAGGTGGCGCTCGACCCTGCGACCCAGCAGGTGGTGGCTGGCGATGTCGCCGCGCAGACAGAGCGCGCCCTGCAAAACCTGGCTGGTATTCTCCGGGCTGCCGGCACCTCGCTGGACCGCACGGTCAAGACCACGGTTTTCCTCAAGAACATGGGGGACTTCACCGCGATGAATGAGGTCTATGGCCGCTACTTCACGCAGGCACCGCCCGCTCGCTCCACAGTCGAGGTCGCGCGACTGCCCAAGGATGTACTGGTGGAAATCGATGTCATCGCGCTGGCGTAGTAGTGGATGAACCTCACCGATCGCATTTACATCGGCGTACATTCGGCGCTGACCGCGCTGCTTTGCCTGCGCTATCACCGAACGCAACATTGGCTGCCATATTTCGGATGGAATCTCATCGCGATTGCTTTGCTCCTCCTGCTGGCGCGCAAGCAACGTGACGGCACTGCTTGGGAGTTCGCCCACGACTGGCTGCCTGCGCTCTTGTTCATCACAGTCTTCGAAGAGGTCTCATTTCTATCGCTCTCGATCCGGGGCGAGTGGCAAAATGCGCAGCTGATTGGCTTCGAATCGCTTTTCTTTCGAATTCCACCGCCCGTGTGGATGCACGAGCACACCTCCTGGTGGATGGTCGAGCTTTTGGAGTTCGGCTACTTCGTGTTTTATCCGCTGTACCCAGTCTTTGGCGGAATGTTCTGGGCATGGCGCAGGAGCCCTCGCTACGATGGCGTCTTTCGATGCCTGACTGACGCGCTCAGCATCGGTTACGTCGTCTGCTATACAACATACCTTCTCTTCCCGACGCAGAGTCCGGCGAACCTGCTCGGAGTACAGCAGATTGCCAGTCCGCACCGCGGACCATTCCAGGCCGCGGTCCAGCTCATTCAGAACAGCGGCGGTGTGCACGGCAACGCCTTCCCCAGCGCGCACATTATGCTCGCCTTCGTTGTTCTAGCGTTCGTGTGGAGGTTCCTGCCGCGGGCTGCGCCGTGGATCCTTGCGTCGAACCTGCTGATGTGCCTTGGCGCGGTATACGACGGCTATCACTATACTAGTGACGTTATCGCAGGAGCCCTTGTAGGGATCACCGTAGGCTTGGCTTCAGTTCGCCAATGCTGGACAAAATGAAGCCCTCCCGAAGGAGAGCTGAAAGGAGCGAATACCACGGCGCGCTATGCCTTGACGATTTTCCCGCTGCGCAGGCAGGAAGCGCACACTCGCATCCGCCGGTTACCACTGCTGGTCTTGGCGCGCACCGGGCGGAGGTTGACGTTCCATCGCCGCTTGGTCACATTGTGCGCGTGACTGATGTTGTTGCCCGAACGCGGCCGTTTGCCGCAGATTTCACATACTTGTGCCATGGATAACTCCGGAGGATTGTTGAACTGGGGTAAGTGTTAATGATAGCTGATAAAGGCCGTTTCCGCCAGACAATGACAGCCAGGTGATTTCGCTCCAGATGGCAGGTCAAGCTGGAGATCCCTCTCGTTTCCGGCCTCTTTCTAACGTCCTGTCCATCGGTGCTAAACTGGCGCTGAATGGCCAGAAAGACCGAAGGTCGCGGCGATGGTGAGGCCACCGAACCGGCTGTAACGGGCACCCTATATCTGGTTGGCACGCCCATCGGCAATCTGGAGGACATCACCCTACGCGCCATAAAGACGTTGAAGGCCGTGGACCTGATTGCCTGCGAGGACACACGGCAAACGCTGAAGCTGCTGAACCACTACGGGATCGAAAAACCTACCATCAGCTACCACGAGCACAATGAGCTAACCCGGGCCGCTGAGCTCGTGGTCCATCTGGAAAGCGGTGACGATATCGCGCTGGTCACCGACGCCGGCACACCTGGGATCAGCGATCCCGGCTATCGTCTGGTCAGCCTAGCTGTCCGGCACCACATACCGGTTATTCCAGTTCCTGGACCTTCAGCATTTCTCTCGGCGCTGGTGGCGAGCGGGTTGCCCACGGATTCTTTCCGTTTCAGCGGGTTCCTTCCTGCAAAACGGGGAGCCCGGCGCACGGTGTTGGAGGCAATTCTGGACTCACCGCTCACGCAAATCTTTTACGAAGCCCCCCACCGGATCGTGGAAACGCTTCGCGACATTGTTGCAATCTTGGGTGCTGAGCGCCACGTCATAATCGCCCGCGAGGTCACGAAGGTGCACGAGGAATTCGTGCGGGGTCGTGCCGATAACGTGCTGGAACGAATGCGGAACCGGGGCGAGCCCAAGGGTGAGATCACGCTGCTGATTGGCAAGGCCGAGGAGATACCTGCGGTTCAATCATCAGCTCAGGGCGTCGCCAGCCGTGTCAGAGAGCTCATGAGGGTGGAGCAGCTCGAGGAAAAGGTCGCTCTGACGC
>Ga0335082_10008038_pt1 | contig 11454 bp, 9 predicted proteins | sample Lox_Sample_41_FD_206718 | JGI IMG/M metagenome (GOLD analysis project Ga0335082, IMG submission 206718) | Soil microbial communities from Loxahatchee National Wildlife Refuge, Florida, United States - Lox_Sample_4.1 | ecosystem: Environmental > Terrestrial > Soil > Wetlands | place: USA: Florida... | reverse complement strand
GAATGCTGGCCGCCCTTGGTGCTTCCTTTGAAGGAATCTTTCCCCAGATCTTCCTGTACGCATTTACCGCAAGACTGCAGCCCAAGGAGAACTTCCCTGGGACAAGAGCAAAAACATCCTCGGCGAGCGGCCGGATGAAATACTGGTAATTCCGCTCACCGGCCTGGCTGACCACTTCGGTCTTGAAGCCCGTGTAGATCTCCGTCATTTCGGCACTCTTGAGCTGCGGGAAAACCCGCATCGCCGTCTCTCTCAGCCGCTCTTGCGCCTGCCAGACTGCCGTCTGATCCTCGGCGTCAGCCGCATATCCGCCTCCGACAACGGAATACGGGAGGCCGTTGGCATAGTGAACCAGATGATTCACGGTCCTTTCGACGAACGGGGTTAGGCGCGCCCAATTCAAATCGCAGAGGGCCGGATATGTGACCAGCAGCGGCGATGCCACGATTCTGACGCGCACATGATCCCCGGCAGAATGTGAGAGCGCCCGGCCGGTGGCGAAGAGAAGCTTCTTCGCTACGAGAGTCCCTTTGGATGTTGCGATTTCTTGCGCACCTCGGGTCTGGTGATACGACTGGAAGGCGCAGTCTCTTAGGAACGTACCCCCATGAGCAAGGAAACTAGATAGGAGGTCGCGAATAATCGACCGCGCGTTCATCGGACGATCGAAGCCCGATACCTGGAAATGCGTATTCCGGTCGATTGCGCAATCGATATCCTGGACTTTGGAGATGACGCTGCGAGAGTAATCCATCCAACCCGCCATTGGAATGCGTTGCGACGCCGGGCCGCTTCGCCAATCGAAATTGTGAAACCGCACGTGCCGGCTGATAAACTGCTTGATGTTAAGGTCCCAGCCTAGAGTGAATATCAGCTTTTCGGCATAGCGTCTTACGTTTTCGAATCGTCGCAGATCGAAGTCATGGTCGTTGCGCGCGGCGACGATGTATTGAATCGGTTCATCGCGGATCCAAGCTCCCGGGATCTGCGGAAAAACAAGCTTTCCTTCCTTCCCCACTTTGATGTTCATTCCCGGAAAACCGGAATAGTGGTCGAGCAGATCGTCGATGCCTCCAACCAGTGTTCGGATGAACTGATTGTTCGGGAATATTGAGTAGAGACTCCCGAAGTGAAACCACCCATGGTGGCCCCCGCTGGCTTCCCCGCATGCTACGTGGCCCTTCTCGATCAGAACCACGTTGAGCCCGGAACGGGCCGCGATCTCTGCGGTTGCGAGCCCAGCTATTCCCGCGCCCACAACAGCAGCGTCGAAGTGCTGTGTCATGCGGAGGACAATACCTCGACCAAGGCTTTCCCAATGCGCGCAGCGTCGCCGGCTCTCAAACCGGAAGTCACCGGGGGACAAATGTGCCGAGGGCACCACATTTCCGTAGCGCGGAGTTGATCTTTCTCGTATGGGATCGCCGCGAACACTGGATGCTGATGGCAGGGAATGTCGTACACGCCTCCGCCGCAAACGATCCCCCTCTTCGCCAGCGCATCCCTTACTGCGGAGGCGCGCTTGCCCTGAGGCAACCTCACGATCAGTTTGTAGTTGCTGGCGCGATCCATGTGGGAGGTATTGCAGTATTCGACACCAGCGGCTTTCAACGCCTCGGTCACGCGACCGGTGGCTTCGGCCCTTGCATCGATCATGCCGTCGAGCTTCGCGAGTTGCACGAGCCCGAGGTATGCCGATATTTCGGAAATGCGCCAGCTGCTCCCGAGATCGTAATGAAGACCGCCGTAGTCCCCGTCTCGCTTTCCTTGATTCCTGAGCGACTTTGCGAGCCGCGCATGATCCTCGTTATCGGTCACGATCATGCCCCCTTCGATGGTCGTCATGACTTTGGTGGGGAAGAATGAGAAACATCCACCGTCCGCGAAGCTTCCCGCTTTTACACCATTGAACACGCTTCCGTGAGCGTGGGCGGCGTCTTCGATCAGAAAGAGCCCTTTCCCCCTGCAGTAGTCGACAACGTCTGCAAAATCCGGCGCAATGATTCCCCCGATATGCACCCACAAAACACCGCTGATGCCGTGCCGTTCCACAACGGCTCGAAGGATCTCAAGGCTTGGAACGAAGTATTGCTCTGTCATGTCCATGTAGACGGGATGCCCGCCCGTTCGAATGATGGCGGCGACGCTGGCAAAATTCGTGTTCGAAGGGACCGCAATCCGCTTGCCGCGTGCCTGATGAGCGGTGAGCATGACCTCGAGGGCCGAGGTTCCGCTATTGAGTGCTACGGCAAAGCGCTTCTTTGCATACCTCGCAAATTCCGATTCGAATTCTCGCGTGTAGCGCCCGAGAATGAGCTGGCCGCTGCGCAATATGCCTCGGAGTGCTTCCGCCGCACCATCGATTTCCCGCTCGTCCAAGTCCAGGAAGAAGGGCTTGATTTCACGCGCTACCTCCTCCCTCTCGGATTTAACTGGGGTCCTTTCTTGCATTACAGATTCCTATAGTCATTCCTGCGGTTAAGCCAACCGTCGCGCTCCTCATACAACTTCGCGTCGATGTAGAACCTGTACCAGAAGCCCTGGAGAACGTGGAATATCAGACCCGGTCTGCCGTCGAGAAACCCAAGACAGAGCACATACCGGTAGAAAAAATAAAGCAGCCCGCGGACGAACATCGGACACCGGTTGTACACTCGAAGTTTGAGCCATCGGGTGCGGTTTACCTTGGGCGCCAACAACCTCGGCGCGATCCCGTCCCCCTCCTTGATACCAGAAAGAGCCTCCGTGACCTCGCCCGCGGCAGTCTTCAGGTGCTTTTCAGTGAAATAGTCTAGCGTATTCTTGCGATTGTCTTCCAGAAAGTCGTTCTTCAAATAGCCCGCTCCACCGTCGAGCACGAGATGCTCCTCGGTACGCTCCTCGTAGCGCGCCGAGCCGCGCTTGAACAGGCGAAGAATGTAGTGCGGGTACATTCGTCCGTGCCTGAGCCAGCGATTCATCCAGTACATCCGGCGGTTCATGTAGTAGCCGGCTACCGGCTCCTTCCCGACTCGCGCATGCATCTCCCTTGCCAAGGCTTCCGGCACGATTTCGTCCGAATCGAGGCGCAGCACCCACTCGTACTTTAGCGGGATGTTGTCCAGCGCCCAGTTGAATTGAATCGCCTGGTTCACGAACTCGTGCCGGAAGAAACGGGCGCCGTAGGTACTGCAGATATCCTGGGTTCGGTCGGAGCTAAACGAGTCGACGACGACCACATCATCCGTGAGGCGCGCAACCGACTGCAGACAGTACTCGATCTGTTGCTCGTCGTTGAAGGTCAGGACAATTACCGATATCACTGTAAGGCCCGCGTCAAACAGTCGGCGGTCTCAACGTTACCTCGTTGCCATATACTAGTCGGAACATCAAGAATGGGTCGCGTCAAGGGCCACAGCGGCCCGGATGCGTTCGCTTCTCAGCTAGTAGGGAATGAAAATGCACGATAGCGCCGCTTTCCGTTGGAGTGCACAATCTTCGAATCAGCCTGATGACTACATCGCCGATGTTGTTCTTGAATATTGCAAGAGGATCGGCGCTCGGCGGATTCTAGACGTCGGTTCCGGCAACGGGCGCCTGACGTCGGTCCTGATCCGATCCGGCTTCGATGTCGAAGGCTGCGATGTCAGTCCGGAGGGAATCGAGCTCGCGCGAACCCAATACCCAGGAATTCCTTTTCACAATATCAGTGTCTATGGAGACCCCCCTTCGAATGACTTCGACACCGTAATTTCTACGGAAGTCATCGAGCACCTTTATCTCCCGCGCAAGCTCCTTCAGTTTGCGAAGAAGGCGGTTCTTCCCAAGGGCCATCTCATTATCTCCGCGCCCTATCACGGCTACCTTAAGAATCTCGCCCTTTCCTTGGCAGGGAAGTGGGATCCCCATTTTCAGCCCTGGGTAGACGGCGGTCACATCAAGTTCTTCTCTCGAGCCTCGTTGAGCGCACTGGCCGAGGACGAAGGTCTTGGTGTCGTCGACTTTTCGGGCGCCGGAAGATGCGCATATCTCTGGAAGTCGATGGTCATGCTTTGTGTGGTGCGCGGCTAAGGGCGCGATCGGAAGGCAGGTTGCGAGTCGCAGCACCCCGACCACTTACCCTACCGCTTTCTTCGCGAGGACGCCTATGCAGGTAGTCAGGAACTTGCTATGGAGCTTCGGGAATCGGCCGTAAAAATATCGAATATCGACATCGAAACCCTTGGCGGCAAACCTGCCCAGGTCGGACCTGCTCAACAGGTATTGATTCTTTGAGTGTTCTCCCATAAGGAATCGATAGAGAACTATCGCATTGTACGGATTTGGCTCGATCCCTATGAAGCACCCGCCGGATGTCAGGACCCTATCAATCTCATCAATCACTCGGTCTAGATCTGGAAGTTGGCTGAGGACGAGACTCCCGAATACCGCGTCGAAGGACCGGTCAGCAAAGGGGAGCGCAAAACAACTCCCGGCAACGAAATGGAGATTCTCTGCCGCGTTCTCCCGAGCAGCTTGCAACATTCGCTCCGGGAAGAGCTCACAGGCCACGATGCGGTGCGGAGAGTAGGTCTCCGCAAGCATCCGCGTGTAGGTCGCCTCGCCGGCTCCTATGTCCAGAACGGACTTCCCTGAGATCAGGCTGGGCGCTTCGGGCAGCCACGCAGCGACGTAGTCTTTCAGGTGCTCATATGGTTCTGCCTGAGTCGGCCAGCGTTTCGAGTAGTAAGCCTTTTCATCTTCAAAGGAATACTTGGACTCGTTGCCCCTCATGGCGCTCCTAGCTGGTGGAATGAGCCGTCAGGAGGCCATCATCTCCGAGAACACCGCCTTGAACTGCACGGCGATATTGCGCCAGTCGTACCGCTTTGCATGATCCATCGCCGCCTTACCCATTGCTTTCGCGTCACCCTTCAGAATGTCTTTCATCGCCGAATACGTCGCCTCGACCGTATTCTCGACCCACTTTCCGCATCCTGCATCTTCTACCTCGGCCCACGGCGTACCCTTGCTCGCCACGATGGGCAATCCTGCGGCCATGGCTTCCAAGTAAGCATTGCCGAAGTTCTCGCTGTGCGAGGGCAGCGCGAACAGGTCTCCCCCTGCTAGAAAGTCCACCTTGTCCTGCCCGCTCACCTCACCGACCAGAAAAACCTTCCCAGTGAGGCTCAATCTGGCTATTTGACTTTCGAGATTGCGCCTTTCCCCCTCATCCTCGCCCGCCACCAACAACGCCGCGTCCCCGGCATCGGCAAGAAGTCTCGCGAAAGCGTCTACCAGCACACTAAAGGCCTTTACTTTGTGTAGCCGCCCCATGGAAACGACAATGATCTCCGGCGACCGATCTACTTTCGCGAACCTCTTCATGTATTGATTTCTTGACAATCTCTGGACTCTCCCGAACTGGTCGAAGTCTATTCCATTGGGGATGAGCACGACCTTGGCCTTCGGATAGAACTCGAGGATCTCGGCTCTTTCCTGCATGGATGTCGCATGCCACCAACTCTTGCGTAGGAACGGCTTAATCAGGAATGTCAGCCACACTTGTTTCAAGAAGGCCTTCTTGCTTCCCAACGCCCACTTGCTCAAGACGCCCCGCGGGGATATTAGCATGCGCTTTGAGAACAACTTCGCGTAGAGCAGGGAAGGCGGAATATACGTGGAAAAGATGTCTTCTATGCGAACCACATCGCAGGCTTTGATATCTTGCCATACAGCCAGAATAAAACGCCACGAGAACCTGCCGACAATCGTATCGTCGTAGTATTTGACGAAGAAGCGCTCGCCGAAGCGAATCGCTCGATTGGGTACAACGTCCAGCTTCTTTCCCCCATTTGCGTTCGTGGTTGAGACGAAGACCTCCACGCCTTGAGCGGCCAGCTCGGCGCAGGTGTGATAGGTGGAGAAGATGGAACCTCCATAAATGGTCGCTGGATAGAATGATGGGGTGACCACACAAATCTTCACTCAGAACCTTCTTTCGAGGCAACCAAGGTGCCAAGCCAATCGTACTACGTGGGATTAGTGCCTAGGGCTCCCCTATAGACGCGTCGCCACAACTCAGCTGCAAACCACAACACCAGCAGCAGCAGAATATTTCTAAGCAGAATGAAAATGTCTCCGTATGAGTTCTCCACCTTGATCAGGTATTGCAGACACAATGTAGAAACAAGCAGAAACAACGTATTGCCGATTTTTGAAATGGAAAAATGGGAGTACGAAACTATCAGGAAAACAAGAATATTGATTACCGGAAGAAGGACCAACATGGCAACGCCGAAATCAGCAAGGTAGGTGGCTAGATCATTTGTCGGATAGTCGGGAAGACCGGTCACGGGAAACCCATAAAATTGGGCAATAATGTCATCCGGATCGACAACCTGCTTCGACTCGAACAAGGCTGCCGGCAAGGAATTGAGAAGGGTTTGCCACAACATTGCGCCAGACAATATCTTTGTAGGGCTCTTGATCTGCTCTGCAGTAATCATATAGTTGAAATTCCACATCGCTAAGCGCTGGCGATAGTTATCAATGGTCGCATCTATGTTTCCAGCGGCTGAGATCAAACCGGAGACTTCGCGATGGTCCATTCTTGCTTGAATTGAAATTACTTCCTCTCGATACGTTTGATATATATTGCTGAGGAGAAAGAAACCAACAAGCATGACGAGCGCGATCGGCACGTGCCTCACAGAGTAAACGTTCTCTCGTCGAGAGCAGGACCACAATACAAACGCAAATATCACTAACTCGATGAACGCCCGTCTTCCTTCAAGCGTTAACACAGCGGCGATCGCGAGAGCGAGGGCGCCAAAGAGCGAGAAGGCACCTATCCGTCGCTTGGCGATAGAAGTGCCGATGCAAACGTAGAGGCCAAAGCCGATCGCATTAACTAAAGCCCTCAGAGGACCAATCCATGTGGGCACAGAGATGTCCAAACGCTCGATCTCCGCGCCCGCGTACGTTAACATCCCATATGCGAGAAACAGATAAGTGTGCAGTGCGAAAAATATGGTAGCAAGATAGACAATTGTTCTCCGGGGAACAACGGCCCATTGTTCCATAAGGCTGTCGAACCTCAAGGCTATTCTGACTCTCGATGACAGCATCTGATACAGCATCCAGGTAACTAGCATTGCAAGAAAGATCAGAACAAATGTGACGACGACTATCGCTGGATCTTTTCCTGCGGCCTTGTTAACCAACGCGTCTACCATGCTGTACACACCAAAGAAAAGCATGGTCATCAAAAAGTATGCGTCGAGCATGTTGAAGCCTGCTCTCTTCAGGGACCCGAAGGCAATCACCCCCAGTGTGAGGATCGTCGCCATGGTCAGTAGCGCAACTTCTGCCATTCCACCGCCTCCGCACTCACTCAATCCAGATTATGCGGGCGCCAGTCGCTGCCTAAGACGCGAACGCCGAGGTATGTCTGGATTTCACAGTTTAGGCTGTTCAATCGATAGGATGACATGATAATTGCTCTTCTCTTATTCGAAGAGACTGGATAACCTCGCTGTACTTGTAGAGCACTTACTTCGACGCAAGAATGAAGGCGCTTATCTTAGTATCAGATGCCTACGGGGGTCGCGGAGGCATAGCGTCGTACAACAGGAGTCTGCTTCAAGCGGTGTGCGAATATCCGCAAATGGAGCGGGTCGTGGCTATCCCCAGAATAGTCTTCTATCAAATGGAGGCGATGCCGGACAACTTGGATTACCGGGCCGACGCCGCAGGAAGCAAATTGACATTTGCTTGGGTTTGCCTCAAGGCTGCGCTTTTCTATCGGCGGTTCGATCTCGTCATTTGCAGCCACATCCATCTGCTGCCACTCGCTTGGCTGCTAGGTCTCCGCTACGGATGTCCGGTTATACCCATTGTCTACGGGATCGACGTGTGGTCTTCCACATCGCGTAGATTCTTGCGCTATCTGTGCCAGAGACTCACGTCGTTCATTGCCATCCGACGGCTGACCGCGCGACGCTTCATCGAACGGGCGGGGATTCCTCACGAGAACTACTACTACCTTCCAAACTGCATCGACGAATCAAGATACGGGATTCGCCTCCGCAGGGACGACTTGGTAGAGCGTTACAAATTGGCGGGCAAGACAGTCGTCATGACGGCAGGTAGGCTCGATACGGGACACGATCTCTACAAGGGATTCGACGAGATGATCGAGGTGTTGCCGGAGCTCAGGAAGCGAATATCCAATCTTGCCTACCTGGTAATGGGCGACGGTGCAGACAAGGCAAGGCTCGAGGACAAGGCTCGGCGCCTAGGCGTAGCTGATATCACCATCTTTACCGGCTACGTTGCTGAAGCAGAAAAGGCCGACCATTACCGCTTGGCCGATGTCTTCGCAATGCCGGGAAGCAATCCGGAGTTCGACCGTTATCCCTATCGATTCGTGTTCCTCGAGGCATTGGCCTGCGGAATCCCGGTCGTAGGTTGCAAGCTTGAAGATCCCTCGGAGGCGGACGATCCTGGGTCGCAACTGATCATCCAGGTTGACCCCAACAACAAGACCGAAATCATCAATGCGGTCATGGCTGCACTGACCAGACCGAAAGGTCGTCTACAGCCAGGCATCGAAAAATTCTACTTCAGCGAGTTCCGCGCCAAGTTGCACGAAATCGTCACCCATATCGTGTGCGCCGCCAGGCAAAGATCATAGCGAGCGTGAACGTCGGAGCACATACCAATCGGGTGCGACGCCGGTGATCGGTGGAACAATATCGGCAAATTTCGTCATCCAGGCGATGACTTTTGCAACCTCGGTTCTGACGGCTCGCTTGCTTGGTCCGATTGGACGAGGAGAGCTTGCCCTAGTATTGCTTTACCCCCAACTCGTGGCCGGCGTAGCCTTTCTGGGTGTTGACCGGGCTATTGCGATCCTCGGTGGCCGTGGCGATCTGCGTAGCCCGCTGGCTTCCATCACCAAACTCGCGTTGCTCTTCTCCGCGCCAGCGATTGTGGCGGGGTACATTGCGGTGATCTGGCGCGTAACGGACCCTCATCTCGCAGAGCTCTCGATCATGTATCTTGCCTATGTCCCGGCGACCTATTTTTTTACGCTTGCGGTAAATCTATTCAACGGCACCGGCGACTTCTACCGGTTCAGCGCGGCTCGCTTGTGGTTCTACGGCTGCAATCTTTTTCTGGTACTGACCATCTGGCTAGTCGCTTCGGAGAGATTCCTGGATTGGATCGTAGTTGCCAACCTTGTCACGGCATACAGCGCGTTCTTTGTAGCCCTTAGGCTGATACGCAGAAGATTTCCTCGATCGGGACGCGCAGGCAGCTTGAATCGGGGTGAAGCACGAGCTGTTGTCAGTCTGTCTCTTGTCTTTGCTCTACCCGTAATGCTCTACAACGTTAGCAACTCTGCCTACCAAGTTCTGCTGGAACACTGGATGGGTGTGGAGCCTTTGGGCCTGTTTGTAGTGTATTTTGCCTACAGCCGCTTACTCGCTCCGCTCGGCAGCGCAATCGGGTTTCACGTATTTCACATCGGCATCACCGGAAAGAGCGTAGATATGTCTCGCATGCACCGGCAAAGTCTCTTGATCTACCTAGTCTGCTCGGTTCCCTTATGGCTGCTTGCTGACTGGCTGATCCCTTTCGTATTTGGGCGGGGCTTCGTCGGCAATACCGGGGCAACGGCGTTGCTCTTCGCGTCCTGCATATTTGCCTTTTCGGCAGACAGCATGGCGGAGTTCCTGAGGGGAAGACAGCAGGTTCGCGCAGATATTAACGGGCGTCTGATCTATCTCGCAGTCTTGGGCACACTTGGCTCGGCGCTAATACTTCCGCTAGGGCTTTTCGGGCTTGCGTTGGCGATGGCGGGCGGAGACGTACTTCGTAGCGTCTACCTAGTCAATTGCGTTGGCCGAGAGACCAGTCAGGAGAAGGGCGAATTCTGGCGGGTGAGCCGGAGAGACGTCGTTGAACTATTCAATAGAGGAAAAGGGATGCTTCAAGGGCTTCTTGCGCGGCGCTGAGGCTGGCTTGTTGCTCGCTCAGACCAGATGAAGAGCCTCCTTATTTCCACTTAAGGTAGCGATGCAAGCTTTCAAGACGGGACGCCCGTTGCGGGTCTGCTTTCGCGCGACTCACCGTCTCACGGGCAAAAGCCCATAGGACGGAGAAGAATAACGCCGAGATAGTCGAGATCACGGTGATGAGGGTTCGTCGCGGCTTGGACCTGCGGTCCGGTTCGATTGCCTTGTCCATCACCTGGATTATCGTCGCGTCTTTGGCCTCGTCTATCTTTGCAAGCTCATATTGTTTTGCGAGTAACTCGTATAGGAATTCGTAGTACTTGACGTCTCGGAGCCGACCAAGATTGTCCAATCCGCTGCTTCCCGTTTCGCCTGACTTTCCGGCCGCGGCCAGCGGTGAAGCACCCTCAACTCGAGAGAGCTCACGCCGAAGCGCCTCGAGTTCCTGCTGTGTTCTCTGAAGCTCTGGATTGCCTTCGGCCGCGAAGGTGCGCATGGCTCCGAGCTGCACTTCCTTGGCCGATATCTCCGCGCGCAGACGCGCCGTCACCGCGATCATGCTGCGTCCCTGTGCGTCCACCTGGGCGAGGCCGCCCTTCTGGAGCCCAACTCTGGCGGCGACCTCCGCCGCGGTGAGACTGTCCTTCGCCTGCAGGAGCTGGCGCTCGAAAAACAGCCTGCGCTGGGACGCCTCGGTCACGGCCAGCACTTTTGTGAGCTTGGCCAACTCGTCCACGTAGGCGTTCGCGAGCTCGGCGGCACGCTTGGGGTCCTTGTCGTCGACCTCGATCGAAATGACGCCGTCTCTCCCGGCCGCAATCGTCGTGAGATTCTGCAACGCCGTGCGGGTATCGCTCTGCAATTCCCGTCCGTAGACCTTGCTCAGGTCGAAACGTGCGATCAAATTGTCCGCCACCGTGCGGCTCTTCAGCATGCTGACGTACAGATCACTAGGATTCCTGATGCCGAGCGCCCCCCCGGCGCCCGCAAGACCGCCCAGGGCGCCGCCCAGCTGGGTCAAAAGGGCCGACGCCGCAGAAGCACTCTGCTGCGGAGGGAGTATCCGCGTGGTGCCCGTATAGTAGTTGGGCATGAACAGGCTAATCGCTGCGGCGGAGATTGCCGCCCCAAACGGAACTCCCAGCACGAGCCGCTTGTGCTTGGCGACGACGATGAGCAAGTCCAGCAGACTCACTTCGTCGTCGGGTATCGCCGACGAATCCTTGGGCTGCTCGCGATCGGCGGCCTCGGACATAAAATAAGTTCAGGAACCCGCAGAGGATTTCACGGAAAAGACCGCCGGCTCGCGCGCTAGAGACTCTGATGCAGCACCGCGATCGCCGCCGCGCCCAGCCCGAACTGGTAGAAGATTTGCGAGATGTCCTTCAGCGCGCGCGTGACCGTGGTACGGTCGAGCTCCTCCGGCACGACGATGCTGTCGCCGGGCATGAGGCGGCTGCTTTCGAGCGAC
>Ga0335082_10008036_pt1 | contig 11455 bp, 13 predicted proteins | sample Lox_Sample_41_FD_206718 | JGI IMG/M metagenome (GOLD analysis project Ga0335082, IMG submission 206718) | Soil microbial communities from Loxahatchee National Wildlife Refuge, Florida, United States - Lox_Sample_4.1 | ecosystem: Environmental > Terrestrial > Soil > Wetlands | place: USA... | reverse complement strand
AACGGGAAGAACGCGTCACCGTGTTGCCGGCGAATCAGGCGGCCGTGGAAAAATTTGTGACGTCCGCCTCGCGGGCGGCGCGTGAAGGAGCAGCGGCATGAGCGTTGAAGTGACTCGTCTTCCCACTGGCCTGTCGGTGGTGACCGATCGAATGCCGCATCTTGAAACTGCCTCGCTCGGCGTCTGGATCGGCTCGGGCAGCCGCAATGAAAATCCGGACGAGCACGGCATTTCTCATTTGCTCGAACATATGGCCTTCAAGGGCACGAAACGCCGCACGGCGCGCCAGATTGCTGAAGCGATCGAAGCGGTCGGTGGCGATCTCAACGCGGCTACGAGCGTGGAATCGACGGGTTACTTTGCGCGCGTGCTCAAAGCTGACGTGCCGTTGGCGCTCGACGTCCTGTCCGACATCCTGTCTGACCCTGTGTTCGATGCCGAGGAATTGCGGCGCGAGCAGAATGTCATCGTACAGGAAATCGGCGCTACCGAGGACGCGCCCGACGATCTGGTATTCGACCGTCTGCAGGAAACCGCGTTCCCGATGCAGCCGGTGGGCCGCTCCATCCTTGGTACGCCGGACACGGTCCGCTCGTTCGACCCATCGCGCCTGCGCGCTTATCTGTCGCGCAATTATCGTGGCCCCGGCATGGTCGTAGCCGCCGCCGGTGCAGTTGATCATCGCGCAATTGTCACCGAGGTCGAGAAACGCTTCGCCAACTTTGCGGGTCCTGCCGCGCCTGCGCCGGCACCCGCGCATTTCCGCGGTGGCACACGCGTCGAAACACGCGACCTCGAGCAGGTCCATATCGCCATGGCGCTGCAGGGCGTCCCGGTGCGCGACGAGCAACTTTACAGCCTGCAGGTTTTTACAAGCGTCCTTGGTGGTGGCATGTCATCGCGTCTGTTCCAGGAAGTGCGCGAGAAGCGTGGGCTTTGCTACTCCGTGCAGGCATTCCACATGCCCTATGCCGATACAGGCTTGTTCGGGCTTTATGCCGGCACGGACGAATCTGACGCACCTGAACTCATGCGTGTGGTCATCGACCAGATCGGCGGTGCCACCGAGACGCTTAACGATACCGAGGTCAACCGTGCGAAAGCCCAGATGAAGGCAGGATTATTGATGGCTTTGGAAAGCTCGGAGGCGCGTGTCGGCCAGTTGGCCCGGCAAATGCTGGCCTATGACCGCCCCATTCCGCTTGAGGAGATTGTCGCGAAAGTCGAAGCCGTTACGGTAGAAAGCGCCCGTGCCGCTGGCCGGGCTCTCATCGGGCGTGCGCGGCCTGCGATCGCCGCGCTCGGCCCGGGAAGCGGTCTTGCCAGCACCGCTGCGATCGCTGAGAGTCTGGTCCGGCGCGCGGCCTGACCCGCGGGCGCTCGACCGATAGTGCGCATGGCGTTCTTCCGGACTGTCAGCTTCAACGAAACGATGCCGGGTATTACCGGCGCAGGCGTCACGCTGCGTGCGCCGCACACCGGCGATTACTCCGAATGGTCAGCATTGCGTGAAGCCAGCCGCGATTTCCTGGTGCCGTGGGAGCCCACGTGGCCGACCGACGATCTTACGCGGAGTGCCTTTCGGCGGCGGCTCAAGCGATACGCCGAAGATCAACGCGGCGACGCCGCATACGCCTTTCTGATCTTTCGCAACGAAGACAATGCAATGGTTGGCGGACTTACACTTGCCAATATCCGTCGCGGCGTGGCGCAAGCAGGAAGCATCGGCTACTGGATCGGAGCGCCGTACACCAAAAAAGGCTACATGACCGCCGCCGTACGCGCCTTGATTCCCTACAGTTTCACAACGCTTCGGCTTCATCGCCTTGAGGCGGCCTGCATCCCGAACAATACCGCTTCGATCCGCCTGCTGGAAAAGACCGGCTTCAAACGCGAGGGCTATGCTCGCGGCTATCTATGCATCAACGGCATCTGGCAGGATCATCTGCTCTATGGTCGCCTCAAGGATGACGTTGGCTGAATGCCTGCCTTTGGGTTGCCACGCTTGCCTTGCTATAAAGCGGTGGCCGGGGGATCGGTGCCGAGAAACGCGAGATAAGAAAATGGCTGGGGAGCGAAGCGGACAATCGGTACGGGAGCGGTCCGGGCTCGCCTTACTGTTGGGTTGCACATTTTTGCTTACCGGTTGCGGTAGCACCAATCTGTTCAGTACTTCAGCCCTGGATCTTTTCAGCACATCGTCGAAAGCGACAACCGGCAACGCCGCTGCGGGCGAAGAGTCCGTCACCGATGTTGAATGCCCGAGCGTCGAAGTGCGTACCGGCGCCGCGACCCTCATGATCGGCAGCAAGCCGGGTGAGGGCGAGCCGTCCGCGCTCGACCTCCGCTATCAAGGCACGATCGTGCGCACCGCGCGCGAGTGTCATGTGAATGCCGGCGTCATGACCATGAAAGTGGGGATCGAGGGGCGCGTTATTACGGGCCCGGCCGGCGGCCCTGGCACAGTCGACATACCGCTGCGCATTGCGGTGGTTCAAGAGGGCGTCAATCCAAAAACCATCACCTCGAAATTCGCGCGCATCCAGGTGGGTATAGCAAGTGCGGTTGATCGCGCCCCGTTTACCCACGTTGACCCTGACGTTTCATTCCCGATGCCGCAGCCCGCGGCGAACATCGACGCCTATGTCGTCTATGTTGGATTTGATCCGCAGAGTGCGCCGCAGGAAAAGAAAAAGCCGGCGCCCAAGTCCAAGCCGAAGTCCAAGCCGAAGCCGGCTGCAACGCCACGTCAAAGCTGAATAAAGTTCACCAACCGCGCAGATCGATGATCGCGGTCTTGAGCGCGCGCAGGTCCGAGATCACGGTGCGCGCACCAGCCGAGCGCAGAACAGCATCGAGCTGACCGCCGGCGTGGCTGCCGCCGACAAAACCGATCACTGTCATTCCGGCGGCGACACCGGCAGCGACGCCGACTGCTGAGTCCTCCACCACGATGCACTCGCTCGGGCTCACGTGCAGCTTGCCGGCGACGTACAGGAAAAGGTCAGGGGCCGGCTTTCCCTTGCGAACGTCGCTCGCCGAAAACAGATTAGGCTCGAAGAAGCGGATCAGGCCTGTACTTTCAAGGCTGACGCGGATGCGCTCGTGAGAAGAGGATGAGGCGACGCATTTCGCGCCGCGAAGCCACGACAACGCGTATTCTGCGTGATGGGTCGCGCGCAACTCGCGACGAAATCGGCGCAAGATGACGCTGGCAACGGCGCCGGCAAAATTTGGCGGCAGTTTTCGCCCCGCGGCGCGCTCCACTTCGGCGAACATGTCGGTAGGACGACGGCCGGTGAAGTAGCGTGCGACAACCTCCGGCGAAAGAGGAAAGCCGGCGCGCATGAACTCTTGCGATACAATGGCAGTCGCCAACGGCTCACTGTCGACCAGTACGCCGTTGCAATCGAAGATGACCAAGGGGCCTCCCGAATGCCTCGGCCGGCAATTCCGGCCGTGTCACGCACTGCAAACGAATCAGTCAGCCGGAGAATAGGGGCGGTGTGGGAACACGCAATAATCGCCGTTCAGGGGCCGGCGGTTTTGCACATGGTCAAACTGAATAGCGGGGAAAACTCGCTTCCGGATCTGCCGTTTTGGGATCGTGGCACGGGGGATGTCGCCGATAGCGGGATTCCAGCAAGCCAGGCCGCGAGCTAGTTCAGTTTCTTGCGGACGTCCTCAATCCCTTTGGCAATCAGCTCGCCTGCCAGTTTCCCCTTCGTTTCCGCCGTCAGTATCTTCTCGGCGGCGGCGATTGCGGCTTCGGCGGCGGCGCTGCGCACGTCGGCGGCAGCTTGCGCTTCGGCCTGTGCAATCTTGGTTTCCGCCATCTTCGTGCGGCGGGCGACAAAGTCTTCAATCTTCGCCTTGGCCTCGACTGCCAGCCTCTCAGCTTCGGCCTTGGCGCCGGCGATAATGTCTTGTGCCTCACCTTCAGCAGCCTGGCGTTTGCGCTGATATTCGGCCAGCAGCTGGGCGGCCTCATCCTTCAGCCGACGGGCCTCATCAAGTTCCGCCTTGATGCGGGCGGCCCGGTCGTCCAGCGACTTTCCGAGCATCCGGTGCACGCCGAGATAACCGAGCAGGCCCACAAAGACGAGGAAGGCCAGCGCAACCCACGTTTCGGCCTCTTGCATCAGTTCGTGCACGAACCGTCTCCGTTAGCGCTTGAGGGCGCCGCCGACCGCGTCGGACACCGCTTTGTCGGTTGGCGCAGTGCCGGTCAGTCGCTCGACAATTGCGCGTGCGGCTTCTTCCGCTATCCCGCGCACGTTGGTCATGGCGGCCTGCTTGGTGGCAGCGATGGTCTTTTCCGCGTCCGCCAGTCTGACGTTGAGCTGATCCTCGAGAGCCTTGCGACGGGTCTCGGCCTCTGCGGCCTGCCGCTCGCGGGTCTCGTTGGCGATGGTCTGCGCGCGGCCACGGGCATCGGCCAAGGCCTTCTCGTAGGCCGCCGCGGCCTCATCGGATTTGGTCTTCAGCGCGCCGGCCTCGGCGATATCATCCTCAATGTGTTTTCGCCGGCCCTCGATGATTGCCCCGACGCGCGGCAGCGCCAGCTTCGCCATCAGCACATAGAGCAGCACGAAGGCGATCGCGAGCCAGACCAACTGGGACGCGAAGGTCTGCGACTGGAATGGCGGAAAGGCGCCATGCCCGCCCTCGGTGTGCGCGGTGCTCGTGGTGTGTGCCGGCTCGGCCATCGTCAGCTCCGGTGCACGTGCTCTGACTTAGAGCGCGAACAGCAGCAGCAGCGCGATCAGCAGCGAGAAGATGCCGAGCGCTTCGGTAATGGCGAACCCGAAGATCAGGTTGCCGAACTGGCCTTGCGCAGCAGACGGATTGCGCAACGCGGCTGCCAGATAATTGCCGAAAATAATGCCAACGCCGACGCCGGCGCCGCCCATTCCAATGCAGGCGATGCCCGCACCGATATATTTTGCTGCCACTGGATCCATAACCAAGCTCCTTCTGGTTCTGCTTTTCCGTTGGGGCCTTTAGTGGCCCGGGTGAATCGCATCGTTGAGATAGATGCATGTGAGAATGGCAAAGACATAGGCCTGCAGGAACGCGACCAGCGTTTCCAGCGCAAAAAGAATGACGATCATCAGGAACGGAAGTACCCCGCCGATCCAGCCGACAACGCCGAGACCGGCGCCGAGCAGAATAATGAAGCTGGCGAACACCTGAAGCGTGATGTGGCCTGCCAGCATGTTTGCGAACAGACGCACGCTGTGTGAGATCGGCCGCGACACGAACGAGAGTATCTCGATCGCAATAATCAGCGGCAGAATGTAAATCGGCACGCCCTTCGGCACGAACAGGTTGAAGAAGTGAAAGCCGTGGCGGATCAGGCCGTATATCAGCACGGTAAAGAACACCGTAAGCGCGAGCGCCGCGGTGACGATGATGTGACTGGTGACCGTAAAGGAGTAGGGGATCAAGCCGATCATATTCAGCGTCAGCACGAACATGAAAATCGAAAACACGAAGGGGAAAAACTTCATCCCTTCGGAGCCCGCGGTGCTGCGCACCGTCGTGGCCACGAACTCATAGGCGATCTCGGCGGCCGATTGCAGGCGCGAGGGGATAAGACCGCGGCTTGCGGTCGCGCCGACCAAAAAGAAAGTGAGGCCCAGTACCGCAGCCAGCATGAAGGCGGCCGAATTGGTGAAGACGATTTCGGTGCCGCCGATCTTTGCGACCGGGAACAGGCTTTGGATCTGGAATTGCTCGATAGGGTCGACGGCCATGGTCGCTAATCGTTCAGATTTCTTTCACGCACGACACCGGCCGCGCGCATCACGTTGAGTACCCCGGCGGCGAAGCCGAGCAGCAGAAACACGATGAGCCCCCATGGCGAGATGCCAAGCCAGCGATCAAGCAGCCAGCCGATCACCGCACCCACGAGCACGCCTGCCACCAGCTCGGTCGAAAGCCGGAAACCGCGGGCGAACGCCGAAGCATCGGCGGCCGAACGAGGACCGGAGCCGTTTTCGGATGGTCGGTTCGCTGTTGCGAGCCGTTCGCCGAGCCGCTGGAGCCTCGCGGAGAGAGCAGCCTCGTCGTCCGGCGGTTCTTTGCCTGTGCCTTTGCCGCGCGTGCCGTCAGCCATGCTTTCGACTCGCGTGGACTTCAGGTTTCGCGTGTCCCGCCGCCCTAAAAGCCGCGCGGACCATACTTATGGGGTTTCTGCGAGTCAAGGAACCGTCCCTGCGGCATAAGTGTTTGATACTAGGGAACAAACCTGCGATTTTTTGACTCCGAACGGCGGGTTCAAGCATGCACTGCGGGAAGAATTTCAAAGCGCAAGAGTACGCGGGTTCAGCGCGCGGAGACCCGGTGCTACGCTCGGGCATTCCGGGCGCTGGGCTCAAGGAAAACGTCATGCGTGTCGCAATGCTTGCCTTTGCCGTCAGTCTCACCTGTGCCGCAGTCCCGGCGTCGGCGCAAACCGTGATCGACGTCGAAGGTCAGAAGGCAACGTCCCAGCCGGCGCCAGAACGAGGCAAGACCCAGCCTTCGGGCCAAGTTCAGGACCAGTCCCAGGAAGGTTCACCGGCGGTTCCTCCTGGCCGCTTCACCTTCAGCCGTGTCGATAATGGATTTCTGCGGCTCGACAACGATAGTGGCCAGGTTGCCTTCTGCAGCGCCTATGGTCGTGGTTGGAGCTGCCAGGCGGCGTCGGAAAACCACCCGGCGCTGGAGGCCGAAATTGCCGGCCTGCAAGATGACGTGACAGCGCTGAAGAAATTGGAAGCGGAGATTGCGGCGCTTCAGGACGGCGTCGCCGCCGTAAACAAACTGCAGACCGAGATCGTTCGCTTGCAGAACGAGGTTGCTTCTCTGAAGACGGAAATAGCGGCGCTGAAGGAGCCGCCGCCGCCGCGGCCGCCAGCGGATCTCACGCCGCCGGCTGACAAGAGCGGCGACGTCACAATCAAACTGCCGACGCGAGAAGACGTGGCGCGCGCGAGCGCTTTTATCCAAGATACCTGGCGTCGCCTGGTCGACCTTATCAACACCGTGCAGAAGGACATGATGCGCAAGGGCTGAGAAAGCTCTGATCGTCAGCTTGTGTCCATGCCGGGTCGGATGTCCGCCATCGTTGAAGTTACATCGCAGCTGATTGCCAGCGCTACTTTGCGCGTCGAAACGCCCGGCGTCGGCTTCACCGATATCACCGAAAATGCCGCGAGCTTCATCAAGCAGATCGGCGCTGCCGATGGCGTCTTGCTGATATACCTGCGCCACACCTCGGCTTCGCTGACCATTCAGGAAAATGCGGACCCCGACGTGCAATCGGACCTAATTGCGGCGCTCGATCGCCTGGCCCCGGAGAACGCGCCCTGGATTCATGATGTGGAAGGCCCGGACGACATGCCGGCGCACGTAAAGGCGATGCTCAATGGCGTGTCACTGCACGTGCCGGTGGCTGGCACCGAGCTGGCGCTCGGCACCTGGCAAGGCATCTATCTTGTCGAGCATCGACGCAGGCCGCACAGCCGCGAATTAATGTTCCAGTTCATCGGCAGTCGAAAGTGACGGCGTGCTCTTGTCCTGGTGCGCGACGTCGTCGCAGCTCGAAAAGATAGCGAACCGTCTTCGGGCTATATAACTGAAAACAATGGCGTTTTAGATACGGCCTCGCCGCCTATTGCTGCCCGCCGAGACGGCAGCGCATGATGCTGTTGGCTTCGGTTGAGCCGGCGATACTATGGCTATGCGCGGCCCATGGCCGCCCGATCCAGTCGAAAGGTTGTTGTGGTTGACTGAAACTGTGCAGTACCGGCTGGTTATCGCTGATGATCACCCGCTGTTTCGCGGTGCCTTGCGCGAGGCCGTGGGGGGATTGCTCGAGCGAGTGGTTATCGCTGAAGCGGGCACTTTCGATGAGCTGGTCGATCTGCTCGAGCGGGGCGGCGATGTCGATCTGGTGCTGCTCGACCTGACCATGCCAGGCGCACGCGGTTTCTCCGGCTTGATGTATATGCGGGCTCAGTATCCGAGTGTGCCGGTGATCGTCGTCTCGGCCAATGACGATCCGGCCGTCATACGTCGGTGCATGGAGTTTGGCTCCTCAGGCTTCATTCCAAAAACGCTCGGTGTCGACGCAATGCGCGCGGCGATTTCGCGCATCCTTGGCGGCGGTGTGTGGACGCCGCCCGATGTCGACCTTGCTGCCGGATCGGACGCGGAAGCCGCTGAGCTCATGTCGCGGATGGCGACGTTGACGCCGCAGCAGGTGCGCGTGCTGATGATGCTGTCGGAAGGGCTGCTCAACAAGCAGATCGCCTATCAGCTCGGCGTATCGGAGGCGACGGTGAAAGCGCACGTCTCTGCAATCCTCCAAAAGCTCGGTGTCGAAAGCAGGACCCAGGCCGTGATTGCCGCCGCGAAGATTGAAGCCGGCCAATGGCCGCAAAACGTCGGCGCTGAAGGCTAGCCGATTTTTGCTATTCCGCAGCCACTCGCAACACGCGCCACTGCGCGAGCAACGCGCGGAGCGCCGCCGGCTTGATCGGTTTGTTCAAGACCTGAATGCTCTCTTCGCGGGCTTGCTCCCGCACAGTCGGCGAGCGGTCGGCGGTAATCAGAATCGCCGGCAAATCGCCGTAGCGACGGCGTAACGCAACAATGGCCTCAATCCCGTTGCCGTGATCGAGATGGTAATCGACCAGGAGTCCGTTCGGTATTGTCGGGTGTTCGGAAATAGCAGCCAGCGCGAATGCAAGGTCAGGCGCTTTGATGACCTCGCATCCCCAGCCATGCAGCAAAGTTTCCATGCCGTCGAGGACCGACGGTTCGTTGTCGATACAAAGTACGGTCAGACCGGCAAGTTGGCTGGGATCGACGCGTGCACTCTCTCGCGCCAGCAGTTCGACGGGCGGTTCGGTCGACAGCGGCACGGTGACCGTAAAATGCGAACCGCGCCCGCTTTCCGATTCAATGCCGATCTCACAATCAAGCACCCGGGCCACGCGCTCGACGATGGAAAGACCTAGGCCAAGTCCGCGCGCAATTTTCGCGCCCTGATCGAGACGATGGAATTCCATAAAGATATCGCGCCATTTGGATTGCGGAATACCGAGGCCGGTATCATAGACGTCGATACGCAATCCGGCGCCGCGCCGCCGGCAGCCAACCAATACGCGACCTTCCGGCGTATATTTGATCGCGTTGGAGACAAGATTTTGGATCAATCGGCGCAACAGACGTCGATCGGACCGCACCACCAGGGCACATGGCACAATGACGAGATCGATGCCCTTTGAGCTGGCGAGCGGGGCAAATTCGAGCTCAATCTGACGCATCAATTCATCGACGCGGAAACTGGCAAATTCCGGCCGTAACGCGCCGGCGTCGAGTCGCGACATATCGAGCAGCGCGCCCAATATTTCCTCCACGGCTTCGAGCGAGGCATCAATATTGTCGACCAGGCGGCGGTCGTCTTGCCCTCCGCGCTCGATGAGGCTGGTGACATAGAGGCGCGCCGCATTGAGCGGCTGCAAGATGTCGTGGCTGGCCGCCGCGAGAAACTTAGTCTTTGAAATATTGGCGGCGTCCGCCTCGCCCTTGGCGTGGGCGAGCGCTCCATTGAGGCGGGTCAATTCCTCGGTGCGTTCGCGCACGCGCCGTTCCAGCGTTTCGTTCGACCGCTCGAGCGCCTCGGCCGCCTCGACGCTGGCGGTAATGTCGGTGAACGTCGTGACGATGCCGCCGTCTGGCATGCGGTTTGCGCGAACCTCGATCACGACACCTTGCGCGGAGCGCTCCAGGAACGGCTCGCAACCGGAAATGTAGCGATCGAGCTGCGCGCTCACGAATTCCTTGGTTCCGTCGGTTGGGTGCTCGCCGCGCCCGCTGTTAAAACGAACGATATCTGCAAGTCCGACTCCGACCCGGATCAGGCTCGGCGGCAGATCGAGGATTTCACCGAACTGCCGATTCCAGCAGATCAGCTGAAGTTCCTTGTCGAATACCGCAATTCCCTGGCGCACGTGATCGAGTGCGGTCTGCAGGATTTCGCGGTTATATTGAATTGCGGCGTTGGCATCGTCGAGCAACTTCAATGCGGCCTTGGTCGACACCGTGCGCTTGCGTAACAGAAGCGAGAGGACCAACCGCGAAGATGCGCCACCAATTGCGGAAGCGAGAATGTGCTCGGCATGACGCACCAGCCGAAAATCAGCCTCATCCTTCGGCTCAAGGCTGATGCGCTGGGTGCTGGCGAAGCTATCGAGAGCCGAGCGCGTGCGCTCCTCTCCGAGATAGCGCGCAACCGTGGTTGTAAGTTCCTCCACGGTCACGGACGAACGCCAGAGCCTGAAACTGGGCGCGATTGGCGTGAGATCCGAAGGTACGAATGTGTTCGCCTGCAACTGTTCGATCGGAGAGGGCGCGCGGCGGAATGAAAAGCCGACATAGCACAGGACGTTGACCAACAGACTCCAGATGACGCCATGAACAAGCGGTGGCAGCTCGAGGCCAAACAGATGTTGCGGGCGCAGCATGCTCAGGCCGGCGGGCCCGTCGGTGAGGATGCGCTCGCCGATCACGCCAATGTCGGAAAGCGTCGGAAGCAGCAGGGTATAGGCCCAAACCAGAAAGCCGGCCGTCATGCCGGCAATGGCGCCGGCAGCCGTGGCGCGACGCCATAGCAGCCCGCCAAAGAAGGCCGGGGCGAGTTGCGCGATTGCGGCGAACGAGAGCAGCCCTATGGACGCGAGTTGCGCCTCGCCCGCAGAGCGATAGTAGACATAGGCGAGCAGCAGAATAGCAAAGATTGCAATTCGGCGTACCGTCAGCAGCAGCGAGCCGACATTTTCGCGTCGGCTAATCAGCGTCTCGCGCCGCTGTAGGACCAGCGGCATGATCAGGTCGTTCGAAACCATGATGGAAAGAGCGACCGATTCGACGATCACCATTGCCGTGGCGGCTGAAAGGCCGCCGACGAATGCGACAATGGTGAAGAGGCTGGAGCCGCTTTGCAGCGGCAGCGCCAGCACAAACATGTCGCTGTCCACACTGCCCGTCGGAAATGTGAGCAGACCGGCAAGCGCGATTGGCACAACGAACAGGTTTATCAGCACCAGATAGACCGGATACAGCCAGACCGCGCGCTTGATCTCGCCTTCGTTGTTGTTTTCGACGACGGCCACATGGAATTGCCGTGGCAGCATAATAAAGGCCACGAATGACAGCAGCGTCATTGCGACCAGTGTATCGAGGCGCGGTTCACGGCTGAAGATCGCGGCTGTGGTCGGCCGTTGCATTGCCTCGTTGAACAGCGCTGCGGGACCATCGAACATCCAGAACGTTACGAATATCCCGACGGCGAGAAATGCGACCAGCTTGACGATCGATTCCGTTGCGACCGCCAGCATCAGACCGTCCTGATGCTCTGTAGCGTCGATGTGGCGCGTGCCGAACAACACCGCGAAAGTTG
>Ga0335082_10008034_pt1 | contig 11456 bp, 4 predicted proteins | sample Lox_Sample_41_FD_206718 | JGI IMG/M metagenome (GOLD analysis project Ga0335082, IMG submission 206718) | Soil microbial communities from Loxahatchee National Wildlife Refuge, Florida, United States - Lox_Sample_4.1 | ecosystem: Environmental > Terrestrial > Soil > Wetlands | place: USA: Florida... | reverse complement strand
CGGATTCCAGTCATGCCACGATCACCGTCAATTATCGACACGCGAGCACACTGGCTCCGGGAGAGAGCCTCAATACCTTCCGCACTTTCGTGGCCGTCCACCAGGGAGACTACTTCCGCACCTTGGCCGACTACCGGCGGTTCATGATGAAGAGGCAAGGTTTCCAGACTCCCACACCGCCAGAAGGAGGGTTCGGAGCAATCTGGTGCGCGTGGGGCTACGGACGAACCATGCAGCCCAAGCAACTGCTCGACACGCTGCCCACGGTCAAGCGCATGGGATTTGTCTGGGTCACGCTCGACGACGGCTGGCAGAACAACGTGGGCGACTGGGCCCTCGATCCCAAGAAATATCCACGCGGCGACGCGGACATGAAGGCTCTGGTTGACCGAATCCATCAGGAAGGTTTTCGCGCCCAGCTCTGGTGGTCTCCGCTCAGCGCCGTGCCGAATTCCGAACTGCTGAAGGATCATCCCGACTACGAATTGCAGAATCGCGATCACTCCCCGCGAAAAGTCTCGTGGTGGAATTCCTATTACCTCTGCCCGGCCGACCACCGGGTTGTGGAGTATCACAAGGCTCTGGTGAAGAAGATCCTTGTAGATTGGGGTTTCGACGGCCTGAAGCTGGATGGGCAGGATATGAACGGCGTTCCGGCCTGCTATAACCCCGCGCACCACCATAAGCAGCCGGAAGAATCCGTCGAAGCATTACCCGATTTCTTTCGCGAGATCTTCGAAACCGCACAAACGGTGAAGCCGGGATCGTTAGTGGAGTTCTGTCCTTGCGGCACCGCATTTTCTTTCTTCACCATGCCGCATTTCAACATGTCCGTGGCCTCCGACCCCGGAAGTTCGTTCCAGGTGCGCTCCAAGGCTAAAACGCTGAAAGCTCTCATCGGAGACTCCATCCCATACTTCGGCGATCACGTCGAACTGAGCGATGGAGGGAATGATTTTGCTTCGACGCTTGGCGTCGGCGGTGTAGTAGGAACACAGTTTGTTCTCCCTGCGCTGGCGGAGAAGCCGAGCAAGTCTGATCTGACGCCGTCGCGCGAGAAAGAGTTCGAAACCTGGCTTCGCATCTATCGCGACAAAATGCTCTCTCAGGGCCAATATCTCGGACAACTTTACGACATTGGTTTCGACGTGCCCGAGACGCACGTGATCCGCAAGGATCAGACTCTCTACTACGCGTTTTATGCCCAGCATTGGAAAGGCCCTATCGAACTTCGCGGTCTGGAAGGCAGAACCTATGACGTTGTCGACTACGTCAACGGAACGACGCTTGGCACCGTGTCGGGACACAATGCCCATCTGATGGTGGAGTTCGAAAGACATCTGCTTTTGGAAGTGCGACCGCAATGAAATCCGCGGCGGGCGACTCCTTGCCCGAGGAGTAGGCGATGAAGAAGTTACGCTTCGGTGCAGTCCTGCTGCTTTTATGCGGAACGGCGTTTGCTGCGAGCGCGTCGTTTGCGCAACCGCGGGTGGCAATCTTCCTGAGCAAGACCAGCTACCACCACGACTGGGAAACGAGTCAACTGGCTGGACACGGCTGGGTCGGGATCGCCACCCTGGCGGGAATTCCTTATGACACACTTTTTGTAGAGGAAATGCCGAGTGATCAGGAACTGTCGAAGTACTCCACACTCGTGTTTGCCCAGATGACGCTGGTGGATGACGCGACGTACTCACAGGTGGTTCTTCGCCTGCGTGCTTATCTCGCAGGCAACCACAGCGTGATCCTCGACGGGCCCCTTGCCACCAAAGATGAAAACGATAAAGAGCGCGATCACCACGCTCTCGATGATCTGCTCGGACTGGAATACAAAGGCCTGATGGGCGGAACCGAAAACCGGATTCGAGTGGCCTCAAATGATCACTATGTGACGCGTGGATTCGAGGTGTCGCAGTTCCTCACCCCGGTGCTCGCGTCTGCTACGAATGTGCTGCAGCCGAAATCCGGCGGAGGGGTCCTGCTGGTCTCGACCGATGGCCAGCACAGTTTCCCATACCTTTCCTGCGCAACATTGGGGAGCAGCCGCGTTGTCCTGGTGAGCGATTTCGGAACCTCGGCAGGCGCAGGAACGTTTTTCCGCAATGACCCTCCGCAGGTCGCTTATGCGAACCAACTCTGGAATGCAATGATCCGCGCCGTTCAATGGGCTTCTTACGGTGATGTGGACGTCCCGTTTCCTGCGCCGCAGGTATCCAATGCGAATCTGACGGCGGTTGTGCGATTCGATGGAGACAACAGCGGCGACCTTAACTACCAACTCAAGACACTCAATTTTCTCACCGACGTGGCCCAGGACACCGGAGTCGTGCCGCTCTACACCTGGGTATCCAGCTTCGTGAAGAAGGCAGGCTGGGACAAACTCGCGCCGCTCGGCAAGCATATCGAGGACCTCGGGGGCGAGATCGGAACTCATAGTAAGTTCCACGAAATCGATCGCAAGATGACTCCCGATCGCTGGCGCGAGGAACTCGACGGATCGGTCGAGGAGATCGAACAGAACATGCAAGCCCAGGGTTTTCCGATTCGTAAGATTCGGTCCATGATCAATCCGGGCGACACGATCCCGATGGAAGACTACGGGGAAGTAGCCGCACGCTTCTCTTTCTACATGACCCACGGCCTGGAGCAGAGCGTGCCGCTGGGTTTTGGCAACATGACCTGGTTTACCGGTGCGAACAAGGACTTCGTTTTGCTTGAGAATTCTCCTCACCCGGACTACCAGTGGTTCTATGACCCCACGTGGAGCTATACGACGGCTCAGATCACCGCCAACGAAGAAGCCATCTTCGATCACATGTTCCACAATGTTGGGCGCGGTGTGATCTTCAACGAGATGTGGCATGACTACTCGATCTCGTCGGCGCCCGTCCATGAGGGCAAAGACAAGCGCATCACCAACGAGAACAACTTTCCGTTCTACGAGGCCATAAAAACAAAATGGGGGACGTTTCCGATCTATTGTCCCGAGCCGCAGGAGTTGGCGCAGAAACTACGCGCAATGGCGCAATGGAATTACTCGTGGAAGGCATCGGACGACACAATCGAGATGACGCTCGACCTCTCGAGTCTGCGCCGAAATGACACTGCGGAATCGCTGGGTGGCATGGGAGTCCGTGTTGAGAACACCCGGAAATTCATCCAGTCGGTCCTGATCGATGGGAGCGTGCATCCTGCCTTCGACGACCGGCTGCTGATTCTGCCGAATCTCACGCCGGGGAAGAAGCACACCATCACGATCAAGCTGGGCACACAGCCAACAAGCGCGCCTCATCTCACCTATGTGTCGAAATTGATGACTGACGTTGAGCCTGCGCCGCTGGGGTTGGTGTTCAACGTGAAGGCAAAATCCAAAGCCAGATTCGCGGTGGCAGTCGTGGAGCCAGCGATCGCACTGAATGCCGACTGGCAAGAGTGGGACGACAGCAATGGCCACATCAAAGGGTTCGTGCGCTCGGACCGTAAAGTTGAATTGGCGAGAATATCGACCGCCGGATTTCATCTCACGCGTGCGAACCTGCCGATCCTCGCAGTGAAGGAAAAACCCGGCACGTTAGCCTTGCGACTCGCGGCTCCAGGTCAGGAAGCGCCGCAGGTTAGCCTGCGCTCTTACCGACAGTTGAGTCGAGCGACACTGGGCGGCCGGGATCTGAAGGTGAGAGATATCGGCCGGACCTACGAGTTGGAACTTCCCTCTTTCACGAAAGAATCAGAACTAGTTCTTTATTTCATGGAAGCAAAGCGTTGAACAAGACCGTCCCGCATAACCGTCGCGCAGAAGGTCCCATTGATCCACGAGCTCTTTGTCTCACATACCGGGAACTGCGCACCGGCATGATCTGCGGTCCGAAATCAATCATAGGAGTCAATATGCGATCAAATCCTCTGGTCAGATACGCACTTCTTGTCGTCACGATGCTAGTAGTCACATTCGCGCAGGAAAAGCCTGGAACATGGACGCCCGACACTGACTGGGGGCATTGGCGGCTGGGACCGAAGGCAGACCTGGAATTTCTAAAGACGAACAACATGACCATCACGTTCGGAAGCGGCGCGCCCAGCTTCGAGGATGTGACTCGCGAAGAATTCAATCGCGGAATGGAACAAGCCAAGATAAACAATCGCGCCCTGCACGACAAAGGCTACATCGTACTCCGATATCTCACGAGCTCGATCCACGGGCGTTCGGCGACGAACAAAGATGAGCCGCAAAAGGATCAGATCCGGATGCTGCAGTTCTGGCGCGAAGGCTGGAATGACTACGAGGACTACCTGGGCCCCAAGCCGACAGAAGACCCGACGACGTGGATCACGGTTCGCCCTGACGGCAGCTTTCCTCACTATCGCTACGCCCCCTACGGTCAGGAAACGACCAACGAGTTCGAAACCTGGGGCTGCCCCAACAATCCGTACTTCACGCGTTTGATGGAAGGCCGGATACGCGCGCAGGCGGAAACCGGCATCGACGGCTCCTACATCGACTGGACGCAGATCGCCGGCGGAACATGCTATTGCGGCTACTGCAAGCGGAACTTCGCTGCATATCTTAAGAAGAATCTTCCCGCGAACGTGGCGCAAGCCAAGTACGGCGCGGACGACTATGACAACATCACTCTGCCCAAGAAACGCGGTGAACCATTCTGGGCGGAGTGGAATACCTTCCGTGGTTATTCGGTAGCTGAGTTTCATCACCGCATGCGCGAAGTGGCCCGCAAGTACAATCCCAATTTCATGATTTCAGGGAACGTCTTTGGAGGGTTCGGCTACGGTCCCATCGGCTATGACGCGGCCGGTAACATGGAAATGCTCGGGCGCGACGGCTATGACGACTTCGTCTACTCCGAGGTTCAGGAATACCTCGACTCGGCCCCACGCAAGGATGAACAGGGCACCAAAATCACAAATAGTCCGGCGTTCAAGTTCCTGGCCGCCGCCACACACGGCAAACCGGTGATCGTGTATGCCACAGAGATCACGCCACCGATCTTTCCCCACCCGACTGAGGTCTGTTTGAACGCGATGTCTCAGATCAACATCGCGGAGGCGGTAGCGAATCACACCGTCTTCCGGGAAAAGCGCATGACGCCAGCCGGCGCCACCCAGATGTACCAGTTCCTGGCAGCGAATGAGGAGAGCCTGCGCAATGTACGACTGCACGCGAACGTCGCAGTCGTCGCCTCATTGCGACAGTATCTCGCGGATGAGTTGAGCTTCGCGTTCAGTGCTTCGCGCGTGCTGGCGGACCACGGCATCGCTCACGTCATGCTGACCGAAGACGATTTATCGAGCCCGACGATCAACCAGTTCGATATGGTGATCGTTCCATATCTTCCGCTCATGAGCTCAGAAACTCAGCAAGCGCTCGTGCGTTACGCCAAGGCTGGCGGCACGCTGCTGGTTCTAGGTGCCAGCGGCAACAAAGATCAATACGGTCTCGCTCAACGCCAGATTCCTTTGGCGCAATCATTTGGCAACGGACAATATCCCGCCACCGAGGTCACGCGGAGAGCCGGCAAAGGGCGGGTCTTGTTCATGCCTGTCCAGATTCCGCCATCCCGTTTCCTGATCCCGATGAAGGCGCATGGAGACTACACAACCTTTGGCCCGACGATGGCCGACGTCTTTGCCGACATCCCAGAGGGCTATACCCGGAACCGCATCGATCCCGACTTACGCAAACTTCTGGAGCGAGTTGCGGACAAAGTGCAGGAGAGTCTCGGCCCGCGTGTCACGCGTATCACCTCTGTCGCTCCGCTTGTCGAAATCACAACGATGACCGAAAAGACCGACCGATGGATGCTGCTCCACGTCGTCAATTACGACGTGACGGTGGACGGTGCGATCACGCCTGCGCGGAATCTGGCTGTGCAAGTGGCGATTCCTCGCGGCAAGGCCGCCAAAAGCGTCACCTGGAGTGGAACGCTCGCCGAGATGAAACCCGTGAAGTACAAAACAGTGAATAGTGGAGGCCGTCAGATGCTGACTCTCGATCTGGATGAGGTGGGCATTTACGGGCTTGCGAAGATCGAACTCGAGTGACGCACTCCCGAAACGAAGAGGGAGTGCTGTCCCGAGCCCAAGTTCCCATCGTGACTTCGGGCCCGGAATTCAGTATTCCAGCACTTCGTAAAATTCGATCCAGCTCTGCTGGAACAAGGGATGTTGCTTGCCCGCCAGTTCCGTGTGCTCAGGACTGTCCTCGATTTCTTTAAGCGCTTTCTCGGCGGCCGCCAGGGAATCAAATCGACACTGCCAGACGATGGTGTTGGCGGGTTCGCGGCCGGAGATCGGGACGAACCGCTCCCCTCGCGGCAGCTTTCCCCGATGTTCGAGCTCCGCAAATTCTTTCTCCAAAGCGTGAAACTGCTGTTTGTGGGACGGAAGATACTGCTGAATTAAACGCATAATGATGGCCATGATTTCCTCCTGCGTAAAATGACGCGGGCTCCCGGTTATCCGGTTCTACCCTTTCGTGCTTGCCTGACTAACTCGCGGTGTCCCCTGCCCCGTTCGTTTCCTCGGGAATGTCGAAGGAGACCAGCTCCGCTTTGAAGCCATGGGTCCGATATGCTCCGTAGGCGATGCCGAGCGCCATCCAAATCACCCCGGCGATCTTGGCCGGACGGCTCAGGTTTAACCACAAGAGCAAGCAAACGGTGAAGCCGAGTACGGGCACCAGGAAATTACTCAGGTCCCGCTTGCGTTCGCGTAAGAAGTACCTTGTGAACGAGGCGGCGTTGACTCCCATAAACGCGAGCAGGGCCCCGAAGTTCAGCAACTCCGCCGCGCGCTCGAAGGTGAGGAACGTTGTACCGATCAGCGCGAAGACGCCGACGAACAAGACATTGTTGCGCGGAATGCGACGCTTCCGTTCGATCGCACCGAAAAATGATTTTGGGATCGCATTGCCCCGGCCCATCCCGTAGAGCAGGCGAGCGGCGCCCAGTTGCGATCCCATGCCCGACCCGACGGTTGCCACCAGGAGGGTCACGTTGATGAGGCTGAACAGCCAGTGGCCTGCCGCTCGCCCGGCCACGGAGACATAAGCAGTGTCCACGTCAGGAAAGGGCTGCGAAGCGGGCCATACAAGTTGTGCAGCGTAAACCTCGACGGAGGCCAACACGCCCGTGATCAAGCAGACGAGAACCGTCGCCAGGAGAATGTTGCGCTTAGGATTCTCGGCTTCCTCCGAGAGAGTGGAGATTCCGTCGAATCCGATGTAGGTCAGTACGGCCAGCGAGGTTCCTCCCAGCACAGCCGGAGCAGAGAACGTCTGCGGGTCGTAGAAAGGCCGCGTGAAGAAAGCGATGCCATCATGCGGAGCACGAAGAACGTAACGGGCAGCCGCCGCCAAAAAAATAAGAATCACAACTCCCATGGCAGCTGCGAGCGTGTCATTGATGCGAGCTGAAGTGCGAATCCCGAATAGATTGAGCCCGGTAAACAGTGCAAGAAACAGAACTACCAATGCAGGGTATGGAATCTCGGGCAAGAAGTTCAGCGCGAACTTGCTGCACAGGATTGTGCACACAATCGGATTGAGCATGTAATCCATCGCCATGCCCCAGCCCGTGACGTATCCCAGCGCCGGATGAATTTCGGATCCAACATAGGTAAACGCGGATCCGGCGCTGGGGTAAGCCCGCGCCATGCGCCCATAGCTGATAGCCGTGAACAACATGGCCACCATGGCGATAAGGACTGTAGTGACCGCGTGCCCGTGTGCGCGCTGGCTCATGATCCCGTAAACCGGCATGGGAGCGGTGGGCTGGATAACGATCATTCCGTAGAGGATCAGGTCCCAAAGCCCAAGGGCCCGGCGGAGGCGGGGTGCGTTGGCGGCGGAGACGGTCTGAGTTTCTGGCATGCTGTCAGTGTTTAAAGCCATAGGGGCGAGTTTGAACTCGCCCCTGCTGCGCCGGGGAAGCGCCTCCTGCTAGAAATAGAACTTCAGTGCGAACTGGATGAAGCGCGGATCGCGAGCGGCCTGCAACTGCCCGAACTGCGGCATTCCGATTTCAATGGCACTTGGTTCAACCTGGCCCGCCGCTCCGATTGGCCCCCAGAGCGGGTTCACGTGGTTCCACAGATTGAAGAAATCGGCCCGGAACTCGACCCGCATTTGCTCGCGCACGGGGAATGCTTTCAGCATCGACAAATCCCAGGACTGGTACCCAGGACCATGAGTGATATTGCGCCCCTCATTCCCAAATGTTCCCGGAACCTGATTGCTCTCAAACGCACATGTATTGAAGAACGTTCCGGGCACACAGGGCTTGGCATTGGGATTTCCGATCACATTCGGCCGTGCGCAGTTGTATCCTACGGTCCCTCCGCAGTCAGTGTTGGAGCTGTTCACAAAAGGATCGGTGACCGTAAACCAGTTGCCGGTGGAAGCCGACACGATGCCCGCCACCTGCCAGTTGCCGATTACCTGGTTCAGAAATCCAGACGCATTTCCAGCGAAGGCCTTGCCTTTTCCAACGGGCAAATCCCAGGCGTAACTGACGACCAGATGGTGCCGCACGTCGAAGTCGGAGTTGCCGTACTCCAGTTTCGGGAACCGCTGGTCGCGGAAGTCACCGTTGTTGAGTGATCCCAGGCTCGCGCTGGAAGCATCATCGAGCGAATGGCTGTACGTATAGGAGGCTTCAAATTGCAGCCCATGTGACGCCCGCTTCTCCACTCGTGCCTGCAAGGAGTTGTAGTTGGAAAACGTGTCGGAGCGGAAAGAGTCGATCGTCCCGTCGACAGACGGGAAGGGCCGCCGGTCCGCCAGCGGGGCATTGGGATCAGTGCTCGGAGTCGCCTGATTGCCGTTGTAGAAACCATAGAGTCGCTGGCCGTGAGAGCCGGCATAAGAAAGCTCGACCACAGTGTCGGCGGGCAACTGATACTGCATGCCCAGATGCCACTGCTGCATCATGGGCGTCTTCAGATGAGGATCGATGGAGTACAACAGCGGATTGTTCGGGTCCACCAGCGAATTGACGGGGTAACCCTGGGTCCAGAAGTTGTTGATCATCAGACTCGTATCCGGCGGCTGGTTGGGTGTCAGCTTTAATCCGATGGCGCAGTTCCCGGGGTCAGCAGCGTTTGCGTTGGCGGGAACAGGATTACCACAGGGAGAGCTGAACGACTGGGTAATGAAGAATGGCGGATTGAATCCGGGACTGGGGAATGAGAACGGGCCGTTCTCGACACCGCCGTAGAAGATTCCGTAGCCGCCGCGTATCACCAGCTTGTTCGTAAGCTTGTAAGCAAGACCCACCCGAGGCGCGAAGTCTTTGTAATCGGGGCTGATCAGTCCTTTCGACGCAGTGGCCTGCAGAGGCAAATAAGAAGCAATGGCCGGGTTGAGCTGCGCGGTTGTGCCCTTCGGCACGATCAGAGTGTTGGTGCGAAAGTCGAATGTTCCGAGCTGGTTCTTGCCTTCGGTGACGGGCTTGAAGACTTCGTACCGAAGCCCCAGATTCAGGGTCAGCCGGTCATTGACCCGGATATCGTCCTGCCCGAAGAAGGCGAACGTATTTCGGTGATAGTCCACACCGTGCAGATTCACGATGCTGGCGCCGTCCGGAACTCCAAGCAAAAATGACGCAATGTCATCCCCTCCGACGGGGCCGTTCGACTGATCCGCGCCTGGATTGGTGGTGAAGTCAGGAGCGAACGTCATGTCGCCCCGTGGAGCAGAGTCCTGGAAGATAGTGAACTGCTCTTTGCGTAGTTCGGTACCGAACTTGAGTGAATGGCGACCATGGATCCAGATGATGTTTTCGTTCAGCACAAAGCTGTTCTGCTTTTCGATGGAGGGGAGAAAATCGGAACTTCCGACGCATGCATAGTCCGCAAAGCAAATCGAGGGCAGGCCGCCGATGCCGGGTTGAAAGGGAACACCCAGCAGCCCCAATTGTCCCGACACATCGGTATTTGCGTTGGGCTCGACACGATGCGAATTAATCCGGTTGTATCCCAGGCGGAACTCATTCAGAAGTTTCGGTGAAAACGTATGCAGTTCGCTGATCGCTGCGCTGCGATAAGCATTGTCCTGATTTCCCGCGGTGAAGCCGCCGCCATCCAGAAAGTTAGTGAAGGGACCCGGCGTGAAGATGGGCTGGTTTTCGTAACTGAAGCGGGCGAAGAAGTTATCCTTGTCGGAGAAAGTGTGATCGACACGGACGTCGAAATTGTCTTGCCGAAGGCTCTTCTTGGGATCGACGAGATAGTTGTTCCCGTTGATATCCACATTCGGAGCGGGGAATAACGCTGCCAATCCGGCGGCCACGGAATTGATCGCGCTCGGGCCGGTTGCAGGGAAAATATTGGTGGGCACACCGCTCTCGTCTACCGCGACCGGTACGCCGCAAAAACCGGTGGAGTTAAGTCCGGAAGTTTGGGTGAGGCGTGGATTGAAAATCTCTCCTGCATAGGTGGGATTGCCGCTGCAGTCGACAACCCCTGGGGTGGGGGTGCTCAGATCGAGGAAACTGGAGAAATTCCCTCCTAGTTGATCCGGGCTTGGAATGAGGAGCAACTGCGGCAGCGCCTGCCGAATGCGGAGTCCCTCATAATCTACGAAGAAGAAAGTGCGGTCCTTGATAATCGGCCCACCCAGCGTGGCTCCGAACTGATTCTGCTGGTACGGTTGCCGCCCCAGAAAGTCGAACGCATTTCGTCCGTCCAGCTTGTCGTTTCGAATGAACTCGTACAGGTCCCCATGGAATCCATTGGTTCCGGACTTGATGACCGCATTCATGATGGCGCCATTGCCCCGGCCGAACTCTGAGCTGTACGAGTTGGTCTCCACCTTGAACTCGCCAATCGCATCCACCGAAGGTTGGATGACGTAGGCGCTCCCATTCAACACGTCGCCCAGGTTGGCATTGTTGTCGATGCCGTCGAGCAAGAAATTGTTCTGTAAGGCGCGCGCACCGTTGGAACTGAATCCAAAGCTGGTCTCGGTTCGCGAGCCCGGTTCGCTGGGCGAGACCCCGACCGAGAGTTGCGCGAGCTGCGCGAAATTGCGGCCATTTAATGGAAGCGTGGTGGCGGTGCGGCCATTCACGACCTGCCCGAGTTCTGAGGTTTCGGTCTCGAGTTGCGCGGTTGTAGTAGAGACCGTCATGGTCTCGTTGATCGTGCCCACCTGCAGCGTTACGTCGACAGCAAGACGGTCTTGTACGTTCAACGTGACCGGACCTGCGACTGCTTTCTTGAAACCAGTCTTCTCCACGGTCACGGTATAGCGTCCAATCTTCAACGGACCGGCAACATACTCCCCGCTGGAATTGGTTGTCGAATTGAATACGGTCCCGTGATCGATATCAGTGACCGAAACCTTTGCCTCGGCGACCACAGCGCCTGTCCCGTCTTTCACGCTTCCTACAATATTGCCCATATCTTTCTGGGCCCAGGTGGCCGGCGCCGCTGTGGCCAGC
>Ga0335082_10008033_pt1 | contig 11457 bp, 5 predicted proteins | sample Lox_Sample_41_FD_206718 | JGI IMG/M metagenome (GOLD analysis project Ga0335082, IMG submission 206718) | Soil microbial communities from Loxahatchee National Wildlife Refuge, Florida, United States - Lox_Sample_4.1 | ecosystem: Environmental > Terrestrial > Soil > Wetlands | place: USA: Florida... | reverse complement strand
GCCCACAACCGAGAGCATCGGTTGAGATACGCGGCGTAGCCGGTTGGCAGGTTGGCGACTCGGGGCAGGGCCACGTCAGTCACCTGCAATCTTCCGAGCAGGACCCTTGAGTTTGCTCTCGGCGCTTTCGTAGACTTATTGGGCTTCCGCCCAGCGGAAGTAGAGGGAAGTCGCCGAGCCTCGTCTCAGCCTGCCGGATCGTCCTCGCAGGCTCGGGGGCTTCCCAAATCCCCCGAGGTCCCCTCATGAAGTCGAATCCCCTGTCGTTCACGGGCCTGCTCCTGGCCATCGTCATTGGCCCGGCCGGCGCGGCCCCCGCCAACTCCCCCTCGCATACTGATCCCGCCGCGCCCGCCTACTCATGGCCGGCCGCCGACACCGATGGCGACGGCGTATTCGACCGCGTGGATCGCTGTCCGGGAACCCCGCCCGGCGTGGAGGTCGATCAGTGCGGCTGCCCCATGGCCTCCGCGTCCGCCGCGACGATCTACCCGGTTGCTGCCTACCCCCCGGGAGTGGGAAGCGGCATGCGTGAAGAGCTGATCCGCCATGGAGTCATCCGCCTCGACATGGCCTTCTTCCGGACCGATCGCGCCGACCTGAGCCACCGTTCGAAGAGTGCCCTTCTCGAGGTTGCCGACGTGGCTCGCGGCTACCCGACCCTCAGGTTCGAGGTGAGTGGCCACGCGGATTCACGTGGTACCGCAGCCCACAATCAGGTGCTGAGCCGCCATCGCGCCGACGAGGTGCGCCGATTCCTGATCGAGGAGGGCGGCGTGCGCTCGATCCAGCTGGTGGCGCGAGGATACGGAGAGTCCCAGCTCGCGGCTCCCGAGAAAGATGCCCGCGGACTTCAGGCCAACCGCCGAGTCGAGCTCCGTCTGCTCAATCCCGAGGCTATGCCGCTGGGGTCGAAGCTCGAGCGCCGGAGCGCGATGGAGGCGCTCGCGGCGGAGCCTGCGCCGGGCGGCCGGGGCGGGATCGTCTCGCGCCAGTAGGCCGCGCCGCAAATCAGAGCGCCAGCCCGGCTCAGGGCCGGATCAGCACCACCGGCGCGCGATGTGCTCTCTGATTCTCGGCCAACAGACCCGCAACGTCGGCATGGCGCTCGGGCGGGAGCGTCACCGCCTTCAGCGCCCACGCGCGTGTGTATTCGATTCGGTCGCCGGCGTCCGTCCACGCGGCATCGATCGATCCGAAATCGCGGTGGTCATGGATCGCAGCTGGCAATTCATCCACGCGAAACCCGTGGGGAATGGCCACCGCGACCGTTTCGGCAAACGAGCTGCCCTCGAACGCGATGTCGCGCGTTCGCACGGAATCCGAGAGGTTCGGGACCGTCGCGGAGATCAACGCTGGACTGAACGTCATCAGTCTGCCGCCCGCCACCTTCGCGAACAGAGGGCAGCTGAACTCCGCCGACAGCGTGAACGTGCCGGCCAGCGAGTCCTCCTCGCAGCTCACGTTCCCCACTTTCATCGTGCCGCCTCCGCCAGCGAGCCAGGATTCGAGTTGCTTTCGGAATTCGACATCCGACAACTGCCGTCGCATCGAACGCTGCCGAACAGCCGCGGCACCGCGGCTGCGCTCCACCAGCCGGCCCCGGAGTCCGCCGTCCTCATCGAGCGAGGCGGCGATACTGCGCTCCATGTGGTCCACGCCCTCGGGAGCGATCGGTAGCCGCACCAGATCCGTGGTCTTCGCGCTCTCGATCAGCACCAGCGAGCCCTGCTCGTCTGCGGGCAGCATTCCAAAGGGTGTCAGTGGATCGGTGGGATCAAAAGCGAGAAGCGTTCCCAGCGGCGGATATTCGAACGCGGCTGGAAGCGCGGTGCCGCGTGGAACACGCAGCGCGACGATGCAGTGATTGAATTGAAGCGGCGACGGCCAGCGCGATTCGACCCAGTCCCGGCTGCCCGAGTAGGCCGCCAACAGCCATGCCTGGCCTCCGGCGGCTGCGATCAGGGTACGCGCGAGATTCGCCTTGTCTTTGCAATCGCCGTAGCCGAGCCGCAACACGTCCCCGGCGGCGTTCGGGCGGTAGCCCAGGCCATGGCCGAGCCCCATTTCGATCGAGACATAGTTGAAGCGCTGAACTTCGTGCGCGATCGCCGCCATGCGTTCAAGAGTATCGCGTGCGCCGGACGACAGCGCCGACGCGCGTGCTGCGATTTCCGGGGTGACCTGGCCCTGCGGCGCCGCCAGCTGATCGAGCCAGGTCGCGACTTGCGACCAGTCGGAGAAGCTATGGCCCATCGAGGCGGCGCTCGAATTCGCCGCCAGCTCGATGACGATGCTGGGCGCCGCTGACCATTTCGCCGGGGCCAGCGGCTCATCCGGCAGAGGCCGCAGCGCGACCCTCGACCAGCTCCAACGGTCGCCCTCTCGCCGCGTCGTGACAGTGTCGGTCGCGAATAGCTTCACGATTGGTTCGATGCCGTGCGGCGCGTCGAGCGTCAAGGTCGATGAAAGCTCGGGCAGGAGCCCCTGAAAAGTCCACGGCCACGCCGCAAGCAGCGCATCCTCATCCGTCGAGTATTCCCAGGCGAAAACGTCCCCGACTGCGACGCTGGGCGGCGACAGGACCAGCGCGCGCGAATCGGAGTACAGCGTGTACTCGCCGGCCAGTCCGATCTCGGTGGCGTCGCCGCGATCAAATGCCTCGATGGCTCCGTGCGAGTGAAAGAGCCACGCATGCCACTCATGGACCTCGCCGGTGCCGCGGATGTAGTGGGCCGCGCAATGAGCGAAGGCAATACCCTTTCCGTTCAGCACGCGAATGGCGCCACGGTGAGCAATTCGGACTCGACCCGAGTGCGGAAACGAAATCTCCTGCTCGTCCGAGAGGATGAGTGCCGGAGCATCCGCGGCCCAGGCCGGCGTGGGCCGGACACTCGCCTCGCTCAACCAGCCTGGAAATCCGCCCGCCCTCGCCGGCGAGGTCAGGATCAGCAGGGCCAGCGCGGCTGCTCCTGTCGTCCGGGTGCTCCGAATCATCGGTTCTCGGTCGCGTGAACCAGCGTGGCGGTGGTGCGATCCCGGTCATGGACCGCGTCGAAGAACTGCTTGACGCCCGAGTAGGACGAGACCGGCATGAAGATCGACGCGTTTTCTCCGAATGCGAATGAGCGCACGAGCACCAGAGTGTGGCCGGTCGAGTCCGAAGCGATCGTCGCCGAATACCTGGAGACGCCCTCGGCACGGACGGGCGCCGGGGTGTCCACCGACTCGAGCCTCCAGCCTTCAGGCAAATGAATCGTGATCGAATCGGATTCGCTCCACGGATAGCGAAAGTAGACGGGTTGCCGCCGGCTACTCGCCGTGAAACGGGCGGGCTGGTGGGCCTCGAACGCGGCGGGCTCGAACAGAATCCGCTTGGCGGTCACGGTCGCGAAGCCCGGGAATCGAACGTGAGCGTGCAAGCGGAGGGGCGCGGTCGCATCCTCCCCGAATTGCCCGTCGGCGTGCGACAGTTCCAGGCCCTGGACCGCGAGTCGATCGTCGCTCCGCAGCAGACCATCCACCGTGGCGGAAGCTGCGCGCTCCAGAATGGATCGGTACTCAAAGTTGAGCTGGCCACTGAGCGCCAGCTCGAGCTCGCCCTCGAGGGTGCCGTCATCGGAGAGCGTCAGCATCGACGTTCGGCGCAGAACGTTGCGTTCGGGCCCTGCGATGCCCGTGTCCACCAGCCGAGACGAGTCGGGATCGCACAGCAGTCCGGGCTGCGCTTCGTTGTACCAGCAGGTCATGTCCCACGGCAGGTAGCGCTGCGCCGGGTCGAAGCCTCTCCACGTTCCCCCGATGCGGATCGCAATCTGCACGTCGCGCATGAAACCCGGCGAGGTCATGTTTGGAGTGAAGAACAACTCGCTGCGGCTCGGGACGCGGTACAGGCGAACGTCGAGCTGTGCGGCGCGAGCCATGGCCGCGAACAGAAAGTCCGCGTCGCCGGGGGTTCCCGCCCCCCGGGCTGCCGCATCAGCCACCGACTTGTTCTTCGGTATCGCCTTCTGTTGTTCCACCGTGTAAGCGGTGTGGAATTGGTGTTTCACCCAGTCTGCGAGCCGATGCGCTCGATCCAGCTCGCTGCCGTCCTGGCCGACAATGGATTGGGTCAGTTGACTGACTTCTGGAGTCGGCCGGGTGAAATCGTCGAACCACTTGGCCTGCGCCCTCCCCATCTTTGCCCAGTAGGTTTCCGGGGCCGACAGTTCCTCCGTCGAGTAGAACAACAGCATCCACCCGCGCTGCTGATACTCGGGAGGGCTGTCCGGCTCTTCGTGGTAGGCGCGCACCAGACTGGCGCTGGTGAGGAAGTATCCGCCGACGCGCCCGGAACTTCCGGTCGCCGAAGAATGAAAGATCATCTGCCGGAATGATATGCCCGGCGCCTCGATGGGATTCGTGTAGTAGGAAAGCTCCCGTACCGGTATGTCGAATTGCAGGTCGTGCGTCTGGACGAGGACGTCTTCGTCGAAGCGGCGCTCCTGGTACTGGTATTCGATGATGCAGCCCGGGACGACGGAGGGCGGCGCGAAAGAAGCCCGCTTCCAATCGACCCCGTGGCGGTGAAATACCGATTCGGTCACTACGGCCTTGCCCGGCAGCTTGATCGTCTGGCCGTCCGGCTGAATCGTCCGCGCGCTGACTCCAAACACCTGCACCGACTTGCCCCGATAGTCGATGTGGATCTGGCTGTAGCTCTGGGCTCCCTCAGCCGTGTAGATCTTGATGCGGATGTAGTAGGTGCGAGTCTGTTCGAGGCCGCTCTCGGTCCACGCGTCGTCGACCCAGATCCTCCGGAACAGCGCTTCCGCCATCGCGCCCTGCTCGAACGGGACCTGCGACGGGCCCAACTGCTCGGGCGGTACGTCCTCCCACCCGGTCTGCGGTCCGGCCTGAACCGCGGCGGCGCCACAGGTCGCGAGCCCGAGCAGCAGCCCGGCAAGGGACAGCATTCGGCGGGCGAGGGTGCGGGCAGGGAATCCCCGACGTGCCGAAGGGCACCTGAGCGATTCGGAGGGGAGGTCGGCCATGGAAATCTCCACTCTGGCCGGCCGAGCGCCGCGGATCGCCGCGATCGGCCGTGCGCGAAATATAGCCCATCGCCGAATTCAGCGCGTGACCACCCGAGGCTCTCTGCGTTCACGGATATGCACGGCCCCGATCGTGCGGGCGTCTACTTCGTTCGGCTCGCGGTCGAGGACCTGTTGCTACACCACTCCATCCGCGATGCTCCGGCGCCATGCGACCCCTTCGATACTCGATCGACACGGCGAAGAAGCACGTCGTGTCGAGCACGCGCGAGCGAGTCGACTGGAACGCGGAACTCCTGCGCGGAGATCTGGCGACGGCCGTTCAGCAGCTGGAGCGGGAGTCGGGCAAGGGACTGTTCGTGGGAGGTGTCAAGCTCCCGCAGGCGTTGGCGGAGCTGGGATTGATCGATGAATACGAGTTGGTCGTGCATCCTCGGCTCGCCGGCCCTGGCCCGACGCTGTTCGCGGGGCGATCAGAGCCCATCGACTTGAAGCTCTTGAGCCGCGTGCAGTTTCGCTCGGGGGCTGCGGCGATGCGGTACGAGCCGAGAAGGCAGGCAACGGAAGAATCGGGCCGACGCCGCGATTCACCCGAAAACGCTTCCCGAATTCACGCGACCCGGAATCTTTGCTTCTCGCTTCTCCTAGTGAATGACGACCATCGGCTTCGCTTCAGTGGTACGGCCGGTCGCCAGCTCGCACCAGTAGAGTCCCGCCGCGAGTCGCGGGCTCCGGAACTCGACCTCGTGCGCCCCGGCTGAGTAGCTCTCGTGATCTACGACGGTGGCGACTCGCCTCCCGGCGAGATCCTGTATCGCGACGGTGACATCGGCGGGAGATGCCAGCGAGAATCGGATGTGGGTCGATCCTCGGAACGGGTTTGGCACGATCTGCTGAATCAGAGTGGTCAGTTCGGGACCCGAGCGCGGTGCGACTCCAGCTAGCGCCGAGGTGACTCCCATCAGGTTGTTCACCGGGGAAGTTCCGAACGTCTGGAACGATCCCCCTCCGTAGATCGTCCCGCCATCGACCGAAAGCGCGAACATCTCAGAAGGACCGGTCGGGAACGAATTCGGGTTCCAGCTCTCCGCCGCACCCGTCGACTTGTCCAATGCCGCGAAGGCGGACTGGCCCGCACCTCCGATGCCCGTGAAACTTCCTCCGACGATGATGTCCGAACCCTGGACCGCGAGGGCATCCACGCCCGAATTCGCATCGGGATTCCAGCTCGTGGCATGCCCCGAGACCCAGTCGATGGCCGCGAGGTTGTTGCGCGCTTGCCCGCCGATGCTGGTGAAATTTCCTCCCACGTAGACATTCGATCCGTCGGTGGTGATCGCGTTCACGACATGTTCGGTCGAGGGGCCTCCCGGATTCGGATTCCAGGAGGTCGCCTGCCCGTTGCCGGCGCTCACCGCCGCGAGGTAGTTCCGCGGCTGTCCGCCCATGCTGTTAAAGTTCCCGCCGGCGTAGACGATCCCGTTGTTCACCGCCAGCGCGAAGACGTTCGGGCCTCCGTAGTTGTAGCTGGAGCCGGGGTTCCAGGACGTTGGCTGGCCGGTGGTCGGGTCGAGGGCAGCGATCGCGTTTCTCGACTGACCGTTGATCTGGGTAAAGACGCCGCCGACGTAGAGCGTCGGTCCGCTGAGTGCCAGGGCGTTGAACCACGCGTTGCCATATGGCCACGATGCCGACGGATTGAAGGCCGCTAACGGCTGACCGGTGCCCGTATCGAACGCCGCGAGTCCCGTCCGCGCTTGACCGCCGATCTGCGTGAACAGTCCACCCACGTAGAGCGTGGATCCCCTGAGCAACAGGGCCGAGACCGTATTGTCCGCGCCCGGATTCCAGGCCAGGGGTTGCCCCGTCGTCAGATCGACCGCGGCGATGTTGTTCCGAGGCACCTCCGGGCCAACGCTGTTGAAGAAACCGCCGACGCAGACGGCCGATCCCGCGCCCTCCAGAACCGAAGGTCCGTAAGTATTCGTCTCGACCTGAACGGTCGCGGCGTGGGCCGTCGGGATGTCGATCGTGCTGAGGGGAGTCAGTTGTGTCCCGTAGTCGGTGACGCCCAGCCCCTCGAGCTTCGACCCGTTCGGCGCCAGGACGACGATGACTCCGGGCACGTTCGGGTTCCACGCCGTGGCCAGCCCGGTGCTGGCGTCGAGCGCGGCGAGATAGGAGCGAGCCTGTCCGCCGATGTTGTGAAATCCGCCCGCCATGTAGACCGTGGATCCTTCAGGAACCACCGAAGAGATCCCACCATCCGCCCCGGGATCCCAGAGCAAGAGTCCGGATGCAGCGTCGAGCACCGCGAAATGGTTGTGGCTCCCACCCGCGATCTGGCTGAAGGAGCCGGACACATAGACTCGCGACCCATCCGCAATTACGGAGCTCACGACATTGTCCGGGTTGGGATTCCAATCCGTGGGCTCGCCGGTCGAGCCGTCCAGAGCCACGAGGCAGAACCTCGACTTGCCGCCCACGACGGTGAACTCGCCGCCCACGTACACGGTCGATCCGCTCGCCGCGAGCGAATAGAGGATCGTGCCGCCATACAGGTTGAAGAACGTCGGGAACGGGTCCCATGACGTGGCCTGTCCGGTCACGGCATCGACTGCCGCGAGATTGGTTCGCGGCTGTCCCCCAATGCTCGAGAACTGGCCGTACATGTACACGGTCGATCCCGACAGCGTAATACCCTGGACGATCCCGACCACGCCCGGGTTCCAGCTCGTGACGGTGTTGTCCGAGGCGATGTGCGCCAAACCCGCTCTCGGGACGCCGCCAACTGCTGAGAATCCGCCGCCGATGAACCATCCTCCCGAACCATCCTGGACCGCACAGCTCACGGGGCCGGCCACCGCGGGGTACCCGGCCAGCACGCCTCCGGTGGTCGGGTCGATCTGCACCCAACCCCCCGTCGCCGGGGGCTGGAGATTGCTGAACGAGCCGCCCATGTAGAGCGTGTCCCCCGACACCGCGATCGCAAACACCATCCCGTCGGAGCCGTAGAGATCGGAACGGATGCTCTGGGCGCCGGAATATTCCACCCGAAGCGTCGCCGCGCCGAGCAGAGCGAGCGCGAATGCCCATGACCGCGCGGAGCTTGGAATCACAAGGGACGAGCGCCGGCGCTCATCGAGGTCAGGAACGGAGTGCAGCACCTCACCCTCCTCGCGTGCTTCATGGTCGACGGAATGGCGGTTCGGGGCGGCGTACCAACCGTCTAGAGAGATAACGAGCTATTTGCCGGAACCGTTCGCGGCATCTGGCCGCACGTTCAACCGCTCGGAGAAGACGCGCCGGAGTCGGACGGCCGGAGCCACATCCCGGCCGCCTCCATCGCCTCGTCAAAGCTCCAGGTCCGCCCGATCGACCACTCGGAGGAGAAGCGCTCCAGGCCCAGCTCGCGCTCGGCACGGCGGGCGTGCTCGTCGATCTCTCCCGTCTCGTTCGGCGACGCGACCATGCCGATCCGCTCGCGTTGCGAGGAGGCCGCGCCGAGAAAGCGAGCCGCGGCGGTCACGTCGTCCAGTGCGAACGCCAGCTCAGCGGCGGTCTGGAGACCGTAGACGGCACCGCGCCGCGCCAACAGCTGGCGGAATGTCGCTAGCGACTCGGCCAGTCGGTCCCGAGCAGAATCCCAATTCCCCAACCGGGTGAGGCAGGCGGCGAGATTGTTCAGCGTGATGGCGAGCCCATGACGGTCCTCGCCACCCTTCAACATCGCGAGAGTCTGCTCGTTCAATTCCACCGCCTTGTGAACGTCGCCTTCCCGGGCGGAGAGCTCGGCGAGATTGCCGAGCATCAGCGCTTCCGCGCGCAGGAACCCCACCTTGCGTGCGAGCGCGAGGCACTCCTCGAATTGGACCCGCGCCTCGGCGGCGTCGTCGCGCTGGCTCGCAACGTTGCCGAGCCCGGCGCGGGATCGCAGCAAGCCCAGCTCATCGCCCATGGAGGTGTAGATCGCGAGCGCCTCTTCGAGGTAGGCGCGCGCGCGGTCCGGCTCGCCACGGAAGACCGCCAGGTCGCCGGCCGCATAGAGCGCTCCGGCGCGCTCGGGAGTCGGATGCCGCGCGTCGGGGCGCGCCAGCGCCTCGGCCAGGTACCGGCCAGCGATGGTCAGCTCGCCGCGGATGTACCAGTAGCGGCCGAGCAGCGCGGTCAAGCGCAGCGCGCGGAGCGCGCCGCCAGGCGCTCGGTCACACCACGACAGCGCCGCCAGCAGGTTCGCATCCTCCTGCTCGAGCCGTCTTGTCCAGGTGGCCTCCTCGGGGCCGGCCAGCTTCTCGAAGGCCGACTCGACGAGCGCCGAATAGTAATCCAGGTGACGCCTGCGAACCGCGACGGCTTCTCCTGTCTCCTCGAGCTGCTCCGCGGCGAAGTCGCGCACCGTCTCCAGCATCCGGTAGCGGGTCTCGCCTGATTCGCCGCGTTCCACGAGGACGATCGTCGCCTCCACGAGTGGAGTCAGTAGCTCCAGCGCCTCGAACTCGTCGGCCGAGCCATGAACCGCAGTGATCGCGATCAGCGGAGCGCCGCCGACGAACACTGAGAGGCATCGCGCCAGCGCCTGCTCGCTCGGGCTCGCGTGACGGTAGCTCCAATCGATCACGGTCCGTAGCTTGCGATGGCGCTCGGGTCGCTCCCCGGCGCCCGTGAGCAAGCGGAAGCGTTCGCCGAGTCGCTCGCCGATCTCGCGCACCGACAGCACGCGCGTGCGGGCCGCGGCGAGCTCGATGGCGAGTGGAATGCCGTCGAGACGCCGACAGATCGCGCCGACTTCCGCCAGGAGCGGCGGATCGAACACAACGCTTGGATCGATCTGCCGAGTGCGATCGATGAACAGCAGCACCGACGGGTTTTGGACCAGCTCCGGAATCGGCTGCGACTCAGCCGGGATCTCGAGCGGCGGAACCGCGTAGAGCGCCTCCCCCGCTACGTTCAGTGGTTCACGGGACGTGGCCAGGATCCGTACCGGAGTCTCCCGGAGCAGGGCGGCCGCCAGGGCACCCGCCGCGTCGAGCACGTGCTCGCAATTGTCGAGCGCGAGCAACGCTCCACGCTCACGCAGAGCGTTCACGAGCGCCGCTGCGGTCCCGCCGGCCGCCGCATCGTGCAACTCCAACGCTCGCGCCACGGCACGGGGAACATCCTCGCCCTGCTGAACTGTCGTGAGGTCCACGAAGCAGACCTCGCGCCCTCCTCCTTCCAGCAACTCGCCCGCGACTGCGGTCGCAAGCCGGGTCTTACCGATTCCACCCATCCCCACAAGGGTAACCAGCGTGCTCCGGTCGAGCAGGTCGAGGCAGGCCTCGATCTCGCGCTCCCGACCCAGAATTCGTGTGGCGTTGGCCGGGAGATGCCGTGCGGACGCACTACCGCGCACCTCGGTCTGGACTCCAATCGCGCGCGCCCCCAGACCGTGCATGGTCGTCACGATCGCCTCGGCCACGTGCGCCATGGTCACTCGCTGGTCCGCTTTCTTCTCGAGACATCGCTTGAGGAGCGAGCGAATGGATCTCGGCGTGGCGGCCGGAAGCGACGTCCAGTCCGGTTCATTCACCAGTGTGGCCGCCATCCGCGTGTTAGCACTCTCGCCACCAAAGGCAGGCACGCCCGCGAGGGATTCATAGAGAAGGCAACCGAATGCAAAGACGTCGGTGGCCTGATCCTGCGGCGCGCCCGCGATCTGCTCGGGGCTCATGTACCCGGGCGTTCCGAGGAGCGCGTGGGTCTCCGTCCCGAAGGTCGGCAATTCGGCTGGCGCGGCGTCGCGGGGGCCTGAGTCCACGCGTTTTCCGATCCCGAAGTCGAGCACCTTGACGCCGCCCGCGCCCACCATGATGTTGCTCGGCTTGAGGTCGCGGTGGATCACTCCCTTCGCGTGCGCAGCCTCGATCGCCTGCGCCACCGTCGCACACCAGCCGATGGCCTCTTCGAGTGATGCGCGACCGGCGGCGAGGCGGGCCGACAGCGGCACGCCCTCGACGCGCTCCATCACGAGATACCGTCGGCCGGCGAGGAGTTCCATGCCGTAGACCGTCGCAATGGCAGGATGGTCGAGCGACGCGAGCAGGCGCGCCTCGCGCTGGAAGCGATGGAGTCTCGCGGGGTCGTGGCCCAGCGCTTCGGAGATCGCCTTGATCGCCACGATGCGGTCGAGTCGCGTATCGCGCGCCCGATACACGACTCCCATCCCGCCCCGACCAAGCACTCCTTCGATCACATAGTGCCCGATGGCGCGCCCGACCAGATCGGCCTCGGCTTCTTCGCCTGGGACACGAGTCGGAATTCGGCTCGCGGACTCGGCCCACGCGCGATGCGCCGCGGCTACCGAGCCGATCAGCCGCAAGCGATCCAACATTCCGCCCGGGTCGATGCCGGCGAGATGCCAATCGACCGCGGCCCCGTCGGA
>Ga0335082_10008032_pt1 | contig 11459 bp, 9 predicted proteins | sample Lox_Sample_41_FD_206718 | JGI IMG/M metagenome (GOLD analysis project Ga0335082, IMG submission 206718) | Soil microbial communities from Loxahatchee National Wildlife Refuge, Florida, United States - Lox_Sample_4.1 | ecosystem: Environmental > Terrestrial > Soil > Wetlands | place: USA: Florida... | reverse complement strand
GATAACGGGGTCGCCCGAGGGCATGTCGGACTCGGGAACTGGCGCTCCGGCAGCCAGCATGAGGCGCAGCGTGGCAGGGTAATCGCCGCTCCGGTCACCGCAGTTGTGCAAGCCGTGGAAAAGCCAGCCCGAGGCGACCGCGTTGTAGGATCCGTCGTGGATGGTCAGAGAGGCGCCGTTCTCAAGGAGAAGCTGAGCGAGATCGGCATAGCCTTTCCAGCAGGCCCAGTGCAAGGCGGTGGCCCCGTGTTCTCCGAGGGCATCGACGGGGATCCCGGCAGCGAGGAGTCCGCGGATGGAGTCGGTGCGGTGGTGTTGCGCCATATCGGTGAGGAGGCGGTAGTCGTCAGGGTGCACGGGCGTGCGGGGCGGATCGCCTCCTTCGGCGAGGAAGCGGTCGAGGTCGGAGAGCTCGGTGTTCGCGCCGCGGGAGCGGAGCAGGTTGGCCGTTTCGGTTTGGCGGCTCTGGGCGGCGAGCGCGTAGGCGGTGCGTCCGTCGGCACGGCGCGCGTCCATGTCGGCTCCGCCGTCGAGGAGGGCAGCGACAATTTCCGGGCTGCGACCACGCCAGACGGCCCAGTGCAGCGCGGTTTCGCCGCGCTGGTTGGTGTCTTTGAGATTGGCGCCGGCTGAAAGGAGGAGGCGCACGCCTTCCGGGTCTTCGCGGTCGAGCATGTGGTTCAGCACGTTCGGATTCGCGTGCGATGCGCCGCGCTCGAGGAGGATGCGGAAGCAGGCGAGATCGGCGTGTTCGGTGGAGTGGTAGAGGGATTCGCCGTCGTTGGGGTTGGCGCCTGCGTCCAGCAAGACGCGCGTCAGGTCGGGGTTGCTGTTCTGGCCGGAGGCGGCGAAGAGGCAGGAAAGCGGCCACTCGGGCCAGCGCGGGTCGGTGTGGGTGGCGTTGGGGTTGGCTCCGCGATCGAGGAGGAGGCGGGCGGCTTCGGCGGCGCGCTCGCGATTGATGCGCGAGAAGCAGACGTAGAGGAGCGGCTCGCCGTTGAAGGGACCGCCCTTCGCGGTCGCGTCGGCATCGGCGATGCGGGCTATGTCGGCGAGGACGAGGGCGGGGTAGAGTCCCGCGACGGCGATTTCGGGATGGCGGGCGAGCAGATCGCGCGCGGCACGGGCGTCTTCTGTCGCGGCCTCGACGAATCGGTTGACGAGCCCCTGGAAATCGAGGCGCGATTCGATGAGGAACGCGCGGAAGCGGGGCCAGCTCGCGAAGCCCTGCTCGCGCGCGATGGCGAGCTGGGCCTGGTGCAGGGCGAGCGGTCCGGGTTTGGAGGAGTGGCGCGCGATGCGATCGAGCGCGGCGGCGTCGCCGGACTGCGCGTCTTTGAGAAGAACTTTGGCGGCCTTCCGGTAATATTCGAGGTTGAGGCGAGTGGCCTCGGGATGGGTCGGCATGGGACCTCCTTTCGAAGTCGCCCATCGTCCGCAGAATGGGCCGAAAGAAGGTTCGGAAACGGCAGAAACCGAGAGGTGGGAAAATCCCTTTCCGCGGACCGGAAGCGCCCGTGTGCGCTTGGGTCATTGTAGCGTAGAACGAATGAGCAGACCGGTCGTCGTTCGATTCCGGCGCAATCTGAGGCTGGCGGACAATCTGGCGCTGATGCGGGCGGTGGCGCTGGGCGGGCCGGTGATTCCAGTATTTGTGTGGGCGCCAGAGGAGGAAGGCCGGTGGGCTCCGGGGGCGGCGTCGCGTTGGTGGCTGGGACAATCGCTGCGCGCGCTGGATGGGGAGTTGCGGGCGCGCGGGTCGCGGTTGATTATCCGGCGAGAAACGCAGGGGGCGATCGAAGAAGACGACGGGAATCTGCTATTCCCGCCAGGATCGGTCATGAACGCGAACGGGCGGCCGTATCAGGTGTTCACGGCTTTCTGGCGGGCGTGCCAGGCGATGCCCGAGCCGGGGGTGCCGCTGCCCGCTCCAGAGTGCATACCGGCGCCGGAGCGGTGGCCGGAGTCGCTCGCGATCGAGGAGCTGGGGCTGGATCCGATACCGGACTGGGCTGGGGGATTGCGCGAGGTGTGGACGCCGGGCGAGGCAGGGGCGATGCGGTTGCTTCGGGAGTTCCTCGCACGCGCGGACGGCTATGCGGACGAGCGCGACCGGCCGGATCGTGCCGGTACGTCGCGTCTCTCGCCGCATCTGCACTTTGGGGAGGTGAGCGCTCGGCAGGTGTGGCATGCGGCGCGAGGGGTCGAACCGTACTTACGGCAGCTCGGGTGGCGCGAGTTTTCGGCGCACCTCCTGCACCACTTCCCGCACACCGCGACCGAGCCGCTGCGTCCGGAGTTCCGCGCGTTTCCGTGGCGGATGGATGCCGCGGCGCTGCGGGCCTGGACGCGCGGACGCACCGGATATCCGCTGGTGGATGCGGGTATGCGCGAACTGTGGCACACGGGATGGATGCACAATCGCGTGCGGATGGTGGCGGCGTCGTTTCTGGTGAAGCACCTCATGATTCCGTGGCAGGAAGGCGCGGCGTGGTTCTGGGACACTCTGGTGGACGCGGATCTCGCCAACAACACGATGGGCTGGCAGTGGTGCGCGGGCTGCGGCGCCGATGCCGCACCGTATTTCCGCATCTTCAACCCGGTGCTTCAGGGGGAGAAATTCGATCCCGAGGGCGCATATGTGCGGCGCTGGGTGCCGGAGCTGGCCGATGTTCCCGCGCGGTTCGTCCATAAGCCGTGGCTGGCTCCGGAGCCTCCGCGCGAGTATCCAGCGCCGATTGTCGATCACGATTTCGCGCGGCTGCGGGCGCTCGCGGCTTACCGCTCGGGCACCCTGTAGCCCCATCTACTGCGCGGTTTCGGCAGTGAATACGCGATAGGTGTGCGGAAGGACGAAAGTGCGATAGACCATACGATCGCCTTCAGGCTGGCCCTGCATGCGCTGGCCGTTGGAGAGGTCGCGGATCGCCGTGAAGCGCTTGTCCAGCACCAGGCGCACGGGCTGGAAGTGCGGCAGGAAGCTCTCCACGATGAAGCCGTGGTTGTCATAGGCGAACAGGCTCACCTGCGCCGGGGCTTCGACGCGCACGAACAGATCCTTCGCGACAACCTCCTTGAGGCGCGTGAGAACTTCCTCGGGCAGCTTGTAGAGATCGCCGAAGTTGTCGGGGATGGTGAGCACGTAGAGCATACCCTTCGAATAAGCCGACTCAAGCAGGATCGGATAGCCGATGCCGCTGCTCAGGCAGGTGATGGTCTCCCATGCGTCGTTGGTCGGATAGCGGATTTCCGGGATCACGATGTCGGAATCGGATTTGTAGTATTGCCAGCGGCTGCCGAACTCGTGCGTGACCGCTTTCTTGTCCGTGTATTCGATCTCGGCGATGTCTTCGATGCCCTTGCCTTGCAGCGCGCGCAGTAGTCCCGACGTGATCACCACGTTCCTGCCTGCGGTGAGCTGTTGTCTGATCTTCTCGACGATCGCCGGGTCGAACTTCGCCTGCTCGGTGAGCAGGATAGTGGGCGCGCTGGCGGGGAACGACGGTGTCAGCTCAATTGGGATGCCCATCATGCCCAGGTAGTTCACCAGGAAATCCTCGCCGGAAGATTGCAGCGGCTTGTACGCGGGCACGCCGATCGGCTTGCCAAGCGCGCCGAGGTAGCCGTCCACCTGTTCGAACGTATAGCCGGCGATGCGTCCTGTGAGGGTGTCGGGCTTCTGCATTCCATCGGCGTCGAGAACCGGGTCGATCAGTTGCCGGAAATCAAACAAGGTGATCTCCGGCGCCTTCGCGAACAGGGTCAGCCAGAGCTGCTCGGCGTAGCGGTCCAGATACGGGCGGTTCGGCGGGTCCACCCAGCCGCCGAGGTTCGCGCCGGGCTTCACGTTTTCCAGGAAGCGTACGATTTCGTAGCCCTGATAGGGCTGCAGATGCTGATCGTTGTAGACAGGGTCGCGCGTTTCTGTCCCCGTGTAGACGCCGTCGAAGAGCTTCGGCTCGGCTTCAAGGTTGTAGCCGGAGAACTGATAGTGGTCGTACCAGTTGGGGTACTTGATCACCATCTTCACCTTCGGATTCACGGCACGGGCCGGACCCACCACCACGTCACGCGCCACCTCAGCCATCAGATCGAGCCGGTACTGCGTCCAGCTCCGATTGCCCCTGGCGCGGATCTCGCCGTCGTTGACGCAGGAGGTGAAGAAGAAATCGTCGAGGATGATCTCATCGAAGTGCTTTGCGGTGTACTCGACGACATCCCTGAGTTTCTTGCGCTCGGCGGGATCGGCGTAGCAGAACGTACGAAAATGGTCGCGCTCGTTGCGCACCGCCGCGATGCCGCCCGCTGTCTGGATGCCCCGCTTTGCGAAGAAGGCTTTGGCAGCCTCCAGAGTCTGCTCGTCGGGGATGACGTCGTCACGATAGGTCTCGAGGTAGACCTTGTCGACGTGCAGCTCGTTTTCGATGACCTTCCAGCGGGCTCCCAGCAGTGCCGTGTCCTTCATCTGGCGCACCTCGTAAGAGCGCGCGTAAACCGCGACCTTGAAGTTGCGGTAAGCGTCCGCTCCGAACGCGAACGATGACGCGATGAGAGCAATAACGGCGAACTTGTGCATGGCGGAGAGAACAGCGTTGAGCCTGCGACGGGGGGCGACGCGCCGTTGTTAGCCCAGCCGTGCTTTCCTTGCGACTGTGCCCACTTCGGTCCGCATGGGTTTGCGCGGGGCGAGCGAGCCGTTACCGAGCCGCTTCATCTGGTCGGTGACGCAGACGAGGAACATCGGCTGGCGGGCGTTCTTGAGGATGTCGATGATGCGATCCTGCTGATCTTCGAGGTAGATCGACTTGCCGTCGGTCACCAGGTGCAGGTTCCCGTTGCCCTCCACCACTTCGTTCAGACGGTGTCCCATCTCACGCTGCAGGAAACGCAGAACCCGGCGAATCTTCTGCAGTGAAAACCCCTTGCGCCGCAACTCGGCTATCACGGTGATTTCGATAACTTCCGCGGCCGCGTAAACACGCTTGTGACCCTCGTGACGGGGCGACACAACCTTGCGCTCGTCCCACCACTGGAGCTGCCGCAGGCTCACCTGAGCGATGCGGGATACCTCGCTGCTGGAATAAGTTAGTTCTTCCACGTTACTTTCAGGACGGGTTTTCTTTGTTTTGAACATGTAGGGACGCCCGCGTTTCCATTTACCTGGGACCATTCAAATTGTACCCACCCCACAGGCGGAGTCAATAGCACTTTTCGACCCCCAGGCGATGGTGCGCCCACCGTTAATACATACAAATAGGAGTAGGTGCGTGGAAGCCAAATGTCACGTCAACCACCCCCCACAAACTGTACGATCTCTAACTGTGCGCCGGCTTGAATAGTCGCCGAGTGCCATTCGCCGCGGCGAACGATTTGCCGGTTCAGTTCGACCGCCACGCGATCCGGAACGACATCGAGAAGCTCCAGCAACTGTTTCACGCTGAGGCCGCCAGGCACGCGCCGCGCTTCGCCGTTCACGACAATATCGATGGCTTCTGTTTGTTGCATGCGGATGAAATCGCGTGGGCGCGTTTGACACCCCGTTTTGCCCCTCATTATAGTCGAATGAGGCCCTGTCCCATGCCAACTGCGGATCCTGCGTCCTACTTTCCGGTTCTTCTTCAGGTTCTTCTAGCCGCTGCCACGGCGGCGGCGCTGGTTACGCTCTCCTGGCTGCTGGGCAATCGCCTGCGCAGCCGACAGAAAGACACGCCCTACGAGTGTGGAATTGCGCCCACCGGCACGGCGCGCGAGCGTTTCAGCGTTAAGTTCTATCTCGTCGCCATCGTTTTCATCCTGTTCGACATTGAAGCTGTCTTCCTTTACCCGTGGGTGGTGGTCTACCGCGACCTGCGCGTGTTCGGCTTTTTGGAGATGCTGTTGTTCATCGCGCTGATCCTCTCCGGGTTCTTCTACATCTGGAAGAAAGGCGCGCTGGACTGGGCCCGCTCGAGCAGGGACGAGAACCCTAATACATAATGCTTCCCGATCAATTGAAATCTCACCGCACGGCCGCGGCGCTGGAAGCCTTCGACTCAGCGGCCATCGTGGGCGGCCACATGGATCGCGACGAGCTGACGCTGCTCATCGCGCCGGAACGCATCCTGCCCATCTGCCGCATGGCTCGCAACGACCTCAGTTTCATCCGCCTCAGTGCCGTGACTGCGGTAGACTGGCTGCCCGAGGAGCCGCGCTTCGAGGTTGTCTATCTGCTTCATTCTCTCGACCGCAACGAGCGCCTGCGGCTGAAGGTTCGCGTGGCCAACGGGCAGGAGATCGATTCGGTTTGTTCCGTCTGGCGCGGCGCCAACTGGTACGAGCGCGAGGTCTTCGACATGTTCGGCGTGAAGTTCCGCAACCATCCCGACCTGCGCCGCATCATGATGCCCACCGACTGGGAAGGTCATCCGCTGCGCAAGGATTATCCGGTGCACGGCCACAAGTACAGCTACGGGAACGAGTAGGAGATCCCATGGAGGAGCTGAAAGTACATACCGACACGATGGTGGCCGAGCCCGGGCCGGAGCTGGCGCCCGGCACTGCAGACACGACCCGCCGCATGACCCTCAACATGGGTCCGCAGCACCCGTCCACTCACGGCGTGCTGCGCGTGGTGATCGAGCTCGACGGCGAAACCATCACCAGCGCCGTCCCCGATATCGGTTTCCTGCACACCGGCATTGAGAAGGAGTGCGAGGTGAAGACCTGGCACCAGGCGGTGACGCTGACCGACCGCGTTGATTACCTGGCGAATCTCTCGAACAACCTGGTTTACGCGCTGGCGGTGGAGAAGCTGATCGGCGATATCGAGATTCCACCAAAAGCGCAATGGATGCGCGTGATGCTTGCGGAGCTGCAGCGTATCGCGAGCCACCTGGTGTGGCTGGGCACGCATGCACTCGACCTCGGCGCGATGAGCATGTTCTTCTACTGCTTCCGCGAACGTGAACAGGTGCTCAAGATCTTCGAGATGTTCTCGGGCCAGCGCATGATGACCAGCTACATCCGGCCGGGTGGGCTGGCGCTGGAGCCGCCGCGCGGATGGGACAAGGCCGTACGCCGCTTCATCGACGGATTTCCGTCAAAGGTGGACGAGTACGAAAACCTGCTGAACACGAATCCCATCTGGATGGAGCGCACCAGGGGCGTGGGCTTCATCTCGGTTGAAGACATGCTGGATCTGGGCATCACTGGGCCGATGCTGCGCGGCGCCGGCATCGCGTGGGACATCCGCAAATCCGAACCGTACTCTTCCTACGACAAGTTCGATTTCGACATCGCGGTGCGCACCGGCAACGACGTCTATTCGCGCTTCCAGGTCCGCATGGAAGAGCTGCGGCAGAGCGCCAGGATCGTGAAGCAGGCGCTGGAAGGCATGCCCGAGGGCGCATGGAAATCGGACGAGCAGCACATCATGCTGCCTGATCGCGAGAAGATGAAGACCCAAATGGAGGCCCTCATCTACCACTTCAAGATCGTGACCGAGGGCTATCGCGTGCCCGCCGGCGAAGCGTATCAGGCGGTGGAATCGCCGCGCGGCGAGATCGCCTATTACGTGGTGAGTAACGGAACGTCGCATCCGTGGCGTGTCTACATGCGCACGCCGAGTTTCGGGAACCTGCAGGGGCTGCCGGCGATGATTCAAGGCTGCCTGATCGCTGACACCATAGCCGCGATGGGCAGCATGGATTTTGTCCTCGGAGACGTGGACCGCTAACATGACTTTTTCGCCACAGCTTGAAGCGAAGTTCGAGAAGCTCCTGAAGATCTACCCGGAGGGGCGGCAGCGCTCCGCCGTGGTGCCCATGTTGCTCTACGCGCAGGACGAGACCGGCGCCATCACGAACGAGCTGATCGCCGAAGTCGCCAGACGCTGTGGCGTGCAGCCCCTGCAGGTGGATGAAGTCGTCGGCTATTACTCGATGCTTCATCGCAAGCCGCTGGGCAAGTATCACATCCAGGTGTGCACCAACATCAGTTGCCTGCTCGTCGGCGGCGAAGAACTCTACGAGCACGCGAAGAAGAAGCTGGGCATCGGCAATAAGGAAGTGACGCCCGACGGCCTGTTCTCGCTCGAGGAAGTGGAATGCATGGGCGCGTGTTCGTGGGCTCCGGCCGTCGAGGTGAACTTCGATTTCCACCATGCCGTCACGCCTGAGAAGCTGGATAAGCTCATCGACGAGATCCGCGCGCTGCACGCAAAGGCTCAGTAACGATGCTCTATAACGAACCCAGCCCGCTTGAAGTGAAGATACTGACGAAGCGATTCGAGCTTCCCAACAGCGCCTCGCTCGACACCTATCTCGGCGCCGATGGCTTCCAGGCTTTCAGGAAAGTCCAGGAGATGACGCCGGAGCAGATCATCGATGAAGTGAAGGCGTCGAACCTGCGCGGACGCGGGGGCGCGGGCTTCCCCACTGGCATGAAATGGAGCTTCGTGCCGCGCAATTCGCCCAAACCGAAATACGTCATCTGCAACGCCGACGAATCGGAGCCGGGCACTTGCAAGGATCGCGTATTGATGGAGAACGATCCGCACCAGCTCATCGAAGGCATGATGATCGCCGGCCGCGCCATCGATTCGCACGCCGGCTACATCTACATTCGCGGCGAGTATCGATATCTGATCGAGGTGATGGACCGCGCCATCGACGAGGCTTACGCGCGCGGCATTCTCGGCGACAACGTGATGGGAACGAGCTGGAAGTTCGACCTCCGCACCCACACCGGCGCTGGCGCCTATGAGTGCGGAGAGGAATCCGCGCTGCTCGATTCGATCGAAGGGAAACGCGGCATCCCGCGTTTGAAGCCGCCGTTTCCCGCGGTGGTGGGAGCATGGCAATGCCCAACGGTGCTGAACAACGTTGAGACTTACTGCGCAATCCCCGCGATCATCCGCGATGGCGGCGCGGCCTTCGCCTCGCTGGGCCCGCCGAAGAATGGCGGCACGCGCCTGTTCTGCCTCTCCGGCCACGTCAATAAGCCCGGTGTGTACGAACTGCCGATGGGTTTCAACCTGCTTCGCATGATCGACGAAGTGGGCGGCGGCATGCGCAACGGCAAAAAGCTGAAGGCGGTGATCCCCGGCGGCTCGTCATGTCCCGTGCTGCGCGCCGACGAGTGCGACCTTGCAATGGATTACGACACCGTCGCGAAGGCGAAGAGCATGCTCGGCTCCGGCGGCGTCATCGTCATGGATGAAGACACGTGCATGGTGAAGGCCATGCTGCGCATTATGCGTTTCTATGCGCACGAGAGCTGTGGCTGGTGCATCCCCTGCCGCGAGGGCACCACCTGGCTGCGCAAGATTCTGGTCCGCTTCCACGAAGGCGGTGGCCGCTCCTCCGACATCGACCTGATGTACGACGTTGCGAAGAACATGTTCGGCCGCACCTTTTGCGCGCTGGGCGACGCGGCTGCCATGCCCATGATGTCCTTTGTCGAAAAGTTCCGTGACGAATTCGAAGCGCATGCCGGCGGCAAGCCCTGCCCTTACGAGCACGCGCGCGAGCTGGCCTCGGTGTAATCGAAAATGGCTGATCTGGTAAATCTCACCATCGATGGCAAGGCCGTTCAGGCCGCCCCGGGAACGCTGCTCATCAACGCGGCGAAGAACGTGGGCATCGAGATTCCGTCCTTTTGTTATTACGACGGCCTTACGTTGCAGGCCGCCTGCCGCATGTGTCTGGTGGAAGTGGAGAAGACGCCCAAGCTGCAGGTGGCGTGCACCACGCCGGTCGCCGAGGGCATGGTGGTCCACACCGACACGCCGGTGGTGCACGAAGCGCGCAAGTCGATGGTGGAGCTGCTGCTCACCAATCACCCGCTCGATTGTCCGGTGTGCGACAAGGGCGGCGAATGCGAGCTGCAGGACATGACCTTTCGCTACGGCATCGGCGAGAGCCGTTTTGTCGAAGAGAAGGTCCACACCGATGAAGCGCAGTGGTCGCCCGTGGTTTTCTACGACGCGCCGCGCTGCATCCTCTGTTATCGTTGCGTCCGCGTCTGCAACGAAGGCATGGGGGTGAATGCGCTGGGCGTTTCCAATCGCGGAGTCATTTCCGAGATCGTCCCCAACGAAGGCGATCACCTCGCTTGCGACGAGTGCGGCATGTGCATCGACATCTGCCCCGTGGGCGCGCTCACCAGCGGCATGTACCGCTACAAGACGCGCCCGTGGGAGATGGAGCACGTCGGCACCATCTGCACGCACTGCGCCGATGGCTGCAAAACCACGCTGGGCGTGCGCGCGGGCGAAATCATGCGCGGCAACAACCGCGACCATTCCGGCATCAACGGCGAGTTCCTGTGCATGAAGGGCCGCTACGCTTTCGATTTCGTCCACAACCCCGAGCGCCTGCAAGCGCCGCTGGTCCGCAGGAACGGCAAACTGGAGCCGGTCTCCTGGGGCGAAGCCCTTTCGGTAGTCGCGAAGAAATTCGCCGAAGTGAAACAGCGCGGCGGGAAGTTCGGCGTCATTGGCTCGAACCACACCACCAACGAAGAGAACTACACGCTGCGCAAGTTCGCGCGCGAGGTGCTGGGCACGTCGAACATCGATCATCACCGCACCGGCGATGTTGCAACCCTGCTCGACGCGCTGAGCGGGCGCACCGACGTGCTGGCCACGACGTCCGACCTCTACGAGCGCAAGTCCATCCTGATTGTCGCCAGCGACCTCGCCCAGCAGCATCCGTTCCTTGCATATCAGGTACGCGCCAACTTCCGCCATCACAACGCGCACGTCTACAGCGTCACGCCGGGTCCGATTCGCGAGAACGCCTACACTGTGGCTGCCGTCACCGCGACCGCTGGCCAGGAGATCGCCGCCCTCGAAGGCCTTCGGGAGAAATTGAAAGCCGAGCCGGAGCTCGTCATCCTGTTTGGCGATTCCATCCGGGGCGAGGCGGTTCGACAGCTCGTCTCCTTCGGCGATTCGCTCGGCATCCCGGTGAAGTACATCCCGCTGGTCGATTACTCGAACTCGCGCGGCGCATACGACATGGGCCTCATGCCGGGTGAGGGCGCCCCCGCGCTCGATGAAATGCTGGCGGACGCCTCGCTCGACGCCCTCTGGGTGGTCGGCGCGAATCCGCTGAAGCGCGCGCAGCTCGCGGCCGCAAAGGCTTTCGTCGTGGTGCAGGATCTCTTCCTCACCGAAACGGCAAGCCACGCCGACGTTGTCTTCCCCGCCGCATCGGCCTACGAAAAGAACGGCACCGTCACCAACACCTGCGGCGAAGTGCAGAAGCTCAAACCCGCGGTGAAAGTGATGGGCACTAAAACCGACCTCGAGATCATCGGCCTGCTGGCGAAAGAAATGGGCGCGAACATTGGCGTCTGGCTTCCCGATAACGTCTTCGCGGAGATTCGGGCAAATGTGCGCGGCTATAATATTCCTTTGCCGATCATAGCCACCGGAGGAGCGGCGCAGACTGCCGCGGTCAACGGCCGTGTTCCGG
>Ga0335082_10008029_pt1 | contig 11461 bp, 9 predicted proteins | sample Lox_Sample_41_FD_206718 | JGI IMG/M metagenome (GOLD analysis project Ga0335082, IMG submission 206718) | Soil microbial communities from Loxahatchee National Wildlife Refuge, Florida, United States - Lox_Sample_4.1 | ecosystem: Environmental > Terrestrial > Soil > Wetlands | place: USA: Florida... | reverse complement strand
ATCGCGACGACGCGGGTCGCGAGCGCGGCCCGGGCGTCAGCGGGACGGGGCTCGCGGGACACGAGCCGGGGGCCGTAGCCGTCGCCGACGGACGCGCCGTGCACCAGCAGCGCGTAGCGGTCGGCCAGGTGCGCGTAGGCGTGGAACGAAACCGCCGTCACGTCGAGCTCCCCGGCGACGGCACGGCGATTCAGCGTTTCGATGTCGGCCAGCTCGTGCACGTAGCGGCGGTCGCCGGTGTCCACCTTGCCGGTCGCGAGCGCGTAGAACATGAACGCGTCGTCCGAGTCCGGGCTGTGCGCCACTCGGATGGCGTGCGACACGCTAGGACCCGGTCGCGGCGCCCGCCCGCTGCGCCCGGCTGCGGGTGTCCTGGAGCATCTGGGCGTGCTCCTGGTACTCGGGGCGCTTCTTGGCCAGCTCCGCGTCGTAGTTCTTCACGAAGGCGTCGTAGGCCCGCCGCGCCTCGCGCGGGTTGCCCTGCGCCTCGGCGGCCCGCGCCTTGAGCAGCCACCCGAACAGGTGGTTCGGCGCGCCCCTGAGGATCGTGTCCCCCTCCGCCGCCGCCGGGACCGTGGCACCGATGGCGAGCTGCACCAGGCCCAGGTGCAGTCGCGCGTCGGGATCGAGGTCCCCGCCGAGGTTGGCGTAGGCCTGGAGCGCCATCGGCGCGAAGAACGCCACCTGCGCCGTGTCGCCCGCCTCGTGCGCGGTCATGATGCGGTTGTACAGCCGGTCGGCCTGCTCGCGCGGCGTCATCGAGGAGAGGTCGGTCGTCGCGCGCTCGCCCTCGGCCGGCGCCCCCTGCGCCGCGGCGGCCGCCGGCGCCGGGCCGCTCTTCCGGGCCACCACGACGACGACGACGACCAGCAGCGCGAGCACGCACACGCCGGCCACGTACCACGCGAGCCGGTCAACCGTGCCGGAGCGGACCGCGCGCGCGGCAGCGGCCGGCGCAGCGGCGCGCGCGGCGCGCCCGACCGGCTCACCGCACTCGCCGCAGAACTTCGCGCGCGACGACAACGTCGCCCCGCACGCCCGGCACGAGGCGGGGGCGAGCGACGCGCCGCACTCGGAGCAGAACTTCCCGGACGACTGCGCGCCGCAGTTGGGGCACTTCTGCGTCTGTGGAGCCATCGCTCTAACCTAGAGCGGAGGGGAGAGGCGTGCCAACCCTGGACCTCTGCCGGGCCGGCGGCAGACACGCCAACTGGCAACTTGCCGTCCGGCAACTAGCTTCAGAGCATGTCCCTCGTGAGTCGCGCGTACCGCGATGCCGGCGACGCGCTCAGCCGGCACGCGGACGAGATCGCCGAAAGCTGGCGGGAGCTGGTGCGCGGCGACGACGCCATTGCCGGGGACGCGCGGCTGCCCGATCTCCTGCTGACCAACCAGGTGCCGGCGCTGCTGGCCGACATCGCGCAGGCGCTCCGGGAGGGCGAGGACGGCACCTCGCCCGACCGCTCCATCGCGCGGCGCCGCCGCGGGCTGCGCTTCGGCAAGCTGCGCGGCCTCGCGCACTACGACGCGGCCGACCTGTACCGCGAGTTCCGGCACCTCCGCCACGCCATCTGGCGGTTCCTCCGCCGCGGGCTCGACTGGGGGCGGGGCGACGCGTTCGAGGTGATGCTGGCGATCGACCAGTACCTCGACGAGGTCATCGGCGCCAGCCTGCGGGGCTATGTCGAGGCCTCCGAGCGCGCGGCCGAGCGCGAGTCGGCGGACGGCACACAGCCCTAGGCGCCGGCGGGGCCGCCATGGAACCTTCCCCGAGCTTCCCCTGGTTGCCGACGGCCCTCCACCTCGGCCAGTTGGCCCGGGGCGGCGCCCACTGGGAGGTGTACCTCCAGTCGGAGCCGCACCCCGACGTCGGCGCCATCCGCGGACGCCTGCATTTCGTCTCCCGCGACCGGCATCGCGCCACCGCCTGGATCTTCCTCGAGTGGACCGCCAAGGAAGTGGTGGACCGGGCGCGCCAGTTCTCGGCGGTCGAGCTGTGGAGCTTCCTCGAGGCCCTGGGCCCCTAGGCGCCACACCTGTCGCACATCCGCATCACAGATTGCACGGTCAAGCGTTGTCGTGAGGCCAAGTTAGAGAGATTCGTGCGTTTTGCACGCTTCTTGCTTGACACTCTGCACACGCGTGGGTAGCTTCGCCCACTTCATTCCGCAGAGGATCAGGCCCCATGACCGCGACGATGCCCAAGACGACCACCAGGCGCAGCGGCACCACCAAGGCCACCGCTCCGAGCCCCGCGGACGTGATCCGCCGGGCGCGGGAGAGCGGGGTGCAGGTGGTGGACGTGCGCTTCACCGACCTGCCCGGCACGTGGCAGCACTTCTCGATCCCGCTGGGCGAGCTCGGCGAGGACGTGTTCGAGGAGGGGCTCGGCTTCGACGGCTCGAGCATCCGCGGCTTCCAGGCGATCAACGAGAGCGACATGCTGCTGATGCCGGACCCCGCATCGGCGTTCGTGGATCCGTGCCTCAAGGTGCCGACGCTGGTGCTGGTGTGCGACGTGAAGGACCCGATCACGGGGCAGCGCTACAGCCGCGATCCGCGGTACGTGGCACAGAAGGCGGAGCAGCACCTGGTCAAGAGCGGTGTCGCGACCACGTCGTACTGGGGCCCCGAGGCCGAGTTCTACATCTTCAACTCGGTGCGCTTCGACCAGAACGCCCACGAGGGCTACTACCACATCGATTCGGAAGAGGGGATCTGGAACTCGGGGAAGGACGGTGGATCCCCCAACCTCGGGCACCGGCCGCGGCACAAGGAGGGCTACTTCCCGGTGCCGCCCGTGGACCGGCTGCAGGATCTCCGCTCGAGGATCATGCTGGCGCTGATCGCGTCCGGCATCGACGTCGAGGTGCAGCACCACGAGGTCGGCACGGCCGGGCAGGCCGAGATCGACATGCGGTTCGGCCCCCTGGTCCGGATGGCGGACCAGATCATGATGTACAAGTACATCGTGAAGGGCGTGTGCCACGAGCACGGCTACACCGCGACCTTCATGCCCAAGCCGATGTTCGGCGACAACGGCTCCGGCATGCACGTGCACCAGAGCCTGTGGAAGAACGGGGAGAACCTGTTCTGGTCGAAGACGGGCTACGCAGGCCTGTCGGACCTGGCGCGCTTCTACATCGGCGGGCTGATCAAGCACGCGCCGGCGGTGCTCGCGTTCGCGGCCCCGACGACGAACTCGTACCGGCGGCTGGTGCCGGGTTACGAGGCGCCGATCAACCTCATCTACTCGCAGCGCAACCGCAGCGCCGTGTGCCGGATCCCGATGTACTCCAAGTCGCCGAAGGCGAAGCGGATCGAGTTCCGGGCCCCCGACCCGTCGTCGAACCCGTACCTCACGTTCGCGGCGCTGCTGATGGCGGGCCTCGACGGGATCAAGAACCGCATCGAGCCGCCGGCGCCGATCGACAAGGACCTCTACGACCTCGAGCTCCACGAGCGCAAGCGGGTGAAGAACACGCCCGGCTCGCTGACCGAGGTGCTCGACGCGCTCCGGATGGACAGCGAATTCCTACTCCGCGGCGAGGTATTCACCCAGGATCTCATCGACACCTGGATCGAGTACAAGACGAAGAAGGAGGTCGAGCCAGTAGCGCTGCGGCCGCATCCGTACGAGTTTTTCCTGTACTACGACGGATGAGTTGTTCCCCGCCGAACCTGGAGAGCCCATGACCCCACGTGCGCGCAGGGTGCGCGCCGCGGCGTCGGGCGAGGCGGGCGCGACAGTCGTCGCGCCCGTCGCGTCTCATGCCGTGATGCGACCCCTGCCGATGGCCCTGGACGCCGACTACCGCGCGATGGTGCGGTCACGCAGCGTCACCAAGGCCGACATCCTGGAGGTGTGCGACCGTCTCGGCGTGCGCTTCCTCCGACTCCAGTTCACCGACATCCTCGGCGTGGTGAAGAACGTCGAGGTGCCGCGCAGCCAGTTCGAGAAGGCGCTCGACGCGCAGATCATGTTCGACGGCTCGTCGATCGAGGGTTTCGTCCGCATCGAAGAGTCGGACATGCTGCTCGCGCCGGACCTGGACACGTTCCGGATCTTCCCCTGGGGCGCGGAGAGCGGGCTGGTGGCGCGGCTGATCTGCGACATCAAGAACACCGACGGGACCGACTTCGCCGGCTGCCCGCGGCTGGCGCTGAAGCGGCAGGTGGCTCGTGCCGAGAAGCTCGGCTACGCCATGATGGCCGGGGTCGAAGCCGAGTTCTTCCTGTTCTACAAGGACGCGCACGGCGACCCGACCACCGAGGTGCACGACGTCGCGGGCTACTTCGACGTCGGGCCGGTGGACCGGGGCGAGCAGGCGCGGCAGCTGATCGTGGCGGACCTCGAGGAGATGGGCTTCGAGGTCGAGGCGGCGCATCACGAGGTGGCACCCGGTCAGCACGAGATCGACTTCCGTTACGCCGACGCGCTCACGACGGCGGACGACCTCTCCACCTTCCGGGTGGTGGTGCGGAGCGCCGCGGAGCGCTACGACCTGGTGGCGAGCTTCATGCCCAAGCCGATCTTCGGGCAGAACGGCTCGGGGATGCACACCCACCAGAGCCTGTTCAAGGACGGCAAGAACGCGTTCTACGATCCCAAGACCGAGTGGCAGCTGTCGAAGGTCGCGTTGCAGTACATCGCGGGGCTGCTCGATCACGCGCGCGGCTTCTGCGCGGTCACCAATCCGCTGGTGAACAGCTTCAAGCGCCTGGTGCCCGGCTACGAGGCGCCGGTCAACATCGCGTGGAGCATGAGGAACCGCTCGCCGATGATCCGGATCCCGGACCGCCGCGAGTCGGGGACCCGCTGCGAGCTCCGGATGCCGGATCCGTCGGCCAATCCCTATCTCGCCCTGGCGGTCCAGCTGGCGGCCGGCCTGGACGGCGTCGAGCGCAAGCTGACGCCGCCCGACCCGGTGAACAAGAACATCTTCACCATGACCTACCGGGAGCGCCGGCACCACCGGATCGACGACCTGCCGCGCGACCTGCACGAGGCGCTGGACTGCCTCGAGAAGGACCCGGTGATCCTGGCGGCCCTGGGCGAGCACATCGCCGGGCGCTACGTCGAGGCCAAGCGCGCCGAATGGGCGGAGTACATCTCGCAGGTCAGCGAGTGGGAGGTGAAGAAGTACCTGGGGCAGTACTGAAGGGCGTGAGAGGTGAGACCTGAGCGGTGAGACGTCAGGGGTGAGAAGCGAGAGGTTCACGTGAGAGGTGAGAAGCCGAAGTGAGCAGTGAGAATCCCGGCGCCGGGGCCGCTCGCCCCGGCGCTTTCCTGCTGGATCTCGACGGGACGTTGTACACCGACGCCGGCCCGATCCCGGGCGCGGTGGAGGCGCTGGCCGAGCTGCGGCGCCGCGGCATCCCGTTCCGCTACGTCACCAACACCACCCGGCGCTCCAGCCGCAGCCTCGCGGCGCGGCTCGCCGGATACGGCTTCGCCGCGCAGGCCCCGGAGATCATCTCGGCACCCATGGCCTGCGTGGCGCGTCTGAGGGCTCGCGGCACGCGGCGCGTCGCCGCGTACGTGGCCGAGGACACCCTGGAAGACTTCGCCGCCTTCGACCTGTCCGCCGAACGTCCCGAAGCCGTGGTGATCGGCGACCTGGGCGACGAGTGGGACTTCGCGAGGCTGAACCGCGCCTTCCACCAGCTCATGGACGGGGCGGAGCTCATCGCCCTGCAGCGCGACCGCTACTGGCTGCGCGGCGACGGCCTGGCCCTCGACGCCGGGCCGTTCGTCGCCGCGCTCGAGTATGCGACGGGCAAGTCCGCCACGGTGTGCGGGAAGCCGTCGGCAGCGTTCTACCGGACGGCGCTCGCCTCGCTGCCGGCCGCGGCCGCGGGCGAGCCGGGACGGGTCGTGATGGTGGGCGACGATCTGTGGGGCGATGTCGAGGGCGCCCACGGCGCCGGCCTCGCCGCCTGGATGGTGCGGACCGGGAAGTTCCGCGAGGACGTGGTCGCCGCGAGCGGCATCGTGCCAGACCGCATCATCGAGTCCGTAGCGGCGCTGCCCGACTTGATGTAGGAAGCAAGGTCGGAAGCCAGCGTCTCAACGCCGACTCTGGCTTCCGCATTCTAGCAACTCCACACCACTCGCAACGTGCCGTCTCGCAACTGATCTGAACTCCGTGGTCCGGCAACTCCTCACTCAGGGCGAAGTCAGCCTCATCCCCAGATTCTTCACGAGAAACGCCCACTGATCCGTCACCAGCTCGATCTGCTTGGACACCGGCATGCCGCCGCCGTGGCCCGCGCGGGTCTCGATCCGGATCAGGATCGGCGCCGGGCCGGCCTGCGCCGCCTGGAGCGTCGCCGCGTACTTGAAGGAATGCCCCGGCACGACGCGGTCGTCGTGGTCCGCCGTGGTGATCAGGGTGGGCGGGTAGCTGGCGCCGGCGCGGATGTTGTGCAGCGGCGAATAGGCGTACAGGTACGGGAACTGGCTGGCGCTGTCCGACGAGCCGTACTCGGTCACCCACGCCCACCCGATGGTGAACTTCTGGAAGCGCAGCATGTCCATCACGCCCACCGCGGGCAGCGTCGCGCCGAACAGGTCGGGTCGCTCGTTCTCCACCGCGCCGATCAGCAGGCCGCCGTTGGACGCGCCCTCGATCGCGAGCCGCGCCGGCCGCGTCCACCCCTGGCTCACCAGGTACTCGGCCGCCGCGATGAAATCGTCGAACACGTTCTGCTTGTGCTCGTGCATCCCGGCCCGGTGCCAGTCCTCCCCGTACTCGCCGCCGCCGCGCAGGTTGGCGAGCGCCAGCACGCCCCCCATCTCCAGCCATACGGCGTTCGCCACCGAGAAGTAGGGCAGGTTGCTGATGTCGAAGCCGCCGTACGCCGTGAGCAGCACGGGGTTGCTGCTGTCCCGGGCGAGGCCGCGGCGGTGGGTGAGGAACATCGGCACCCGCGTGCCGTCCCTGCTGCGGTAGAAGACCTGCTCGGTCTCGTAGCCGCTCGGGTCGAAGTCCAGGTGCGGCGCCTTCCACGCCGCGCCGGTGCGGGACGACACGTCGTAGCGGAAGACGGTCGTCGGGTAGAGGAACGAAGTGAAGGCGTAGAACATCTCGGGGCCGTCGGCCCGTCCGCTCACCGCTCCCACGGTGCCGAGACCGGGGAGCGCGACGTCGCCGACGCTCCGGCCGTCCGCGTCGAAGATCGCCAGGCGGCTGTGGGCGTCCTGCAGGTACCGGGCGACGAAGCGCCCACCGACCAGGGTCACGCCGTCCAGGACCTGGTCGGTCTGCGGGATGACCTCCTTCCAGTCGGCGCGCGCCGGGTGGCGGATGTCGATCGCGATCAGGCGGCTCCTGGGCGCGTCGAGGTTGGTGGTGAAGTAAAAGACCGGCCCGCGGTTGCCGACGAAGCCGTAGCTGGCGTCGAAGGCGTCGAGGAGCCGCACCACCCGGCCGGTGATCCGCGGGCGCCGCGCGCTGCCGAGGTCCAGGTAGTAGACCCGGTTCCGCGAGTCGGTGCCCAGGGACACGGAGATGACGAGGTAGCGCCCGTCCTCGGTGACGCCGCCGCCGAAGCCCCAGTCCGGCTGGTCCGGACGCTCGTACACCAGCCGGTCCGCCGCCTGCGCCGTCCCGAGCCGGTGGTAGTAGAGCTTCTGGTTCTTGACCACCGCCTGGAGCACGTTGCCCGTCGGGGCGGGAAAGCGGCTGTAGTAGAACCCCGCGTTGTCGTGGGTCCACGAGAGGCCGGAGAACTTGACCCACCGCAGCCGGTCGGGCAGGTCGCGGCCGGTAGCGATGCGGCGGACGTGGAGCTCGTTCCAGTCCGATCCGGCCGCCGCCGTGCCGTAGCCGAAGTAGCGCCCGTCGTCCGACACGTCCCAGCTGGTGAGGGCGACCGTGCCGTCGGACGACAGGGTGTTGGGATCGATCAGCAGCCGTGGCTGCGCGTCCAGCGACCGCTGCCGGTAGTAGACCGACTGGTTCTGGAGGCCGTCGTTCCGCGTGAAGATGTAGGTGCCGCCCTGGCGTCCGGGGACCCCGTACCGCTCGTAGTTCCACAGCTTGGTGAGGCGCTCGCGGATGCGCGCGCGCTCCGGAATGGCGTTCAGGTAGGCGAACGTGACGCAGTTCTCGGCCTCCACCCAGGCCTTGGTGTCCGCCGCGTCGGTGTTCTCCAGCCAGCGATAGGGATCGCGGACCGCGGTCCCGAAGTACCGGTCCACCTGGCTGTCGGTGCGGGCCACGGGACGGGTGCAACCGGCCGTCTGGGCGCGGGCGGCGGGCGCGACGAGCACGGCCGCCGCGGCGAGGCGAAGCAGGGTCGAGCGCATGGCGGTCCTCCGGGATGCGCGCAATCTACACCACTCCGGGCCGTGCGCCCTCGTGGGCCAGCAACCACTCCTTGATCCGCACCCCGCCCCCGTAGCCGCCCAGGGAGCCGTCGGCGCGCAGCACCCGGTGGCACGGCACCACGATGGCGACCGGATTGACGTGCAGCGCATTGCCGGCGGCCCGCGACGCCCGCGGCGAGCCGGCGCGCGACGCCACCTCGCCGTAGGTCGAGACGCGTCCGGCGGGAATGCGGGCCGTCGCGTCGAGCACACGGCGCTGGAAGGTCGGGAGGTCCGAGAGATCCACCCGGAGGTCGAAATCGAGCCGCTTGCCCGCGAAGTAGCGCGCCAGCGCGCGCCGCACGTCGTCCAGCGTGTCGGTGCGGAGCACCGGCACGTCCCCGTGCTCGTCGAGGAGGCGCTTCAGGAAGTCGTCCTCGTCGCGCACGTACGAGAGATGCCGCAGCCCGCGCGCGCCGCTCGCCAGGCCCAGCACGCCGACCGGCGTGTCCTCCATCATGGCGTACCGCAGCGGCTCGCGCCGGCGCCCGGTCAGCTCGCCGAAGGCGCCGAGCACGATGCGCTCGACCGCGCGGCGCTCGACCTCGATGGGTTCCGTGATCATCGCGTGTGCACTCCCAGGCGCAGCTTCCTGGTCGCCTGATAGACGTTGGCGCGGGCCCCGGCGGCGGTGCCGCCGAGGCGCGTCGCGATCTCCTCGTAATCCAGCTCGTCCACGATCCGCAGCGTGAGCGCCAGCCGCTGGCGCTCGGGGAGTCGCGCCACCCGTGCCCACAGCGTCGCCCGCTCCGTCTCGCCGGGCGTCACGCCGGCGTCGGGCTCCGGGGCCGCGGCCACCTCGCGCTCGGCGGCATGGCGCTCGAGCGCCGCCCGCTCGCGCGATCGCGACCGGAGGTGGTTGAGCGAGGTGTTGGTGGCGATCCGGTACAGCCAGGCCCGCGTGTTCGCGCCGGCCGGCAGCCGCGCCAGCGCGCCGTGCGCGCGGATCAGGGTGTCCTGCAGGATGTCCTGCGCTGCGTCGTCGTCGCGGACCATCCGCCGGATGTGCCGCGCCAGCTCCTCGCCGTGCCTGGCCAGCAGCACGGCGATGCGCTCGGCGGCGCGCTCGGAGATGGTGGTCGGCGTCATCGCTCGTGCGCTGTGACACCGCAGCCGGGCCCGCGTGAAACCGCCGTGGGCGCCGGGACCGGCGTGGCGAGACCGTCACGGGCCGTTGCGCTTCTCCGAGCATTGTTGTCGGCGAACCGGGCACGGAGTCTCGCCTCCGCTCTTGCCGGAGGCCGCGTGGTTTCGTACTGTGCGGTACGCGCGCTAGCCGACGCGCGTACGTCCGACCCGGTGAGTCGGGGCCGGGCGTGGCTGGCGCGGCGAGCCAAGTTTTCCCACCGCATCTCGTTCTTGGCTGCGCGCCTCTCATCACGACGCCTGTCGCGCAGGCAGTCTCGTGATGAACGAGCCCCCGGGGAGCGATCCCCGGGGGCTTCGTCCTTGGGGCGTGGCGCTCGAGGGGGCGGAGACACGGTCGGCGCGGCTACTGGCGGCAGGGGGCGCGCGGGTCCGGGACCGGGCCGTCCACGGACGGCCGGTGGTCCAGGTTGGCGAGCGCCAGCGCGACGTCGCGCACCAGCGTGGCGACGCGCGCCAGCTGCGCGTAGTCGACGTACTGCGCCTCGTCGGTGACCTGGTGGTAGTCGAGGTGCTCGCCGGTCGAGAGGGAAGCCGACGGGATCCCGTAGCGCGCGTAGCTGAAGTGGTCGGCCCGGCAGTAGTACTGCAGCGGGTGATTCGGCGCGTCGTATTCGTAGTTGAAGTGGAACGGCTCCGGCTCGGCCGCCGCCACGGACTCGATCAGGTTGCCGAGCTCCGTGGACAGGCGCCGGCTCCCCACCAGCTCGAGGTATCCGGGTCCGCCGCGCGGCAGGTCGGCGGCGCCGCCCCGCCCCACCATGTCCATGTCCAGCTCCGCCACGATCGAATCGCGGGGCACTGTCGGATGGTCGGTGAAGAAGCGCGACCCGAGCAGGCCCCGCTCCTCGGCCGCGTGCGAGACGAACAGGATGGAGCGCCGCGGGCGCGGGCCCGCCGCGAGCACCCTCGCCAGCTCGACGAGGGCGACCGTGCCGGACCCGTCGTCGTCGGCGCCGTTGTAGACGGAGTCCAGCCTGGCGGGATGCGCGGCGCGCAGGCTGTCGCGGAGCGCCGCGATGCGCGCCGACTCGACGCTGTCCGGATCGCGCGGTGGGGAATCCTCCCCCATCGGCCGCATCACGCGGTCGTAGGCGCGCACCGAGTCGTGGTCGACGGGCGGACGGGCGACGCCGACGTGGTCGTGGTGCGCCGAGATCGACACGTAGGTGCGGCGCAGCGTGGTGTCGCTGCCGGGCAGGATGGCGACGACGTTGCGGACGGGCGCGGCCAGGGGCAGGCGCGCGAAGGCCACGCTGCCGCGGAAGGTGGGTCCCAGCCGTCCGGGCGCGGCCGTCTCGAGCGGGACGCCGAGCAGCGTGCCGGCAGCCGCCGTCGTGACGAGCAGCGAGCCGCGGACGACGGAGAACAGGAGCGTGTCGGGGGTGAGGCGGCTCTGGCTCTGCGCGAGCAGCGCCGCGGCGTCGGGCGGGAGCGCTTCGAGACCGGCGACGGCGAAGCCCGCGGCGCGGGCGAAGCGCGGACGGCGCCGCAGGCCGAGGACGAGGTGGAAGAGGGCGCGCGGATTGCCGCCGGGCACCGCCCGGAACACCAGCAGCTTGCCGGCGCTCTGCCCGGCGGCCGGCCAGGAGGTGGAGTCGTCGAGGGCGCCGGCGAACAGGGCGGCCGCGCCGTCGGTCCGCCAGGTCATCTGGATGCCGAGCGGCATCAGGTCGCGACCGGCGGCGAGATGGGTCCCGCTCACGTCCAGTCCGGACGCGGTGTCGAGGGCCAGGCGCCAGAACGGAAGGCTCTGGAACCAGGTACCTCCCTCGCCCGCGGGGGTCAGCCCGGAGCGCGCGAAGGCGGCCGCGACCCACGCGCTGGCCTCGGCGTCGCCGGGGCTGCCCGTGTCGCGTCCACCCATCGAGTCGTCGGCGATGGCGAACAGGGAAGCGCGCAGGCTGTCGGCGCTCACCGGCACCGGACCACGCTGCGCGG
>Ga0335082_10008028_pt1 | contig 11468 bp, 10 predicted proteins | sample Lox_Sample_41_FD_206718 | JGI IMG/M metagenome (GOLD analysis project Ga0335082, IMG submission 206718) | Soil microbial communities from Loxahatchee National Wildlife Refuge, Florida, United States - Lox_Sample_4.1 | ecosystem: Environmental > Terrestrial > Soil > Wetlands | place: USA... | reverse complement strand
CCGCAATTGTGGATCATCTCGAGTTCTACCTGCTGAACTATTTCAAGCCGGGACATGGCGAGCCCAGTCCGATCGCGGACCACGGCCGGAAAGTATTCCAGCGCGTTGGATGCACGTCGTGCCACGTCGCCGATATGACGATCAATCACGACCGCCGGGTGGCGGACGTGGAGACCGTCTACGACTCGACTCGAGGCATCTTCAATTCACTCTTCGCGACCGCGACGCCGCTCTTTCGCGATGTGGACGACGGTACGGGACAGCCACACCTGAAAGTGCCGCTCGGGGACCCTTTTGTCGTGAGGGACATCTTCACGGATTTCAAGCGGCACGACCTGGGACCGAATTTCTACGAGCGGAATTGGGATGGCACGATGCAGACACAATTTCTGACGCGTCCCCTGTGGGGTGTGGGCTCGACCAGTCCCTACGGACACGACGGTCGGAGCATGACCCTCGGCGATGTGATCTTGCGCCACGGCGGTGAGGCGCAAGTGGCCCGCGACAAGTACGCGGCCCTGAAGCCCAACGAACAGGTCGCTTTGCAGACGTTCCTGAATTCGTTGGTACTGTTCCCGCCGGACGATACGGCGTCCAACCTCGACCCGGGCGATTCGACCAGAACAGGATTCCCGCAATATGGACACGGCAGTATCAAGCTGACAGTTCTGTTTAACGATCCGGCGGATCCGGAGTAGGAAGGTACTCAGTTCTCAGTTTCCGGTTTTCGGTTCTCACGTTCGGATCGTTGGACTGAACGAGTATGGGCAATCTGATTGAGGACTGAGCCCTGCAAACTGAGAATTGGACTTTGACTGGCAACCAGAAAGCGGCGACAGCGACCTCTATTCTTCTTCTTCCTGGGCGCCGGCACGGACCAGGGCTTCGAGTTCTCGCGCCAGGCTCGTGCGGTCACTGTCAGGCAGTTCGAGGAAGCGGAAGGGCTGGAAGCATCCCTTGGTCGCCCACATTGGAAACAGCATCTGTGCGGGCGTGCGGATGCTGGTGGAACCAACGTGAAATAACGTTGTCACCTTGATCCCTTCATCGAGCGGGTTCTCAAGCGAGAGCAGGCCGCCATTCACAGAGAGCTGGTTCATCCGGGCGCGCACCTGTCTTCCATTCTCGAGCAACACCAGGGCCAGCACGGAGCCGCCCAACTTGACGCGGGAACCGCGTTGCCGGTTTTGCAGGCCGGTTCGGGACATATCCTCTGGCACTATCGCATGACCGATGGGCTGGGGGGCAGATTACCAAAGGCACTCGAACGGCAGGCAGGTGTCAGGTCTCAGGTCACAGGCATCAGGCCTTGTCGATGACCAAGAACTCATAAAGTCGCTTGGCGCTGACTTCCTGCAAACCATTCCACCCCTGGCACCTGACACCTGACACCTGGTTCTATGCGACAATGCTCCGCCGTGTTCCCAAGGAGAAACGAATGAGACGAATTGTCGTGCTGGCGTTTGTGTTGTGCCTCGTGGTGGGTGGTTTCGCGCAGAAGGCGTCCAAAGCAGCCGCGGGCGCAGTCGATCACGCCTATCTGCAGAAGATCTGGGATGGCTGGGCAACGCTCGACGCCGCCGGACAGAAGCAGTATTACGCACAGGGTCCGCACGTTTTTTTCGACATCGCGCCGCTGAAGTATGCAAGTTGGGATGAATATCAGGCAGGCGTGACCAACGTCCTGAGCGATTTCAAGTCGGCAAAGTGCCGGGTCAACGATGACGCCCAGATCCACCGGGCCGGTGACGCCTACTGGGTCAGTTCCACCATCGCCTTCGAAATGACGCACAAGTCCGGCAAAGTGGATATGGGACAGTTCCGCTGGACTGCAGTCTTCGAAAAGATCGACGGCAAGTGGCTGATCGTGCACGAACACGTCTCCGTGCCGGAGAGTTAATCCGATTGCTCCGGATGGTTCAGCGCGGAAGCGTCGCCTTCCGCGCTGGTCCTGCCATCCGTCCAATCACGACGTGACCGTGAAGGTCGTCTTGCTGCTTGCCTTGCCGCCTGGAGTGGTAACAGAGATCTTGTTGGTGACCGCGCCCGTGGGCACGGTCGCTGTGATTTGCTTGTCGGAATCGACGGTGAACGCCGCGCTCTTGCTCCCGAACGCAACCTTCGTCGCCTGAATCAGACCAGTTCCGGTGATCACTACGTGCGTCCCAACCGGTCCGCTCGCCGGACTGAATCCGGTCACCGTCGGCGTCACGGTGAATCTGCGGCTGCTCGTCAGGGTCCCGGAAGGCGTCGTCACGGTGACAAAGCCGGACGAACCGGCGGGAACCTTCGCGGTAAGGTACGTGTCGGATACCACCGTGAACGTCGCCGCCGTGCCGCCCAGCTTCACACTGGTTGTGCCAGTGAAACCTTGCCCCAAAACCTCGATCGTCGCACCCACCTTGCCCCACAAACCGACCAGGCTCACGAAGGGGCTCAACCCCGCGTTAAAGCTGTAGATCGTGTCACCGCCGTTCGTGTTGCCGCCGCTCAACCCGAACAAGGTTCCATTCGAGTGCTGGAGCAATGGCGTCTGTGGGTCGTAGGCATCGTTGAAGCTGCAGGTTGATTGGCAGAAGCTATACAGAGTCGAATAGGCGCCACCGGGAGTGAGTTTGTACAAAGCGCCGAGGTTCTTGTTCCCACCCACGATCGTCGTCCCGTAAAGATTGCCATCGCTTGCCACCACCATGCCTGCCATCGGCTGGGCGCCGTCGTTGATATCCAGACTGCGGTCGAAGCTGTGAAGCACGGCGTATCCCGATCCCGAAGGAGAGACCTTGAAAATGCTTCCCACATTCTTGCTGCCGCCAAGGTATGTGGTCCCATACAGAGTCCCGTCGTTTGTCTGCGCCAGCGTCCCAATGGGCAGGTTTCCATCGCTGGGGGCGCCAGTGAAACTATGCAGCACCGTTACCTTCCCCGCCTTGGTCATCTTGAACACAACGCCCATGCTGTTGCTTCCGCCGCCTCGGGTAACTCCGTAGAAGTTGCCGTCAATCCCAAGAATCAATTGATAAGGCGTGGCGCCATCTGTGAACTTGAAAGCATGGATGGTTTTGAGAACGCCCTTGGGAGTCATCTTGTAGGCGGTGCCATATGTCCCGGCATAGACGCCGGTTGTCGTGCCGTATAGGTTCCCGTCAGGGCCAAGCACCGGAGCAGACTCCGGCACTCCCTCGTCGGCGGCGCCGGTGAAGTTCCACAGAACGGTAAAGACGCCCGCGTCGGTGACTTTGAATACCGTGCCATCGATATGACTGCCGCCGGTTGTGGTGGTTCCGTAGTAGTTGCCGTCCAAACCCAGCGTCAGGCCACTCCAGGGAGTGTCGGCTGCCTGATAAGGATCGAAGTCCCACAGCCGCGTGATCGCTCCGGATGTAGTGAACGCGAAGGCCACGCCTTCCTTGTGAGTCTTGGCGCCGCCAAATTGGGACGTGGTGTAGATACGGCCGTCCCGGCCTTGTGACATCAGCCCGATCGCATCCGGATTATTCGGATCGTTTGGGTCTGTCCTGAGTTTGTAGAGCTGGGTAAACTGCGCCTGCGCTGCAACTGCTGCCAACAACAGCGAAGCGAACACGACGCTCATTGTGGTTCGGCGCAGACTACTTCCGGATCGTTTCATTACACACTCCTGGCGGGTTTGATCTCCACAAACGCAGTGCGTAATTTCTGGACAAATATCGTCATCGATTTTTGGGAAATCGTTACCGGTTCCGATCGACGGGCGGATTGTTCAGTAGGCTTTCCAGAAGAAGTAGATCGTCATGCCTGTCCCCACGGCGATAACGAACCCGCGAATCCAGGACTGCGGCAGCTTTTGCGCGTAATGGGCGCCGAAGTATCCGCCCACGATGGCTCCCAAGGTTGTAACTAGGCAGGGTTTCCATGCCACAGCGCCTTTCAGGACGAACGTGACGACCGCAACTCCGTTGATAATCCCGCCTAGCACGCTCTTTAGGGCATTCATGGCGTGGATGTCGGTCATCCCGATAGCTGCCAGCATGGCCAGATTCACGATTCCCACGCCGCCGCCAAAGTAGCCTCCATATACGGCGACCACCAGCTCAAACAGCGCAGCGAACGCAATCGCTCCTGTCGAGGCGTCATGTGCAACCCCGATTCCGATGCCACGATTGAGCCGCTTTCCGGTGACAAAAAGCAGCGTCGCCCCCAGCATCAGCCAGGGCAGGACGCGAAGAAACGTGTGTGCCGGGGTGTGCAGCAGGAGAACAGCGCCGGCCAGCCCTCCCAGGATGCTGGTTGCCGTCAGCGGGATCATCACCCGCCGCGAAATATTGAAGTGCTTGCGATAGGCCCCTGAACTCGCTGTAGTCCCAACCCAGAGGGCGACTGTATTGGTCGCATTCGCCGCGATCGGCGGAACCCCGGTAAACATCAGCGCCGGAAATGCGATGAAACTGCCGCCGCCAGCGACGGCGTTCAGCCGAGGATTCCGGCAACGAAGAGAATGAGGGCTATGTGCGGATCCAAGAAGAACTAGATGTAACACAATCCGCTTCAACCTTCGAGGACAAGGGCCCTGGAGTCGGTGGCGTGGGGCGGTGGCTTTGGCGCGCAAGAGTCGCTCCAAAGCCGCCGCTTGTGAGAGAACGAGCTGCTCCTCCCCTACTTGAACTTCGCGATCCAGCAACCCTGGTTGTAGTTGGCATCAAACCAGGTGCCAACAACCGTCGATCCATCGGCGGAAATGGTAATCGCGGTGTAGAGGTAGATGTTCTTTGGAATCCTGGCCCCCGCGGCAATCAAGGCGTCTTGCAGGGACACCATGGGACTGCCGGGGTTCCGGGCGTCCCAGATGAAAGGAGTGATGCCACCCCAGAACGGATCACCGCTCCAGCCGATTACCACGCCGTCGTCGGAGACACCGTTGGCTGAACTCTGGTCGGTGTCGTTGCCGGAGATCGTGCCGAGCGGCAGCAATCCCTGGGCGTCGGTGAAATAGAACGCGCGCCCGTAGCCGGATGCGTCGGCTGCCTGGCCGGCGATCTTCGTCCCGTTCGAACTGACCGCGGTCGCCTCTCCCGGATTGTGCTTGCCCGCCAGATAGTCCATGTCCACGCCGGGCCTCCAACGTACAGCGCGCCGGAAGCCTTGTTTCGGGTCTTCGTAGAAACCCACGATCGTCGAGGTGTCGGCCGAGATCGCGGTGGCGCGGCTGCTCGCGTGCGTCGGGTGTCCGAGCGCAACCATCCCTTCCCATGCGCTCCAGCGAAATCCCTGGGCGCCGGGACAGTACCATGCCAGACCCACCGCCATCGATCCGTCTGCATTGAGGCTCCAGCCACTGCCCCAGCTGCCGTCCATCACGCAGGCGCGCTTCGGGTGGCCGAGGCTCACCCATCCCGTCGACTGTTTCCAGATTCCGGGGTTTGTGTAGCCATCCGGACCCACGATGCCGGTCGTGATCGCCGCTCCATCAGCAGAAATGCCGATGGAAGAATTGAACGGGTCACCGGCGCCCAGGTCGACAAAGCCGTCCTTCTGGGTCCAGCGGTAGATCTCGCCTCCGAGATTTACCGCCATCACCTTGCCGTTGCGGGACAACCCCATGTTTACCCAGTTGTCTGCAGGCATTTTCAGGATGTGGAATGTTGCCGACTGCGCCGCAGCCGGAATGGAAAGGCATGCGACCAGGAACATCGCGATTGCAAGTGAGAGGTATCTTTTCATTTTTTCTTCCTTCAATGATTTCGGTGGCCTTCTTCGCCGCGCTGCGATTGAGGTCTCCTGCGGTTGCGCTACACTTGGCCCGGTCGGGAACCGGCACGAATGCCGCATTGTCCGAACGGGAAAGGACCACTTCCAGCCTGGCAGGAATGAAGCTTGCCGTTCTGCGAGGAAGAGTCGTCAGGCGGCGCTTCGGGGGAGGGCCCACTGTCCGGCAGTAATGTATACATTGTTACGTTAACAGTGTCAACGATATAATTCCTTTGCGGGAGAACTCACTTTGCCCCGGCATCCGGACCCCCAACTGGAAACACGCGTTCTGCTCGCGGCCAGGAAGTTATGGAACAAGGGCGGGGAACGAAGCCTGACCATGCGTGCCGTAGCGAGTGCCGCCGGCACGAACACCCCCGCCGTCTATCGCCGGTTCAAGAACCGCCGCGATCTGCTGCGAGCCCTGATGCTGCGGACCCAGGCGGACGTCTCAACCCTGATCGTGCGCTGCAACTCCCTGCAGGAAATCTGTCACACGGTATTCGATTTCGCGGTGAGTCACCCGCGCGAGTACGAACTTCTCTCCTCCAGACTGGTGGTAACCAGTCGCCTTCCTCGAACCAATCTCGAATATGTGGTCACCAAGACCGCCGGCTGGCTCAAGCTGCCGGCAGATCAGTGCAGGCCGCTGGTGGTCGCGCTGCTGTCCCTGATCCACGGCAGCGCAATGCTCCTGATCACCGGAGCGATTCCCGAACACGCCGAGCTCGTGCGTTCCTCGTTTTCGGTGGCGGTTGATCAACTGGTTCGCAATTATCTGGCTTTCGGGAAATAGCTCACTCGCCCGGTTTGCCGGAGTTGCTCCGGGCTTGCCAGACAATGCCCGCCCGCACCCGGCATCACCGCAAGTAGTTGCATCAGTTGACCTTACAAGGCAACATCTTGCGTGACATATGTCACATGCAGCTGTTCATGGCTGCATTAGCCTGAAACCGGTAAGGATGGCTTCATGGCAACGCAAGCTCACAGCGAAATCGTTCCCCAGGTTCCTCCCCCGGTTCTGACCTCGCCAACGGCGATTCACGTCCGCCCACCAGAAAAGGCCAAGACAAAGAAGAAACTGATCCGCCGCACCGACCGCGACATTTCACAGATTCTCCGCCGTTCCTTCCAGGGCGCATTCCTGCTCCTGAACATTTGGATCGGGGCCGAATTCTATTACTGGGTTCGCCAATTCGAGCCGGGTGGAGCAGCAACCTCCCTGCACCGCCCGGCTGGCGTCGAGGGATGGCTGCCCATCGCAGCCCTGATGAACTTGAAGTACTGGGTAGTCACGCGGCAGATTCCGTCCCTGCATCCGGCCGGCATGTTCCTGCTCATCTTTTTCCTGGGAATGTCGTTCCTCTTTCGCAAGGCCTTCTGCAGCTGGCTCTGTCCTGTTGGAACGATTTCTGAATATCTCTGGTGGTTCGGCCGCAAGCTCTTTCGCCGCAACTTCCAACTGCCCCGCTGGCTCGACCTCAGCCTGCGCAGCCTGAAGTACCTGCTGCTCGGTTTCTTCGTTTGGGCCGTGACTTCGATGGCTGCCGGCGAAATCGCCGCCTTCATGGACAGCCCTTACGGCGTTATCGCCGACGTAAAAATGCTGAACTTCTTCCGGCATCTCGGGCAAGCCGGGGCGATTGTGATTGGCGTGCTCGTCGTCGCGTCCCTGTTCCTGCAGAACTTCTGGTGTCGCTTCCTGTGCCCCTATGGCGCTCTCCTGGGGATCACATCTCTCCTCAGCCCTGCGCGCATTCTTCGCAACCCCGGGACTTGTATCGACTGCGCCAAGTGCGCCAAGGCCTGCCCGTCGGCCCTCCCCGTCGACAAGCTTGTCACGATCAAGTCGGCGGAATGTACCGGCTGTCTCGAATGTGTCGCAGTCTGCCCGGCAAAGGACACACTGAGCCTCTCGTTGCCGGTCATTCCTGCCCTCCTTCCTCAGCCGCGCCGGATTCCAGCCTGGACAATGGCGGCCGGAATCGCGGTCTTGTTTTTCGGAATTGTCGGTTTCGCCAAGACGGCAGGCTACTGGGACTCGCGCGTCCCGCGCGCTACCTATCAGCAGCTCGTTCCCCGGGCCGATCAGGCGCGGCATCCTATGCCGGGGGAGCAGTAGTGTGGGGCAGGCATTCCCTGCCCGCCATCCCCAGAAATTTGCATCCCTCCAGTGCAAGCCCGAATCCTTCCGATATGGCTACCAAAGTCGAGCGCCGTACTGTCGATCTTTCCGGATTCCCTGACCTGGTTGTGATCTACCTCGGGATGCGCGTCAACCGAATCACGGGGATCAAGACGCTTCTCGGATTCGGTCCCCGAATCTCCTCATCGGCTGCTGCCCAACCCGAAGGCCTGCTTCTCCACGAGCCGATTGTCTATTCCCTGTTTCCACCGAATGTCGGCATGCGGCAGTACTGGCGCGACTTGGATTCCTTGTTGGCATGGTCGCGTTCGGAGCCCCACCGCCAGTGGTGGAAGTCTTTCCTCAAAGATTCGGGCGGCACCGGGTTCTGGCACGAAACCTACATGTTGCGCGGCGGGATGGAAGCCGTCTATGACGATATCCCCATGCCGATCGGCTTCATGGGTTTTGCCCCGCTCATTCCTGCGCGTGGCGCCATGTTTGGTGCGGCTGGCCGCGGTGGGCGGCAGCATCACGGTACTCCCGTGCTTTCCGAGCAAGAGCTGTACGACGACTCCGCCGCATAATCCAGCGCGTCCCGCATGCTAAAATCGTTGTCAGACGCCCGTCTGCCGATGCTTTCTGAAATCGCCAAGCTCATGGAACTCCAGCTCGCGGACAAGGAAATCCGCAAGCTGCAGGAGGAAATTGCCGCCCTTCCCAGACGCGTAGCTGCGATCGAAGAAAAGCTGGCTGGAACCAAAGCGAAACTCGAGAAAGCCCGCGGCAATGCCAAGGCCGATGAGGCCAACCGCAAGAAGTTCGAATCCGCCATCCAGGACCTGCAAGGCAAGATCTCGAAGTACCGCGACCAGTCCCTCGACGTGAAGACCAACGAACAATACAAAGCCCTGATGCACGAGATCCAGTTCGCCGAACAGGAGATCCGCATCAACGAGGACCGCATCCTCGAGGTCATGGTCAACGCGGAAGTTCGTGACAAGGACGTCAAGGCCGCCGAAGCGGAATTGAAAGCCGAGACCGCCGAGATCGATAAAGAAAAAGAGGATGCGCGCAAGATCACCGCCGCCGACCAGGCGAAGCTCGCAGAATGGACCGCGAAACGTGAGGGGTTGCGCCAGGGCATCGCCGCCGACCTGCTCCGCCACTACGAGCGCGTCATGAAATTCCGTGGCAGCGGCCTCGCGGAAGTCCGCGACCACAAATGCATGGGCTGCCAGGTCATGCTCCGACCGCAGACCTACAACGAAGTTCGCAACGGCGAGCAGGTCGTCTTTTGCGATTCCTGCCAGCGCGTCCTGTATTTCGATCCCGCGAAGGAGAGCAAGCCCGAGCAGGTGGTCGAGCCTCATCACAGCCGTAAACGTCATCGTCCCAAATCCGACGCGCCCCAGGCCTGGTTCTACCGCCCCGATTACGGCGACGAAGGCGAAGTCTTGATTGTCTTCAACAACAACGGATCGATGTCCACCCGCCGTATCTACGAAATGCACTCCGGACGCCAGATTGGCGACATCCTCAACCGCGAAGGCAACTACCGGCTGGCTTTTCCCGAAGACCTGACCGACTCCGCCATCCGCCTCAACGGTCAATGGGAAGAGGAGGAGATGGACGAGTGGGGCTCAGAAATGCCCACCAGTACCCTCGATGCGCTCCACGCCGACCTCCGCGCCGCCCAAAGAGAGCACAGCTCCGGACATAAAGAACATGCTGCGCACACCACGCAGCAGCCGGCTGCAAGCTAGAAGTTATCGCCTTGGCACTCAACGCAGAATCTTGATCGACGACCCGACCTGTTCTCGCCTTCGACGGCTTGGAGTAAGATGGCCGCCACGAGGTGAGTGATGGCCACCGATCACAACTCCGCTTCCCGCCGTTCCTTCCTGAGCCTGTCCGCCGCCGCGTCCGCCGCCCTCGCCATGCGCATCGTAACCGAGCCGATGCTGGCGCGGGCGAAGGAGCACCATCCCGCCGCCGGAGCGATCATGATCGACTCCAACGAAAATCCGCTCGGACCCTGCACCCAGGCGCGCGAGGCGATCACCGCCATCGCTCCGCAAGGCGGACGCTACCTCGACGGCTTGACAGAAGATCTCACGAAAATGGTCGCCGAGATGGAAGGCCTCAAGACGGACTACGTCACCGTGCACCCCGGTTCCACTCCTCCTTTGCATCACGTCGTTTGTGCGTTCACTTCGGCCCATCGCAGCTATGTCACCGCCGACCCCGGATTTGAAGCCGGAATGTTTGCCGTGCGTGCCACCAACGCACCCATCGTGAAGGTGCCTCTCACCAAGACATACGCTCACGACGTCAGGGCAATGGCCGCGATCGGCACCGATGCCGGCGTCTTCTACGTCTGCAATCCCAATAATCCCACCGGCACCGTCACCAGCCACTCCGATATCGAGTACCTCGTTGAGCACAAGCCCAAGGACTCGATCGTCCTCGTCGACGAAGCCTACATCCATTTCTCTGACGCCCAGTCGGTCGTGGACTTGGTCCGCGCCGACAAGGACGTCATCGTTCTGCGCACCTTCTCCAAGCTCTACGGTATGGCCGGCATTCGCTGCGGTCTCGCCCTCGGCCGTCCCGACCTGCTCGACAAGATGTACAACTACGGCGGCAGCAACTTCATGCCCATTACCGCGCTGGTCGCGGCATCCGCCAGCCTGAAGCACACGGGCCTGGTCGCCGAACGCAAGAAGATCAACGCTGATATCCGCGCCGGCGTCTTTCAGTGGCTCGACTCGAACGGATACTCCTACATCCCCTCGCAGTCGAACTGCTTCATGCTCGACACCAAGCGTCCGGCAAAAGAAGTGATCGACGCCATGGCCAAGCAGAACGTCTTCATCGGACGCATCTGGCCCCTTATGCCGACCTACTCGCGCATTACCGTGGGCACGCAGAGCGAGATGGAAGAGTTCCAGACAGCTTTCAAGAAAGTGATGACGGGTGCGGTGACGGCGGGAGTTGGAGGCATCCAGCGCAGATCACATCTGGATGGTGTTCCCGTATGCCAATCAAAAAACAATGTCAGCTTGGCGTAAACCCATGAGTCGAGTTGGTGCTCAGCTTCTCCGGGCGTTGCGCCTCCACAGGATCAAAGTCAGCCAAATCAAGAAGACCTGGACGGGGGAGGAGAGACTGGACGGAAGCCGCACCACCGCTCTCCGCGTGAATATTCCCTGTGGGGTGATCGAACCAACGGGCCGCTCATTCTCAAACAAAACGAAAGTTCTTCCCAAGAACGCTTCCGCCTCCAGTTCGTACAGTTTTCCCTCGCACTGGACATCGAATGAACGAAACATATAGCTGCGTTTCTCAGCTCGGGCCAATTCTTGATCGCCCGATCTGAGGACAAAAGCACCGCTTATCAGACCCTCGCGATATACTGCGTAATTGTTGCCAGCGATGGTAAGGGTTCCCTTCTCTCGGCACCAAGAGATGTGGATTTCGGCAATCGGGGTCCGGCCCTGCAGGACATCAAAATCCCAAGACAACCAAGTCCGCGGAATAAGTTCTAGAACGGTCATCGCCGAATAACTGCCAATTCTATCCCTTGGGTGCGAGTATCCCGCAGTACCAATTCCGG
>Ga0335082_10008026_pt1 | contig 11469 bp, 9 predicted proteins | sample Lox_Sample_41_FD_206718 | JGI IMG/M metagenome (GOLD analysis project Ga0335082, IMG submission 206718) | Soil microbial communities from Loxahatchee National Wildlife Refuge, Florida, United States - Lox_Sample_4.1 | ecosystem: Environmental > Terrestrial > Soil > Wetlands | place: USA: Florida... | reverse complement strand
GGGCCGGGGAAGGGCTGGCGGGTGAGCAGCTCTTCCGGCACGCCCAGGTCGCGGCCGATGCGGCGGACCTCGTCCTTGAACAGGTCCTTCAGCGGCTCGATGAGCTTGAGCTTCATCTTCTTGGGCAACCCGCCGACATTGTGGTGGGTCTTGATGGTCTGCGACGGGCCGCGCACGGAGCGCGATTCGATCACGTCGGGGTAGAGAGTGCCTTGGACGAGGAAGTCGATGGTTTCACGTTTCGCGGTACGCGGTTCACGTTTCCCACCCAAGCCAACATCGGGCTTGGGTGGGGCACCCGCGATCCCTTTCGGGGTGGCGACTACGGTGGCGTTGTGCGGGATGTCGCCCTTGAGCAGGTGCTTGACCGCATCGTCGAAGACGGCGATGAATTCCCGGCCAATGATCTTGCGCTTTTTCTCCGGCTCGGTCACGCCCTTGAGCTTCTTGAGGAAGCGCTGGCCGGCGTCGACGGCGACGACGTTCAGGCCGAGCCGCTCGCGCAGGTTCTGCTGGACTTTTTCGAACTCGTTGAGGCGCAGGACGCCATTGTTGACGAAGACGCAGGTGAGGCGCTCGCCGATGGCGCGGTGCACCAGTGTGGCTGCGACCGAGGAATCGACTCCGCCGGAAAGAGCACAGATGGCGTGGCCGTCGCCGACCTGCCTGCGGATCTGCTCGATGGTCTCATCGATGAAGCGTTGCGGCGTCCAGTCGGCGCGCGCGCCGCAGACCTTGAACACGAAGTTCTTCAGGATGTCGGTGCCAAACTTGGTGTGCCGTACTTCGGGGTGGAACTGGACGGCGTAGATCTTGCGCCCGGGGTCCTCGATGGCGGCGACGGCGTTGGCCGACTTCGCCACCAGCCGAAAACCCTTGGGCAACTGGGTGGCTTCGTCGCCGTGCGACATCCAGACCGGCATCTGCTGGGGCAGCGAATCGAACAGCGGCGACGGCTCGGTGATCGTGACGTCGGCGTGTCCGAACTCGCGTTTCTTGCCCGCCATCACCTTGCCGCCCAGCTTGTGGGCGATCACCTGCAGCCCGTAGCAGATGCCGAGCACGGGCAGGCCCAGGGAGAGGACGCGGTCGTCCATGCGGGGCGCGTCCTGGTCGTAGACCGAGCAGGGACCGCCGGAGAAGATGATGCCCGCGGGATGGTAGGCGCGGATCTCGTCCACTGACGCGGTGCAGGGCAGCACGACGGAGAAGACTTTCTGTTCGCGGATGCGGCGGGCGATGAGCTGGCTGTACTGCGCGCCGAAGTCGAGGATGATGATGGGTTGGTGTTCCACGGTCGAGTGTGCCAGATGTCGGTCGAAGTGTAAAGGAGCTGCCATCTCTTAGCTACTGGCAGCGACTGGAGTCGTTGGTCCTTGGTCGTCGGTCGTTGGGCCCGCGGTCGTCGGTGGTAGGTCGCGGGCCGTGGGCGAAACCGGCTCCGGAGCGGAAGGCGGAGCGACCGGCGCGGGCTCGGGTTCGGAGTCGGGGCTGACGATGGCGACGTAAGCGGCCTGGCGCACGACGAACAGGAAGTCGGCCAGCGCGCAGTAGATCAGGGTGATGAGAGCTAGCAACAACAGGACAGTCTTGCCGGATACCGCCTGGGCCGCTCCCAGCGGGACCATGCTGGCGAAGGTGGCGCCGCCCATGAAGAACAGCCGGATGGCCCACATGGCCAGGGCCAGGGTGAGGAAATCGTTGCGGCGATCGCGGTAGGCGTCGAAGGCGGCGGAGATGGAGGCGAACGCGTCCGAGCCATCGCGCACCGCGAAGATGCTGGCCAGCGAGAGATACCAGCGCACCCGGCCATGGAGGAGGGAGATGATGCCGGCGATGATGAGGAAGACAAGGAGGAACAGGCCCGGCCGGTCGTCGTATCCGCGGCTGGCGGCGAATCCGGCGACCAGCAGCGCGAACAGGTATCCGATCAGGGCGGCCAGACCGGCGGCGGCGCGCAGGAAATGCAAGCCTAGGACGGTGCGGAATCGGCCACGGCGCTCGTCGAGGAGCGCGGAGAGGCTGGCCCAACGTCCGATAGAAGCAGCGGCGATCCACAGGATGGAGATGGCCGGCAGCAGCACGGCCGCAGCGCGCAGCAGCATGGGCCCGGTCCCGCGAAAGATGTCCTGGATGGCCTGCGCGACCAGCGCCGGCACGCGGGAGCGGATCAGCAGCATGTCGGCGTTGGTGACGCGGATGGAATGGAGGTAGGTGAAGAAGGCGAAGGCGACCATCAGCCACGCGGCCGCGCCGCAACTCCAGCGCCAGGCGATCTCGGAGGCAACCAGCGCAGGCCGGCGAAAGGCGGCGCGGAAGCCGGCGGCGATGGGAGCAGGGCGGGACATTGGCTCTCAAGAATACGCGATGTCACGGTCGCTAGTCGCTGGTCGTTAGCCAGCGGCTAGTGACTAGCGACTAGCGACTCTGGTAGGTTTGTCAGTTCCTTCCACCGCTGTGGACAAGCAAGGAGCATCATGCCCGCCATCAAGTTCAAGGGAGTGGATTTCATCGAATTCGATTCCCTGCTCTCGGACGACGAGCGCCTGGTGCGCGACAACACGCGCAAGTTCATCGAAGAGAACCTGATCCCCATAATCGAGCCGTGCAACCGCGAAGGGCGCTTTCCCAGGGAACTGGTGAAGCCGATGGCGGAGCTCGGATTCTTCGGCGCCAGCCTGCAAGGCTACGGCTGTGCGGGGATGTCGAACGTGGAGTACGGCCTGATGACGCAGGAACTGGAACGCGGCGACAGCGGCGTGCGCTCGTTCGTCAGCGTGCAGTCGGGGCTGTGCATGTATCCCATTTACGAGTTCGGCAGCGACGAGCAGAAGCAGAAATGGCTGCCGGGAATGCAGAAGGGCGAGATCCTGGGCTGCTTCGGGCTGACCGAACCGGGATACGGATCGAATCCCGGCGGTATGACCACTCACGCGGTCAAGGACGGCGACGATTACGTCCTGAACGGCGAGAAGATGTGGATCACGTCGGGGACGATCGCGAACCTGGCGATCATCTGGGCCAAGGTGAAGGACGAGGACAACAAGATCCGCGGGTTCATCGTGGAGACCGACCGCAAGGGGTTCAAGGCCGACGACGTGCACGGGAAGTGGTCGCTGCGGGCGTCGGTGACCAGCGGGCTGTCGCTGCAGGACGTGCGGGTGCCGGCGTCGAACCTGCTGCCGAAGTCGGGTGGCCTGAAGTCACCGCTGATGTGCCTGAACCAGGCGCGGTACGGCATCGCGTGGGGAGCGGTGGGGGCGGCGATGTCGTGCTACGACACCGCGCTGCAATACTCGCAGATCCGCAAGCAGTGGCGCGACCAGCCCATCGCGTCGCACCAGTTGGTGCAGGAGAAGCTGGTGTGGATGATCGCGGAGATCACCAAGGCGCAATTGCTGGTCTTGCAGGTCGGCCGGCTGAAGGATGCTAAGAAAGTACGGCCGTACCACATCTCCATGGCCAAGAGGAACAACGTGTGGATGGCGCTGGAGTGCGCGCGGCTGGCGCGGGATGTGCTGGGCGCGAACGGCATCACCGATGACTACCCCATCATGCGGCACATGATGAACCTGGAGTCGGTGAAGACGTATGAGGGCACGCACGACATCCACACCCTGATCATCGGGCACGCGATCACCGGGGTGGATGCGATCTGAGTTTCTTCACCGCCGAGTACGCCGAGCGCGCCGAGGGGGTTATTGCAAAGGATTTCTCGGCGTTCTCTGCGATCTAGGCGGTGAGATCCTGGGGTTCGACGGTTGACGCCAGTTGCGGCTGGGGCGCATCATTCTCATCCCCCGGAAACGCCGAGTGGGCGCGGCGCTTGGAGGCATTCATCTATGGCGACGGAGACGAGACCGGAAGTAAAGGCGCTTGCCAAGAGTTTCGGCAAGAACATGGAGAGCGACCTGGCGCTGGAGTTCCTGCGGGTGGTGGAGAACGCGGCCATCGCGGCGGCCAAGACCATGGGCCAGGGCGACCGCAAATTCGCCGACCACGTGGCGGTCGAGGCCATGCGCAAGACCATGGACACGGTGCCCATGCGCGGGCGGATCGTCATTGGCGAAGGCGAGCGCGACGAGGCGCCCATGCTGTACATCGGCGAGCGGGTCGGGGCGGAGTTTCCCGACGGCACACAGGTGCCGGAGATTGACATCGCGGTCGACCCGCTGGAGGGAACGAACCTGTGCGCAACCGGCTCGCCGGGATCGATCACGGTGCTGGCGGCGTCGGAGAGCGGGGGGCTGCTGCACGCGCCCGACTGCTACATGGAGAAGATCGTGGTGGGGCCATCGTGCAAGGGCGTTGTGGACCTGGACGCGCCGGTGGCGCACAACCTGAAGCAGATCGCGAAGGCGCTGTCGCGCGACGTCGAAGACCTGGTGGTGGTGATCCTGGACCGGCCGCGGCACGAGAAGATCATCAGCGACATTCGGGCGGCGGGCGCGCGGATCAAGCTGATCACCGACGGCGACCTTTCTCCCGGCATCGCGGCGGCTGTCATCGGGACGGGCGTGCACGCGGTGATGGGCACCGGAGGTGCGCCGGAAGGCGTGCTGACCGCGGCCGCTATCCGCTGCCTCAACGGCTACATGGTCGGGCGGCTGGTGATGACCAAGCCGGGGCAGGAAGAGCGCATGGCGAAGATGGGGATCAAGGACCCCAAGCACATCTACACCGCCGACGACCTGGCGCCAGGCAAGCAGATCATTTTTGCGGCGACCGGCGTGACCGAAGGCGCGCTGCTGAAGCCGGTGCGCTTCTTCGGCGAGGGCACGCGCACCTCGTCCATCGTCCTGACGCTGCAGACCGGGAAGGTGCGGTTCATCGACAGCATCCACCTGGAGAAGAAGGACGACGTGAAGATACGGTTTGCGTAAGCGAGTACGCAGTAGTCGGTACTCAGTACTCGGAAAGGCCTCCGAAATGGAGGCCTTCTTGCCTGGTACCTGCAACTTGGTAACTACTTCCCTCCCGTCGGTGCGTTGGCCGGGGGCCACTGGAGGGACTCGCCCTGAAACAGGCCGACGCAGTTCTCCAGGCGCTTGCCGGTACCGTCGTGGACGGCGAACTGGTAGGGCTTGCCCCGGACCTGGCTCCACAGGCCCACACCGGCATAGGCGCCGTCCTTGCGCAGGATGAAGAAGAACATGTCCACGAAGCGGAGCCGGGTCATGTCCTGGTTGAAGTTGCGGACGATGCGCTTGAGCGCGTCCATGCCGGCTTCCTGCGGGGACATGCCGTGGCGCATGTTCTCGACGATGGTGTGGGCGCCGACGGCTCGGATGTTCTCCTCCCCGCGTCCGACCGCGCCGGCCGAACCCACGTCCTGATCGGTGAAGCAGCCGGCGCCGATGAGGGGGGAATCGCCCACGCGCCCGGGCAGTTTCCAGGCAAGGCCGCTGGTGGTGGTGGCGCCCGACATCTCGCCCTTCTCATTGACGACGGAGACGTGCAGCGTTCCCTTCGGCGGATGCAGGCAGTCGTAAATGGCATTCATGCGGTATTCAGAAGGGATCCCCAGTCCGGCGGCGACTTCCTCCATCTGCCGGACCTTCAGATCGAGCGACTGAGGCGGAGCCGGGGGGACGGGCACCGGAGGCTTCCAGTCAGGAGAGGAAAGACCGGGCCCCCAATTGTCCTGGTTCGACATCGTCTCCTTCCACAGGAGCCACGTCTTGCGGGAGCGCTCGGTAAGCAGATTCTCGCGGGGAAAGCCGTGGGCGACCGCGAAACGTTCGGCGCCATCGCCGACCAGGAAGATGTGGTCGGTACGCTCCATCACCACACGCGCGACGGCGGAGACATTCTTGATGTTGCGCACGCCGCCGACCGCGCCGGCGCGGCGGGTAGGGCCATGCATCACGCAGGCGTCGAGCTCGACCACGCCCTCTTCGTTGGGCAGTCCGCCCAGGCCGACGGTGGTGTCGTTGGGATCGTCCTCGCGGCCGCGGGTGACGAACAGACAGGCATCGAGGGTGTCATGGCCCCGCAGCAGCAACTCGTAGGCGCCGTCGAGCTGTGACAGGCCGGTGTGCTTGCAGATGATGACGGGTCGCTTGGGAGGGGACGCGGGTGGCGGAACGTCTCTGGCAGCCTCAGGGGATTTCTTGTCGACTGACTTGCTTTCCTGCGCGTTGAGGGCCAGAGATGCGGCGCTGAGGGCTGCGCCGGCCAGGAAATCGCGGCGATTCGGCATCACTCCTCCGGAAGACGGTGAAGGATAGCAGTCGCCTAGGGGCGATGCCAGTGGCCAGGAAGAGTCCGATCCGAGGTCCCGGGTCGTGAGCAAAACAAAAGGCTGTCAGGCGATCCCGACAGCCAAAGAGCTAGAGCCGACGTTCAACTGGCGATCTTCTTCTGAGTCGTGTTCTGGTCGGCGCGGAAGCGGAGCAGAGCGCCGATGTTGCCGGCATGCTCGAAATCCGGTTCGTCGCGCACATAGACGACCTTGATGCCGTTCTTGATGGCGAGGCCGACCAGGGCGTCGGCAACATCGTCCACCTCGAGGGTGTCGCCGGCGCAGACGGCGCAGTGGCGGACCATGCGGGTGTCCATGTGGCCGCAGCTGGCGCAGCGGGAGGCGGTGGCGGAGAAATCCTCGCCCACCAGCAGCGCCTGGACCTCTCCCTTCTCCAGGGACTGGAGGACGTGGCGGAGACCGACGGCGCCGCGCCCGTTGCGGTGGGCTTCTCCGAGCGCCTCCCGGACGACGCCGCGGCGCTCGGATCCGCCGTGCTCTTCCAGGAGGCGATTGGCCTGCTGGAGGACCACGTCCTTGGAGGCCAGGCCCGGATCGACGGTGAAGCGTCCGACCAGGCGCTGCCTCACGTAGGGGTGCAGGTGCGACTCCAGTTCCGGCCAGGCATCCTCGCGGCAACCGATCAGGAAGCGCTCGCAGCCGGCGTTGCGATGCATGTCGCGAAGGTGGTCGGCGACCTCCTTCATGTGCTTCATGCCCTCGTTCTCGATGTGGCGCTCGATGTGTCCGGCGTTGTATCCGGCGAAGCCATCGCTGCGCACCTTGCGAGGGAGGGGATTGAAGATCTCGCCGGATGCTTCGATCTCGCCGGCGCGGATGGTGAAGAAGCGGGCGTGCTCGCGGTCGATGACGACCACGCTGGTGCGGGGAAAGGCCTCGACCAGGCGAGCCAGCGGCTTGAGGTGAAAGCGGTCATTGACGATGAGCTGCGAACGGGTGAGGCGGGGCGGGACGTCGAACTCGCGCCAGACGTCCTGGGCGGCACAAGCAAAGACCACTTTGGCCTTGGAGCCGCCTTTCCACTGCTCGGCCTTCTGCAGAATGCGGAGCAGGTCCTGCTTGACCTTGGGGTCGCCGCCGGCGCGCTCGGCATGACGCAATGCGTCGCGGACCATGTCCTTCACCAGGATGGACTCTTCCCGGTGCGACTTGTCCTGCGGTGTCCTGGGCTGGAAATAGAAACTGATGGCGGAATCGTGGGTGTTCTCGATCTGTGCCAGGTAACGGAGTTCATCCCGCGTGATCATCGCGTTCTCTCCTGAACAACGAACTCAGGCGATCTTGGTGTGTTGTAGAAGTTTGTCGCGCAGGTTGCTGGGGGCCGGCATCTTCTGCCGGACCAGCTCGCGCGCGGCCGTAATGGAGCCCCGCACCTGGTCCGCGGTGCGGTCGGTGGTGGCGGCGATCTCCTCCACGGTGAAGCCCTCGATGCCGAACAGGATGAAGGCCTCACGGTCTTCGGGCTTGGCACCCCGGAGCGACTGCTCGATCAGGTCGATCATCTCGACCGAGGACGCAGCCTCCTCGGGGTTGGACATGCGGAGGTCGGGGATCACGTCGTCGCGATGGAGCATCTCGTCGGGCTGGTGGTACTGAAGCTCGGGTTCGTCGCTGCCGCGGACGTTCTGCTTGCGGGCGGAAGTCTCAAGAGGAACGGCGGTCACCGCCTCCTGGTTATCGGCAACGACGCGGGTGATGGCTCGAAGAGACAGACGGTAGAGCCAGCGCTCCAAGGAGAGGAGGTCGGGCTTTTCCTCATCCCCCAAAGCGGAGACGATGGCCTCGTCGATGACCTCATCCTTGGTGACCGCGTCCGGCTCGAGCATGCCATTGGCCTCGCGGTAGGCCAATTCGCGCTCGACGAACAGGTTGAGCCGGCCGAGGTTGGCGTTCACCCAGGACGTGATGTCCTCATCGGAGATCTTGGCGGGATGGACGGCGGCAAAGGTCTGCTCAAAGGGGACGAGGTCGCGCATCTCGGTACGCTGGGTGCGCCGCCGGGCGTCCGGACGCTTGTGGCCGCGCAGTTGGTCCTTGTGGCGGGTGAGCTGAGACACCAGATCGGAGAATGCCGCCTTCACCGCCGAAACCGAGGTGTGGTTGTTCTTCTGGGCAGCCAGCTGACCCGAGGGAAGTCGCAGGTTCAGAGACACGGCGATCCCTTCGCGAGGTCCGTTCTCCTCCACGATTCCCTTCAGATGGACGAGTTCGGGACGGAACACCGCGAGACGGCGGCCCAGTTTCTCGATCTGGTGGTTGAATTCCTTCTCTAGGTCGGGAGTCTTGCCGGCTTTAAAGGAGATGTGAACGTTCATGGGATACCTCTGAGACGGGTGAAAACCCGCGCCCAGTCCGCGCGGCTGGTGAACGACTCTCCGATGCAGATTTTACACCTGCCCTCTGTGACGCAAGCCGAAAATCGGAAGTTGCATGTTTTGACGGTTGAAATAGGGTGGGATGGGTGCTGGGGGGAAAGGCGGAGGGACGGCTCCGGATTTCAGCCCGTGGCTACACCGAGACAGTGAAGGAGGTCTCAGTGCGGGTGACCGGACGGTAAAGGGTGTCGCGCTCGACAGGTTCGCGGCCGGCTTCCTTGATCAGGCGGATCAGGTCCTGCCGGCGTAACCCCTGTGGGGTGGTGGCGCCGGCGTCGTGATAGATCTTCTCTTCCACCACGGTGCCGTCGATGTCGTCGGCGCCGAAGCGCAAGGAGATCTGCGCGATCTTGGGCGAGACCATCTGCCAGTACGACTTCACGTGCGGAAAGTTGTCGAGCACCAGGCGTCCGACGGCGATCTCCCGGATGTCGCGCAGGCCGGTGGTGGTGAACAAGTGCTGGAGCGGGGTGTTGGCCGGGTGGAAGGCCAGCGGGATGTAGGTCTGGAAGCCTCCGGTCTCGTCCTGGAGCGCGCGCAGCTTCAGCAGGTGGTCGACGCGGTCCTCGTCGTTCTCGACATGGCCGTAGAGCATGGTGGCGTTGGACTTCAGGCCGATCTGGTGGGCGATGCGAGCGGTCTCGAGCCACTGGTCGCCATCGATCTTGTGGTCGCAGATGATGTGGCGCACGCGGTCGGCGAAGATCTCGGCGCCGCCGCCGGGAAGCGAATCCACTCCCGCCTCCTTCATCTTCTCCAGGGTCTGGCGGATGGTGAGCTTGGCGCGCCTGGCCAGGTAGGCGACCTCGACCATGGTGAAGGCCTTCAGGTGCACTAGCGGGAAGCGCTCCTTGAGACCGCGGATGAGGTCGAGGAAATACTCGAAGGGCAGGTCGGGATGGAGGCCGCCGACGATGTGGAACTCAGTGATGGCTTCGGAGTAGCCGCTGGCGGCGGTCTGGAAGGCCTCTTCCAGGGCCATGGTGTAAGCGCCGGGAGCGTCCTTCTTGCGGCCGAAGGCGCACAAGCGGCAGGCGGCCACGCAGACGTTGGTGGGATTGATGTGGCGGTTGACGTTGAAGTAGGCCACATTGCCGTGCATGCGCTCGCGGACGTGGTTGGCCAGCCAGCCGATGGCCAGCACGTCGCCGGAACGGTAGAGCGCCAGGGCGTCGGAGGCGTCGAGCCGCTTCCCTGCCAGCACCTTTTCGGCGATGGGGGCCAGGCGGGGATCGTCAGTCTGGAAGGCACGAGCCACGGTCTCGATATTACCTTACAGGCGCGGCGAAGGTCAGCTGTGGAACCGGCGCAAACAACAAGAAGCCGGCGGGCGCTGCCGGCTTCACCTTCATGAGTGTCCCGGGCTACAACCGGGTGACGTTCGAGGCCTGAAGGCCTTTGGGGCCCTGGGTGACCTCGAATTCGACCGCGTCACCCTCGTTCAAAGTGCGAAAGCCCTCCGACTGGATCGCGGTGTGATGCACAAAGATGTCGCCACCCTGCTCACGCTGGATGAACCCGTAGCCTTTGCTCGCGTTGAACCACTTGACGGTCCCACGTTCCTTCGCCATTGAATGCTTCCTTTTCTTTCTCCTCAGCAGGTTCGACTTGCTGACCGGCGAGGATCTTTTGCAGGTCAGCGGAGGGCACACAAACAAAAATCCCCGCCGCTGTCGGAGCCGGCAGAGACCCTGGTCGTAGTGCGACATCCACTTACCAAAACCCAACCATGATATGTCGACAGGCGAGAGAGTTCCAGAGGAATCCACTAGCGATAGATATCAGACGATATCAATAGTGGAAGAGCAGGTCTCCGGCGATGAACAGGAGAAAGACCACCGAGATGACCCCGTTCATGGTGAAGAAGGCGGCGTTCAGCTGGCTGAGATCGTCGGCGCGGACCAGGGAGTGCTCGTAGCCGAGCAGCAGCGCGACCGCAGCCACCCCGGTGAAGGCCAGGGGCCCCAGGTGGAAGGCGACGATGAGCGCGATCAGCAGCAGCAGCATCAGGCCGTGGAGCAGACGGGCGACCAGGAGCGCCTGGCGGATGCCGAGATGCCGCGGCACCGAGTGCAGGCCGGCCTGGCGGTCGAAATCGCAGTCCTGGCAGGCATAGAGGACGTCGAAGCCGCCGACCCAGCAGGTGACGGCGGCGGTGAGGATGAGGATGCGGGGATCGAGGGTCCCGGTGACGGCGATCCAGGCCGCGGCCGGCGCGGTGCCGAGAGCGAATCCGAGGACCAGGTGCGACCACCGGGTGAACCGTTTGGTGTACGAGTACAGCAACACGATGGCAAGCGCGACCGGCGAGAGCAGCAGGGCAAGCCGGTTCAGGCGCGATGCCGCCAGGACGAGCAGAGCCGAGGACACGAGTACGAATGCGGCCACAAAGCGGCGCGAGAGCAACCCGGCCGGAAGGGCGCGGGTGGCGGTGCGGGGATTGGCGGCATCGAGGGTCGCGTCGGCCAGACGATTGAAGGCCATGGCCGCCGAGCGGGCCGCGATCATCGCGACCACGATCCACCCCAGTTGCCAATAGGCGGGCAGGCCGCGCGCGGCCAGCATGGCTCCGCACAACGCGAACGGGAGCGCGAAGACCGAGTGCTCCCACTTGATCATCTCGAGGGTGACGCGGATGTCGCGGAGAAGGCCCACCGAATGATTGTAACCAACGGAACGATCCGTTGACCCGCCCATCACCAACCTTCGGGGTAGCCGCGGGAGCCGATCAGGGGCACAAAGCGCACCAGATCGAGCAGCGTGGTGTGTGGCCGTCCGTCGAGCTTGCGTACCAGTTGGAGCTGTTGAGCGGCGGCGGCGCCCACCGGC
>Ga0335082_10008025_pt1 | contig 11470 bp, 9 predicted proteins | sample Lox_Sample_41_FD_206718 | JGI IMG/M metagenome (GOLD analysis project Ga0335082, IMG submission 206718) | Soil microbial communities from Loxahatchee National Wildlife Refuge, Florida, United States - Lox_Sample_4.1 | ecosystem: Environmental > Terrestrial > Soil > Wetlands | place: USA: Florida... | reverse complement strand
CAAATCATGAAGAAGGGCGACTTAACGCGGCCGAAAGCTTAATACACAGCGCGCCAGCCACTGGCCACTCTTACATCACCGGCGGCACAGTGATCCCCATCACGCCCAGTACGTTGATCAATTCGCGGCGCACTACGGCCGCCGTCGCCAGCAGGAATTTCTTCCGCTCTTCGTCAGACTCTGTGAGAATGTGGTGTCGGTGATAGAAGTTATTGAACTGCTGGGCGAGTTGGAAGGCATGCTTGGCAGCAAACGCGGGCTCGGTTGCGCCTATGCACTGCTCGATAATGAATGAAGTCTTCCCCGCCAGCAGCCATAGCTCCCAAATTTCCGTGCCACTCTCATCCGCGAAGTACCGCGCGTAGTCAACTTCGACAGCCAGCGCCCGCTGCGGCTCGATCCCGGCCTTGCGAAATATGTTGGTCGCCCGCACCACGGCATACTGTGCGTACGGTCCGGTCTCGCCTTCGAAGGCCAGCGCCTCCTGGAAGTCGAAGGCGATGACCGACTGCTTGGTGAACTTCAGCATGAAATAGCGCAGTGCGCCGATGGCAATCTGCCGGCTGATGCCGAGTCGCTCCTGGTCGTCACGGTCGGGATGCCGGCTATCCACTTCCTTCTTCGCCGCAGTAATCAGTGCGTCGAGCAGATCGTCGGCCTTTACGCCGAATCCCTTGCGCCCTGATACCTCAATGTAGGACTTGCCACGGTCCCCCTGACTCACTTCGTAGCCCAGCTCCTGCGCGCAGCGCGGGGTGAGCGCAACCATCTCGTAGGAAAAGTGGTCGTAATGGGACGCCTGCTCGGTGTAGCCGAGCAAACGGATGGCTTCTCTCACCGTGTTCTGCGGGTCGCTTTGCCGGGAATCAATGACGTTATAGATGGCAGAAACCCCGCCGAACTGGGGATGGTCCTCTTCACCGCGCTCGGCCGAGATCCATACCTGGTAACCATTGGGGTATCGGTAGAACCTGCGGTACGCGAAGTCGCGTCCCAGCAGGCCGAACTTCCAGAGGTGATAGGCAATGTCCTTCCCGACGTAGCCCACGGTGCCGTTCGAGCGCACGACAACTTTGGCGTCCTCGTCGGGACCGGTTCTCTCTCCTTCTGCGTGCCCTACCCAACCTTCTTTTGGTTGGGTGGGGGTGTTTGTGGAACCGTGAGAGGTCTTAGGTCTGCTCATCACCCAACACCCCTGGTTTTTTCCCTCCGTTTCGAAGTAAAGAACGCCTTTCTGCTTGAGCAGTTCGAAGGCGGACTCCCAGAAGTGGAGGTGGAGGATTTCGCTCTCGCGCGGCAGGAAGTCGTACTCGATATCGAGCCGGTCCATGGTCTCCAGATGGCGCCGCAGGACAGTCGTGGAGATTAGATCCGCAGTTTCCGCCAACTCATTGGCACCACGCTCAATAGCGTGCAGCACTTCAAGTCGCACTTTAAGATTCCCTTTGTCTGCTTCGTACCATTGCGAGACCCGAGCATACAGGTCCCAGCAGTAATAGTCGAAGCGCGGGACCGACGCGATCAGTTCGGCGATCTCCTGCTTGGACCTCTTCTCCAAGTGGGTGAAGCCCACCACGACATCAGCAACCTGTACGCCGGTGTTGTCAATGTAGTTCTGGACGTCAACCGTATGGCCGGCGGCGCGCAGCAGGCGGACAAAGGTATCGCCGAGGATGGCATTTCGGAGATGGCCAATGTGCGCCGCCTTGTTGGGGTTGATGCTGGTGTGCTCGACCAGGATCTTGCCGCGGAGATCGGCCCCACCTTCGCCTTCATGGCCGCTGATCTGAAGCCCAGCGGCGCCGCCAGCCAGCGCCTTCGCGGCTGCATCGCGCTTCAGACGTGCGTTTAGATAGCCTGCACCGGCAACTTCAAGCTTTTCGAAGCCCTTTGGTAGCGGCATTTCTGTCGCGATCTCTTCCGCAATTTTGCGCGGCGGCTTGCGCAGACGCTTGGCCAGCTCGAATGATAGAGGCAACGCATACTCGCCCATCTCCACCGAAGGTGGCTGATCGATGACCACGTTGGCCATCTCGATCTGGTACTTCTGGCGGAGGAATTGCTGCACAGCGTGGGCGAATTGCTTTTGATGATCGAGGTACATGGGCTGGAATGCGTGATTGTAGCAAACTGGCAACTGGCAAGGTTTGACGCTGCCTGACGCGTTACCTATGATGAAGTTTTCTGCGTCTTTTGGCGGCTTCCATGCCCATTGCCTATCTCGATTGTTTCTCCGGTATCAGCGGCGACATGTTCCTGGGCGCTCTACTCGACGCCGGAGTTCCGTTCGAGCTGCTCCAGAATACCGTCGCTAACCTGAGCCTCGGAGCTGCGCTTGAGCTTTCGCGTGTGGACCGGGCGGGCGTCGCCGCAACCAAGGTTGATGTCGTGGTGAACGGCGAGAGGGACCAACCGCGCGAAGAGGCCTGGGCGCACGAGGAACCAGCCGGCCATCGCCATCATCCTCATCGCGGCTTGAGTGAGATTCTGCAGACTATTCAAAGCGCTGAGATCAGTGCGTCGGCAAAGCGTACCGCCACCGACATCTTCCGCGCCTTGGGCACCGCGGAAGCCAAGATCCACAACGTCGGCGTCGAAGACGTTCATTTTCACGAAGTGGGCGCAGCGGATGCCATCGTGGACATTGTCTGCTCAGCGGTCGGCGCAGAAGCTCTTGGCGTGGAGCGTTTCATCGCTTCCCCACTCAACGTGGGCGGCGGAACGGTGACTTGCGCGCACGGTGTTTTCCCGGTTCCGGCACCGGCGACACTCGAGCTGCTGCGCGATGCACCGATTTACTCCACCGACATTCAGAAGGAACTGGTCTCGCCGACAGGTGCGGCCATCTTAAAGGTATTGGTCTCCAGCTTCGGACCGCGGCCCGTGATGACAACGGGCAAGATCGGATATGGCGCCGGTAGCCGTGACTTTCCCGGACATCCCAACGTGCTGCGGATCTGCGTAGGTGACGCGCAAGCGGCGTCGGGCACGGGCCTAGCCGAAGAAGAGATTGCTATCCTGGAGGCCAACCTGGATGACCTGAATCCGCAACTCATCGGCTACATCGTCGACCTGGCCCTGGCAGAAGGCGCACGCGATGTTTTTACTACGCCAGTGCAGATGAAGAAGAACCGGCCCGGTGTCTTGCTCACGGTAATCGCGAAGCCGGAGTACGAGGAGAAGCTACGCGGGCTGCTGTTTCGTGAGAGCAGCACGCTGGGAGTTCGCGTCCGCCACGAGAAACGCTACGCGCTGCCGCGACGTCACGAGGCGGTCACCACACGCTGGGGTGAGGTGCGAATGAAGGTGGGCAGTGTAAATAGTACAGTCTCGCAGTATGCGCCGGAGTATGAAGACTGCCGCCGGATCGCGGTTACGCATCATGTCCCGCTGAAGACGGTGATGCAGGAAGCCATCCGCTTGTACCTGGACCGAAAGAATGAATAAACCCGGGAAGTTTTACATCACCACGCCCATCTACTATGTGAATGCGCGTCCGCACATCGGCCATACGTACACCACGATCGTGTGCGACACCATCGCCCGGCGCCAGCGCATGATGGGTCTGGACACGTGGTTTCTCACTGGCACGGACGAACACGGGCAGAAGATCGAACGCTCAGCAGCCGCTGCAGGCTGCTCGCCGCGCGAATTCGTAGACAGGATCGCGGGCGAGTTCCGCGCGCTGTGGAATCGGATGAAGATTACCTACGACGACTTCATCCGCACCACGGAACCGCGGCACATACATGGCGTGCAAGCCCTGTTCACACGCCTGCAGGAGCGCGGCTACATCTACAAGGGTTCGTACAGCGGACAATATTGCGTGTTCGATGAGTTGTATGTTGACGCGGCAGGTCCGGGCGCGCCCTGCCCGGAGTGCGGCCGTTCAACCGAGACAGTAAACGAGGAAAACTACTTCTTCAAGCTTTCGGCGATGGAAGAGCGGCTGCTGAAGTACTATGCCGAACATCCGGACTTTATTCGTCCTGAGACGCGGCGCAACGAGGTGGTCGCTTTCGTGAGAGGGGGCCTGCGCGATCTCTCAGTCAGCCGCATGTCTTTTCAGTGGGGCATTCCCGTTCCCAACGACCCCAGGCACGTGATTTACGTCTGGCTTGATGCACTGGCCAACTATATGACGGCCATCGGCTACGGGTCGAACGATCCGGCAGATCAGGAGAAGCTTGCGCGCTATTGGCCCGCCGACGTGCACATGATTGGCAAGGAAATTGTGCGCTTCCACTGCGTCTATTGGCCGGCGTTCCTGTTGGCCGCGGATTTGCCGCTGCCAAAGTCGATCATTGCACATGGCTGGCTGCTGTTTGAAGAGAGCAAGATGTCGAAGTCGCGCGGCAACATTGTGCGCACCGAGACCGTCCTTGACTCCCTGGGTTCTGATGCACTGCGCTACTTCCTGCTGCGCGAGATTGTTTTCGGGCAGGACGGCTCATTCAGCTTCGACGCGCTGGTGGGGCGCTTCAACGCCGACTTGGCCAACGGCCTGGGGAATCTCGCCAGCCGCACGCTTTCGATGATCTCCCGCTACTTTGAGGGCGAGGTGCCTTACCCGTCACCAAGTGGGCGTTTGCCTGCGGACGACGCTATCGGCAAATTGGCCGAGCAGACCATTGCCGACTTCCACGCGCAATTCGAGCAGTTCCAATTTTCGCGCGCTCTGGAAGGCGCGTGGGCGCTGGTGGCCGCAGTAAACAAGTACATCGCGGAAAACGAGCCCTGGGCGGTCGCCGAGCGCGATGACCAGGATTCACGCGCCAGGCTGGCAACAATTCTTTACACGTCGGCTGAAGCATTGCGTGTTGTGACCGCGTTGGTGCATCCGGTCATCCCTGAGGCGACAGCTCAGATTTGGGAACAACTGGGTCTTGGCGACATCGGGCAGCTGGACCTGCGCAGACTCGCCTGGGGACAACTACAACTGGGCACAAAACTCGGCAAAGCTGATCCAGTATTCCCCCGTGCCGACAAAGGCACGATTGAAAGGATGCAACAGATGGAACAGCAAGGCTCGCCGGAGCCTGAGACAGCGGCTAAAGAAGCCGGGGCAATAAAGCCGGTGCCTGAAACGGCGGCGTCGATCGCCGCTACCCCACCTTCGGTGTCCGCTGTTAGTGACGGGGCCGGCCCACACTCCGCGAGCGCCAAGATAACGATCGACGACTTTGCCAAGATCGAAATGCGCGTTGGATTAGTGAAAGGTGCGGAGAAGGTCAAGGGTGCCGACAAATTATTGCGCATGGACGTCGACATCGGCACGGAAGTCAGACAAATTGTCGCCGGCATCGCCAAGGCGTATGAACCAGAGAAGCTCATCGGGCGCAAGGTCGTGATCGTCACCAACCTGCAGCCGCGGAAGCTGCGCGGGCTGGAGTCCAACGGAATGATCGTTGCGGCGTCCCTCGGTGATGACGGCCAGCCGGTGCTGGCGGGATTTCTGGAGGATGTGCCTGTTGGCGCTAGGCTGAAGTAGTGGCTAGTGATCAGTGGTTAGTGGATAGTTGTGCATGGGAACTATCCAGTAACCACCACTGATGTTCACCGACTCCCACGCGCATCTCGACGGCAAGCGCTTCGATGCCGACCGCGCCGACGTTCTTACACGCGCCAAGGCTGCCGGGGTCACGACTATCCTCGCCATCGGCAACGGCGACGGGCCCGGCACGGAGACCCTGGATTGCGCCATTAAGCTCGCGGAGAAACACGAAGGCATTTACGCCACGGTAGGCATTCATCCCCATGAGGCCGCGCTCGCAAAGCAGGAAGATTTTGACGAATTGGAGCGTCTGGCGCGCAATCCCAAGGTCATAGCGTGGGGTGAAATCGGGCTCGATTACTTCTACGATCACTCACCGCGCGACGTGCAGCAGCGAGTTCTTGTGCAGCAGATAGAGATGGCGCGGGCGGCCAAGCTGCCGATCATCATTCACTGCCGGCCGTCCGATAACAGCGCCAACTCGTGGGACGACCTGCTGCGCCTGATTCGCGAAAGCTGGGCCTCCAGCGGCCTGGGCGGCGTGATGCACTGCTTCACCGGCACGGTCGAACAGGCACAAGCCTCTCTTGATCTCGGCTTCATGATTTCCTTTGCCGGCAACATCACCTATCCCAAGGCGCAGAACATCCGCGATGCAGCCGACATGGTCCCCCTTGACCACATCTTCATCGAGACCGACTGCCCGTACCTGGCGCCGATCCCGCATCGCGGCACGCGCAACGAACCGGCCTACGTGATCGAAGCCGCCCGGCAGATTGCCAAACTTCGCGGGATCTCCGCGGAAGAAGTGGGCCATCAAACCTCGCAGAACTTTGCCCGTCTCTTCCGCCTGGCGGAACTCGACAGAGGTGCCAGACCCGCTAGCTGATAGGTGGTGGGCTCACGTATTGCAGAAACTGTCCTCTCTCTTGTTACACTTGATTGCTTATGGCCGAGTCCTTCGACATTGTCAGCAAGGTTGATTTGCAGGAAGTCTCCAACGCTATTCAGCAGGCGCTGAAGGAAGTCCATACTCGCTACGACCTGAAGGACTCGAAGTCCGATATCCAGATGGACGGTAAAGAAGCGCTGGTGCTCACCTCCGCGGACGACTTCAAATTGAAGGCCGTTAACGACGTTCTGCAAAGCAAGCTGGTGAAACGCGGCGTGCCGCTGAAGGCGCTTACCTATGGTGCCATCGAAGAGGCGGCGGGCTCGACCGTTCGCCAGCGCATCACCATGCAGCAGGGCATCCCGATCGAGAAGGCGCGAGAGATCGTCAAGCTCATCAAGAACTCGAAGAAAAAGGTGCAGGCTGCTATCCAGGGCGACCTGGTTCGCGTCGGCGGCAAGGACCGCGATACACTCCAGGAAATCATCGCCATGTTGCGGCAAAACGATTTCGGCATCGATATGCAGTTCACCAATTACCGGTCCAACTGACGGGGCGAAACTTGAACACGACGGCAAGCCAGAACGCCAAGGAAGTCTTCGACCTGCTGCACGACGATCTTGCTGCCATCGAGCGCGAGTTCGGCCGCGACACGGTTTCCGGCGTGAGTGCAATCACGGAAATTGGTGAATACCTGCGAGCAGGTGGCGGTAAGCGCCTGCGGCCCGCCCTGCTGCTGCTCTCCTCGAAGCTAATGAATTACGCCGGCCACGGCGCCATCAAGTTGGGCGCAGTGGTGGAGATTATCCACACCGCGACTCTGGTCCACGACGACATCATCGACGAGGCACAGACCCGCCGTGGCCGCCCAGCCGCCAACACCCAGTGGGGCAACGCCAAGTGCGTTCTCGCCGGTGATTGGCTTTACATGCAGGCCTTCAAGATCGCGGTGCAGGAACGCAACTTCCAGATTCTCGATACACTCATCGAACTTACACAAGCGATGGTGGAAGGCGAGTTGTTGCAGATTGAGAGGCTGGGCAAGGCCATTTCGATGGACGAGCATTTCGAGCTCATCTACCGGAAGACAGCATGTTTGTTTTCGGTCTGCATGCGGCTGGGTGGGATTCTGGCGCGCGCCAGCGAGCGTGATCAAAGCAGGCTCGCCGATTACGGCCGCAATCTCGGCATGGCCTTCCAGATCGTTGACGATGTGCTCGACCTGACCGCGTCGGAAGAGGTTCTAGGCAAGCCGGTAGCCAGCGACTTGCGTGAAGGAAAAGCCACCATGGCCGTGTTGCACGCGCTGCAACACTGTTCTCCCGCAGAGCGCAGCGCCATCGACGCCGTTCTCAGCAATGGGGGGTTCAACGGAATCACGCCCGGCGATATCATTGCCATCCTGAATCGCTACGGATCCATTGATGCCGCTTATGAGCGCGCGGTCCAGTTTTCCAACAAGGCGCGCGAAGCCATATGCGCATTTCCCGACTCGCACATCAAGCGTGTATTGCTCTGGGTGCCGGATTTCGTGGTAGATAGAGAAAGCTAGGGCCGGCCTACCGAGCTGGATTGGGCGAACCGTCGCGTATCTTTTTGGGACTTCAATCGTGGGCGGCGATCGTGTCTCGCTGCGCCATACAAACATTTATCCTGACAAGAGCAAGTCTTGCCGGTGCATCCGGCTCCTGCGACTTGCGCGACCGGTTTGCGCAAGAACGATGGTCTATAAACGACTCATTCTGATCTTTGTCCTGCATATGATACTAGTCGGCTGCAATAGCGTGCTTGCCCAGGACCCCACCAGCGACGAGTTCTGGCCGCAACTGAACGTCTATGTAGACCTCACTCCCGATATTCAGTTGCTCACCCTCGTCAACGAGCGGATTGCCACCAACTCCTTGGACACAAGCTTCCGTTCGGGCCCAATGGTGCTATTTCACGTTCCGTTTGGCTTCAACCGAATCCCTTCACTGCACCACGAGGAAGAGTGTCGCTACATTTCGTTGGCAGCGGGATATCTCTACATAACCCCCGGCCCCGGCGGTACCGGCAACGTAGAGCAGCGCGGCATCATTCAGTTCACCCCTCGGCTGCCCTTCCCCGGGGAGTCGCTGCTGATGAACCGCAATGAACTTGACATGCGCTGGATCTCGGGTGCGTATTATTGGCGCTACCGGACGCAGTTGACACTGCAGCGTGACTTCTCCGTACGCGCTCACTCCTTCACCGTGTTCGCCAACGGCGAAGTGGAGTACTACAGCAAGTACGACACCTGGTATCGAACCGACTACGGAGCGGGCTTTCGCATACCCGTTGGCAAAAGAACCGAAATCCAACCTTACTACCTCCACGAGAACACCAGCGATACCCGGCCTGCGCACACTAACGTTGCGGGGATGATTGTGTCGCTGTTTTTCCGCGAATTTTGACGAACCGCCCGGGCCAGTTGCCACCTCGCCCGCGCCTTTATACTCGACCGTATGAAGGCTCCGAGAGAAGTCGAAATCAAATTTCTCGTTTCCGACTCCAACAAGCTGGAGAGAAAGCTCAGCGCAATCGGTTTCAGGAACGAGACTCCCGCTACACATGAAGTCAATACCCTCTACGACCTTCCGGGCCAGACATTGCGCCACAAGGGTGAGCTGTTGCGCCTGCGTGACTACGGCGGGAAATGGAAGCTCACTCATAAGTCCAAGGTGCAGCTTGGGCGCCACAAGTCACGAGGCGAACTGGAGACCAGTGTTTTAGATGGCCGGCAGATGGATTCCATTTTGCGCGCTCTTGGCTTTGCACCGGCCTTTGTTTATGAGAAGTTTCGCGCTGAGTGGACTGACGGCGAAGGCCATGTTGTATTGGATCGCACTCCGATTGGCAATGTTGCGGAGATCGAAGGTAAACCGCGCTGGATTGATCGTGTCGCTCGGGAACTCGGGATAAAACGCCAGCACTACATCACCAAGTCCTACGCTGAACTTTTCTTCGAGTGGAAACGTAGAACTGGTAGCGGAGCAAGAAACATGACATTCCGGGAGATCGCAACGGGCAAAACAACTCGCAAGCTTGTGGGACGTCCCACTCGGGAGTTATCGTAACGTTCCGCGGACGACTGCGCCGGCTCCGGCGTTTGGACCTTGCCGGGCCTGAACCGGAGCCTGGAGCAGCGACTGGCGAGCACACATTACTTGCTGAGCCTTTCCAGCACTGCCGCGGTAATCAGTGGCAAGCCCACAGTCGCATCCACGAACACCTCGCCGAACTTTCCGCCCTCTTCCTTTGGCACAAACTTACCCCACGACACAGCCTCGCTGTATGGGCTGCCTGACAGCCCACCCCAGTACACCGGCTCAGGACAGATGCGCAGCCCGTAGTGATAGCGTTTGAGCGGCAAGTCTTCGCCGCCGCGACGGTGACGAAGTTCGATGAACGGCCCAAATTGCTGTGACCAGTTGCGCGGCACGCCGCCGCCGATGGTAAAAATGCCCAGCCGCGCTTGTTTGAGCAGCGCCTCTGCAAAATACTCCAGGTCCTCGAACGGGTCATACCGCAGTAAAGGCATGTTGTTCTTGCCGCGCATGCGGTTATGCAGCGCGAAGTCCAGCCCCATCTCGGAGTCGCTGAAGGCAGGTACGAACACCGGGACATTCTTCTCGTATGCTGACTTCAGAATGCCGCGCTCCTTGACGTTCTCGCTAAGATGCTTCCCGATGGCGCGGTTCAGCTTGTGCGAGGCTACTGTCTCCGTAGCGTTCCAGTTCTTCAGGATTTGCGCGACAATACGCTCCACAAAGTCGAGGTTCGTCTCGGGTTCGAGCGTATCGTACACGCGGTTATAGCCCGCTTCGTAGAGCTCCACGTCATTCATTTTCGGGTCGTACCGAAAGTGCGAACGCCCGGCCGCCTCGACCAGTCCGTGCGCCATCAGTGCGCCCGTGGAGACGATCGCATTCACGATGCCGTGATCTATCAAATCCGCAATGACCAGCCCCTGCTTGGCAACAGTCATGGCGCCGGCCAGAGTCATCACCACGAAGCAGTCCTTGTCGCGGGCCATGGCTTCCAGAACGTCCGCGCCTTCACCGAGCTGCCGGCCCGTGAACGCCGTGTTGCCCATGGCGCGCACCAGGTCATCGACGGTCTTAATCCTCGACAGATCGAGCGGCTCCAGCGGTACCAGCCTGTCTGCGATTGGGTCGTGCAGCTCGCGTTCGATGCCCTCCCCCTGACTCTTCTGTTGCTCTCCCACGGTCTCACCTCGACGAACAAGACTGGAACCATCGAACGTACAGGTTTGATATCACTCGCGTCAACGAACGCAAGGTTTCGTTCATTGCTCGTTAACAATTCGCAAGAGGTCCACAAAGGACGGGATGCTATTCTGGAAACTCGTCCGAGGGAGTGCAGCTTGTCCGAACGGAACTTTCAGATTGGCGTGGTGCAGATGTCGTGCACGCCCGAACCGGAGCAAAACCTGGAGCGCGCCATCACACACCTTCGTGAGGCCGCCGGCAAAGGAGCGGAGATTGTCTGCCTGCCCGAATTGTTCCTGACGCAGTACTTCTGTCAACGCGAAGACATAGCTCTGTTCGATCTCGCCGAAACCATTCCCGGACCTACCACGGGGCGTCTGGGAGAGATAGCCCGGGAACTGAACGTCACAATCGTCGCCTCGCTCTTCGAACGACGCGCTGCAGGTCTCTATCACAACACCGCCGCGGTCATCGATTGTGGAGGAAAGGTGGATGGTATTTACCGCAAGATGCACATCCCCGACGACCCACTGTACTACGAGAAGTTCTACTTCACGCCAGGCGACCTAGGCTTCAAGACTTTCGAGACCGATTACGGCAGGTTTGGGACACTCGTCTGTTGGGACCAGTGGTATCCCGAGGGTGCCCGGCTGACGGCGCTGCAAGGGGCGAATGTTTTGTTTTATCCCACGGCCATCGGCTGGCACACTGACGAGAAGGCGCAATACGGGGAGGCACAGTACGATGCGTGGCAGACGATCCAGCGGGCTCACGCGATCGCCAACGGAGTTTACGTCGCCGTGCCCAATCGTGTGGGCTTTGAGACAGGAAATA
>Ga0335082_10008023_pt1 | contig 11470 bp, 9 predicted proteins | sample Lox_Sample_41_FD_206718 | JGI IMG/M metagenome (GOLD analysis project Ga0335082, IMG submission 206718) | Soil microbial communities from Loxahatchee National Wildlife Refuge, Florida, United States - Lox_Sample_4.1 | ecosystem: Environmental > Terrestrial > Soil > Wetlands | place: USA: Florida... | reverse complement strand
GCCCGTGAGGCCGGTCGCGCCGGTGGCTCCGGTCGGACCCGTGGCCCCTGTCACCCCAGTTGACCCGGTGGCGCCCGTCGGCCCAGTTGCACCTGTTGCCCCGGTCGTGCCCGTTGCGCCCGTTGAACCCGTCGCCCCAGTGGGACCAGTTGCGCCCGTCGCGCCGGTTGGCCCGGTTGATCCTGTAGATCCAGTCACACCCGTGGCTCCCGTCGCCCCAGTGGGGCCGGTTGCTCCGGTCGCGCCCGTTGGTCCAGCGGGTCCGGTGGCACCGGTGTCGGCCAGCGTAATATCCAGCCGCGGCTGGTGCGAGGCGGTCGAGTTCTCCTTGCTATCGAACGCGAATGTCCCCGAAGTCCACACCAGAGCGAGGCCATTGTTTGACGACGGTGTGGTCAGCCAGTTTTGCACCTGAGTCGTAACGTCGACCGTCACAAAGGTGTTGGTCGTCCCAACCGCTACTCCGACGATATTTGCACCGAGCGCAGGTTGAGTGAGGACGGTCCCCTCGTTCCAGCTACCCGTCACCTCATAAAGTTGGAATGAGCCGCCCGAGGCGACGTTGTCGATGAAGAGGATCAAGGTCGCTCTTGTCACGTTGCTGCTCGTTGTTCCTGGGGGCAGCAACGATGGGGGAAGATCAAACTTGATCAAGCCCGTTGCGCCCGTTTGAACCACGATGTTCGCTCGTGTGCCATAGTTGGTGTTGAACGGGGAGAGGACATAGGAGTCGTCGGTGAGCTTGCCATCGAACGCCGCCGCACGCCCGGATGTCAGCAGCAGACCAGCTCCCCACAACAGTGCGAAGGCCCAGCATACCACCCTACGGAGTTTCGGATTCGTCATGCCCCCCTCCTGAGACGTTTGCGCTGAAAGTAGATTGAACCCCTCACCTTGCGCACCCTCACCGGCAGTTCGCTGACTTGCCTCTGCCAGGAGCCCTACAACTAGCCTGATCGCTCGGATCTATGCCACCTAGGGAGAGCGTCACCGTTACGCCTGCCGAAGTGAGCGGCGGCAAGAACGTCTTTCCCTGTGCAGTCAGGCGCATACTGAAGATGTTCGTCGCTCCTTTTCGGAAGAAGCTGACGCTTTCGCCGTTCGTGCCCGCGCATTCGGCCACGGCAATACATGGCGGGAACCACATGCTCTGCCCCGGTGGAGCCAGGCCCGCCCCAGTGATGTTGATACCGAACGTGCTACCCTCGCGGATGTCCGCGCTGGCCTTGCTCGCATCAAGAGGAACGCGACGAAGGGCGCGCACGAAACCGGCGAGGCCACCGAAGTCCGTGGTGTCGAGCGTGCCCGTCATGCGGATTGTGCCATTCGGTGAGGTCTTCAGGCGCACTCGCTTGACGGTGAGAGCCGTCGAGGACGCCGGTGCGCTCTCACTGCTGTCGCTGTGGCCGCAGACGTTCGTTTGGAACGCGTTGAAGTCGTTCGGGCAGTCGTCGCACACATCACCGACGCCGTCGCCGTCGCTGTCTTGCTGGTCGGGGTTGGCGACAGACGGGCAGTTGTCTTCGAGGTCGTTGATGCCGTCGCGGTCTCTGTCGGGGGGTGGGGGTGGGGGCGGCTCGGGAGCTATGCAGGCGGAGCCGACGCGAATCAGACCGAGATCGACCCGCCCGATCTGGTTCGCATCCGGCTCGGTGAACCACATGTTGCAGTCCGGCCCGGCGGTGATACCGCTCGAGAAGGTGCCGAACGTCGGGAGCGGGAACTCGCTGACCACTCCCGCGGGCGTGATGCGTCCGACCCGGTTCCCCGTCGCCTCCGTGAACCATAGATTGCCATCCGGCCCGGCGGCGATGGCGTGCGGGAAGCTTCCAGCGCTGATAGGAGGGAACTCGGTGACGGTACCCGTCGGGGTGATACGGCCGATCACGTCCACAACCGGCTCGGTGAACCAGAGGTTGCCGTCAGGCCCGGCCGTGATGCCCTCGGGGCCCCCGGTGATACCCGTGCTGAACTCCGTGAAGAGCAGGCTGAATGGATTGATCCGCCCGATCTGGAAGGCAGTATTTTCGGCGAACCAGAGATTACTGTCTGGCCCGGCCGTGATGCCATCGGGGCCACTAGAGAACGTCGGGATGTTGAATTCGCTGATAATACCCCCTGGCGTCATGCGCCCGATCTTGCCCGCGGCCGCCTCCGTGAACCAGAGATTACCGTCCGCTCCGGGCGTGATGCCGGTCGGGTTGCTCCCGAGCGTGATGCCGGCGAATTCCGCAACAGCAAACGTGAATGGGTCGATCCGCCCAATCTGATCCACCCCCGGCTCCACAAAAAAAATGTTTCCGTCCGGCGCAATACCGAGCGCACCGCTCAGAAACGCGATCGGAAACTCGGTGACCACTCCCACCGGGGTGATCCGCGCAACCTTGCTCGCGTCGCGCTCTGTGAACCAGAGATTGCCGTCCGGCCCGGAGGTGATGTCAAACGGGAAGGCACCAGACGTGATACCCGCCGAGAACTCAGTGATGGTCTGTGCAGCCGCGCGCTCCGCGATCGATTGAAGCAAGATTGCGGCGGCCAGGAGCACCAGCACAGCGAGCATGAGCGGCCTCCCACCTGGTTTGAGTCGGGCCGGCCGATTGTTGTATTTGTACGTATTCCCCCCCTCAAACCCAGACCGGTTGTACAAGGTGCTTGTACCGCTGTCCAGTTCAAAGTGTCAATCCGTAGAACTACTGAAAATGCGTCCGAAGGCGCGAAGTAATCCGCCCCGGTTGTGACGTGCCACGATTGGAATAAAATACCGCTCCCCTGCGTTTACCGAGCAAGAAGGAAAGGACGGCAGTGACCGTTGGCCATAGGGACGCACAGCCGCGCGCTGTTCGAAACCGAAGCGCTGCCTCATCTGCCAGCGCTCTACAACTTCGCCCTCGCTCTGGCGGGCGCGAGCGACGCTGAGGATCTCGTGCAGACGACGTGCGTGCGCGCCTTGGAAAATTTCGATGCCTATCGGCCGGGCACGAACATGCGCGCCTGGTTGTTCACAATCTTGCGGAACGAATGGGTGTCCCGACACCGCCGCTCCCAACGACGGACCCACATGGAAGTCTCGTCGGACGGGGAAGACGCAGCAGACCTCCTCGACGAGGCCGCCGACCTGGAAGCGATGCTCATGGACCGGCGCTGGTCTGCCGAGATCAAAGCTGCGCTGCTGGCGCTCCCGGAAGGCTACCGCCTGCCCGTCTATCTCAAGGACGTCGAGGGCTTCGGCTATCGCGAGATCGCCGAGATCGCCGGCTGCCCGATCGGAACGGTGATGTCTCGGCTGGCGCGCGGGCGGGCGACCTTGCGCACGGCGTTGGCGCAGCAAGCGCGCGAACGCGGAATCTTGCCGGCCAACGCCGAGGCAGGTGCCAGCGATGGACTGTGACGCGTGCCGCCCGCTGCTACCGGCGTACGGTGACAACGAACTGAGTGTCGAGAGCGCACTCGAAGTGGAACGACACGTACGTGCGTGTCCACAATGCCGCGCCGGGCTCGAACGGCAACGGCGGTTCTCTCAAACGCTCGGGGGCTTGTATCCGCGCGCGCCACTGCCGCCCAGCTTGGAGGACCGTATCCGGCGCGCCCTGCGCACCCCACCAGGCTCGCGCATCTGGCTGAACGGGTTGGCGCTCGCCGCCTCCCTGTTGCTGGTGCTCGGCTCCGTATGGCTGTTCTCCCGCCCACACACGGCCGGTGCCCCGGTGAGCGTAATGGCAGCCGCGGACATCCACCGCAGCGCACGCCAACACGTCCTGCCGCTCGCGATCCACTCAGCGGACGCCGCGACGGTGAACGAGTGGCTGGCTCACGCGCTCGCTTTCCCCATCAACGCAGCGGTTCAACAGACCACCGCGATGACGCTGGAGGGAGCCAGTGTGGTCGAGCTGGCGGGCGAGCACGTCGGCTACGTGCAGTACCAGCGCCACGGCGACCCAGTTTCATTGTTCCTGCTGCCGCCTCGCGCCTGGCCGGAGACCGGCCGGCGTATGCGCGTACGCGAAGTCGACTTTCATCTCTATACGATCGACGGCCTCAAGCTCATCGCCTGGAACCACTCACCGCTCTCGTACGTGCTGGTCTCCGATCTGGGGGGACACGGCGCACAAGCGTGCGCGGTATGTCACAGCAGCATGGTGGACGCTGCGTCGATCGCATTGCCGGCGGACGGCAAAATCTGACGGGGGGATGTGATGCAGAAGGGCAAATCGCTCCTGGTCTCAATGATGGGTGCCGTCGTCTTGCACCTGCCGCAGGGCGTTTTGGAACCAGAGATTCCAAAGCAGAATCCCCTGACACCGGCGAAGGTGGAACTAGGGCGCCGCCTCTACTTCGACAAGCGGTTGTCGGCAGACGGCACGGTGTCCTGTGCGACGTGTCACGATCCGCTGAAGGGCTTCGCCGACGGGCGCCCGGTCGCTGTCGGGATCAAGAACCAAGCCGGTGCCCGCAACTCGCCAACTGCGCTGTACACGGGGTTCAACGAGGTGCAGTTCTGGGACGGCCGCGCCCCAACATTAGAGGAGCAAGCCAAGCAGCCGCTGGTCAATCCCGTGGAGATGGGCCAGCCGTCACACGCGGTGGTCGTCAAAGCGGTCGCTGTGCTTCCAGAGTATGGCGACGGCTTCAACGCCGCGTTCGGAGCGCGCGACGTCACGATCGAGCGCATCGCCGACGCCATCGCCAGCTTCGAGCGCACGCTGGCCCCGTTTACGTCCCCCTTCGACCGTTTCCTCGGCGGTGACAAGCAAGCCATCAGCGAGAGTGCGCAGCGCGGTTTCGCGCTCTTCCAGGGCAAAGCCCGTTGCGTCACCTGCCACGAGTTCAACGCCTCGTTTCCCTACTTCACCGACAACAAGTTCCACAACATCGGTGTCGCCATGAAGGGGAATTTCGAGGAACTGGCGCGCCAGGCACAGTCGGTCGCCGGCAAGGGCGCCGTGACGCAGCAATCGGAGCTGGCGCACAAGCCAGGCTTCGAGGCCCTCGGGCGGTGGATCGTGACGCGGCAACCCAAGGACATCGGCGCGTTCAAGACCTCGGGCCTGCGTGACATCGCGCTGACCGCGCCGTACATGCACGACGGCAGCCAGAAGACCCTCGAAGAGGTGATGGACTTTTACAACAAGGGCGGAGAACCCAACCCCAACCTCGATGGTGGTATTCGACCGCTGAATCTCACCAAGGAGGAGATCGCGGACGTCATCGCCTTCCTGCAGTCGCTCAGCGACGACAACGGCGGGACCAACTTCGACTGGGAGCAGCTCAAAGAACTGTCACGCAAGACGCGCGCGGGAGAAATCGTCGCCGCGCCCGCGCCCTAACCGTGCGCACACAGAGGAGGATCGAGATGGCAAGGTACGTGTTGCCCAAGGAACGTGAACGGCAAGAGTATGAGGCGGAGCGCGAGCGCTGGCTGCAGAAGCTGCCGCAAATGAGCCGGCGCGACTTCTTCCGCACGGCAGCGCAAGCCGCCGCAGCGGCGACGGTCGCCTGGAAGGGATTCCCACCGCACTCCTTCCAGCTCATCAACGTCGCGGAGGCCAAGCAGGCGGCGCCCAAGTTCACCATCGCCTACATCTCCGACTCACACATCCTCGACAAGGGCATGAACCACCGCTTCATCCGCGCCTGTCAGAAGGCAGCCCAGGACGTGAATGCGCTCGACCCCCAGCCGGACTTCGTCCTCTTCGGCGGCGATCTCGCCCAGCTCGGCAAGCCGGAGGAGCTGACGATCGGGCAAGGGATCCTCAAGACCGTGAAGGCGCCGGTGCGCATGATGGTCGGCGAGCACGACTGGTACCTCGACATGGGCGAGAAGTGGCGCGAAATGTTCGGCGAACCGACCTACTCGTTCGACCACAAGGGCGTGCACTTCGTCGTCCTCAACAGCGTCATCGTCTCGGACTATTGGACCGAGCCCAAGATGACGCCGATACAGCGCATGCTGGCCATGGCGCAGCTCGACAATCCCAACGGGCGCCCGTTCACCGTCGGCGAGGCGCAGCGCGAGTGGCTCAAGAAGGATCTGGCGAAGGTCGACAAGAAGACGCCGATCATCGTCTTCTCGCACTCGCCGCTCTACAAGTACTACCGCCCGTGGAATTTCTGGACCGATGACGCCGAGCAGGTGCAGCAGATCCTGGCGCCGTTCAGCACCGTCACGGTGATTCACGCGCACACGCACCAGCCGCTGACCAACCGCATCAAGAACATCACCTTCCACGGCGTGCTTTCCACGGCATGGCCGTGGCCGTACGCACCCAAGGGGCTGCCACCACTCACCGTCCAGATGGTGCGCGCCGACCCGTTCAACCAGTTCGACGGTTGCGGCTGGGGCACGGTGACGGCGCTCGAAAATGGTCAGGTGAACAAGCGCTACAACCTGTGGGATCGCAATCCGCTGGACGTTACGTGGGACGATGTCAGCGGCGGCAAGAAGTGGGTTGAGCAGGCGGACGCACAGCTCAAGGGCAACGTCAGCTGGCCCTCGTACTGAGCGGGTGCAAAAGGAGACGGACCATGACGCAATGGGCTCGAAGTGTGATGATCATCATGATGCTGGCGCTCGGTGGCAGTCTGGCGGCCCTGGCAGCCGGCGGCGATGCGCCACGACATCAGCTGCCGGCACCGGCCGACGGCAAGAGCAAGGTGGTCGGGCTGTGCGACGGCAAGACAAGCGTGACCGTCACCGGCGTTGCGCCGGGTGAAACGATGGATCCGACCAAAGCGCGTGCGGTCGCGAGCGAGTTGATGGACAAGTACGACGCGACCCTGCAGGTGGCACACGGCGGCGCCGAGCACACGTCGCGTGAGATGAAGGTCTGGGAAGCCGAGACCAAGCGGGTCATCGATGATGGGTACAAGCTCTTCCATTCGCCGGAAATAGGGACGAACGGCATCTCGTGCGACATGTGCCACCCCGATGCATCGAACACACATCCGGAAACGTATCCCAAATTCCAAACCCAGCTGAAGAAGGTCGCGCTGCTGCGCGACATGATCAACTGGTGCATCGAGAACCCGCTGGAGGGGCCGAAGCTGGCGGACGGCGATGACAAGATGAAGGCCCTCGAGGCCTTCATCTTGTCGACGCGTAAGGGTGTGCCGCTCGATCCAGGGAAGCACTGATGCGTGCCACGCTGGTCGTCCTAGCCAGCGTTGTCCTTCTCTTGATCTGCAGAACCGGCGGGGCCGAGTCGTCCGACTCGGCCCCGCCGATCGTCGACCAACTGCTTGCCCACGCCACGGCACTCGAGCTGAGCGCCGCGCAAGTTCAGGCCCTCGAAGTCATCCGCGAGCGACGGGTCCACACGCTCGCCACGTTGCAGGACCGTCTGCGTGGCAGCGAAGCGCAAGCGACGGCCGCTGCTAGCCAAGACGCGCTCACCTTGATGCAGGATGCTGGGCGGTTGCAGGTGCTGAGCGGCCGTGATGCGCTGCAGCAGCTCACCCCCGCGCAGCGCCGCCGCTGGGTGGAGTTGCAGAATCGCCCGACACCGTGACGGCGGGCGCGGTCTGCATACGAGCACCGCGTACGTTGACTTCCTGATGATCTCGATCACGCGATTCGGGCAGAGCGGTTTCGCACTGCGAGTAGTCGCGCGTAATCGGCGAACGGTAAGGCAGCCTGAATCGGAAGCCGGCACACAAACTATGATGGTTTCTTGAGACCGCGGATCTTCCAGCGGCCATTCCGCTTGGCGAGAAGAGTGCTCACGCGCACCTCCAGTTGTACATCCCGCCCGGTGGGCTTCTCGGTGAACTTGTCGGTTCGCGTGAAGGTTGCCAGCGCCTCGTCGCCTTCGATGGCGATATCGACGTTGGAGATCTGCACCTGAAGATTCTCAGCATTGGCGAAATAGCGTTGCAGAGAGTCACGTTGGCGTGCGGTCATTTCGACTTGAAGTTCGGCGCACCGCTCGACCTGTTGGTCTTGGAGCGCTTTTCCGTATTCCTGCAGGAGCTCGCGAATCGCAGCTTCCTCGGATAAAACCTGGGCATCGGCGATGGCGATACCCCACGCAAATGATACCGATGTCTCGGGAGACGCCGCGTGTGGCGCCATAGGCGCTTGTTCTGGAATCTCGGGAAAGGTGCCGATGAAATCTTCATGGGTTTCCGCCATTCCCGGCGACTCTTTGATGTATTGAACCAGCAACCTCACTTTTTCGGGCGTGGCCTCAATGTGAAACCATGCGAGCAAATCCACTGCGGCTAGCATCTGCAACTTGACGAGGTCTTTCTTGTCGGCTTCGCCCTTGAACTTGTGCTCAGTGCGGAGGTCGGCGTCTGGGCGATCGATGCGCACCACCATGGACACGGTGGATTGGCTCGTCGACAACTCGCCGGCAATCCCCTTGTGGATTCCTCGGCTTTTCAAGCAGTCGCTCTCATTCATGTTCTCGCAAATCTCCACCGGCTCCACCTGCAGTTTGGGCTTCCCGAGGGCGTACAGAGCCTGGTGAAGGTTGGCACGCGCGAAGGATGAGTCTTTAGGTTGCGGCGCCTGGAAGGTCATGACTGCCACCTTCAGCGGGGGCGGACTTTCTACATAATAGGCAACGGCAGCAACAACACCGGCTACGAGCAGAATTGCAGCTACGTGAACGGCAGCAATTAGCAACCTTCGTCTGAGTTGGAAAGAAGCCTTCTTGATCGCCTTGACCAACCGTTTAACGTCGTCGGACCAGCGCTCGATAGTGACCTCTAGACCATGTTGCTTCGCCAACTGCCTCAGTTCCTTGGGCAGATCCTTAGGCATTTCCGCACCGTTAACGAGCACCGGAAAAATCGGGACCTTATTGCGTATGGCGGTCTCGATCTCCACTTTTACCCAGTCTTCGTCCGCCGGATGTGCTTGGTGTTTGGCAAGGAGAGTCAACCACTCTGTACCGATCACCACAATCAAGAAGTCGCAGGATGCAATATCCTTGATGGCGTCGGGGAACTGCGCGCCCGGTTCAAAGCTCTTGATGTCCATGTTGACGTCGGAGCGAGGCAGGCACCTCTCCAGATCGGCCTGCAGCCGGGCGGCTTGGGCTTGGGCGCACGGGTCTTCGCGGCGGTAGCTCACAAACAGGCGAACTCTCTGAAACAGGCGGACTCCCTGTTTCAATCGGGGCACCGCGAGCCATTCCAGGATTGCGATGGTCAACATGATGACCGCCAGCCAGGAGAATCGGAGCAAGCGGACGAGCGCAGACGGAAGCACGTCGCCCAGCGGGCTGTGGCCAAACTCTGTGTAGAGCTCGGGAATTACGGCGACCGTCTCCGATGCGATCTCCCAGACGAGTACGCCGTGTTCGTTTGGGACCCGGTCCAACAGAATTTCTGCGCGACTTGCGGCGGGGTATAAGACCCCAACCCGATCGTGGCCCGGAGGCAAGCCGTCTTCGGCGTCGCCCTCCGGCGCATCGCTGAGCAGTTCTGGATCGATCCACATCGTGTGGAGGATCGTGCTTAGGTGGTGCGCCAGCACCGGCCCGTCCTGGCAGCGCGTTTCCTCGGGAAGGCGGTGGAGATTCAGATAGATTGCAGCACGCTGGTAGTCGTGTGCCAAACACTCCTTGAGGAAGCGACGGAGGGTGCGGCGCGGCGTGTCGCGTCCAAAGTTGTCCGGCGCAGTTAGCGGTAAAGTTGCGGAAACGGCGCTGGGTGGTCCTCCACTCTCCGCCGTGGCAGGGTGCTGTGGCGTCGCGCAGAAGAACGCGATGAGTGCGGCTGCCGTCACCAGGCGGCGGGGAGGGCAATGCGGAAGTGATAGCTGCCGCGTAACGGGTGAGTGGCGGGCGCGGCGCGACCATCCTAGTGCCACCGAAGTGTGTCCGCACGCGCGCCGCCAATAGTGTCGCCCGTTGGCGCTTCTGCCGTACTGCAGGTTCATCCGATGCGCGCTCGAAAACGAACTCCGAGATGGAGTGAATCAGGGCGTTCGTGAACCTATTGATGGCGACGACTGCGTCATGGTCACGCAGGTGAAATGCTCAGAAGTTCTCCTTGACTTTCGGATTAGGACTGCGGCATTGGAGGTGTCCCTCATGGTTTGGGAGACAGTAGGTGTAGCACACGGAGGCCAAGATGGGCAACGACCGGCGTTGCAAAGTCGCGCGGCTTACCGGCGGAGTGGCGTTGGTGCTGCTCAACGTCGCCACAGCCGGCTCTGCACGCGCCCAGGGCAACCCGAATCAGTTCGGCGGGCAGGACCGGGCCAACGCGATCTCGCAAATGACAGTGCTTGGCGTGCAGCAAGGTATCTCGTCGCTGCCGCCGACGTTGGGGTCGTTTCCATACGAATTCGATTTTGATTCGGGGGCATGGGTGCGCACGCGCCTGGGACCGACCGTCTTCCGTGCGGCCGAGACTATCGGCGCGCACAACCTGAGCTTTCGCCTTGGAGTGTCGTATTTCGACCTCGCCGACTCGTTCGGGCCAATCAACTATCTCGTGCAATTCGACAAGCCCGATCCTCAGGGCAACCTCGTGGGCGTCGTGGGCCTGGGCGCCACCGCCGACGTCAACGTCACCGTGATGAACCTGTCGGCAACCTACGGTCTGAGCAGTCGGGTTGATTTGACGTTCAACTTGCCCCTGACGGTCGTTCGGGCCAATGCGTCTCAGACCTCGAGCACAATGCAGAGCGCGGCCGGTTTGCCGTCGAACCAAGCGGTGGTCGGTGGGGTCTTCCAATCGACTCCCTTGCCGTCCGACCCGACGCGACGCGCGGCAGATATTGCGGGGTTGAGCAGAGCGTTCGAGACGCTCACCAGGCCAGGTTGCGGGTTTGGCCCGAACGCCTGTCTCGTCTACCGGCGCGACTCATTCAACGCCTTGGGCTTCGATTTTAACCAGGGCACGCAGGCGGGCGTCGGGCGTATCAGTCTCGGCGGCAAGGCATCACTCTATACCAGCGAGTGGGTTCAGTTTGCTTTCATGACGGAGTTCTTCATGCCGAGCCCGAACCAGGGCAAGTTTGCGGGACCCGACAGCGCGGCGATCCTTCCCCGCGGCATACTCGTGGTGCCTGCCGCGGACTGGCTGCGCTTCTTTGCCGATCTCGGCTACGATTATGACTTCGACAAATCAGCGCTGCGGCGACTGGTGTGGAATGTGGGCCCATCTGTCCCCTTCGAGCGATTCGAGTTCGACCTCGGCGTCGGAGGCTCGCAGTACAATACACCAATCCAGTGGACGCCGGCGGTGGCCCATGGGGCGCCTGACGCCGCCTTGGGTGTGCCGGGGTCGACCATCACCGCACTCGGTAACAACCAGCTTGGCGACAGCTTCATTGACTTCATCGGCGGGCTCAAGGTGCGTCTGGGCGACAGGTGGGTCCTTAGCGGCGCTGTCGATGTCCCACTGAACAATCAAGGGTTCCGGGCCGCCGCACTCGGTACGCTTGCGCTGGAGTACTATGTCCAAGGCGGATAAGCGCTCACGACCTCGGCGGCTGCGGACGGGGCGAAGCGCG
>Ga0335082_10008022_pt1 | contig 11471 bp, 7 predicted proteins | sample Lox_Sample_41_FD_206718 | JGI IMG/M metagenome (GOLD analysis project Ga0335082, IMG submission 206718) | Soil microbial communities from Loxahatchee National Wildlife Refuge, Florida, United States - Lox_Sample_4.1 | ecosystem: Environmental > Terrestrial > Soil > Wetlands | place: USA: Florida... | reverse complement strand
TGCGAATGCCGGAGCGGCCCGAGGCTAGTGTGAGACGCTGGCACCGTTGGCCGCGCTCTTGTAGACCTGCCCATTCTTCATGACGAACGTTACCTTGCCTAGCACTGCGATGTCATTAAGCGGGTCGCCTTCGACCGCAATGATGTCGGCGTATGCCCCTGGTGCGATCACCCCAATCTGCCCGGTCATGCCCAGCATCTCAGCCGGACGGATCGTTGCCGATTGCAGTGCCGCAAGCGGCGTCATGCCGAACTTCACCATGTACGGGAAGTCTTGCGCAATGGGCTGGTCCCAGGAGAATCCGCCGACATCGGTTCCGTAGACAATCTTCAATCCTGCCTGTAATGCCTTCTTGAAGGACTGCTCGTGATCGGCAGCGCGCGCGCGGTCGCGCTTGCCTTCTGGCGTCTCCTCCGGCGCCCACTGCTTGTAATAGATTGCGATCGTCGGGCAATACCAGGTGCCCTGGCGTTTCATTTGCGAGATAGCGGCGTCGTCAAGGAGAAGGCCGTGTTCAATAGAGTCACACCCGCCATCGAGCGCGCGATGCAAGCCCTCGCCACTGTATGCGTGACAGGCAACCTTGTGCCCCCAACCATGAACTTCGTCGGTGATGGCTTTGATTTCCTCCAGCGTCAGCGTCGGCTGCGACACGAGGTTACCATCCTTGTCGACCCACGAGCGATGCGTCATGTACACCTTGATCCAATCAGCGCCGTGGTCAAGCTGCTCACGCGCCGCCTTGCGTGCCTCCACGGGTCCGTCGATGATCTGCACGCCCTTCGGTACCGTGATCTCCGGCGCGTAGCCTTCGAGCGGATAGCCGCCGGTGGTCGAAATGGCGCGTGTCGTGGTGAAAATGCGAGGTCCGGGTATGCGCCCTTCGTTTACGGCCATCTTGATCCCGATATCACCGTAGCCAGCACCCTCGGTTTCCATGTCGCGGATGGTGGTGAAGCCTTGTTCCAGAGCTCGGCGAGCAGAAACCGTCGCCCGAGCAGCACGGTAGGCGAGAGGAAACTTCAGCAGTTGAATGTCGTATCCGCCCAGCGCAGGGTCTTCGCCCTGCAGAAAGATATGGGTGTGCGACTCGATCATGCCGGGCAGAACGGTGAAGTTCGACAGATCGATGACCTTCGCACCCGCAGGAATAGCAGAACCGGCATCGCCAACCCTTTCGACGCGGTTCCCGCGAATGACGATCATCTGATTGTGCTTCGTTTCGCCCGAAGCAGGGTCGATCAAAGTGCCGGCGCGAATCACAGTCACTGTCGTAGCCGAAGGAGAATTAGACTGGCTCTGCGCCCACACAAGAGAGCAAGCCGCAAGACAAAGGGAGAGAACAACGACCCTGCATTTCATCGATCACGCTTCCTATCGCACACGAATATTGCCCAGCTCGGATCCAGCCCTACTTTTTTCGGCTGTGCCTGGCGGGCGAATTCCTTGTACCCCTCTCAGCGATATCGCTGAGGCGGATCACGGCAGCGGCAGCCGAATACTGCACCTCTTCTTTTTCGTCCTGCAGCGAATCTTCTGCGGCGTTGATGAGTTTCGGATCGCCCCGTTTAGCGAGCGCGTTCAAGGCGGCTGCTCGCACAATCCAGCTCTTATTCCCTTCAGCGGCATTCATCAGCGCTTGCCCGCTCTTCGGATCGGGATCGTTTGCCAGGGTCAAGGCAGACGCCGCCAGGACAGGTGAGACGTCATCTTTGCGGAGCATCTTGAACGCCGTCCAGCCAACACTGGCAAATGGGATGAAACCAATGCCGGTCTCAAAGCCAAACAGGGCCATCTTCTGGGGATCTTTGAGCATTTTCTTCTGCTCGTCCAGTAGCCCTTTACCCGTCTTGGTCTCGCCGGTGAGGATTGCGTAATAGACGTTGTAGCCGGTCTTGTCGCCGAGATCGAGCAAGGCACGCGCCGAGGCCAGAATTACGGTGACATCCGTGTCTGCAAACATCTTGTGCAGCTGGGGAATGGCACTCTTGGCCCCCATGTTTCCCAGTGCGGCAGCGGCGGCGGCACGAACCTCGGGACGCTCATCGCTTAGTGCCTTTACAGCCATGCTCTCGGCTTCCTTGTCGTCCTTCAGCAGCCCGAGCACTTGCACGGCTTTGGAGCGCTTGTCATAGCTGGACGTGGCAACGCCGTTTTGTAAGATCGTCCACGCCTGGACGCCGGGGCTCAAACTCGCTTTGGAGGCTTCCTGGGCACACCCCATGGCTGCCATGATTGAAAGGAAACAGAAACAGGACGCGAAACGATGCACCAATTCTCTCCCACGAAGTGATTCGAACAGCAACTGGCTAGGTAGTTTAGGCTGCGCCTCAACGGATGTACCACTACATTCCATCATCCGGGCACGTTCCTGTTTCTATGCGCACGCGTCTTCAATTTGACCTTGGGTTTACAGGGGTACGGAGAGACGCCTGCCACCAAGTAATCTTCTTCGCGATCGCTCGCAAATCATTTCCTGCACCTTCGTCGCCCACTCCACTGCGGCCTTCGAGTAGAACTCCATGCTTCGCATGGTACACAATCTTGACATGTAGAGAGTTCGGGGGTACGCTTCTGCATCGCAGCCGCAGCGGAAGTGTGAAGCATGCAAGCACGTTGCATACTTTTTGTCCGTGTTCGGCTTGCTTTAGCAAAGCTGGCACAACTGCTGGACGTAAAGTTTTCCGTCGCATTGGCCCTCACTCCTCGCCTCAGCTACCAAAGAAGGCGGCCCATCTAAGTGAGAATAGCGAAGCTTTGTCCTTTTGTGTCCTTCGGGATTTCTGCTTCGGGCAGGCTGCCTGAATCTCTACGAACACTAACCCCTCCGTGAGTCCGCCATTTCCCCATCGACCGAAGTTGAGGTAGTCGCATGCCAGCCAAGAAGAAATTGGCCCAAAATATAACCGAGGCGCGAATCATAGAAGCCGCGGTACAACTCTTTGCTCGGAATGGGTTTAAGGGCACGAGCACACGCGACATAGCGGCGCTGGCCAGCGTCAATGAAGCCACGTTGTTCCGCCACTTTCCGCGAAAGGCCGACTTGTTCTGGGCGGCAGCGGATTCGCGTCTCAATGCTGTGAAGCTGAATCGCGAACTGCAACATGGCCTTGCTTCCGATGATGATCCTCAGACCGTCATCCCCATGATCGTAACTTTCCTGACGGAGAACATTCTGCGTAATTCGGAGCTGATGCGCTTGCTCTACGTAGCAGGATTCGAGTTGGCCGGAGCGGAGCGTCTCCTGGGGGAACACCTGGGTTCAATCTTTGATGCTGTCAATTCGTATTTCGGGCGTTGCGCTTCCAAGGGGTTGATCGAGAACTTCGATCCGGTGGTCGCCACCTTGGGGATGGCTGGTGCGGTCGGCGTTCACTACACACTGCAGCCCTTATTCGGGGATCATCACCGGCTAAAGGAGCCAGAGTATACTCGCTTCCTTCTCAATGCCCTGCAAAAGAACTCTGCGCAAGCAGTCAGATTAACCGAACAAAAAGCTTAAGAGTTTCGAGCATGTCTCAATCGCATTACCATAAACCTCAATTGCGCTACGGTAAACACTGGTCGCTATTCCTCGCTTACCTGGTGTTTTGGGTTCAGTTGCTGCCGGGTACAGCCCAGGCTCCAACCAGCTCTTCCGGCAGTCCGGAAACTCAGACTGCGACCAGCTCTTCGGGCCTTTCAGACCAAAACGAGGGTCAGGATCTGAATGCGGAAATGCTGATGTTCTTGAATGAGCATCCGGAAGTTGTTTCCGAACTGAAGTCTGTTCTGGCGATGCAGATGAGCGAGGAAGGCAAGCCCACCCAAGCCGAGCAGATCACCGATCGGGATCTTGCTAACCGATTGCAAGTTGACATTGGTTTTCGCACCGACGCCATTCGGTTGATGAGTGATCGCGGATATATCACCGAGGAACAGGCCCAGAGGTGGAGTTCGATCCAGCCAAGTGGCGTCAACGCGCCTGGCAGTGTGACAGCGACGCAGGGTTCACAATTTCCGACAAGCTCAGAGCAGAAGCCAACCTTCGAGGTTCCTGTCGGCGTTCCACCCGGCCAGGCCGCGCAACCAGTTCCGGGGACTCGTGGGACCACCGCAGGAGCTCGCACCCCGGTGCCTACTCCAACGAACAATGTTGCCCAACCCGCTCCACTCATCCCCAACACAATTCCTCAACAGAATCCTTATCCGGGACTTCCCTCAACGGCGGATCTATACCGCCAGTACGAGTCTGAAAGTGCGCCTCTGAAGCGCTTTGGGGCAGACATCTTCCGGCCCGATGTCGTAGGGCTCTCACACTTCCCCATGGACCTGCCTGCCGGTCCTGACTACGTCCTTGGATCAGGGGATGAAGTCGCGATCGACATTTGGGGCGGGGTATCTCAACGGATCGCGCGGGTCGTTGACCGAGAGGGTCGTATTTCGCTCCCCGAGGCGGGTCCCGTTACCGTGTCGGGCATGAGTCTGGCGACCGCTGAGAAGCGCATTCAGACTGCCTTGGCGCCGCAGTTTAGAGACGCGAAGGTCAGCGTCGCCGTGCGGCGTCTTCGCACTGTAAGAATCTACGTTGTTGGAGATGTACAACGTCCAGGGGCATACGACATCAGCTCCTTATCGACGCCTCTGAATGCGCTCTATGTCGCCGGGGGGCCCACCCCCACAGGCTCTCTGCGAACTGTCCGGCACTACCGTGGTTCCCAGCTGATTAGCGAGATGGATCTGTATGACCTCCTTCTCAAAGGTGTCCGGAAATCCATTGAACACCTGGAGCCAGGCGACAGCATCCTGGTTCCGACGGTAGGCCCACAGGTAGGAGTTAGCGGATCGGTGCGCCGTCCTGCCGTGTACGAATTAAAGTCCACGACGGACACCCTAGAAGACGTGATTGGGATGGCAGGAGGAGTTACCGTCGCGTCAGCGCTGACTGAGGTGAAGGCCGAGCGCATTGAGCCCCACGCCCAGCGAGTTACGATTAAGGTACCCCTGTCGGCGAAGCTCAGCGATGCATCAGCGAATGCCGGCTCCGGCTTCATGGTTCAAGACGGGGATCGGGTATATGTAGGAACGATTGATCCCTACAAAAACCAGACGGTCTACCTGGAAGGCCATGTATACCGTCCCGGATCGTACCCCTTTACGCCCGGAATGAAGGTCACTGATCTGGTGAAGAGTTATCGCGACGTTCTCCCGGAACCCGCATCTCATGCCGAAATCGTTCGCCTGCAACCTCCCGACTACCGGCCCCAAGCCATATCGTTCGATCTATTTGGTGCCTTGGCCGGTGACGAAACGATAACTTTGCAGCAGTTCGACACGGTTCGCATATTCGGCCGCTACGAAATAGATTCGCCTAAGGTGGCTGTTTATGGCCAGGTGTTAAGGCCGGGGCAGTATCCCTTAAGTGCTGGCATGACGGCGGCCGGTTTGGTGAAACTTGCGGGCGGGTTCAATCGCAGTGCCTATCTGGAATCAGCAACTTTGTCGAGCTACATCATCGAAAATGGCCAGCGGGTGATCACCGACCAGCAAACACTGAAGATCGGAGCCGCAGTAACCGGGGACACGGTGGCCGATGCTCGCCTCAAGCCCGGGGACGTCCTGACCATTCTGCAGATTCCGGGCTGGAGCGATATCGGCCGATCCGTCACCATCAAAGGTGAAGTGCTTTACCCCGGAAGCTACGGCATCAACGAGGGGGAGCACCTTAGCACCTTTCTGAAGCGAGTTGGAGGCTTCCGACCGTCAGCCTATCCTGCCGGGGTTCTCCTCGAACGCGACGAAGTTAAGAAACTGGAAGAAGAGGGCAGGACGGAGCTTATCAACCGTTTAGAATCCACTTCGGCTACGGTGCGCATTTCGCCCAGCACAACTGGCCAGGATCAAGCGGCAATCCTGCAAGCACTACAATCGCAGGAGCAGCAGGCAATCACTCGTCTCCGGAGCCAGCCGGTCCCAGGACGTTTAGTGATTGATGTCACGGCAAACGTTGCGGACTGGGAGGATACCCCGAACGACATACCCCTTCGGGCTGGAGATGTCATAACGGTTCCGAAAGAACCGCACTTCGTGCTTGCCTACGGCCAAGTCTACAATGCCAACGCCATCACCTATCGTCCCGGTAAGTCGGCTTCCTGGTATCTGAAGCAATCCGGAGGTCCGACCCAGCTCGCCAATAAGAAAGGAATTTACATTGTCCGAGCGAATGGCTCGGTAGTTTCGTCTGGCGGGACGGCCGACTGGTTTTCAGGGGGAGTGCTCAACACCAAGATGCAACCCGGTGATGTGCCCCGTTCTAGGCCCTAAACTCTGCCTTGGGCATTGGCCGGCTTCTGTGCAACCATGTTGCACTCTCGAAGTCCTGCCTCTGTTTGCGCGCTAGCTAGGGCCAGTTCCCGCTCCTTCGTCCAGTCCACCTCTTTCAGTTCCCCCCTGACCTGCGGCGGCAGCTATTCGTGGATTGACATCAGCTCGTGCGCCTTCTCCGCGATGCTGGAAATCGCCTCTCTAGAAACTCGTCAACCGACTTCAGGTTCTCCAACCGCCAGCATCGAACCCGCCCGTGCTTCGCCGATACTCCCCGGCCCTGCAAATCTCCCGGTTAGCAGGGGGGGCCTGCCTGCTCTCTCCAGCGACTGACTTGCATCTATAATGGCTTAGGTGTTTCCGACCTCCGGAGCCTACAGGAATACCCATGGCTGCGGTGGCGGTGTCCAGCCGTTTTCAGGCGCATGTGGCGTTTTGATGCGGCGAGCGTAAACGGCCGGACCGAGGGTGTGGAGAGAAATGTCCACGCCTCCCGTGCTTGGAAAGGAAACGGAAGCTGCGCGTGGGTTTTGTCCTGCTGTGCATCTTCCCCTCTTCCGGGTGCACATCGAAACACGATTCATCTTTAGCTCTTGGCTCTTCTTTTTAAGGCTACAGGCTCGTCTGGTTGACAAGGGGTCTGGCCAAAAGTGAAGAGCGAAAAGCCCAAAGCGGATGTTTCTTACCGACAAATTCGGACGGCGCATCAGCGATCTGCGAATCTCCATCACTGATCGCTGTAATTACAAATGCGTCTACTGCCGCTCCGGCAACAACGGCGCAATGTTTGCCGAATTGCCTATCTCCCAGTATGTCCGTATTGCTCAGCTCTTCGTCTCGCTGGGAATTGCTAAGGTTCGTCTCACCGGCGGCGAACCGCTTCTGCGCAACGGCATTGTCAACATGGTTCGCGAATTGCGCCGGATGCGCACTCTCGATGGCGACCTTCTGGATATCGCCATTACCACCAATGGACATCTGCTGGCCGAGATGGTGCAGCCGCTTGCCGATGCCGGACTTTCCCGCGTGACGGTCTCGATGGACGCAGTCGATTCGGCTCGCTTCGCGCGCATCACGCGTGTGCCCGACGGATATGAGCAGGTGCTTGCCGGAATTCGCGCTGCCCAGCAGGCCGGGCTGAATCCAGTAAAAGTGAACTGCGTTCTCCTGCGCGGCTTCAACGATGACCAGGTCACCTCGTTCGGCAAGTTCGCGCGCGATGAAGGTGTGGTGGTGCGCTTTATCGAGTTCATGCCGCTGGAGGAAGATCGCGTCTGGTCGCCGGAGATCGTTGTGCGACTCGAGGAGATCCTCACCCGCATGGCCGAGTTCATGCCGCTTCGCGAGATTCGTCGCGGCGACAGCGAGACCGCCCGCCGCTATGTCTTCGAGGACGGCGTCGGCGAGATTGGCATCATCGCCCCCGTGTCCCATCCCTTCTGCGGACATTGCAGCCGAGTACGCATCACTTCCGATGGCAAGATTCGCACCTGTCTCTTCTCGGTGCGCGAGCATGACCTGGCCGGACGCATGGCGGATGGAGCATCGAATGAGGAATTGACCGACTTCATCTTCCGGGTCGTTGATCAGAAGGAAGAGCGGCATCACATAGGCGAGCCAGGATTTGTCCCCGCCTCGCGCACAATGGTGCATATCGGCGGCTAGAAGCGGTTCTCGGGTTGCTGTAGAGTGGCGTCAAGGACGAGAAAGGAACGGTATTGCTCCGTGCCGTAGCCAGTTCAAACACATGTTGTCTTCGGCCAGTACAGACAGCACTCTACACCAACCCGAGAACCGTAGACAATTCCACGGCAAGGCAAAACTCTGGTTCCGTTCCACCGTGGGTTCCTAGAGCAGCAGGCAACCTCGCAGCCCGCTTCGCTTCCAGCCCGAACGATGGATAGGGGGCCCACAACGAGTGCGGTATGGCGCGGAAGATCCCTCGGGCCGCTCGTCTGCAACTCGCTGTCTGTGGTGGTCTTCTAGTCTCTCTCCGCCTGAAGAGATTGCCAAGAGCGTCTTCATTTATCTCGGCGTTCTTTTCCTCGCAGGGTTGCTCACCGGCAATTTGCTGGCTAGTACTTACTTGCAATAGTTAGCGATACATTGCATACTTCCATGCATGCCTATAGCTGCAGGCATTGAGCTAACCCCGGCCGAACGCGAAACTTTGGTGCAATGGAGCCGCGCCGCTTCTGGAGAGCATCGCTTGGTGGAGCGGGCCCGTATCATTTTGTTGGCCAGCCAGGGGCTGGGGACGCGCCTCATTGCCCGGCAGTTGCAGACCCGCCCGGCACGGGTGTCGAAGTGGCGGCAACGCTTCGTCGTAGACCGTCTTGCCGGGTTGGCGGACCGGGCGCGGGCGGGCAAGCCGGCCCGCTATGGCCGCCAAACCGAGAAGCGCATTCTGGCGCAACTGGATCAGCCGCCCCCGCCGGGGCACAGCCAATGGTCGGGACCGCTGCTGGCGCGCGCCTTGCACGATATCAGCGATGATCAGATCTGGCGCGTGCTGCGCCAGCACAAAATCCAGCTGCAGCGGCGACGCAGCTGGTGCATCTCGACCGATCCGGAGTTTGCCGCCAAAGCCGCCGATGTGGTGGGACTGTACCTGAACCCTCCCGAGAACGCGGTGGTGTTGTGCGTGGACGAAAAGCCGCACATTCAGATTCTGGAACGGGCCCAGGGCTGGATTCGCCTGCCCGATGGACGGGCCCTGAACGGGTTCAATCACTGCTATAAGCGGCACGGCACCACGACTCTGTTTGCTGCCTTAGAGGTGGCCAGTGGCGAGGTGCAAGTGGGACATTACCACCGCCGCCGGCGGCGCGAGTTTCTCGATTTCATGAACGATGTCGTCGCCGCCCACCCGGGAGGCGAGTTGCACGTGATCGTGGACAATCTCAATACCCATAAGCCCAAGCGAGACCGCTGGCTGGCGCGCCACCCTAACGTGCATCTGCACTTCATTCCCACCCATGCCTCTTGGCTCAACTTGGTGGAGGTCTGGTTCAGCATTCTCAGCCGTCAGGCCCTTCGCCATCTTAGCTGCACCCATGCCCGGCAGTTGCGAGAAGCCATTGATCGCTTTGTCCGCAACTACCAAGAAACCGCAACCCCCTTCGAATGGACCAAAACCGAGGTCCATCCGTCCAAGCCCAAGTTGCGTTACTCTGACTTATGCAAGTAAGTACTAGCGCCAAAAGGCCGATACCTCCTCCCATTCTTCCATCTTCTTCGTGAGCTGTTCACGCTGTTCTGCCAACCGAGCGGCTTGGCGCCGCGTTTCTTCGGCGCTCACGTAGGATTGCAGCTCGAGTTCGCACTGCGCAATGCCTTGCTCCAGGCGCGCAATTTCTTCTTCCACCTGTTGCTGCTTATCCTGCATCTGCTTCAGCTTGATGGGATTGATGCGCTTCCTGGCAGAGTTGCCATTGCCGTCGTTGCTCTCTGACGGCTTCGCTTTCCCGGCTGCATCATACTTCTGCACGTATCCGGGTACATCTGACAGCGTAGGATAGCGGCTGGTGCCGGCACTGGAGCCATCTTCGCCCGCCTCCTGCCGCTGCTTGCGCCAGAGATAGTCCTCGTAGTTGCCAGGAAAGACTTCCACATGCCCGCCACCAATTTCGAAGACGCGCGTCGCTAGCTTGTCGATGAAGTAGCGGTCGTGCGAAACGAAGACCACCGTGCCGTTGTAGCTTTGCAGCGCTTCCAGCAGAACGTCTTTCGCACGCATGTCGAGGTGGTTGGTCGGTTCGTCGAGCAGCAGGAAATTCGATGGATGCAGCAGCATGCGCGCCAGCGCGTAACGATTGCGCTCGCCGCCTGAGAGCACTCCGATGGGCTTAAATGCGTCATCTTCCGAGAACAGAAAACATCCCAGCAGCCCGCGGAGTTCTGAAGTTGTCTTCTGCACTGCAACGTCGGAGAGATCGTCGAGCATGCGGCGCTCGGGATCGAGTTCCTTGTACTGATCCTGCGCGAAGTAGTCCGGCTCGACGTTGTGCCCGAGAGGCAGTGAGCCTTCCGTGGGCGGTTCGATCCCCGCCAGCAGTTTGATCAGGGTCGACTTGCCCGCGCCGTTCACACCCACCAGCGCAATGCGATCGCCGCGCTGGATGGTGAAGTTCACATTACGGAAAACTTCTTTCGGCCCGTAACTCTTCGCCACACCCGAAGCCTCGACCACCGTGCGACCGCTCGGCTTGGGCTGCGGGAAGCTAAAATGGATCGTCTTCTCGTCCGGCGGAATCTCGATACGCTCGATCTTCTCCAGCTCCTTGATGCGGCTCTGCACCTGCTTGGCCTTGGTCGCCTGGTAGCGGAAGCGATTGATGAACGCCTCAAGCTGCTCGATGCGCTCGCGCTGGTTCTTGTAGGCGGCGGCCAGCGAATCCCGGCGCTCCTGCTTCTGCTGCAGGTACTTCTCGTAATTGCCGCTGTAGAAGTGAACGCCTTTGTTCCAGATCTCGATGATGCGATCGACCGTGACATCGAGAAAGTAGCGGTCGTGCGAGATCAGCACATACGCATACGGATACTGCAGCAGGTACTCTTCCAGCCAGTTGCGGGTTTCCAGATCGAGATGGTTTGTCGGCTCGTCGAGCAGCAGCAGGTTTGGCTTTGCCAGCAGCAGCTTGCCGAGTGCAATTCGCATCTGCCAGCCGCCGGAGAACTCGTCGGTTTGGCGCGTCCAGTCTTCCTTGCGGAAGCCAAGGCCGTCGAGCACGGTTCCGACTTGCGCTTCGAGCGCATACCCGTCGCGCATGTGAAACTCGCCCGAGATACGCTGGAAGCGGTCGGCAACCTGCTGGTACTCGGCTGATGTGTGGTCGAGCTCCGCCATCTTGTGCGTGAGCTCTTCCATCTCCTGCTCCATGGCACGCAGATCGGCGAAGACCGACATGCACTCGTCGAAGACGGTACGGCCGGAGAGGCGCAGGCCATCCTGCGGCAGGTAGCCGAACGTGGTGTTCCTGGCCGAGGTGATGCTGCCGTAGTCGAGCGTTTCGATGCCGCCCAGGATCTTAAGCAGCGTGGATTTGCCGGTGCCGTTCGCGCCCACCAGCCCCACGCGATCATGCGACGTGATCAGCCAGTCAAGATTTTCAAACAGAAGCTTGGGGCCGAAGCGTTTTCCGGCGGAGGAGAGCTGGATCATGAGG
>Ga0335082_10008020_pt1 | contig 11473 bp, 8 predicted proteins | sample Lox_Sample_41_FD_206718 | JGI IMG/M metagenome (GOLD analysis project Ga0335082, IMG submission 206718) | Soil microbial communities from Loxahatchee National Wildlife Refuge, Florida, United States - Lox_Sample_4.1 | ecosystem: Environmental > Terrestrial > Soil > Wetlands | place: USA: Florida... | reverse complement strand
TACAGCTAAGTCAACAGCGAACCGCTCCGAACTTTCTCGCCGACGAGCGCTTTAATCGCGCGGTTTTCGGCGATCACCCGGCGGCCATCGTGTCACCGACGAGGGAGTCCGTGGCGGCGATGACCACGGAGGCGCTTCTACACTGGCATCGTGAGCGTTACGCGCCCCAAAATGCGATCTTAGGAATTGCCGGCGACGTCCGCGCCGCCGAGTTGATCCCGAAACTCGAAAAGCAGTTAGCTATTTGGGAACCGAGCAATCGCAAAGATAGCTTTTCGGCGCGTCCCCTTCCGGCTAGCGCGCGCAAGGTCTATCTCATCGACCGGCCTAATTCCGTGCAAACCACCGTCGCGCTCGGCAACATCGCCATCGATCGCCGCAGCCCGGACTACATCCCAATGGTGGTCATGAATCACGTGCTCGGCGGCGGACCCGCGGCGCGTTTGTTTCTGAATCTCCGCGAAGAAAAGGGTTATACCTATGGCGTTTATAGTAATTTCACGGCCCGCCGTTATCCGGGGCCGTGGCGCGCGGGTGGAAACATGCGCACCGAGGTTACAGCCGGCGCCCTCATCGAGTTTTTCAACGAAATCCGCCGTATCCGCGACGAGAAGGTTTCCGATGCCGAATTAGCCGATGCCAAACGGGCAATTACGGCGCGCTTCGCGCTTTCATTGGAACAGCCAACCGAAGCCCTAGGATTCGCTATTGTGCGGAAGGTCTATGGTTTTCCTGCCGACTATTGGGATACCTATCCGGCCAAAATAATGGCTGTGACGGCCGATGACGTGCAGCGTGTAGCGCGGAAATATATTGACCCGGATACGATTCAGCTCGTCGCGGTGGGCGACGGTCGTAAGATCCAACCTATCCTGGAAAAATACGGCCCCCTCGAAGTGTACGATAGCAGCGACCAACCGGTTCGAACCTCCAAGCAATGATTGGAAAGTCGGCAGTCATCTACCGCCCACACTGCAACTAGCAACACCACGGTCTCTTGTCTCATACCGTCATCTGCAAATATACTCCGGACGATCCGCGCGGTGGTTAAATTCACTAAGAGAGATCAAACATGGTTGCTGATTTGAATCCATCCGACTCAAGCGGTGCGCTTACCGGGTTGCGCGTTCTAGATCTCACCGGGCGCATGGGTGGTTATTGCGGCTTGCTGCTCGCTAATCTTGGCGCGGAAGTGATTCTTATTGAATCGCCGGGCGGCGATTCGATGCGGCGTGTGGGGCCCTTCAAAAACGAGGTACCGCACTGCGATGGAAGCATTTCATTTGTCGCCTATCACACGAACAAGCGCGGCATAGTTCTAGATCCACAAACTGAAGACGGACAGAGAACCTTTCGAGATCTCGTGCGTCACACAGATGTTCTGATTGAAGACAAACCCGCCGGCTGTCTCGACGGTATCGGATTGGGTTATGAATCGCTGCGGGTTATCAATCCCGCTCTTGTGATGACTTCGATCACCGGTTTCGGCCTCTCCGGTCCCTATCGCGATTTCAAGGCGCCAAATATCGTTGCCTTTGCGATGGGCGGGTTGATGAATCTTTGCGGGCATCCGGGCCGCGCCCCTCTCATGGGCCCGTGTGATGTCGCGTATCATCTGGGTTGCGTCCACGCTTCGTTCGGCACACTCGTCGCTCTCTACAACCGGCGCGGCACGGGCCACGGCGATCACGTTGAGGTGTCGCTCCAGGATGTTCTTGTCGCTGATCCTTTTCTTAGGATCATTACTCGCTACAGTGTGACCGGTGAGATCCCGGAACGCACCGGTCACAGCCAAGCGACCACCGTCGCCGAGACCTATCAATGTAAAGACGGCTATGCGCGTATATTTTGCAATCAGCCGGATCACTGGCGGCGCCTTGTCGAGTGGCTGGGAAAGCCTTCGGAACTGACGGACCCAAAGCTCGAAAACGTGCAAAACCGTTTTCCCCTGCGGCCCGTGCTTGACCGGCTCATCGAAGAACAGACAATGACTTATGACACAAAATCGTTCTTCGAGGGATTCCAGGCGCAGCGCTTGGCGGCGGCCCCGATCAATTCGCCCAGCGCTTTTCTCGGAGATGAACAGACCAGGCACCGCGAGTTTGTCGCGGGGGTGAATCATTCTTATTTCGGGCGGTATCAATTTCCTGGCGACCCTTATAAGTTTTCTGAAAGCCCGTGCCGCATTGAACGAGGTGCGCCGCTTTTGGGTGAGCATCAGAACGAGATCACGCAAGGATTCTCGCGCCCATCTACGTGGTTGACACAAGTTTCAGCGCAAGCGCCCCTATCCGCCATAAGCCATGCGCTATTTACGAGTATTCGAGTTTTGAGCTTTCCCACCGGGATCGTCGGGCCCGCCCTCGGCAGTCTCCTTGCCGAGCATGGCGCCGAGGTGATTTCCATCGAAGCCGGCCGCACGGTGCGCAGCCCGCAGCGGGGGCAGCGATTTCAAATTGCCTCGGACTTGGAAAGTCACCGCAACAAAAAGCGGGTTGCCATCAACATGAAGCATCCCGAGGGACTGGCGCTCGCGAAACAGTTGATTGCTCGCTCAGACGTGGTGGCGGAGAATTTCAGCGCGCGCGTGATGGCGAGCTGGGGGCTTGATTATCCGCGCATGAAGGAAATTCGCGAAGACATCATCATGGCGAGCCTGCAAGCCTTCGGTCAGACAGGACCGCGGCGGGAATTCGTCAGCTTCGGCCCGATTCTCATGGCTTTCTCAGGCATGACTTATCTCTGGCGCGATCCGGAAATTGAGCGGCCGGGGGCTGCGTGCCAGACGGCGTTTCCCGATTATATTGCGCCGTCCTATGGTGCGATTGCGATTTTGGCAGCGCTCCATTATCGCGCGCGCACCGGCAAAGGACAGTACATCGATCTTTCCCAGGCGGAGTCGGCGGCTTCTATGCTTGGCCCGGCCTATCTCGAATGGCTCATCAATGGTTGCGAGCCACAGCCGCAGGGCAATTTTAGTTCGTTCGCTGCGCCGCACGGCTGCTATCGATGCAAAGGCGACGATCGGTGGTGCGTGATTTCGGTCGAAACGGAGGATGAATGGAAGCGATTCTGTGAACTGACCGGCCATCGTGAATGGGTCGCGGACCCACGCTTTGCCGAACTTGCTGTGCGCGTCTTCAACCGCAAGGAACTCGATCCTCTTATCGAATCGTGGACGGGGAAGCACTCTCCTCATCAAGTCATGCTGATCCTGCAGCGCGATGGAATTGCGGCCGGCGTCGTAGAGACGGCGGAAGATCTCTACCGCGATCCGCACTTACGTGAGCGCGGCTTTGCGCGCGACGTACACCTGCCCCAGGTCGGCTGGGCAACACGTGTTGGGCCGTCGGTTAGATTGACGGAAACTCGTATCCTCCGCGAGGAAATAGTTCACCAGGCAGGCGAAGACAATGAGGCGGTGTTCGGAGAGCTGTTAGGGATGTCCACTGCTCAGGTCAAAGATCTCACGGAACGAGAGGTGCTGCGCTGAGCTCGTGAAACATAGCGCCTGGAGGAAAGAAACGATGCTGCAAAATTATCGACTCTACGACGCCGATGCTCATGCGATGATGAGCCCACGGATGTGGGAAACACTGCCCAAGGATTACTCCACTAGACGCCCACGGCCGACCCGCGTTGCCGATTCCTCAGATATGGGGCGCTGGACCAACGGTTGGTTGGTCGAGGGACAAATCATTCCGCATGCTTTAGGACCCGGCAGCCAGCCGGGCAACGAGCCCGCCAGAGTCCTCGAAGAGTTTGGCGCTTCCTCAAGCAGTCTCGAGTTTCCCCTCAGCAGTTTCGACCTGTCCGATCCCGAGGCTCGTTTGCGCGGTTTGGATTACATGGGAATCGATTATCAAATGCTCTACCCAACGACGCTGTACGCTCGCATGACCAGTGATCCTGGTTTCGAAGCAGCGCTGTTTCGTTCTTACAATCGCTACATGGGCCGCCAGTGCAAGGCTGTTTCACGGCGGCTTAAATGGGCCGGATTGCTGCCGCTGCGCGATGCCAAGGAGGGATGCGAAGCCGTAAACGAGATGAAAAGTCTCGGCGCGACCGCCGCCGTCGTTTACGGCACGGCCGGTGAGCGCTTGCTCTGCCATTCAAGCTTCACGGCGGTTTGGGATGAGCTGAATCGCTCCGGCTTACCATTGTGCGTGCACATGGGTATGAGCTATCCGGCGTTTGCTGAGGTCTGTAACGGACTTCTGGACGCACATGGGATCGGCATGAGCCTTCCTGCCATGATGGCGTTCGTTGCAATCGTGGGCCACGGCATGCTCGACCGTTATTCCAATTTGAAAGTTGGGTTTCTGGAATTCGGTGCCGAGTGGATTTTCTACATGGTGGGCCGCCTCGATCACTATCTACCCATCGATAGAAGCCAGATGCCGATCAAGGCCGAGGTGCCGCAAAGAACGATCGAAGACTACGTGAAGTCAGGAAAAATCTTTCTCGCCGGTGAAGCCGACGACAAAATGCTGGTTCACGAGATTGATCTTTTGGGCGAAGACCAGATTCTTTATTCTTCGGATCTCCCGCACGGTGAAGGCCGGCACAACGCGGCGAAAGAGATTCTCGCGCGCAACGATATCACTGACATCCAAAAACGCAAAATACTTTACGACAATGCAGTAAAGTTCTTCGGCGAGCCGTAGATCATTGTTCGCCCTGCTCTTTGCTGCCCCATCGTTCCTCTGCTTTGTGTCTCGCTGTCAGGAACTTCATTGCCCGCTCGAGTGTTGTGCGGGCAACGTCGTCATTTGTCGTAATTCGCCCAGATCGGTAGTGGTCAACGAGTAAACGGATGATTTGAACAGCCTCCCCAAATCCCATACGAATGTACTCTGCCATTACTGCGCCTTGTTTGGGTAGAGTTTTAGCATGGCTTGAGCGAAACGATAGCCATCACTGTGTTGATTCCATTCGTCCAGTATCGGATCCACTATGTTGCCGTGAAATTGTACGCTACCCAAGAGTTTTCGCCGAGGTTGCCACTCTGTTGGAACAACTTTAGCGACGGGTTTGCCACGCTTGGTTACAATCAGTGATTGACGGGTACGTGCAACGTGGTCGAGAAGTCCGAGACAGCGAGCTTTAAACTCACTGGCGGAAATGGTTTTAGATTGCGTGCTCATGCAACACCATTCTCTACCGCAGCTTTGTGTGTGCAACAGTGACGGCTCGTTGTGGGCTCGGGGCCTTAGGCGATAGCAGCATTGTAGGATGGGTTGAGGCACCTTGCGCAGGCACCATCGTTTTTTGTGGCGTGATGCATTCGATTGACATTTACCAAAGGCTTTCTCTGGTGCCAGCGTAATCAAAACTGGTTCTGACCTAGGCTGACTTGCGTTTCGGATGCGCGCGTTCGAAAGCAGGAGAATGTACTTCGATGTCCCGCATGGCATCGCGATCGTACACTTTCTCACCGCACTCCGGACACTCGTAGTAACGAAGGTTAGGAACGGTGTACTTCTTACCCTTGAAAATTCCGGCCCAGTTGCGACGAATTTTTCTAATCTTCCTGCTTCCGCAGGAAGGACAAGTTGTGATCTTAAGCATTGTCATGGCTCTCCATTACAAAGCCTTTTTTGATGAAATTAGGAAATAATAGCGTTCTTCGCCAGCTTCCTTAACAAGTTTGCCCTTCGAATAAATAGGCAGCCCCGATAAATTGGTGCTCTGGATGATATGAAGATATTCTCGAGCACGCACCCGCGAAGTGCCGGACCGCAACGTTTTGTAGATCGCCACCGCATTGAGAATCGACTCGGCAATGTCGAGTTCCGTGAGGCCGTCAATTTCCATTTCTATTCGAGCCTTCTCACTAAAGGCATAACGACCGGCCAAGACAGCGCGCTTGATTCTTACGAGTACATTTCCGCCGGCTTCCGTCGCTCCTCTCACCACAAGTGTAGTTTATTACTTGGAATCAATAAGAACAAACGGCAGCGGCGAGGTCGGTGAAACCATCGTGGGAAAAGGTAGCGCAGTATCAGACGGGCTTAATCCCGCTTTGCCAGATATTCATAATCTCGGCAGACGAGGCGATACGCCCGTAGTGTTTTTTTACTAGCGCCACCGCTTCGTTGTGAGCTTCGGGGCCGTAGGTGGTCGCGCAGCAGTCTTCGACCAAGGTAATGTAATAATCGAGCATGAAACCGACTGTAAGCGTGTGAAAGACACACATGCCGGTGCCGACCCCGGTGACGAGAAGGCTCTTCACCCCGCGGGCGCGGAGCAGCATATCTAAGTCGGTGCCAATAAAGGCGCTGTAGCGATGTTTGGTAACGACCATATCACCGGGAAGAGGTTCCAAGCCCGCGTGAAACTCGGCGCCCCAGGTGCCTTCAGCGCAGGCCAGCAATTCGGGATTCTTAAACTCAATCCAGACCGGTGAGTTTGTCCACGGATTGCCAGACGTTCTGACGAAGCAAATCGGAAAGTTGTGTTCGCGTGCGCTTTCGATCAGACGGATGAGCTGGGGAATCATGTCCTGGACAAACGCCATGTCGCGGCCACGTTTACATGCCGCGCCTTCGGGATGGCAAAAATCGTTTTGCATGTCGACCACGACCAATATGCCGTGCTTTGGATCGATCCGTTCTTCAAGACTAAGAGCCAAGTGCCCTCCCTCTATTCATAAAGTTTTTTTATAAACCCACTGTCGTCGAGTTCTTTTACCAAACTGCCGTCGATGAACGATCGTGGATCGGCGGTACGGGCACGCGGATTATCCTTGGCGAGAAAGTCAAGCACGGTGGTGACCCCTTTCAACGACGGATAGGGCGCATTTTCGAAATAACCCGAGCTGTAAAGCGCGTGAGAGCGCTCCAAATATTTTGTTTGTGACGGCGCGGTGCGGAGTTTCTTCGCCAGCACGTCGATGCTTTCCTTGCGGTTCTTCTTAAAGAAAGCGATGCCTTCGATATAACCGCGCATAAAGCGGAGCGCTAGGTCCCGGTGGGTGCGAACGAAAGCGCGCGTCGTGTCGATCATGCTGTGCAAGTAGTAAATGTCCGTGTCGGCAAGATCGGCGAGCACGCGGTACCCTTGGTCCTCGGCGAAGAAGAAAGTGGGCTCCGTAAGCACGGCGGCGTCGATGCCGCCTTTTTCGAGCGCGGCCATCATTGCGGGTGAAGAACCTATTTGCATGGTCTGCACATCGTTTGGACTCATATTCCAAGCGCGCAGCATCATAAGCAAGACCAAGTGTGACGCGGCGCCCAAGCGCGTGACACCGACTCTTTTACCCCTTAAATCTTCGGGACGTTTGATATCACTCCGCGCCATCACCCGTTGGACTCCTTTGTTTACGATGGAACCGATCATGATAACGTCGGCGCCATTGAGGCCCGCGCTAATTACCCCCCCACCGGCACCGCCCAGAAACTGAACGTCTCCAGCGATCAGGGAGCTAACGCCGCCCGCCGAAGCGCCGCCGATCAGAACTACTTCAGATTCGATGCCATATTTTTTGAATAAGCCTTTGTCCTCCGCGATCCAGAGACTTGCGTTGATGGGAGTAAACGAGCTCAAGCCGACGCGCAGACGATCGGCGCCAAATGTAGCTTCTACGGCGACGAGGAAACCGATGCAGGCGGTAATGACCAGGACGACTGCAGGCCGCGACATTCTGTTGATCATCGGGTGAAGGCCAAATCCATTTTACTTCTTCATTTCCTGTCTTCCGGCTTCACGTACTTCACAGTCCCTCCGCCCTTTTGGGAGTGAAGATAACCTTCCACGTCGTTGAGAGGGTTGGTGTAGTAACGCAGGCGGTGCTGGACGAGGTCGTCAGCTTGGAGGGCCATGTCGAAGGGGAGGTCTTTTTGCATGTAAGCGGCGATTTTGGCGTTCTCCAATGTCGCGGCGTTGCGGCTGCCGAGTTCTTTAGCGAGCGTCTCAACGTAGCTATCCAGCTCTTTTTCAGGAACCACCTGAGAGACAAGACCGGCGCGCTCGGCTTCGGCGCCAGTAAGATTCCGTCCGGTGAGCGAAATGTAGAAGGCCTTCTTGCTTGGAATTCCACCGTGAAAAAGGCTTGGTGTGGCCGTAGCGCCGTAGCTTCCACGAATCACTTCCGGCATGCCAAATTTGGCTGTGTCCGCGGCAATGACAAGATCGTGGCCGTTGATCATCGCGATGCCACCACCGAGGCACCAACCTTTAACCGCTGCGAGAGTCACCTGAGGCAGGTTGCGCATGATCCGGACGATCTCTACGACGCCGCCATCACCGCCGCGGCTGCGGCGCCGGTGGGTTTGGCTGTTGCGCATGTCGTAAAGATCGCGCCCCGACGAATAAGAATCGCCGGCGCCCGTGGTGACGATACAGCGGATCTTATCGTTGTCTGAGAGGGATCGCAGAATGTCGGCAAGTTCTTTCAGCAAGGCGATGCTGAGCGCGTTTTTCTTTTCCGGGCGGTTAAGCGTCAGCCAGGCGATGCCGTCGGTTTCTTGTATATTTGCTAGGATGAATTTATTGTCGGCCATGCTCAGTCTCCTTGGGGATCGTTGTTTAAATCGGTCAAACGGTTCAAATCGTTTTCAGACCTTATTTGTCATTCCGAGGCGCAGCCGAGGAGTCGTTCTCGGAAAGATCTCTCGCTTCGTTCGTTGCGCTCACCCATACCTTCTCCCGAAACGGGCGACGGGATTTCGATAATCCGTGATGCTGAAATGTTTTTTGATTTGATCCGGCTGCTTAAGTGAAACGGTAAAAGTTTTTCGCGTTGCCCGCCAGGATTTTCTGCTTGGTTTTGTCCGAGATATCCTTGCGGCGAACGACTTGGCTCACGCTCTGCGGCCACTCCATGTCCCAGTGGGGATAGTCGGACGCATACATCATGCATTCGTCGCCGAATTGTTCGATGACCAAAGGCAAAACCGATTCCTCGCCTTCGCAGGTGAAGTAGCAACGATGGTCCTTTAGGTACTCGCTCGGCAACATCTTGAGGGGTTCCATCTCTGATCTTCTGAGTTGATATTTTTCGTCGAAGCGTTCCATCCAGTAAGGCAAGAAACCGACGCCCGCTTCAAGAAAACCTACTTTGAGCTTCGGAAAACGGTCGAGCACGCCGTTGGAAATGACCGAGACGATGGAAAGCATCTGCTCGAATGGATGGGACGTCATATGCACGCCGAGATATTTATGAAAACGCGTGTTGCCGACCGCAACCTGGGCGGTGGCATGAAAGCCGACGGGCACACCGAGCTCTTGCGCTTCGGCATATATCGGATCGAATTCCGGCTGGCCTAAATCCAACCCGGATTGCACGTAGGTCGGCATCATCACTCCGACGGCGCCCTTTTCCGTGACCGCGCGGCGGACTTCTTTCACTGCTTCCGGCACGACTTGCGGCGCGATGACGGCAGCGTATTTGACCCGATTGCCCGAGCTCTTACAGAAATCATAGGCCCAGTCGTTGTACGCCTTCGCGAGCTCAGTGGCGAGGTCGAGCTCGCGCACCAAACCGATTGACAGCGCATTGCTCGGATAAGCTACGGCCTCGCCGATTTTCTCGACGTCGAGATCTTTGCAGTACTCTTGAGGATTTGTTGGTTTTCGGCCCGTGGTTCCGTTGAGGAAAATATCCCAGCCAAACGACGGAAAGTAGGGGCCGCTGCGCGCGCGATAACGCTCGGGCAAGTAGTTCTTATACGCCGGGCCATCCAGATGATGCGCGTCGGCATCAATCACAGTGAAGTCCACGATTTATCCTCCGAGACGACTTGAATGATTTGAACCGATTGAACTTTTGAACAGGTCCAACCGTCCAAGTGGTTCAAGACGTTGAAGTCGTTCAAATACTGCAATGCATCAAATCTCAGACCACTGCAACACTGTCAGTCTTGCAGCCCGTATCGCTGCGCAATTGAAAGGAAAATCGATCCAACAACCACGGTACCAAAGGTAATGACCAAACTGAAGGCCGCAAGCTCACCGACGTGGCCATTGTCCCAAAGCTCCCAGATCGTCACGGCCACTACTTGGGAGCCAGGCGAATAGAGGAGCAAGGCGATACCCAGCTCCTTGAAAGTGATGAGAAAGATGTAGATCCAGCCGGCGAGCAGCGCAGGCATGATCAGCGGGACGACGACATGGCGGACCATCTGAAACCAACTGGCGCCGCTGGCCAGGGCACCTTCTTCGAGTTCCTTGTGCAGACTCAGGAGCGCCGAATGGCTGAAACGAATGCCGTAAGGCAAATAGCGGGCGATAAAAGCCAATACCAAAATCCAGATCGTGCCGTAAACCGGAACCGGTAAGATGAGATACATCTTGAGTATGGCGATGCCCATGACGATGCCGGGAAACACCAGCGGCAGCATCGCCATCTGGTCCAGCACCCAGCGTGCTTTCATAGAGGCGCGCACGATTAACCAAGCGGCGAAGAACGTGATCGCGATGGCGACGGTAGCAGCGCTGATGCTCACAGTCAGACTGTTAAACACGGAGCGAATGACGCCGCTGTCGTTGAAAGCAGTGAGGTAGTTGTTGAAGGTCAGCAACGAAAGAGCGCGCCGGGATGGCACTTGAGCGAAAGGCAGGAAAGATGACCAGGCGATGGCAACGATGGGCAAGAACTGAAGCAGCGGGAGCATCAACATCAGGCAAGCGCCGAGCCAACGCCAGCGTCCCAGACTAACACGTCGCGGGCGGAAAGCCTTGCCGCTTATGGTGGTGAACTTATAGGTTTTACTCGTGATTCGGTAGTAAGGATAGAGGCCCAGAGCCACTAGGGCGATGAGAATGATAGAGTATGCGCTCGCCTCTCCATACTTTGGAATAAGCCCGCCCCTGATTTGCAGGTAAATCTTCGTCGTCAGCACTTCGACACCAGCGGGAATACCAATGAGCGCCGGAATCTCGAATGCTTCAAGAGAACGGATAAACGTCAAAATCAGCACGGCGAGGAGGCTGGGCAGCGCAAGGGGAAGAGTCACGCGCCAGAAAACTTGCCAACCGGTGCTTCCCGCGGTGGTCGCGGCTTCTTCCAAGGAAGGGTCCATGGAACGAAATGGCGTCGCCATGAGCAAGAAGACTATCGGTATCCAGAGGAAACTCTCGACCAGAATCATTCCCGAAAGCGAAAAGATGTTAAGCAAAGGACTCCCTTTTATTGCTACGACGGCGGCGTTGAGCATTCCGGCTTTCGGTCCGAGAAGCATGATCCAACCGACGACTTTGATGATCCCTGGGATCGCAAATGACACGTAGGCAGAAACATAAGCGAGTTTACGGAAGGGGGCGTCGCTGCGTTCTGCAAGCCAGGCGAGCGCCGTGCCGTAAACTAAAGCGATGGCCGCGCTGCCGACCGAAAAAATCATCGAGTTGGCGAGCAGCGTTTTGACATCGCCGAGAGACTCGATGATATTTTGAAAGTGCTGGATGGTAAAACTGCCGGCTCGGAGACCGCGGTCAACCACTAAGCTGGTTTGAAGAATGAAGAAAAAAGGCG
>Ga0335082_10008019_pt1 | contig 11473 bp, 10 predicted proteins | sample Lox_Sample_41_FD_206718 | JGI IMG/M metagenome (GOLD analysis project Ga0335082, IMG submission 206718) | Soil microbial communities from Loxahatchee National Wildlife Refuge, Florida, United States - Lox_Sample_4.1 | ecosystem: Environmental > Terrestrial > Soil > Wetlands | place: USA... | reverse complement strand
CCGCCCCACATCGTTCCGAGCCAATTGAAGATCTTTATACCTGTCGGGACGCCGACCATCATGGTTGAGACGACAAAGAACGTATTGCCGACGGAGGTCATTCCTACCGTGAACATGTGATGCGCCCACACGCTTAGACTGACAAACGCGATCGCACAGGTTGCCCCAACCATCACCGGGTAGCCGAAAATCGCTTTGCGCGAAAAGACTGGTATGATTTCCGAGGCGAAGGCGAAGGCCGGAATGATCAGGATGTAGACTTCGGGATGACCAAAAATCCAAAAAAAGTGCATCCAGAGAACCGCCGAACCGCCGGCCTGAGTGTCGAAGAAATGCGCGCCGGCGAAACGGTCAAGCAAGAGCATTATCTGGGCGGCTGTCAGCGGACTGACGGCTATGAGCACCATCCCGCACATGACGAGGTTGAGCCACGCCAGGAGGGGCATCCGGAACAGTGCCATGCCTCGGCAGCGCATGCAGAGGATCGTAGTGACGATATTGGCCGCCGTGGCGATTGAGCCGAACCCGCCGATCATTACACCCAGAATCCAATAATCCGTGCTGTGCCCTTTCGAGAATGCCTTGGCGGTGAGCGGCGCATAAGCAAACCAGCCGACATCTGGAGCACTGCCGGCGCCAGCCATTCCTTCACCACCAATTAAACTGAAGTAGAGCAACAATCCGCCAAACACACTCAGCCAGAAACCGAAGGCGTTGAGGCGCGGGAACGCCAGGTCGCGCGCGCCAATCATGAGCGGCACAAGATAATTCGCGAAGCCGAAGATGATCGGCATCCCCACCAAGAATACCATCGTAGTGCCGTGCATCGTGAACAACCGATTGAACGCTTGAGGCGATATAATATGCAGATTCGGTGCAGCTAATTGGATGCGGATTAAAGTGGCCTCCAAACCTCCAACCACAAGGAAGGTCAATCCGTACATGATATACATCATCCCGAGCTTCTTGTGGTCCACGGTAACGAGCCAAGAATGGATGTGATCGAAGATTGTCTTCTCAGGAGCGGCGAGTGAAGGGACGGGGATCGCGCCTCTTATTCCGCCAATATTAATCGTGCCATTCATTTGAGAGTCGTGAGATAAGCCACCAGCTTGTCCAAATCGCTGTCGGTGAGATTCATTGCGGGCATCAGCACTCCCGGTTTGAAGTGGTCGGGGGATTTGATCCACGCGCGCAGGCCTGGCAGGGAATTGCTCAGTGCACCGGAGGCCAGCGTATCGCGACTCATCAAATGCGTCAGGTCAGGTCCAAATCGTCCGTTTCCGACGGTGCCGTTAACCGCATGGCAATTGATACAGGCCGTTCGCTCGAAAACCTGCCGCCCGGAGGTGACCGCTGGATTGTTTTCGGCGAGTTTCTGTTGCTGGGCCACCCATCGGTCAAAATCCTCGCGCGTCTCAGCATACACCCGCAGCAACATCCAGGCGTGTTGGGTCCCGCAGTAGGTGCCGCACTGTCCAACGAACAGGCCGGGCCGTTCGGGCTCAATCCACATGGAATTCACCTTGTTAGGGACCAGGTCAATTTTGCCCGCCAGACGCGGCACCCAAAAGCTATGCACGACGTCGGCGGAGCGCAGGTCGAGGAAAGTTGGCGACCGGTCCCGACCTTGACTCACGGGGACGTGCAGCTCATTGGCCGTTACGATGCCGAGTTTGGGGTATCGAATCTCCCACCACCACTGATGCCCGATTACTTGCACATCCAAGGCAGAGGCAGGTTTGCGCGCATCCTGAACCCCCTGGATCACCCGCGCCGTGGTCAAGGCAAGGACAAGGACGATGAGGAAAGGCACGGTTGTCCACGCCGTTTCGACGGGTCCGCTGCCGTAGACCTGGGCCGGTTCGGTTCCGTCATCATTGGCACGCCGGCGGAAACGAACGACCGCATACAGGAGCAGTCCAGTCACGACGACGAAGATCGCGCCTGTGATCACCAGGACGAAACCGGCCAGGTGCGAAATGGCGTGGGCCGGAGCCGATTCCGGTGAGAACATGTTTGGGACCAGTGCGGGGTCTGTTTTTTCGGCAGCCAACACGCCTTGCTGGATAAGAATGAATAAAGCGAGCCAACAAACCGGGAGTGAAGCGCGGCCAACCGGTCGGGTCGGTCGCGCCCCAGGGCGCGAGGAAGTCATCCCGGCCTCCTTGGTGCCAAGGCAATGGGTAAGATGAGGTTGTAGCGACATGGAATTCATTATCAGCGGAACCAATGGAATCCGGCGTCCATGACGATGGACGCCAGCAACAATGGCAAATAGAGAATGGATGCTTTTAGCAACCACCTCGCGTTCGTTGTACTGCGGTTGCGCCCGAAACCCAGGGCGGCGATCAACATCAGCACACCGAGCGAGAACGTTCCAAAGAAATACAACCATCCCGCCATGCCGATGAGGGTCGGTACGAGCGATACCCCCAACAGAATGATCGAGAAGCCAATAGTGAGCTGTACTGTGCGGATCCCGCTGGGTTCGATACTGGGCAGCATTTTGAATCCCGCCGCGCGGTAATCGTCGCGGAATATCCAGGCGATTGCGAAGAAGTGGGGGTGCTGCCAGGCGAACAGAATGGCAAACAGCGCCCATGCGCCCGCTCCGATGTGGCCGGTGGCGGCCGCCCAGCCTGCCATCGGGGGAATCGCTCCCGGAATGGCGCCGAAGGTGGTATTCCACCACGAGATTCGCTTTAGCGGCGTGTACACCAGCACGTAAAGAAATGCCGCCAGCAATACGAGAAATGCCGCCAGTAGATTCGCGGCCCAAACCAGCGCCAGCACTCCGAACAGCACCAGGCCAACTCCGAACATTAGCGCCCGGAACGGTTCGATCAAACCCGCGGGCAAGGCACGTCCTCGCGTTCGGACCATCCTGGCGTCAAAGTCGCGTTCCAAATAATTGTTGAGCACCGCCGCGCCCCCTGTAGCGCTCCCCACGCCGAGCAACGTGAGAAACAGGAGCGCCACAGAGTCGCGGCTTCCACCACCAAGCAGAAACCCAAACGTAGTCGTCACCAGGACCATGAGGAGGATCCGCGGTTTGGTAAGCTCCAAATAAAGACCGATTCGGTTCATAAGGCGGCCCATTTCCTGTTTGCTTGTGGCGGGAAGAATAAAACCGTCCGGCTGCGCGCGCCCTGAATAAAGAAACCACTCTTCGTTTCCCCATGCAGCTCGTTAGCCAACTCAGCGGGATTGGTTCGCTCAGAAATATTTATGGACTGACTCATTGTTTGTTATGTCGGGTGACTCGATGCACACGCCATGCCACCTCCGCGAAGCCGCTGGCTCGCGCTTCGTACCCTTCACACATCAAAGGGTTACGCATAAATTCACTATCGAACGAACGCTCCTCCACCCGTTTTCACCGACGCTAAACGCCGAACTCTCGACGCGGTGTCGAAGGAGCGTCACTCGCTGCGCATAGATTTAGCAAAGCCTCTTGCAGATGGAGCAACCTCAACCGCAAACCCCTTTTTTCGTGGGTCACTGCGCGATTCTGGATGGAGGACTTTTAGGCTTAACGAGTGGCGTAGGGTTTGAGGCCGGGCTCGTCCCCTGAATCAGCTTCACGGGATAACGCTAATGCACCCGAAGCTGAACCGATCCGAGCAGCGCATTGATTCCGTTCCAGACTATCTGGACTCCGATACAGAGCAGCAGAAAGGCGGAAAGGCGAATGACAACTGTCGTTCCAGTTTCTCCGAGCACCTGGGCCAGCCAATCCGAGAAGCGATAGCAGAGGAAAATGCTTGCCGCGGCGAGGCCTATGGCGAGCAGGGCGGGCAGGAGAATCGGGATGTGGACTCCATAGTTGTGTGTCGCGCTTGCGCCAATTGTGATGGCCACCGAAATGGACCCCGGTCCTATTGTGAGGGGCAAGGTGAGTGGGTAAAAGACCTTACGGAATATATCCTCCGATTCTACGGCTTCAGGCGTGGTGCTCCGCTCGCCGTCCTTCTCCATCAGTAGCGTCCATCCAAACGCACAGACGACCAACCCCCCGCCGACCTGCACCGCCGGCAGCGACACTCCGAAGAAATTAAGCAGGTGTGAACCCAAAAAGTACGAGCCCGCCATCAAAATAAGGCTGTTCAAGGTGACTCGCCATGACAGTTCCCGACGAGTTGAGGGCAGGACATCCCGTGTTAGCGCCAGGAAGATCGGACTGGCGCTCAGCGGGTCCACAATCGGGAACAGCGCGCTGAAGACCAAGAAAAAGGCTTTAATCGCGTCGTGCATAAGCTGGCAAACCTCTGCTTCCGATCTCCTTTGCTAGGGAAACCGCAAGGCCCGTGATTCTCTCGGACAGCGGAAGCAAAGTTTTCAGGTTGTCCGCTTCATGGGCTGGAGCCGAATCGGAATTCAGGACGGATTCCTTAAGGCGCGCAAATGCAACTTCCAAATCCTGCGTCCCCTCGCGTGCCTTGCCCTCCAGCCGGTCGGCCATCGCGTCCAGTGTGCCTGCCAGACTTTGCTCGAACTCTTGCCGGGCCAGGCGGACCGGTTCAGGCAATTCGAAACCAGGGAATCGAAGGCGATATTTAACCAATGCTAAGCCACTGATAAACAGCATTCGCAATTGCGATTGCCAGCCCAGGATGCGGCTTCGCAGCGCCAAATCCTGCTCGCGAGAGGGACCAAATTCGAACCATACGGCGTCCGCCAGGGCCCTGACCTGGTTGAAACTGCTGTTGATTGTTTCGCGAAGCGAATAGCTTCGCGTGATGTTGAGGCTTGAGCTATTTGAAACCGGTTGCTTAATGAGCTGAGCCAGTTGTCGAAACAGGGAAACGAATGCTTTCCGCATTTGGACGACGGTCGGCGCACTCCATAACTGATCGAACACAAGCCACATCATGAAGAGGCCGAGCATAATGCCGACAACCCGGTCTCTGCCGGGGACCAGGGATCTCTCAAATCCAAAGTCCCGCAGGTGGATTACATAGAACGCAAGGCCGAATTGAACTCCAAAGTAAGACAGGCGCGGACTGGAAGTGGCGATCCAGGCGGCCACGGAAGTAATCACGAGAAAAACGAGGGTGAACCCAGTGATCGAATCGAGGGAGGGCAGAACGAAAACCTGCGCGGCGAGGCCTGCCGCCGCCCCAGCGAGTGCGCCCATGACGCGCAAAATCTGTTTTTGATGTGAAGAGCCGATCGTCGTCAGCGCCGTCAAAATGCAGGTCACAACCGCGGTGCTGATGCCACGCCAGTCCAGGGCGGTGTAGATGATGTAACAGAGGGTCGCGGCCAGGCAGCCCTTCAATGCAAATTTGATATGCTCAGGGTTGGTGAGCGCATCGCGGACAAAAAGAGTTTGCGGCGGATCCCCCTCATCCGATAAGGCAGGGGCGTAGGCGCCCACCGATTTGGAATCCACAAAGACTTCATTGATCAGCGAGACACTTCTCTCCATCTGCGCTAAGACTGGTGCGGTCGGGGAGGCTTGGCCATTGACAGGGCTTTGACTTAAATGAGGGATCTTTCCGTCCACCAAATCGGCGCGAAGGCTGGCAATATTCCTAGCCAGTGTTTCGATCCGGTTCCGTTCGTCACTGGATACACTGACGCCAAGGGACACTAGGCTGGCCGCGATATCGACGAGCCTTCCGACGAGGGCGACTACGATGCCCATCTGCTCTGCGTAACGTGGCGAATAGCCGGAGCGCTGTATGTTGCGCCGCAACGTGGAAGTGCCGAGCATCGCCATGCGCGTTATTTTTTTCGCGGCATCATTCTCGACGGGCGGACCAGTCGCATAGCAACGGAGCAAATCTTCAACGCTGGCCAGGCGCTCGGCGATAGATCGCATTAGGAAGTCGCCAGGTTTCAGCCCCGCAAAAAGCAATGCGACGAGCGAGGCAATGATCGCCGCAAGACCTGTCACGCCAAGCGCCCAAAGCGTTTGCTTCACCTTTAGTTCCGTTGAAATGTGTTGATCCAGGATAGGAATGCTGATGGCTACCAGGCTCCCAAAAGCGCTCGCCGCCGTGTAATCTGTAATGATGCGGATACCAAGAAAGCAGATGAATAAGCTCGCAATCACCCAAAGCATCCGAAGCATGGGATCGCCCAGAGAAAATATAGTTCCGATGATGAGGTAGCCGGCCGTCGGGACAAGGGCCAGCAGGGCTATTACTGTGGTCCTCATCGTCGCCCAATGGGTTTCCCGCGAAATGATCAGAGCGAAGATTGCCTGGTAGCCGAAGGGGAGACGAAATGTCATGGTGATCAGCATCACCAGCGTGGCCGCGATTACCATCCGCGCCACCAACTTTTCTCTTCCAGGATAAGGCGCCAGTTCCTCTTTGAGAAACTCGCGCAACCATTCCCAAGGCCTGGGCCATTCCGTTACACTGGGTATAACTGCCTCCATGGTCACCGTCCTCGAAGGATGACCACGGCGGATTCGCTGACGCGAAACAGCTCCGGTTCGGGATTCTCGACGCGCACGCGCACAGGATATCTCGAGGCCAGGTGAACCCAATTGAGGGTTCGCTGAACATCCGGCAGACCACTCTCGAAGCGCCCGATGACATCAGCATCCGGGGTGACGCCAAATCCGATGCTCTCCACGAAGCCGGAAAAACGCCGGTCAGGTTTTGACATTACGTAGATGTCAGCCTGCATTCCCGGCCTGATGTGCTCGAGTTGCCCTTCACGGAAGTTGGCCAGGGCCCACCAGCGCCGCGCGTCAATAAGCACGAACATCTGCTGGCCAACGTGAGCATAGGCGCCTTCGGAAAGCGTGAGATTGGTCACGCGCGCGTCGAAGGGCGCATAGACGCGGCAGTTGTCCAGATCGTATCGGGCGCGCTTGACTGCAGCCTCTTTGGCCCCGCGCTGGCTCGTGAGCGCCTCGAGAGTGGTCACTGCATTGGCGGCTTGCTTATGTTGCGCCTGGGCTGATTTGAGCTGCGAGCGCGCCAACAACAGGTGCGATTCCGTTTGCCTCAGGGCTTCACGCTGTGCGACCTCCGAGGTCCTCGCCTTGTCAATGTCATCTACTGTGACGAAGTGTTTCGCCAAAAGAGGTTCCAGCCGCTGCAAATTGTTGCTGGCATAGGCCCATTCCGCTTGCGCGCGCCGGACGCCCTGTTCAACTGTCACCGTGTCTGCTTCAGCGCTGCGAATATTGGCCTCAGCTACTGAGACAGCGCTCTCAAGGGCAGCAATTCTGCGTGTTTCATCCGCGATTTGACCTTCGAGAGCCGCCTGATCAGAGAGAGCTCTTTCCAGCGCGTATTGATAAGGCCGGTCGTCAATTTCAAACAACACGTCGCCTTTCTTAACGAACTGATTGTCGTGGACGGGCAGTCGGACCAGGGGGCCTTCGACTTGCGGCGCTATTCCGATGTAGTTCGCCAATACCGCTGCGTCGTCAGTCCTGGGATGGTGGGTCGTCTTGTGGAGCACGATCAGCCCGAGTACCGCGGCGATGGCCACAATGCCAAGGCTGACCCAGTGCCCCATAAGCTTTTGAGAATTCCCGCCAGTTTCAGCAATCATGGAATGTTGTTCCTCTCTCAGCTAAAGAAAATCAGCCACAACAAGAACGTGAATAAGGCCGCCAGACTCGGATAAACCAGGATGGGTAAAGCCAGGGCAACTTTCAGGCGCAACAGCAGCCAGTAGGCGAAGCTCGCCAGCAAAATGCCGAGGACCAAGCAAACGAGCCACGCCGGGAAGAAAGATCCGACGATATCGAAGGTCGGCGCTCGGCTACAACCTGTCATAAGCCCCGGCAGCAAAACGACGCCATAGCCCACGAAGGGGCGCGTGAGAAGAAGGGGCGGGGACGGCTCGTCCCCTCGTTTTTTGCCACCGCGGGTAAGATACGGGGACAAACTGCCCTCAAGATGAGGGGACGTGCCGCCCCCGTGCCTGCAGCGAAGATGATGACGAACGAAGTCCCTTCTCATGGTCCGGTTTTTCGCGTGGTTCGTTGGAGTGAATCTCCGGTTCGGAACGCCAGTTCGGCCAGAGACGCGAGCACCTGCGTGCGCGCGAGAACGTCGGTTGAGCGTGCCTGCGCCAGCGTGCGTTGGGCGGCGGTTACATCCAGCAAGTTGCGTACACCATGATTATAAGATTCCAAAGCGGCAGAGTAAGATTCCTCCGCGGCGGAGAGGAGGGCCAGCGCCGATTGTCTCTGGCGGAACGCGGTGCGCAAGTTGGAGTAAGCCCGCCAAACCTCTTCGGCAATAGCGTCCCTCGCAGCGTTCACGCTCGCCTCTGAAGCAAGCACATCCGCGTTCGCTCGCGCCAGTTTGCTTTTTCGCGCACCGCCATCGAACAGAGGAAAGGAAAGGCTGAGGCCGATTCCGCCCGCGAAATCTCCTCGATGAACCCAAGGGCCCGAGTCCTGGGAGGCATAGAAACCCTGCCCGCCTCCCGTCGCATTAAGACTCAAAGTTGGATAATACGCAGCGCGGGCCTCCTTGACTCTGGCGTTCGCCGAACGCACCTCCGCGAATTGCTGCATGAGATCCGGCCTTTGTTCGAACGCCCGACTCAGCGCCTTGTCAACGGTGTCGGCGAGCGTATCTGGAACGGCGAGCTGATCAAGTGGCTGCACGTGAATGGGAGCGGTTGGGGTAGTTCCCAGGGATTTTGCCAAATTCCCTCGAGCGATTTCCTGGGCGCCGATGATGGCCTGTAATTCGTACTCGGTTTGAGCGGTCGCGCTTCGCGCTTCCAGCACATCCGGCGAGGTCGCGAGGCCATTCTGCAAGCGCTCTTCTGCCGCCTGCTGCACTGTCTGCGCATTGGCAAGGCTGGCCTGAGCGGCGGCCAATTGTCCGACGGAATTCAACAGTTGATAGTACGCCTGCTCGACCTGGTAAATGACTCGGCGATGGGCATCGTTGAAAAATGCGTTTGCGGCCAGAACCTCGGCTTTGGCCGTACTGATGCGGCCGGCACGCGCGCCAAAATCGAATACCGTGTAGCTGAGTTCCAGGGCGCCCTCGAGCGCGCCGATGTTCTGCCGGTAGAAATTGGCGCCAAAGAAGGCGTTACCGTGAGTGAACTGCGAGAGGGCAGTCGCAGTCAACGCAGGATACAGATCGCTCCGAGCCAGTCCGAGCGTGGCGGCCTGCGCGCGAGCGCGCTCCCAGGCAAAGCGGGTTTCGGGATTGTGGGCTTCGGCTAGATCGATGAGCTCCCCCAATGAATAATTCGTCTTCGAAACCAGCGAAATCTCCGGCGGATGCAAAAATCCCGCTTCGCTTTGCAGCCCCCGTTCCGCGGCTGAATGCCAAGGTCGGTCAGGCGAGGGTGGTGCCTCCTGCGAAAACGCGTACGCCCGCCAACAGAAAAGAGCCAAAACCAGCGCGCGAGCCATAACGTTGCGTCGTCAAATCCCATCCGGACTGGCGATTTCGGCCTCACGGCTAACGGTGGTGGACATGGTGGCCAAGGGTAAACTCACGGCAAATGCCGGCCCAATGCCAGCGGCACTTGCCATCGTGGACCAAACACATCACGTGCAACAGGACGCGACCAAAACGATTTCTAGCGAACATAAACTTCATCGGACATCCTTCCCGCTGTCGCCCAAGCGCTCAGGTTCCTCGGCTCATGGCGCGTATCAGTGGTTTTCATCATGCGTGCCGTTAGGCATGAACAATGCCAAAAGGGGCTTTAGCTTTGGCGAGCACGTGGAAACCACTTTCAACCAAAGAATTGCAATGGTGTGGCCGGATACCCAAAAGAAGTTGACTGGAGTAAGCAGGCCCAAAACACGTCGCAGTTTCGACAGCGAGTCGAATTGGTGACGCAGCCGCGAGGCGGAAGTCGGTGGCTGAGCCTGAACGACACCCCAGAGAAATTGCGAGATTCGCGATGCCTCGCGACTACAAGGGAGTGTTCCCTGAGCTGAGCTGAGAAGGCACTTCCGTTCCAAGGCTGGACTCAACCCGGGGAAGTTGGCATAATCGGAACAACAGTAGGAATGTTAGCCTTCTGCGGATCGACGGCACGGCCGGTTTTTATCAGAGCGTTATGCTTGATTGGCTAGCAGAATGCGGTTCAAGCATGGTCTTCTAGATTGTATTTATTCATTGGTTCTGCCGGTTCAGATGCCTCGTTCGTTAACAATTTTATTCTGCTCGTCCAAAACGATAACACGCGGCTGCCAGTTTTTGGCTTCCTCAAAATCCAGCCCAGTAAAGCTCATGATCGTGAGGCGGTCTCCCGGTTTGCCAAGGTGCGCCGCTGCGCCGTTCAAAACAATCTGTTTTGAGCCGCGCGCGCCTGGAATGGCGTAGGTTTCAAACCTGGCCGCATTGGCCGTGTTGCTGCACAAAATCTTTTCAAAAGGCACCAAACCAACCTTATCCATAAAATCCTCGTCGATAGTCATGCTGCCTTCATATTGAATGTTTCCATCGGTGACTCTGGCTCGATGGATTTTCGATTTAAGAATGTGTACGAGCATAGTTCTCTCTCTTACGCACGATGGATGCCAGCCCGTTAAGCAGTTTGTGTTCGTCCTATCATAGGCTCGGCAAACGGTTTATAGCGGAAGTAGAAGGCGGAATAAGGCTCGCAACCACCTGCGTTGCCGGCGTAAATGTCGGATCGGTGACACCGTGCCGATGGGGCGTCACTTCTTGAGTCGCCCGCATGAAGTTGGAAGTCGGCGGGACGAGTACAGGTCGCGGAGAGTCATGGTGTCCGCCAGAATCTGGTTCAACCGCTCGACGCTTTCGCGGCAAACCATCTCGTTCAAACCGTTTGGCAATGTGGCGATGGTCCTGAAGGCCTGAATCTCGGCCGCCCGTTGGCCATTCCTCGGCCGTCAAATGTTTCGTCTTTTGCACAACCAACCTCTTGCTTTGCTTCTAATTAGTGCTCATGGTTTGAGCGTCACGCATGACGGGTGCCAAACCCGACGACGGGCTGTTTCATTTGGTCCTATCGCTCACTCTGCAAGGCACTTAAAAAGGGACTTCCTGGTTGAATGGGTGCTCAACGGCCCCTCGTTTCGCTGCGGTAGGCGTCGAATCCTCGACGTTCTGCCGATGGGGCGTCAGCTCTTCCGCGCGAAGACCTGGAGCGGCTCCACCAGAATGAGCTCCGCTAACTTGCGGCTGAGGGCCAAGCGGGTATTGCAGACCAGACAGATGTAGTTGGTCCGAGTCGCCAAGAGCTGGATAATTTGCTCTTCACAAAAACCAAGCTCACGGAGCCGGAGTTGAATGTCCGGCGACGCACCCAGCTTTTTGATTCGTACTGCCACGCCTGCTTCCACCCGGTTCAACGGGCAGGTCTCACATCGGGCTTCCACTCGGTTGGCCCAAGCAGTGGTTTTGCGCGCTTTCGTATCGCCGGCCCCTTCAGCTCGGCGCCGTCGCCGCCCTATCTGATATCTTCGCCGGAGCGGCTCAGGGGGAGAGTTTGCGTTCCCTGACGGCTTTGCTTGTTTACGACTGTTCCTGTGCCGTTCGAA
>Ga0335082_10008018_pt1 | contig 11474 bp, 9 predicted proteins | sample Lox_Sample_41_FD_206718 | JGI IMG/M metagenome (GOLD analysis project Ga0335082, IMG submission 206718) | Soil microbial communities from Loxahatchee National Wildlife Refuge, Florida, United States - Lox_Sample_4.1 | ecosystem: Environmental > Terrestrial > Soil > Wetlands | place: USA: Florida... | reverse complement strand
ATCCCTGAATCTCCTTGCGAGCTCATTTTCGGGAACAATCCCCATGCCCACTTCATTAGAAACGATAAAAACACTGGGGAGACTCAGCCTCGCCAGTGACGAGATAAACTGTTCGATTTCCGCATCCACATCCAAAGTGGACTGCATTACATTTGCAAGCCATAGAGTGAGACAATCTATCACAATAACCCCGTAATGCCCTTCCATCCCCCCAAGGACATCCGCGATCTTTAATGGCTCTTCGTAAGTCTCCCATCCCTCCCCGCGGTCCTGCTTATGTCTCCTGATCCTCTCTCTCATCTCGTCATCACTCTCTTCTGCGGTGGCGATGAATGCCTTCTTGCCTGGAACCCGCAAAGCCTCTTCGAGTGCTAACCGGCTTTTTCCGCTCCGTGCGCCTCCGGTAATAAAAATAATTTTTTTCTTCACAGGCATCCTCTCCTCCCTTTAGCAATTGTCTTTAATACGTGATATGTGCCCTGCCGTCAGCAGACCGCCTTACCTCAATATTCACGTCAAAGGACTCTTTGAGCATGGCATCCGTGAGAACCGTCTCTGAGTCTCCTGCACCGAGTATCTCGCCGTTCTTGATGAGCATCACCTTCTCAAACTGAAGCGCCATGTTGATATCATGAAGTGCCATGACTACGGAGATGTTTCTTTCTTCTCTCAGCCGTCTGAGAAGGCGTATCAGTTCTATCTGGTATCGGATATCGAGGTTTGCAAGCGGTTCATCGAGCAGGAGGAGGCCTGCGCCCTGCACCAGGGTCATGGCGATGAATGTGCGCCTCCGCTCGCCCCCGCTCAGGTCGGGAAGATGTGCATCCGCCTTGTCTCCGAGGCCGACCATTTCAAGAGCCCCTTCAGCAGTCATCGAGGGAGGGACGTCATAAGGATAAAGACCCATACTTACGAGTTCCCTCACCGTGAACGGGACGGTAATATCGAAGGTCTGCGGCAGATAGCAGAGCAATTTTGCTCGATCCTTGTTCTTATATGTATGGATAGGTTTTCCCCAAAGCGTAAGCTCTCCTGAAGCTGGTTTGAGGATCCCGCTCCCCAGTTTCAGAATCGTAGATTTTCCGGAACCATTTGCACCAAGGAGTCCTATGAATTCTCCCTCGCGTACAGAGAAAGAGATGTTGCGGATGAAGGGTGCGGGTTCTCCGTAGGAAAAGGAGACTCCCTGCAGATCGAGTATCGTATGGCTAGATGCCGAGGACATTCTTCCTCCTGAGCAGATAGAGAAAATAGGGTGATCCGATAAGAGCGGTGATGATGCCTGCAGGGAGTTCCATTGGGGGAAGCACGGACCTGCTGATGACATCAGCGACGCACAGGAGCACACCCCCCACGAGTGCGGAAGCCGGGATAAGAACCCTCCCGTCAGACCCCATGAAGAATCTGATTATATGGGGAACGAGCAGTCCTATAAAGCCTATCATCCCCCCGAGCGATACGGAAGCAGCGGTCAGGAGACCGACCGCAACAAAGAGGATGAACCGCTCCCGGTGGGAAGTAAACCCGAGGCTGTGGGCAAATTCATCGCCAAGGATCAGCGCATTCAGTGCCTTTGCTTTTGTGGCTGACAGGATGATCCCGGCAAGTACAAAGGCGAGTCCGTAGGGCACCCTGGACCACTCGGACATGGAGAGGTCTCCGAATATCCAGAGGATCGCCTTGCGTATCCCTTCATCCGACGATATGCTCATGATGAGCATCAGGAGGGACGAAAAAAGGAAACTTAGTCCCACACCCGCGAGGAGAAGTCTTTCAGGCCAGAGTCCTCCCCTCTTCCAGCCCATTATGCCCACAATGCTTCCTGTAACGATCGCTCCGATAAAGGCAAGGACCGGTACGGTAAACTCGCCCAAGAAGGTCAGACCGCCGAGGATGCCAAGGACTGCGCAGAGCGATGCACCGCTTGATATGCCAAGAATGTAAGGGTCTGCGAGGGGGTTTCTGAGTATCCCCTGCAATACCGCCCCCGAGGCCCCGAGCGCCATTCCCATAAGTGCCGCAACCACGACCCGGGGCGCCCTGATGGAAAAGAGGATCTCCCTCGACGTGGCATCAACGGCAAAAGGGCTTATCACCGTAGGTCCAAGGAAAGGGGTGAGCACAAGGACCAAGAAAAAGAGTGCAATGATGAGGAACATCCTTATTCTCATATTACTGGCCCACCAGTCTCGAAATTTCATCAATACCCCTAATCGTCCTTGGCCCGAGGCGGTAGAGGTCATCGCTGACATAAAAGACCCTTTTGTTTCTTACTGCAGGGACAGAATGCAGCCTCTTCAGAAGGCCTGCCGAGATTTTTTCTATGTCTTTATGGTCCATTCCCCTCCCGATAACGATTACCTCTGGCGCCCTGCGGATGATCTCCTCGATGGAATATTTTGGATAGGACACCCGTGAATCCGATGCGATGTTGTCGAGACCGATGAGGGTCAGCGCGTCATCGATCACCGTGCCCGGACCCGCAGCGATCAGGGGTTCCGGCCATACAATGAAAAGGACCCTTTTCATTGCTGAGAGTGTATGAGTGCCGGTCATTCCCTCACGGGCTCCAACCCTTTTCACCGCTGCTTCGAACTCCCTCGCGAACGTCTCTGCCTCTTCCTGCACACCCAATGCCTTTCCCAGGTCTCTGATGCCCTTAGGCAATTCCCGGAGTCTGCACGCTTTGAAGACATAGGTCTTGATCCCGAGGGAGCGCAGTCTCTCCTCAAATTCCCTGGGGTTTCCGTCAATGGTCATGACCACCAAATCAGGTTTCAGTGAGATGACCGCCTCCAATGACGGGTTGGACATACCGCCGACCTTCGGCTTCCCCTTTGCCTCGGCAGGGTAGTCGCAGAAGCTTGTGACCCCTACGATCCTGTTGCCGAGACCAAGGGCAAAAAGTACCTCTGTCATATTGGGGGCAAGGGAAATGATTCGCTGGGGTGTTTCCCCTGCATGGGCAAAGGAGGAAAACGAACAGGTAACAATGAGCATTAAGAACAAAAATATCTTTTTCATTTCATTTGCCCTGGACACAGTACAAAATAAAAAATCCCCTCGCCTGCGGCGAGAGGATTGCACCCTGTTTCACTTCATCCCCAACCGGTATCCCGAAATGTCCCCTGACTTTTCGGGAACCCCTCTTCCTCCACGGGAAGGCATTTCGTTCATAGTCATTGGCTCATTGCTCATGGTGTATGAAGCTGAAAACCTATGAGCCAAGAGCTATGAGCTATCATCCACAGGCAGGTCTTCTGGCTCACGGATCGTCCTACTCACCGGCCTTCCCGTCCCGATTTGTCGGGACAGTGGCGTGTGTGGTTTTCGTACCCGTTTACAGCGGCGGGACCGCTCCCGATTCTTACGGGATTCCCTGTTAGGCCTTTCGGCGCCTGTTGCGCTGACTATTAAAAATATCTAAATGCTACCACAAATGTCAAGAAGAGCCCTCCAATAAAGGCTTGACCTTTGGACCCAAAATGAATAGAATAGCCAAATGAAAAAAGACAGGACACTTTATGAATTGCAGTCCGACGTTTGCAAGACCCTTGCAAGCCCCAAGAGGATCGAGATACTGAATGCCCTGAAAGAGGGTGAAAAGACGGTGAGTGAGCTTGTCGAGATCCTGGGGGTGCCCAAGGCAAATGTTTCGCAGCACCTGGCGGTCATGAGACATAAGGGGATACTGAAATTTCGTCGTGAGGGCATCAATATGTATTACAGCGTCTCGAACCGTAAGGTCATCGAGGCATGCCTTCTCATGAAAGAGGTCCTTATGGAACAGATGAAGGAGAAGGGCAAGCTGGCGGAGATGGCCTCCAAGTCGTAATCTTCTTTTACCCTCCGACATCTCTACTGTTCTGAACGCGCTCCTAAATGCTGTGGCACACCAGGACATGCAAGGGTTATATGTTGCGGCACCCCGGCTTTTGCCCGCAGAGACAGGGACAAAGGACTTAAGAACCTCCCGCAGTTACCTGGTTACCCGCACCTTCCAGGTGGAGCCGTCTTTCTTGTCCTCAAGGATTATTCCCTGTTCTTCCAGTTCTTTTCTTATGGCATCAGCCGCTGCCCAATCCTTCCTCTGTCTTGCGTCCTTCCTCTGCTGAATTTTCTGGAGAATGTCCGTCTTTGTGTAGGGAATCCTTTTGGTGAGCATCAGCGCATCGTACCATTCTTCGGGCGTCCTGTTGAAGATGTTCAGCACCTTGCCTGCCTGGGTTAAGAGGTCCTTTGCCCTGAGCACCAGGTCATTCGCTTTCTGGCCGGCAGGGTGGTTGTCCAGAAACCTGTTGACCTCCCTTATCACCTCAAAGATATGACCCAGTGCCTGCGCAGTATTGAAATCGTCATCCATTGCTTCCCTGAACCTGTCCATGAAGACGGCAAGGGTTTCTTCCAGCGCATGGTCTCCGGCAGAAGGTTTTTGAGTACCCACTCCCCCTTTAAGGAAATCCTCCATCCGGGTAGCGGTGGTGTAGTACCGGTCAATGGAGACCTCTGCTTCTCTCAACAGTTCGTCAGAGAATTCGATCGGGCTCCTGTAATGAGTGGAGAGGAGGAAAAAGCGCACAACCTCTGCGTCAAACTTGTCAAGGATTTCCCTTATGGTGAAGAAGTTGCCCAAAGATTTGGACATCTTCTCCCGGTCAATGGTGATGAAGCCGTTGTGTATCCAGTATCTTACAAACGGCTTTCCGGTGTATGCCTCTGACTGGGCCAGTTCGTTTTCATGGTGTGGAAAGATAAGGTCCGCGCCTCCACCGTGAATATCGAAGCTTTCTCCTAGGTGCTTTATGGACATGGCAGTACATTCAATATGCCAGCCGGGCCTTCCCGGTCCCCAGGGGCTGTCCCAGGAAGGTTCGCCTTCCTTCGATGACTTCCAGAGGGCAAAATCCATGGGATTTCTCTTTCGCTCATCCACCTCGACCCTGGCGCCTGCAAGCATATCCTCAGTATCCCTTTTTGAGAGCTTGCCATAGCCGGGGAATTTATTCACCTCAAAATATACGTCCCCGTCAACCGCATAGGCGAATCCACGGTCCATGAGCCCTTTCACGATCCCGATGATTTCCGCCATATGCTCTGTGGCTTTGGGCTCCACATCGGCCCTTCCGACACCAAGACGGTCCATGTCCCTGTAATATTCCCCAGTATACTTTCTTGCCACTGCATCCCATGAAATACCTTCCTGTTTTGCCCTGTTGATGATCTTGTCGTCAATGTCAGTGAAGTTTCTGATGTAGTTCACCTGAAGGCCCCTGAAGGCGAGGTATCTCCTCATGACGTCAAACACGATGGCGCTCCTGGCATGTCCGATATGGCAGAGGTCATACACAGTGACCCCGCATGCATAGATCCCGACCCTCCCAGGGGTGAGGGGATTGAAATCTTCCTTCTTTCCGGTGAGTGTGTTATAAACCCGCATCATTCCTCCCTTCCCCTCAAGCTGCTCAATTCTTTTTTGCAGTTCAGCCACATGCTTCTCCATTTCCCTGAATTTCTCTTCCACCGGGTCAGGCATGTGTACACGGGCTAGGCTTTCCACCGGCCCTTCGTCCACCATCCTGAGTACCTTCTTCTTTATCACTTTTCCCGGTACCCCCACCACGATGGAATATTCGGGTGCGGAGTCAAGGACCACGGCATTGGCACCTATCTTAGCATGATCTCCTATGGTGATTGCACCCAGTATCTTGGCGCCTGTGCCCACCACCACATTATTCCCGAGTGTTGGGTGGCGCTTGCCCTTTTCTTTTCCGGTCCCTCCCAGGGTAACGCCCTGATACAATAGGCAGTCTTCCCCCACCTCTGAGGTCTCTCCGATGACCACACCCATTCCGTGGTCTATGAAAAAACCGGGTCCTATCTTTGCTGCAGGGTGTATCTCAATTCCTGTGAGAAACCTTGATAAATGGGAAAGCAGCCGGGGTATTACCGGTATCCCCAGGTCCCAGAGGATATGGTTAATTCTGTGGAGTACTATCGCGTGAAATCCGGGATAGGCGAGGACCACTTCGAGGCCATTCCTTGCAGCGGGGTCGTTTCTGAAGACAGACCTGAAATCCCTCTTTATCGTGCTCCAAAAACCCATTATAAAGATTATTATACACTAAATGGATAGCGTCATAATCTCGAAACAATCAGAGGTCAAGCAACCTCAGAATCCTTATAGTCGACAAGATATTTATATGATGTCAACATTTCAAGAAAGTGAGGTTGTTACAAAATCTCTCAATAGTTTTCTTTTACAAGGTGTCGTATAAGAATCCTTCGCCTGTCCGACCTCTGCAGACTGTAAATATCTGTCTATTTGAATGTTTTGGCCCCTTCCTTTATCATGTAAGGTATGTCTGACGACATCAAGACCATGATCGCCGATTATATGGAGAAGGGATTTCTCGAGAACATCATCGACATGTTCAAACACGACAAGGGCCTCTATCCGTTGATTGGTGAGTTAATGACTGATGAGCGCATGCGGGTGAGACTCGGCATTTCTGCACTTGTGGAAACACTTGCAAAGGAAGACCGCAACACCATTGCACGGGCGATTCCGGGAATCGCCCACCTCCTCAGGAATGAAAACCCGATCATCAGGGGTGACGCTGCATATCTCCTCGGTATCATAGGACAGCGGGAGGTTCTACCGTTTCTGGTGGAGGCAGCAGATGATGACAATTCCGGCGTGAGACAAATCGTGAGAGAGGCGATAGAGGAGATAGGAGAGACAGAGGGTTAAACGTCCAAGCCCGGAAGCGGATATTTTCAGAATTCTTATAATCGGGATATTACTATGGCATATCGACATCCCTTAAATGGCAAGACTTGTCCTCAGATCTCTCAAAAGGGTTTTTTCATAAGGTGTCATACAAGAATTCTTCTCCTGCCAAGCCCCTGTCGGGGAATGCGGTGAACTTTGTTGGAAAAAATATGACGAATAACACAATTATCAGCTTATTTCTTAACGCTGCGGGAAGATACCCGGACAACACCGCGTTCAACTACTTTGCGCAATCGTGGCGGACAATAACCTATGGCGAGTTTCTCGGAAAGACAAGGGGCATTGCATCGCATCTGATACAAGAGGGAGTGAGGAAGGGCGACAGGATCGCCATTATTCTCGAAAACAGGCATGAGTGGTGCGCATCATATCTAGGTGTCCTCATAGCGGGAGGGATTGCCGTTCCCATGGACGCGCAGCTGGGATCCAATGAGGTCAAAAATCTTCTCAATGATTCAGGGGCTGCTCTTGTAGTTCACAGTGATAGGACAGAGACGAATGTAAAGAGTCAGATCAGGGGGATCAATGTCGATTCCACAGAGTTTCAGGAGATCTGCCGCACCCCGTTTAGGGGGCACTATCCAAACCTCACGGAAGAGGATCTGGCATCCATCGTCTATACGTCAGGGACAACAGGCACCCCTAAAGGGGTGATGCTGACCCACAAGAACTTCTGCTCAGATTCAGAGGCCTTGATCAGCGCAGGCATTGTGACCCATGAGGACAATGTCTTGTCAATCCTCCCCCTCCACCACACCTACGCGTTCATGTGCACCTTCCTCGTCCCTCTCTTTCTGGGTGCAACCATTACTTATCCCCTGGGAATGAAAGGCCCTGAACTCATCTCGACTATGAAGGAGAGGGGGGTGACGGTCCTGGTGGCAGTGCCCCAGCTCCTGGAGCTCATAAGAAACGGCATTATGAAGAAGTTCAGGGAGATGCCTTCTCCGGTCTCTCTCCCGCTTCTCCTTCTTCTAAGAATCAGCGGAGGACTGCGAAAGAGCACGGACCTCAATATGGGAAGAGTTATCTTCGCCTCAGCGCAAAGGGCATTCGGTGAGAGGTTCAGGTTCTTTGCGAGTGGCGGCGCAAGGCTTGATCCCATGGTGAAGGATGACCTTGAGGCATTGGGCTTTACTGCCCTTGAAGGATATGGCCTTACCGAGACCTCTCCTGTAGTGACCTTCAATCCGGTAGAGAAGAGGAAGTCGGGCTCTGCGGGAAGACCTCTCCCAGGGGCGGAGATAAAGATACTGAATCCCTCAGGGACAGGGGAGGGCGAGATTGCGATTCGAGGCCCCATGGTGATGAAGGGCTATTACAAGCATCCGGAAGCTACTGCGCAGGTGATCCGTGACGGCTGGTTTCTGAGCGGGGACCTCGGATATTTGGACAACGAAGGATACCTCTTTATCACCGGCAGGGCAAAAGAGGTGATCGTCCTCAGCTCAGGAAAGAATGTGTATCCTGAGGAAGTGGAAAAGGCGTACCAGGAAATACCCCTTGTCAAAGAGATCTGTGTTACGGGAATTGAAAAAGAAGGGATAGTGGAATCACTTCACGGTGTGATTGTTCCGAACCTAGACCACGCGAGGAAGGAGCGCATAGGCAATATCTCCGATTCCCTGAAATGGGCAATGAACAAAGTTGCTCTCAAACTGCCGCCTTATATGAGGCTTAAAGGGTTCACGCTCTCTTCCGAGCCTCTGCCCAGAACGCCCCTGGGCAAGCTGAGGAGGTATATGGTAAGGGACATAATCAGCAAGGCGAGAGGCGGGAGGCGGGAGGCGAAGGGAGAGGATAGTTCATTATTGAGAGATGAAACAGGAAGGGTGGTTGAGGGGTGCATAACGCCTCTTTTGCGGGAAGCGATGCCGGTCCATTTATCAGACAATCTTGAGCTTGACCTCGGCCTCGATTCTCTCCAGAGGATAGAACTTGTTGTGGCTCTGGAAAAGGCGTTCTCCTTCAAACTCCCCGAGACCTTCGCATCAGAAGTCCAGACGGTAGGGGAGCTCGTGGAACGGATAAAGGAGTTCAAGACCCGGGGGATTTCAGGTGCTGAGAAGCCCCTATGGGAAGATATTTTTGCTGCAGAAATTCCCGAGGAAGAAAGGAAAAAGATAGGGTTATATCAGGGAAGAGTGGAATGGGCATTCAGCGCTGTCTGTATCAAGCTCATCAAATTTTTTCTGAGGGTGTTCTTCAGGCTTGAAGCCAGGGGCATCGAAAACATTCCCGCCTTTCCGTTCATCATCGCCCCCAATCATTGCAGCAATATGGACGGATTTGTGGTGGGTCTATCGATCCCCCTTGCTGTCTTCAAGAGTCTCTACTTCCAGGGCTACCAGACATATTTCCAGGGATGGCTGCCTTCCCTCTTCGCGAGGCTTGCGCACGTGATACCCATTGATCCTGAAACCTTTCTGAGCAAGGCCCTCCAGCTCTCTTCCTATGTGTTAAAGAAAAACCGTGCCCTTTGCATATTCCCCGAGGGAGGAAGGTCAATTGACGGCAGTCTCCTGGAGTTCAAGAAGGGCATAGGGATTCTTGCCATGGAGCATAATATCCCTGTTGTGCCTGTATTGATAGAGGGGACCTTCGAGGCCCTGCCCCGAGGAGCGCTCTGGCCAAAGTTTGTGAAGATAACACTCACAATCGGGAGACCTCTTTACGCGGCAAAAGTGGATTTCTCCAAAAAACCCGAGGGAATAGACGAGTATCAGTTCTTTGCGAATGAGGTGAGGGAGAGGGTGAAGGGACTAAAGGAGTTTCCGGCAGATCAATAGTGGTCCTGACCTGAACTGATCAATAGCACCACCACTTTCTTGGTGAGCAGTTCACTGACTATACCACACTGTGGACATTGCGCCACAGTAATTATTACCGTTTCTAATCCTCGCACCATGGCCACTATTCAATCTGTGGTTGTCCATGTCGTACTCAACTTTTCGCGAGGATGGCCTCTGGGAGGTTTTTCGACAAATGTGTAGTGAAGGATTAGCTCTGTTGACTCATTTAACTCAGCTAATCTTTTCTTGACTTACCAATAAACTCATGTTTATATAATATATATTATGATCTTTATTTGTTTCACTAATCAGGAGTTATCTCCCCTCAGAAGAAACCAAAAGTATCATGTTACATAAACAAGAGTTTATCGAAAGTACTATTTTAGTATTTCCTCGTGCGGTTAAGTCCTCATACAGCAAGGGAAACCCGCATGCTTAAACAATTTACTGACTACGTAACCTTCACTTTACTAGAACTGGAAGCGACCAGCCATGCGGGGGAAGCTCTCAACTTCTTCATCTACGATACGCTCAAGATATTCACCCTTCTCACTACCATTGTCTTTGTAGTCGCAATCATCCGGGCGTACTTCCCGCCTGAGAAGACCAAGCGGATACTGGCTCATGAGAGGGAATATATCGGCAACGTCATGGCGGCCTTACTTGGTATAGTCACACCATTCTGCTCCTGTTCGGCAGTCCCTCTTTTTATCGGTTTTGTGGAAGCAGGAATACCTCTTGGGGTCACTTTCTCTTTTCTCATTTCTTCCCCAATGGTCAATGAAATAGCACTGATTATGCTCTGGGGTCTCTTCGGCTGGAAGATAGCCCTGATATATACCAGCACCGGAGTCCTGTTGGCAATTGCCTCCGGCATCGTCATAGGCAGGCTTAAGATGGAAAAGCATGTCCAGGATTACGTCTGGGAAATGAAGGTCGGAAACTCGGAGATCGTGGAGACAAGCTTCAGTCAGAAGATCGATTATGCCCGTAACTATACTGCCGAGCTTCTGAAAAAGATTTGGCCCTATGTGATCATCGGTATTGGATTGGGAGGGATTGTTCACGGTTATATCCCGACTGACTTTGTGGTCAAATATGCGGGGCCTGACAACCCCTTTGCTGTTCTGATTGCAGTTCTGATAGGCATCCCGCTTTACAGCAATGCCGCCGGCATGATTCCTGTGGTCCAGGCACTGGTGGGAAAAGGAATGGCCATGGGGACTGTGCTGGCCTTTATGATGTCGGTAACCGCAATCTCTTTTCCCGAGGCGGTAATACTGAAGAATGTGCTGAAGATGCGTCTTATTTATATTTTCTTCGGTATTGTGGCGGTGGGAATTATTATAGTTGGATATCTGTTCAACACAATCTTATAGGAGGATATGAAATGGAAATCAAGGTATTAGGTCCGGGTTGTGCAAACTGTCACAAGATGGAAGAGCTGGCAAAGACCGCGGTGAAGGAACTCGGCGTTGAAGCAAGGGTTGAGAAGGTTTCCGATATTCAGGAAATCATGAAATATACGATGTCCACGCCGGGCCTTGTAGTAAACGGCAAACTCAAACATTCAGGAAAGCCATTACCTAATATTGAAAAAGTAAAGACACTTATCAAAGAGGAGGCATGACCATGCAGGATTTGATGAATATCTTCAAAGCCCTTTCAGAAGAAACAAGGCTCAGGATTTTAAAGCTGCTTGAGCATGGAGAACTGTGTGTATGCGATATTGTTGCCGCACTTGAACTTATTCAGCCTAAAGTGTCTTTCCATCTGAATGTATTAAAAGAAGCAGGCTTTCTTAAAGACAGGAAACAGGGACGCTGGACCCATTATCGCATTGACGACTCGGATTTCTTCAGAAGGTTCCTGCTTATGTCGGTCCTCGA